>Ga0310121_10003410_pt1 | contig 14493 bp, 13 predicted proteins | sample CB27_Tmax_986_MG_FD_203504 | JGI IMG/M metagenome (GOLD analysis project Ga0310121, IMG submission 203504) | Marine microbial communities from Western Arctic Ocean, Canada - CB27_Tmax_986 | ecosystem: Environmental > Aquatic > Marine > Oceanic | place: Canada: Western Arctic Ocean | collected... | reverse complement strand
CTCAATGTTTTTGAGATTCTTGCCGGTCCCTCCTGCAGACCGGGCTTAACTGGTTAGAGCAGGCGCCTTCAGGGTAAACAAACTGCCATTTCGCCCTGCCGGCGGAAATCCTGAAAAAAATGGTTCAGAGGGTTGACACGGCTTTGATCTGGCGGTATTCTGAGGGGAGCGTTGCGGAAGGTTCCGTAACCGGCAGTAACTAAAACCGGGATTGTACTAGTGGTTCTTCACAATTGGATGGCCTCACAGCCTTCGTAAGCGTAACGCTTCGTGGGTCGGGGGGTTCTCTATTTGTGAAGGACCATTTTTTTATGGATTTGCTGAAACCTTGAACTTTGATCAGCTCGGTTCGTTGGCGGTTGCCAGACGTTTGTCGTTTGCCAGTCGTCCTGTGGCGGGATTGATCTGAACCAGGTGAATTGAATTACGGCGTACGCAAGGCTTGGGTACGCCCACAAAAGACAATAAGAGGGCTCGTGGGTCTCATACGGTCGTTTCGACCTATCCAATCGACAGAGGACATGCGCTGAAGCGAGTTTTCAGGTGTGTTCATTTCGGGCGAAAGTTTTAGCGCGCGAAGGTCTCCAGCAGGCCGAGTCTCCTTGAGAGGAGTCTCTGAGGCCTGAGGCTTTCGCCAGCATTGGCTCCGAATTGTCGAAGGGTCGGACAGGCTGTAGGAGACCCATTTTTTATTGGTGCCATTTGTTATTGGTGTTTGATGGGTGGCTGGTATTTCCAAAAGACCAGCTTCGCTGAAATCCAACGAGGTGATTAATGAGATCCATGTTTCTCCGTGTTATGCCGACGGGGTAGTCGGCCGGAGAGAGCGTCAAGTTACGAGACATCTCATTTCAAGAGGTATTTGCTGATGAACCAGCAATCGTCTTTTGATCATGGTTCAAAGTGATCCTTTTTCACAGTGACCATGGTTCAAAAGGCCTTTGACTTTTTGATTTCACTTTTTTGATTCAACGAAGACTAACTAATTTTGGAGATACAAGTTATGCGTACTATCAATATTGCACTGTTGACGGTTGTTGTTGTCGTTTTGGTTTCCGCGAGTTCCGCCCTGGCGGTAATTTCTGAAAACGATATCGAGTATTTAGATTTCACTGGTTGGGATCACGCTCTGATCTCAGGCGGTGGTCAATCGTTTCCCGGTCTTGACGCGGGCACTCTTGGTTTGGTCGATGTGTTCGTTGAACAGATTGGTATCGCGGGGATTCCCAGCTCGGCGTTTAATGAGAATATTTCGGTGGCACGTTCGGCTCCTGGTTCCAACAGCTACAGATTCACGTTCAGCACTCCCCTGCCGTTGATTATCACCCACAGGACGACGGATCCCAGCGAATCGTTTGAATTGAACACCGTTGGTTCCGGGGCTTACATGCAGACTGCTGGAGCCCCCGTGACGATTTCCGGTCCAGACGGCATTAAGATCACTGGCGGTGCCTTCGGGTTAGATCCAGTCACCGGCGCGGCCGCTGGTCAGCTGACGGACCTGGACGGATCGTCAATCGCGACAGTCACTTACTCCACCACTGCGGTCGACAAGTTTGACACGCTACGCGTGGGTGTCTTGGTTCCGGAGCCCAGCACCACGGCGTTGGCGAGCATCGGCCTCTTGGGCATGGTGATGAGCCTCCGCCGCCGCAAGAAATAGGACGACCTATCAGCTTGAGCTGAGCGGACAAAAAAACCAGCGCAGCGGAGACACGCGACGAACGTGTCTCCGCTGTTTTTTTGTTTGGATGATGTGATAATTGTTTTCCATGATGAACCAGAGTCAAATGGAGGAAAAACCTCCGCCATCGTCCGGCGATGAGCCCGTCGCCTGGTTTGTAAGCATCATGGGATATGGCGCCGATATACTGTATTGGGGGGAGCTACTCCGTGGGTACTTGGAATATTTTCCCAACTCGTATTTTTATGACGGCGGTCCTTGTGACCGCCCGATACCGGGTACAGATCGGTGCGTAGAGGGTTTGAAGTGGATACATCTCAATCTGGGCCCGCGAACGGCGACGTATGATCGTAAGCTCATGCTGGTTTCGCCGTTTTCTTTGGCTCGCATACGAACCCTACGGCCGAGGGCGATCGTTATCAGCGAGTTTGCGCTGGCCTCGATTTATGTTTGCGCATTTCGTCGGTTGTTAGGTGCCAACCGCATCCTGCTACTCGTGGAAAGCGATCCTGTCCGCGGCCGTCCAAACCGACTGGGACGGCTCAAAATGGCGATTCGAAGGTATGTGGTGAAACGAGCCGATTTGATACTGACCAACAACGATGGTGGACGGCGGCACCTCATCAATGACCTGGGCGTTCCCGACAACAAGATACTTTGCCAACCCTACCTGGTGTCGGAACATCAAACCGGGCACGTCTCGAGTCCGAACGGGTCAACGACGCCCAAGGAACTTCAGGAAGACGTGGATAACACCGTGTTTTTGTACGTTGGCCAACTAGTCGAAAGGAAAGGCGTTGCGGAGCTCGTTGAGGCCGTGGCCCGCCTGGAACCGGGAGCGCGGGAGCAATGTCGTTTTTGGCTAGTTGGGAGTGGCGATCGCGAGGATGCTATCAAAGCGCGCATTATCGAATTGGGGCTTCAGTCGACCATTCGCATGCTAGGATCCCAGTCTTATGATCAAATGTACAAATTCTATCAGGCTGCCGATGTATTTGTAATGCCCACCTTGGATGACTATCGAGCGTTGGTGGGGTTTGAAGCGCTCTGCTATGGTTTGCCTGTTCTGCATTCTGTTTACGATGGCGCAATAAGCGAAATCGTCGACGAGGGTAAAAACGGTTTTAGTGTCGATCCGCTCGATTCGGTCATGTTTGCCGAGCGCCTGGAACGCTTCGTTGGTCCCGGTATCAACCTGAAGGCCATGGGTCAGCGATCTCGAGAGATGTCAACATCGTACACACTTGAGCGAGGCGTGAAGAATCTAGCGGATGCAGTACGAAGGTGTCTTGACTTGCCGCAACCACGTCAGCTGGCAGCGCGAGACAGAGATTCTGCCTCAATGTCGTAGTTGTTTTGCACGCCAACACGGCACCGTCCTGAATGCCGTGGAACCTCAGTAACCTAATGGTTTCTAACGCTCGCATCCACCTATTTCGTCGTCGAGTTTTTCGATCGGAACATGTGATATGATGACCTCGGCTCGGCTGTTGAACTTTTGTTGCATCATATTAATTGTGACTTCGTTTAGTTTCGTTTCGGAGGAGGCCCGTGTTTCGACCGAGGTAACGGTCACGAGGGCACATATCGCTGGACGAATTATTCCCACGTTCGCAGTTATTGTCTGTTGCTTGATTGCGATTCCGAAGCGGCAATTGATGGTCTTTCGTGAAATGGGACGGCCCCCTTTTGTGCTGTGGAATTGGTACGCGTTGACGGCAACCATCAGCGGATTTGCCAGTGGTGTTCAGCCGCTGTGGTCTGCTTGGAAGTGCTTCGAGGTGGTCGTCGCCATGTTCTGGGGCGCTTCCGTGGCCGTGGAATATCGTTCCATGCCTGATTCCAAGAAGCTGACTGAAATGTTTTCGGTTGTGTATTGGCTTTGTCTTATTTTCTGCGTTGTATCCGTGGTCGTCGCATTTAACAGAGGTATTGGTTTATATTTGAGTGGTCAGGAACGATTTCAATTGGACTGGCCTTTGATCAACCCACTGACGTTGTCCGTTATGGCGGCGTTTGCGCTGATCGGAGGTCTGCTGAGTCTACGTCGCATTTCGCTCATCTGGCGGTTTGCCATGTCGATTCCGCCCCTCGGCGCGTTATTGCTAGCGCGATCTCGTACAGGACTTCTTGCCCTGTTACTTGCCGCTGCCTACGCCATCGTTTGTAGTCGCTTAGCAAAATCATTTCGTGTTTTCATGTTTCTGCTCATCACCGCGATGCTGGCGTTGATGATTGCCAGCCCAGATCTGCGTAAACAATTTCGCATGTCGGACATCAGCGAGATCAGTAAAGGTTCGGGGCGAATCGAGGATGCTCAGGGCAGATCGGCTTGGGGAGAATGCCTTCGGCTGATCAAAGAATCGCCGCTGGTCGGATACGGATACATCAACTTGCCACGTTTCGTATACCACTACAAGTTCACGGTAGGTGACAATGGTGCCCTGCAAGCGTTGGTTGCGGGCGGAATCATCGGCGCGGTTCCGGCGATCCTCTATGTCTTTTTCTTGATTTGGAGGTGGATTTACTTCGCCACGCAAGTATCAGTGACGCCAAATCTACAAGAACGGGTCCTCTTTGGGTATGGCGTTGGCGCGACGTGTGTGGCCGTCACCAAGTCTCTGACGACCAATTCGTTAAGCGTCAGCGACTTTGCGATTGTACTGTTCCTTCTCGGAGTGATCGCGTGTCAAACGGTGGGGCGCGAAATGTCAGCCGCGAAACGGGCCGCTCGACAGGATGCTCAAGACAGCTAGTTCTGGGACGCATGAAATCGATATAGGCCGAGTAGCGGCAGAAATCGTTGTGCTCGGCGTCAAGTTGACGCAAATGCCGTCGCGCGTCGACGTTATGGCTTCGTCACCCTATCAACGAGAAAGAACGTTTTTGTAAATTTGCATGAGCCTCTCGGCCGAAGTTTTCAAGTTAAATTCTCTCTGCGCGAATTCGTGACCCTTTAGGCCCATTTCCCGAGCTGATTTTTCATCCTGCAGAACCCGATGTATCGCAGCGGTAAACCCAGCGGCACCTGACTCGGTTTGGACGACGATACCTCCACCACTTGCTTGTACAAGTTCCGCAAGTGCGCCGGCATTCGATACGATGACCGGCACGCCGTGAGCCATTGATTCGGCGGCCACGAGTCCGAAGCTTTCAGGAGACAGCGATGGCACGACGACGCAGTGCGACGATTGGATTTGTGCCGTCGTTTCGGATGGCACTAAACGCCCACACCATTTTGCATTGGTGATACCCAGGGCTCGAAAATGGTCACGCAGGCTCGCTTCCTCGGAACCTGCACCCACAATTTTTAGCTGGCAAGTGGGATTCAACTTGGGCAGATCGCGAAGTATGCCAGTGCCTTTCGCTGGTGACAGACGTCCTACGAACGTTACCGTCTTTTTGTTGTGGTGCGAGAATTGCTCGATCTTTGAAGGCACGTGGACACCATTGTATTTCACGGTCAGGCGATCACTTGGAAAGCCAGCTTCGACATGTTTTTGTTTCACATAATTTGACACGGCCACAAACTGATCGACCAACTTAAAAAGTCGAGCTTGTTTGACATAGGCGAAATTGTTAGCCGCCAATATTCCGCTGGCCACTACCGATTTTCGGGCACAACGATGTTTTACGCCTTGCCACATACCGCAATCGAGGCAAGCCGTACAGATTTTGTGGTCGCGAAAAAAACCTCCCTCGACACACAGCCAACGATAGTTGTGTAGTGTTTGCACGACCGATACTCGTGCGGCGCGGCAGGCAGAAAACACCGAAGCGCCGAGCCTTGGAAAGATGCTATGTGCGTGAACGATATCCGGCTTGATTTCTGCGAGAAGTCGCCGAAACCGAAGGTAAACCCGAGGAGACCAAATCAGTGTTGCCGCCGACATTGCCCTCTTAAATATTGACTGCTCGATTTCGTCGTTTGTGACGATCTTAGTCACGACGTCCACTCCCACATCTCGCAGAGCTTTGGCCTCCGAATCGAATACGATTTGTTCACCCGAGGGAATATCCGATCGGCCCGCGTTATGAATCATCAAGACGCGCATAATAGGCCCCCGTAGAGTCGCTCAATTTATTGGAAGTCGCTGTCATTATCGAGTAATTCTGCTCTGTACCTTGAATCGACATTGATAGAACACCTAAACTGAGAAGAAGCTGTCCGTTTAGCTAGTAAAGTCCGGAAAAGCGTGCGAATAATATCCCCGGCGAGCGTAAAATATTTGGCGGTTGAGCGTACACCCTCTCCGCACCTTTCCAGCGTGAGGACCGTGTGCGACTGGTTGCGAGTCCTCACTTTGAGTAGAAATTCAATCTGAGATGCCGGATTCGTGACTAGCGGCGCTCTGGATTGAAGACACCAGTAATCCTATCGGATTGGGTTGGAATGCATAAGTCGATTTTCGAACTCGGCGACACACAGCGACTTTTGTGCCGTGCAATATCGGCCCATGCCGGTGATCGCGAAGACTCATTGGACACATTTCTCGGCCAATCTGGGACGTCCGCCTTCTACGAACTAGCCGCCGAGAACGACGTTACGGCGCACATTGGTCATTTGTTGGCCGAGCGAGGTGAAACGGATGTCCGGTATCACGCATGGCTAGCGAGCCATGCGGAGACCCAGCGTCGTATCGACGGATACATGAACGAGCTTGACCGCGTCGCTGCTGCACTGGCCGACGAAGACATTTCGCTCGTAACGTTGAAGAACACGGGCATCGCTCGAGGTTTGGGCATATGCCGCGGTTGTTGTCCAATGGGCGATGTGGACGCGCTTGTAAGGCCGGCCGATTTTCGACGAGCGCACAACATCATGCAAAAGCTCGGATACGTTTTCGAATTCCGAAGCCCGCTCGAGGAAAGCGAGATCGAAGCTGCTGAACGCGCTGGAGGCGCCGAATATTGGATAACGCTTGACGGCGAACAGCGACTATGGTTCGAACTGCAATGGCGCCCTGTAGCGGGTCGTTGGCTGCGCCCGGAACAGGAGCCATCAGCGGATGAACTGGTCGATCGTTCCTTACCCATTGCAGGAACCAAAGCGCGGATGCTGGCGACCGGCGACAATCTGTTGCAGGTTTGTCTGCACACAGCGAAACACAGTTATGTGCGTGCACCTGGATTCAGGCTGCATACGGACGTGGACCGAATTGTGAAACATCACGACGTCGATTGGGACGAATTTGTTACAGCCGTCAAGTCTTTACAAGTCTGCACCGCGGTCTACTTTTCACTGGCCATACCCCATCAGATTTTCAATACACCGATTCCAGCGACCGTCTTACAGGAACTAAGCCCTCGGAATTTGAAACGATCGGGGATCACGTCACTATTGCGAAAAGCGGGATTGTTTGCGTCAAAGCAGCCCAAGTTTAATCGCTGGACTTACATTGCGTTTACGGCCCTTTTGTATGATGACATGGCGGGATTGTGGAAAGGGGTGTTTCCTGATCCGACTTGGATGCGTGAAACGTTCGGTGTCGAGTCCGGATGGAGTTTAGCTATCTGTTACCTTCGGCGGCTTTGGGATTTGACATTTCGTCGCGCCAATACTTAGTGCCTGGCCCAAAATCCCGCAGAAAAAGCGTTCCTGTTTGTGCGAAATCGGGCCACCTACGAACCAGCGGGGACGCTTATCCTACGAATACCAGCTTTGATATATTCTTAACGTGGCCAAACTGAAAAATTGAAGTGAAAGAACTATGATATAATTCCGCGATGCCGAACGTGTTACTCACTAGTGTTGGTCGCCGTGTTGAACTGACTCGGCTTTTTCGCCGCTCATACGATTTGTTGGGCATTGATGGTCAGTTAGTGGCGACGGACATGGATGCCTTGGCCCCTGCGTTACAGACGGTGGATCGTCCCTACAAGGTACCCGGCGTTTCTGACCCTGAGTACATCGACGTGATTGAAGAGATCTGCGCACGGGAACAGATCGATCTCCTATTACCGCTTAACGATCTGGATATTCCGGTGTTGGCCAATGCCAAGCCCAAGTTCGAAGCACTCGGCGTACGCACCGCCGTGGTGGATCCGGAGGCCGCGGTGATATGTCACGATAAATGGGAAGCTTTCAAATTCTTCGAACGACTCGGATTGCGGACTCCGCGCTCATGGCTGCCCGAGAACGTCGATGCGACTGAGTTGAACTATCCTGTATTTCTCAAGCCAAGGCACGGAAGCGCGGCGAAAAATACCCATAAGATCGAAGTGGCAGAGCAATTGATCGCCTTCTTGCCGTTTGTTCCCCAACCAATAATTCAAGAGTTTCTTCCCGGAAATGAGGTCACAACAGACGTCATCTGTGATTGGGAAGGTACGGTGATGGCTAACGTCTCACGGCGGCGCATTGCCGTTCGCGAAGGAGAAGTCATCAAAGGCGTGACAGTGTGGAATTCGACGATTCAGCGAGCCTGTCGACAAATTGCGGAAGCGTTACCCGCCGTGGGGCCGATCACCGTACAATGTATCTTCAAAGAGGAACAACCCTATTTCATCGAAATTAACGGGCGTCTGGGGGGAGGGCTTCCATTGACTGTTGCTGCCGGCGTGGATGTTCCGGCGATCTTGCTTTCGCTCGCAGCTGGCTTGCCAGTTCAACCGCTGGTCGGGGACGGATACGAAGTTGGCATGTACATGACTCGTTGTGACGAATCCTTCTTTTTGTCGGAGGCCCAGCGTGCCGAAATTCCAGGCGATCATTTTTGATCTGGACGATACTCTTTATCTGGAACGGGATTACGTCTTCAGTGGATTTTCGGCTGTTGCACGATGGGCAGCAGCACATTTGGGAGTTGACGCGTCAGCCACGTGCGAGCAGTTTGGTGATTTGTACATGGAAGGTGTCCGTGGGATTATCTTCGACACGTGGTTGGCACAGCAGCAACTCGACGGAGGAATCTACAAGGATGCCCTGGTTCGCGTCTATCGAGAACACGAGCCGTGCATTGAAGTGGATGGCGAAGTACGCCATTTACTCGATGATTTGCGAAGCGAATATAAGCTTGGCCTGATCACGGACGGTTACCAGGCAGTGCAGAAAAGAAAACTTGCTGCGCTCGGCTTGGATCAATATTTCCACGCGACAGTATTGTCTGATGAATTCGGTCGACAATATTGGAAGCCACATGAAAAACCCTACCTTGAAATACTCACACGCATCCAGTGCGACGCCTCCCGCAGCGTTTTTGTGGGAGATAATCCTCAAAAGGACTTTTTTGGTGCCAAGAATGTAGGGATGTTTTCCATCCGTTTGTCGCAGCCAGGAGGCGTGTATTCGCATCTAGCACCATCCGATTCGAGATACCGTGCGGATCTTGAGATCCGAGATCTTGGTCAACTTAGGAAGGCCATTGGACAGCTTGAGCAAGTTGCAAGATCTAGCGCTGAATGAATCTGTTCAGCCTCCGCACGGAAACGCTGATTGTGATGCGTGGCCAATTGGGCAGGGGCTCAAGGAGATGCGTAATTGGTATCGTTGCTGGGCGAGTTTGCTCGGACAGATCGCTGGTGAGGTTTGCGAAAGCATGGTGGTCTGCGGGAAGGTCCGCTGCGAAAGTTGGCGACGGCCAGGTCGCCGCCGAAGTCGGGGACATAGGTCGAGAAGGGGCTAAGCCTTGCGTTTCTCCAATTCGTACCCGATCCGAAGTATTTGTAGCGAGTATCTGCGGTCGCTTTAAACAGGGCAAACCATCTACGTGCTAAACGTGTGCGCCGATCAGGCGGTAGCAACTCGCCGATTGCCCAAGAGCAGCCCATTTCCCGTGTACCCTTTGTTAGCGCGAACGTGTCCGGAGTGTTGTCGCGCCATGTCAACGGCACGTATCGCGAAACAAGCGTAGCCCGATCGTCCACTGACACGAGAAAAGGGACGGACAACCGGGTAGAATCTTGACAGAAAGAGGGTTGTCGGCTAGGATCAAAGGCGTGATAGCGATTGAAATCGCTATCAGTTAGCGGAACGCCATTTACGAACGCATGGCGCCAAAGGACATGCAAGGCCGACCCGCCCAAATGATTTCAATCGGTTACGTACTCCCGGCCCGCCTGGCAAACGCGGGCTGCGAACGGAACCCGTGTAAATAATTACAGCCAATTAGGATCCCTTGCGAAGAGGACCGAAACACCGTTTGCGCCTCGGTAGCTTCCATGGCATCGTCGTGGTGCGTTCGACGGATGGCCGCCTGGTCGATATTGGTCGCTTTGCAGACTGACGGGAACGTGTGGTGCCCTTGGGATCTCTGGAGTCCTCTTTCCATGCAAGTCGCGGCAGACGAATTGGTGATGCAGGCACTCGCGGAGGCCAACTCGGTCCTCGCGTCGCACCAACAGATTTCGGTGGACCCGGACGCGCCCTTGCTGGGAGGTTCAGGCGTGGAGTCCCTCTCCCTGGTGACGCTCCTCATGGCCATTGAAGATCGGGTGGAGGAAGCCATGGATGTGGAGCTGAGCTTGACCGATGAGCTCGCCGAACATCCGCAAGCGTTTGCCAGCATCGTTGCACTCTCGACGTTCCTGGCCACCTTGATTCGCGAGTTGTCCGTTGAGTGAGAATCGGCGCCGATGCCTCGTCATCTCGGACTTTAACGCCGAACATCTGGTCGGGGCGTTGAACAATGGGCAAGGCGAGCCTGGGATACAGGCGCAGGCCGCGCCGTTTGGTCAGGTCGCTCAAGTCCTGCTCACGGAACATCCCTGCTGGGGTGACGCCGAGAAGACGGACGTCGCGGTCATCTGGACACAGCCGCAGAGCGTCAGTCCAAGCTTCGGCAGAATGCTCGCCGGTGAATCGGTCAGCTGGGACGAAATCGCCGCAGAGATGGCCGGATTCTGCGAACTGGTCCGCGGCGCATCGGACCGTGCCCGTCTCATTCTAATCGCCAGTTGGACCCTGCCGAACGAGCGACGAGGGCTCGGTGCCTTGGAGCTTCACCAGGGCGCGACCCGGATGCTCGCCCGGATGAACGAGGCGCTCTGCTTGGCCTTTGATGTTCACGCGTCTGTGTGTGTCATCGACGCGGCTCGCTGGATCGGGATGGCCGGAGATAAAGCGGCGAGTCCCAGGCGCTGGTATGCAGGAAAGATCCCGTATGGAAGCCAAGTGTTCCATGAGGCGGCGGATGATGTCCGTTCGGCGCAGCGCGCGTCCGAGGGACTGACTCGCAAGCTCTTGGTCTTGGACCTCGACAATACGCTCTGGGGAGGGGGCATCGGAGACGACGGAATCGATGGAATCGAGCTCGGCGGACACTCTCCGAAGGGCGAAGCGTTTGCGGATTTTCAACGGGCGCTCAAAACCCTCACACGCCGCGGGATCGTCTTGGCCATCTGCTCGAAGAACGAAGAGTCCGTGGCCCTTCGGGCGATCGATGAGCACCCAGAGATGGTGCTTCGTCGCGATGACTTCGTGGCGTGGCGCATCAACTGGCAGGACAAGGCCCGCAACATCGCTGAGATGGTCGACGAGTTGAACCTAGGGCGTCGGTCCGTCGTCTTCATCGACGACAACCCCACGGAGCGCGGCCGAGTTCGGGAAGCGCTGCCTAACGTGTGGGTACCGGAGTGGCCCGTGAGTCCCGCTCGGTATTGCCAGACTTTGGCATCATGGGACTGCTTCGATTCACTCCAATCGACGGCGGAGGATGCGAAACGCACTGGCATGTACGTGGCGGAGCGAGAGCGGCGAAGCCTCAAAGCCGAGGTCGGTTCCATGAACGATTGGCTGATGAGCCTGAATCTTCAGGTCGTTGTCACCGAATTTGACGACAACAACCTGAATCGAACCGCTCAGCTTCTCAACAAAACCAACCAGATGAACTTGAGCACCCGCCGCATGCCGGAAGCCGAACTGCAGCAGTGGGGAGCAGCGTCCGGGCACCACATGTGGACCTTCGTGGTGTCCGATCGCTTCGGGGAGTCGGGGCTGACCGGGATCGCCAGTCTTCGCGAAGAGGGGACGACGGGCCACGTGGTCGATTTCATATTGAGCTGCCGGGTCATGGGTAAATGCATCGAAGAGACGATGTTTCACTGGCTCTGCGAACGCGCGCGAGCCCTCGGCCTCTCCGAACTTCAGGCCCTGTATCGGCCCACAGAGATGAACGCCCCATGTCTTCGTTTCTGGGAGGGACTCGGCCTCGAGGAGGCCAGACCCGGACATTTCGTCGCCGCGTTGAAGGAGCCCTATCCGCGTCCTGCCTGCATCGAGCTATCGTCATGAGCACGCGCGCACTCACTACCACGTACGAGGCGTTCCGGCGAGACGATTCGATTCGCCAACGTGTGAGAGCCGTGGCCCGTGCTGGTGCGGTTTGGGTGCTGAGCAAACGACCGCGCAGGCCCTGGAGAGAAGGACTGAATGTCCTCTATTATCATCACGTGTTCGACGATGAACGCGCGGGGTTCGACCGACAGTTGCGCTTCTTGTCGGACCAGGTCGAGTGGGTGTCGCTCGACGAGGCTCTTAACTTGATGAAGGATGGGGGGGAACCCGGGCGCCGCTACCTGGCGATCACTTTCGATGACGGTTTCGAAAATTGTTTCACCCATGCGATGCCCTCCCTCTCCGAGCGATCCATACCTGCGGCTTTCTTCTTGCCGACGGACTTCGTGGGCGCGCACCCAAACGATGACCCCGCACGGGTTTGGTCGTTTTTTCGCAGGACCGTGAACGTCCCGTTCATGACCTGGTCACAGTGCCGCGAGGCCGCCGCCGCTGGCTTTGCGTTCGGCTCTCACACCTGCAGCCACGCGTCGCTCATCGAGTTGGATAAAGCGCACGTGCGCTGGGAGCTAGAGACCTCTCGCAAGATCATCGAGCGAGAACTCGGCACCCCCTGCGAGCACTTTTGTGCGCCAAGGGGGAAGTCAGGACTCCACTTCGATGCGTCTCGGGATCCAAAGCTCGTCCATGAAACTGGCTTTCGCTCTTTCCTGACCACCGAAGCGGGCATCAATACGCTCAATCAATCGTTTGCCGCACCGCCGGTGGTCCGCCGTTGCCACGCCGTCGCCTCATGGGGCAATCACGAGCTGGCGCACTTCCTTGGCCTATGAACGATGCCGCCACACAAGTGCACCTTCGCGAGGTGACCGACGACGATATCGAGGGCGTCACTACCTTGCACCAAGAGGTTGGTTTCACCCCTCCGGATGCAGCGCATTGGCGCTGGCTTTGGGGCGACAACCCAGCCCGCGAGCTAATGGCCGGTGATTGGCCTCGGGGTTGGGTTCTGGAGCGTGACGGACTCCTGGGTGGATATATCGCCAACCTCCCGCTGGCGTACGCCTTGGGCGAGCGGGATCTTGGAGTAGCCGTTCCACGGGCTCTGATTACCTCCGAACAGTTCGCGTCCCAAGGCTTGCGTCTCGTCTCCCAGTACCTCAAGCAGCGAGGACCCGACCTGCTCCTCTGCACGACGGCCAACTCCAAGGCCAGCCCGATCTGGGACGCCTTTCGAGCCAAGCGAGTGCCTCAGCCCGGTCTCGACGCCATCATGTTTTGGCCGCTCTCAGCGGATGCCTTCATCGCGGCGAGCGCGACCAAGCTCGGAGTCCCTAGCGTGATCGCGCGACACATGGGCACGCTCGGCGGCCCCTTTCTAAGGGCAGAGTCTGCGCTGCGAACACGAGGAATCCCCCGCCCCACCCGCTCCCACACTGTCACGGCGATTCACCCGGCAGACATCGATGGCGAGTTTGATGACCTGTGGGATGCGAAACGCCGCGAATCCGTCGCGCTGCGCGCATCTCGCTCTGCAGATATCCTCCGTTGGCACTTTGCTGGGCGTCCTCAAGCGGCCAAGTCGTCCGACCGCGACATAGTCGTCTTCAAGCTCCTTGGCCGGCCTGGCATACAGGGCTACGCGGTGAGCGAGACACGACACGAGCGCAAGCTCGAACTCACTCGCACCCGCCTCGTGGATCTCGTCGTCCTCGGGGAAGACAAAGAGCTCATCACGCATCTTCTGTGGCATGTCCAAGAGCACGCGCGGGCCATCGGCAGCCATGTGCTCGAAGCGTCGACGCTCCTGCCTGCCAGCCATGAAGTCGCTCTCGCGGGACGGCCATTCAGTCGGTCCGTTGCCGCGTGGTCGTATTTCTACAAGTGCAGAGGAAGCCTGCGCGAGGAGTTGAAGAGCGCAGAAAGGTGGGCGCTTACGCCCTTTGATGGCGACACCAGCCTCTGAGGACACGCAGCGGCCTGACCACTGCGATGGGTAGCGGTATGAGGCACAAGGGCTCAGTCGGTCCTGTCCCTAGCAAAAACTCCGTCCTTGTTGACTGGCAAGGACTTGCGTCTTTTGCGTGGTGCCCGCCTTAGCAGCTAAAATGCCCGATTTCATCAGTCGGTGGGTAAGTGCTCATGGGTGTCTGGAAGATGATCGCGTTATTTTGCGGACATTGGTCGTGCCGAAGTATCAACGACAGAATGGGCCGAAGTCTTGAGGCGTTGGACGTCCTGTTTGGGGCTTTTCTGGTCTTCCTCTAAACTTCCACAGGTTCGGCACGCCGATGCAGATTATCGGATGACCGTAGCGCGCTAATGAGGGCGTGTTCGGTGCGCGCAAGCGGTTTCTGGCTGCCGCTGAAGTTTCCGAGTGCGCGAATACTGCGGAGGTGACGCCCTCCCGAGCGTCCAAATGTGTTTTGCGAACCTGCGTCGGCTTCATCGGCCGACGCACTTTCGGGACTTTCCCACTTCCGGCCATTTTCGGGAAAGTTACCAATGCCGAGTGCTCTAAATCTCGGCGTTTTTGCATGGTACGTGAGCATCGCCAAGTATCATTTTCGGGAAA
>Ga0310121_10003408_pt1 | contig 14496 bp, 11 predicted proteins | sample CB27_Tmax_986_MG_FD_203504 | JGI IMG/M metagenome (GOLD analysis project Ga0310121, IMG submission 203504) | Marine microbial communities from Western Arctic Ocean, Canada - CB27_Tmax_986 | ecosystem: Environmental > Aquatic > Marine > Oceanic | place: Canada: Western Arctic Ocean | collected... | reverse complement strand
GCCCAAACCGTCGTAGCGGCGGTCCAGTACGTCGACTTTACGGCTGGGGAGGTGAAGCGCCGCGAAAGGCGAAGGAATCCGGCGGCGCCGTTTACGACCTCGACGCTTCAGCAGGCTGCATCCAAAGGCCTCCGTTTCTCCGCCCGGCGAACGATGTCCACGGCACAAAGGTTGTATGAGGGAATCGAACTCGGCGGGCGTGGAGCTCTCGGGCTCATTACCTACATGCGGACCGATTCCACTCGGGTTGCGCCCGTTGCGGTAGAGGCCGCCCGAACATGGATCGGCGGCGAACTCGGTGGAGAATATGTGGCTTCCTCGCCCCGGCTCTGGGGTGGCAAGAAACAGAAAGCGGCACAGGATGCCCACGAGGCGATTCGGCCGACCGACCCGGCGCTCCATCCCGACGATGTGCGTCCGTTCCTGGAGGACGGCGCGGCGCGTCTCTACGAACTCATTTGGCTTCGCTTCGTTGCCGGACAAATGGCACCGGCTCTGTACGACACGACCACGATCGACTTTGATCTGAAAGCCGAGAGTGGCGAGTATCAGTTCCGATCTACGGGGTCGATTCTGAGGTTTCAGGGCTTCACCCGACTCTACGTGGAGGCCACCGAGGCGGGGGATCGCCGTCCCATCGACGACCTCGCGGCACTCCCGGATATGGACGTGGGTGACTCTGCACTTATGAAGGGCATCGATTCGGCTCAACACTTCACGCAGCCACCTCCACGCTTCAGTGAGGCCTCACTCGTCAAGGAGCTCGAGGCCCTGGGAATCGGCCGTCCGTCCACCTACGCCCAGATCATCTCGACGATTCAGGACCGTGGATACGTCGATTATGAGGAGCGGCGGTTTCAGCCGACAGCACTCGGCGACACCGTATCCAAGCTACTGGTCCGGGTATTTCCCAACATTTTCGACGTCGAGTTCACGAGTCGGATGGAGAATGAACTGGATCGGGTGGAGGAGGGCGAAATCCAGTGGCAGGTGCTCCTCGGCGATTTCTATCCGCCGTTTCAGGGCCAACTCGAGAGGGGAGAGGCCCGGTCCGAGGAAATCATCAAGGAAATCCTGGCCGCCGAGGGGGAGACATGTGACGTGTGCGGTGAGCCGATGCAGGTGCGGTGGAATCGCTTCGGCAGGTTCCTGGGCTGCTCGGCCTATCCCGATTGCAAGGGGACCCGCCCGATCGATGGCGAGTCCGAGGACCAGGTGGTCGGCGTCGACGAGGTGACCGGCTTGACCGTCTACGCGAAGGTGGGGCCGTACGGACCCTACGTGCAGCTCGGTGAGGCACGCGACGGTGCGAAGCCCAAGAGGGCCAGCCTGCCCAAGGGTACGGACCCGGAGTCCGTGGACTTCGGTCATGCGTTGCGCCTGCTCTCGCTGCCAAGAACGGTGGGGACGGACCCGGAAACCGGCGAGGAGGTCGTGGCCGGATTGGGCCGGTATGGGCCCTTCGTGCGGCGAGGTAAGAAATTCGCGAGCTTGGCGAATGAAGACCAGATGTTCACGGTTGCCATCGACGAGGCCGTCGTGCTTCTCAACCAGAAGAAGGGGGGGAGGACGGTTCTCAAGGAGCTCGGTGCCCACCCGAAGACAGGGGATGACGTACAGATCCTCTCGGGCCGCTATGGCCCGTACGTGACCGATGGTACGGCGAACGCCAGTCTGCCCAAAGGTATGGAGCCAGGCGACCTCACCATGGAGGAGGCCGTGTCGATGATCGCCGACGCCGCAAAGAGAAAGAAGTCGAAAGGGCGCAAGAAGAGTGGGGCGCGGAAATAAGGGCGACTCCTAATACCGGAGGGGGCGCGAAACGAATGAGCCGATGAGTGATCGTGTCATCGTAGTTGGGGGTGGCCTGGCGGGATGCGAGGCCGCGCTCCGGCTCGCGAACGCCGGGCACGGTGTCACCTTGCTTGAAATGCGCCCAGTGCGCCGTACCGAGGCACACCAGAGCGAAAATCTGGGCGAATTGGTCTGCACGAACTCCTTTAAGAGCATCCATCCCAAGAACGCGCACGGCCAACTCAAGAGGGAAATGCGGGCCCTCGGCTCCGTTCTTCTCGACTGCGCCGATGAGACCTGGGTGCCCGCCGGTTCGGCATTGGCGGTCGACCGGCGGCTCTTTTCCAAGGCGATGACCCGTGCCGTCGCTTCTCACTGCAGCATCGAGGTCCTACGGGAAGAGAGTGAGGCGCTTCCCGAGGGCCCGGCCATCGTGGCGACAGGCCCGCTCACGTCTGGCGCGCTGAGTTCGGCCATCCAGGGTGCCCTGGGCGACGACGGGCTCGCGTTCTACGACTCCATTGCGCCAATCGTACATCGTGACTCTCTGGATGAGAGCGTGGTGTTCGCGGCCGGCCGCTTCGAAGAGGACAGCGACTACCTCAACTGCCCTATGAACGAGGTGGAGTACGCCGCCTTTATCGACGCCCTCCTCGAGGGGGACGTGCACGATGGGCCCGACTGGGACACCGTGCCGTATTTCGAGGGCTGCCTCCCGATCGAGGTCATGGCGTCACGCGGGAAGGAAACGCTGCGTTTCGGCCCCATGAAGCCGATCGGGCTCATCGATCCGCGGAACGGGGAGCGGCCCCACGCGGTCGTGCAGCTCAGGCGCGAGGATCGCGCTGGCCAAATGTGGAATCTCGTGGGATTCCAAACTCGGCTGCGTATCGGGGAGCAGAGGAGTGTTTTCCAATTGATTCCGGGCCTCGAGCAATGCGAGTTCCTTCGGTGGGGCTCCATTCACCGTAACGCCTACCTCAATTTCCCCGCCTGTCTGACGTCTCACGGTTCGCTCAAGGACCGGCCGGACCTGATTTTCGCCGGTCAGCTCACCGGAGTGGAGGGGTACACCGAGTCGGCGGCCAGCGGGATTCTGGCGGGCATCAACCTGGATCGAGTGCTGAAGGGAGAGGCGCCGATCGTACCTCCTCCCACGACTATGTTGGGCGGGCTGTTCCGGTACCTGAGGGAGAGCGCCGCCGACCGCTTTCAGCCCATGAACTCGAACTGGGGGCTCGTTGACCCGCTCAACCGACGCGTGAAGGACAAGGTTCGAAAGAGAGTGATGCTGGCGGAGCGTGCCGAGACGGACTTCAGGACGTGGATGGAGGCGAGTGGGACCGAGGGCCCTTTGGGGGTGTCGGTCGACGGGTCTGTCCGATCGAGTGACAGAACTCTCCAAGCACCGGGTCCGTCGCCTTGATGGACGTGAGTGCTGACGTTTTCCGCTTTCTCAAGCACCTCGAGTGGGAGCGGCAGCTTTCCCCTAGAACGGTTGTATCCTATCGAAAGGATCTTGAGGATTTGCGGCTTTTTCTCAACGACCACTACGGGGGAGGAGCATGGGGATGGGGGAGGGTGGAACGGATCGATTTCCGGGCCTTCATGGGGTGGTGTGAGAGGAAGGGACTGACCCGTCGCACCGTGGCCCGGAAGCTGTCGGCCATACGTACGTTTTACCGGTTCCTTCATCTCGAGGATCGGGTGCCGAGTGATCCAGCTAGGACGCTGAGGTCGCCCAGGATCGAGAAGCGTTTGCCGGGACATGCGACCCCAAGAAATATCGAGGCGATCTTTTTCTGGGCCGAGGCCGGTGCCGCGGATAATACGTTTCGAGGCACTAGAAACCTGGTCATCCTCGAACTCATGTACGGGAGCGGGCTCCGGCTGTCGGAACTTCACGGGCTCGACCTGTCGGCCCTGGATCTGGGTCAGGAACACGCCAAGGTGCTCGGAAAGGGAAGCAAGGAGAGACTCGTACCCATCACGGGCTCGGCCAGGCGCGCGATCGACCGGTACCTGCCTCGCCGCCTCGAACTTGGTGCCGGGTCGTCGTCGCCGGACCGCGAGGCCCTTCTCCTCAATCCGCAGGGCAAGAGACTCTCGAGACGGTCCATCCAGAGCGTGGTCCGAGGCTTCCTGGATGATACCGCCCCAGGCGAGGGGCTAAGCGCCCACGCTCTACGACACAGCTTTGCCACGCACCTTCTCGACGCGGGCGCGGACCTCATGGCGGTCAAGGAGCTTCTCGGCCACGTGTCACTCTCCACCACGCAGGTTTACACCCACACGTCCAAAGAGCGGCTGCGGCAGGTCTACCGGAGGTCACACCCCCGCTGGTAGAAAGCGAGCTCCCGTTCGGCTTTCCGAAGGTTTCCTTTGCGCCCTGAGACTTCCTGGCGCCCCGAGGCACCTACACCTTCACTGGGCCGACGCTCCGCTCCACGGCTTCGCCGCCGATCGTCTCCTTGAGGGCGTAGGGGCCTCGGGGTAGGGGCGCTACAGGAGGGCCGGCTACTTCGTGATTTTGGAGCGGACGCCTGATAAGCGTGAGGTCGATCCTACTGCAGCACCTGGAGCCTTGGTCTAGAAAGAGCCGTTGTAGCGCGCCTGCTTTGGGAGCGACTCGCGCGCGTCGGTGGGCGTCAGCCATCGTCGGAAACGCTGGATTTCTGCGTCAGTTGCGTCGTCCAGCGTCGGTGGACGTCGACGCAGTTTTTGGCACAGTTTGGATTGGCCAATTCGGACGCGGCACTCCCCGGGGCCGGCGCTAGTGACGAGTCCACGAAGATCTTCTGGCGTTCGGGCTCCCATACTGACAACGCTCCAGTTCGGGGTTACCCTTCGGCCGCGGCCTGGTAACGCGTCCGCGCTGAGACCAACGCGGAGGATGTAGGGTTAACGGAAAGCTGAAGATCGCAGGGATCGCCACGGGAGTGGTACTCCTGATCGGCGCGACCAGCTATGTGTACACCGCTCCTTATGCAGGCAACGAGGGACTTCAGCGTACGCCCGGTGTGAGAATCGGGGGGACGGATACTCGCGCCCCGAACGACTTTGGCACCGTCAATGACGTGGGGGTCAATCTGCTGATGAAGCTGGGCGGCTTCCCGCCGTTCGTGGTCTATCTTTCGTATGTGGGGACTCCCGAGGGTCTGATCACCGCCACCCGCCCGGACGGGGGATACTGGGCGCAGCGTGTGAGAGACGGTGACACCGACGGGTGGCTACGTATCGGTGACGCGACGTATACGATGCGGGCCACAGAGATCCTGGGCGACGCGCGCCTGCCGATGCTCGAGCTGTACGCGGGGAAGACCCGCCTTCCCATGGACAGGGCGGTGGGTGGGCCTGACCCTGTCCGTGACTGGGAGGTCTTCCTCTGGACGCCTCGGTAGTTCGTCTGGTGGAGCGTTGCCCGGCGGGAGTGCCTCGGCTCGCTCAAGCAGGGTGCCAAACTAGGGGAAGAGCCGTTGAAATGCCTACCGTACCGAGGGTCGAGAATGGGACGTGACTATTTTCGATGGTTACGCGCGTCACGATACCAGGCCGCAGGGTCTCACCCGGCCTTCAAGTCGTAACGCCTGCCTCGTGAGATTCGAAAGCGCCGACGTGGCGCGCTACTATGACCAGAATACGGCGAGCTTTCTTTCCCATGGACAAGGCGGCGCACAAGGCATCATTCATCGAGCGGTTTGGGGCGAGGGCGTTGGCGGCCGCGAGGAGGCCTTTCACTTCGTGCACGATCTTCTGCGGGCCCGCATCGCAGAAAGTGGCGCGCGGCGCATACTCGACCTCGGCTGCGGCGTCGGCGCGAGCCTGGAACACGTGCTTCGCGGGACGGGGGTGGTCGGCTTCGGCGTCACCAATAGCGGGATTCACGCGGAGCTCGCGCGTAAGCGACTTGGCGCACGAGCCACGATCTTCGAGCTCGATTTTTGCTCCGACCCTCTTCCCACTCCGGTGGACCTCGCTTTCGGGATCGAGTCTTTCGTCCAAGCAACGGATGCAGAAGCGTTCGTTACCAACATTGCGAAGGCAGTTGCGGCGAATGGATACCTGGTGCTGTGTGATGACTTTCTCACGGGTGCCGGAGAAGATCGCTGGGTGAGCGAGTTCCGCCGGGGGTGGCGTGCGAGCTCGGTCCTGCACCCAAGGGCCGTGGACGCTCTCGCGGTCGAGCACGGGCTCGAGCTCGTGGAGGACCGGGATCTGACGCCGTTTCTCGAGCTCGACCGCCCCCGCGATAGAGCGCTCGGCCTACTCATCACCCTCGCGCGTCCCTTCTCTGCAATGAGTCCGAGACTCGGAGGCCACCTGGGGGGCAACGCCTTGCGCCAGTGCTTGAAACGTGGGCTGGTCTCTTATCGGTATCGAGTCTTCAAGGCCAGCGGCCCCAAGCACTGACCAGCGCCGTGAGGCGCTTGCCGCCCCACACTCCTGCGATGCATCTTGTCACCCATGCCCGATTCCATCACACGCCAAACGTAGCCCCAGTCCGCCGCTACGCCATCGTAATGGGAACGCTCGGCCGTTACCTCATCAACGCCACCGTTGCGGCGGCTGTCGTGACAGGCACCCCATGGCCCGCGGCGGCGCAGTTCCAGCTCGATGTCATGACGTTCAACATCCGAACGTCGAATATCCCCGACGGGGACAACGCCTGGCCGTATCGCAAAGAGCTGGTGGCAGAAACTATCCGTCAGCTTGCACCGCAGGTGGTCGGCATGCAGGAGGCCATGGACGAGCAGATCGAATATCTGGCGTCCGCGCTGCCGGAGTACCGCTGGCTGGGAATGGATCGCCGGCTCAACGGGGGGCAGGGGCTCAGTGAGGCCACGCCCATCTTCTACCGGCATGACGAGTTGACACCGATCGAATCCGGCAACTTCTGGCTCACGGAGACACCGGACGTGCCACCGGTGCCGAGGAGCGGAACTGGCCGGCGCCGGCGCGGTGGAGGTCGTATCGTCACCTGGGCGCGGTTTCATCACCAGGCGACCGGGCAAGCGGTGTATGTCTTCAATACCCATCTCTCGCCGAGGCGAGGGCAGGGGCAGATCGACGCGGTCAACTTGATCCTGGAGCGGGTCAGCACGTTACCGGCGGGTAGCGCCGTCATCGCCCTGGGCGACTTCAACAACGTCGGGGAGGAGAGCGACCTCTGGCGAATCGCCACGAGCTATGGGCTCGACGACGCCTGGGTTTTGGCCGACGAGCGGCGGGGTCCGGCGATGACTCGGGGCGACTTCGGTCCCCCGGAAAACGGGTACGCCGAACGGATCGACTGGATTCTGGTCGGGGGTCCAATTGGCGTCCGCTCTGTCGAGACGGTTCTGTACAACGACGGAGGCCGCTACCCGTCCGATCATTACCCGGTCACGGCGCATCTCGAGGTCGACTAGGGTCCTCGCCGACCAACCAACCGTACCCGACTAACAGTACCCGACCGGCGCGTCGATGAGGACCCGTCGGTCCCGCAGCTCCTCGTATTCCGACCCGAGGGTGTGGCGTAGGATCGGACTCGTCACGTCTGCCTCCACGGTGATGCGGTTCGGCAGGTAGCGGCGGCACTCGCCGAACTCCGCCTCGTATTCGGGCGTGGGGAAGCTCAGCGTCAAGACCGACGCCGCGCCGCGCCGTTCGACCCGATACAGCGGATTGATCGCCAATTCACCCGTCACCTCACGCTCATCCGTCAGCTCGTAACGATGAAACAGATCAGCACGAGGGCTGGCGAGCAGCGTCAGTGCCGGCTCGGCGCCGAGCTGCTCCGGTGACACATCAAGCGTCAGGTCGACGACACCCTGCTCGATCACATCATTGAAGATCCTTTCCTCACTGAACAGTCGCGGCCGGCTTGACTCGAAGAGCTCGTGATATGCGGCTGGCGTGAGCGTGTCGCCTGCTGAGAAGTTGTCGCCGAGCGCGCTGTGGAGGTGCGGCATCACCACGACGCCGTCCGCGCCCGCAAGCCGCATCATCTCTTCGGCCAGCAGTCGCTTGTGCCAGATATACGGAAACGCGTCGGCGAGGACCACCGTCGAGAACGTCCCGGGGGCGAACGGTAACGGGTGGTTGGCGTCGCAGCAGACCGGTCCGGAGTCGGGCGCCGTAAACCGACTGGCGAGCCACAGCTTCCAGAAGGACACGTCGGCTAGAACCGTGCCCGGGACCAAAGCCCCCCCGGGGGGTCCGAGACCGGCGAGGACCCGTGTCAGATGACCTGATCCGCCGCACAGATCGAGGGTGCGGCCTTGCACGGGCCAACGTTGCTGGCCGATCGCCCGCAGCAGCGCTTCCGCGGTCAGAAAGGTCGGGTCCGTGAAGCGATGGAGAAAATATGTGCCCTCGGCGTCGTCACACAGAAGCTCGAGGGCGTCGCGATAGGTCCCGGTGTTCTGTGTCATGAGCACGCGAAAGCGTTCACGCCGCAAAGTATCGTCAGAAAGGCCTAGGAGGCCGAAGAGCGCCTCCTCGCCCCGCCCCGCCTCGAGGGCGTGCAGGGCATGCCGGGTCGTCTCGTCGGCCATCATCACGGGGATACCGGCAACGACAGGAAAAGCGCAGCACTCGCACCCGAGCACTCCCGCGTCGATGCGGGCGCCTTCGCGAGCCAGCGCATCGTTCTCGACGATGGAGACAGCGCTACCGCAAAAGGGGCAGCGCAGGATGTCCAGGAGGCTGGCGTGCATCATCTGCCGCCGCCTACCATGATCGGCGTGCCAAAGCGTTCAATGAAGACGTCCTCGCGCGAGCCGACCTCCGCACGCCGGTAGTGCTCCGTACCGAGGAGTCGCGCCGCGTCCCGTTCATTAACGTACTCCAACGCACTCCCGTCGAACTGAGTGCCGTGGCATCGTAGGGCGGCCAGCTTCCGGATCGCGAACTCCCCGGCCTCCACGACGAGTGTCGGCGCGGGCGCCATCGATCCGAACGCATCCGCATCGGCCACACCGAGGATAGGCCTCGGAGGCTCGTCACGGTGCTCGGGGTCGTTCGATGTCGCATCCACGACGGCGCGCATTCTACCTGCGGGCATGCTGACATAACGGAGGGCTGGGCCGGCGGTGCCCAGCTCAGTGACCGCAGCAGTGGTTCGTTCGTGTACCGCGATGTGGTCGGGATGCCAGTAGAGGCCGTCCTCGTCGAACGTGACGATGACGTGTGGCCGGAACCGGCGGATGGCGCCGAGGATGTCCGCCTCGAGTCGCGCGTGGTCGATCCAGGGGAGCATGCCATCCTCGTGGTCGAGCAATACGAGGTCGCTAATGCCGAGAACCCGTGCGGCCGCCGCCAGCTCGCCGGCCCGAATGTCGTGAAGCCGCCCGCCTCCGTGTCCCGGACCGTGCTCGTCGTCATGCCCCGGACCGTGTCCGCCATGCGTGAGGCAGAGGAGCGAGACCCGGACGTCACATTCCGCGCACCGCGCGAGCAGGCCGCCGCACGCCAGCGACTCGTCGTCGGGGTGTGCGAAGACCGCGAGAAGCGAAGACCCGCTCAGATCATCGAGTGGCGTCGGCATGTCAGGCCGTGCGCTCGGCGCCATGATGCTGTGTGACCAGTCGAGAGTAAGCCTCGACGTGGGCCTCGACCATGCGGTCGGGGCCGAAGCGCTCCACGGCGCGACTCCGTACGGCGCTGCGGTCGAGCGTGAGCACGCGTGGGATTCCGTCTACCAGGGCGTCGAGCGAGTCGAAGACTCCGCCGGTGACGCCATCATCGACCACCTCGCCGACGGCGCCGCGGCGAAGCGCGGCAACGGGCGTTCCGCAGGCCATGGCCTCCGCGAGGACGAGACCGAAGGACTCACTCGACTGCACGGGATAGAGCAGCGCTAGCGCCCCGCCGAGTAGCGTCACTTTCTCGGCGAGGTCCACCTCGCCAGCATAGACGACCTGCCGACCGTCGACCAGGGGCGCGACGACGTTTCGATAGTAGTCATTCGCCGCCGCGGCGAGTACGAGACGCAAGCCGGTCCGTCGGGCGACGTCGATTGCCTGCAGTACACCCTTGCCCTCCGTGAAACGGCCAAGAAAGACGAGGTAGTCTTCGGGTTCTGGGTGAAGAACGAAGGTGGCCGTGTCCACCGCGTGATGAATCGTCCCCAGGACGTTGAGTCCGGCGAGAAGTTGCTCTTGAGCGGCGGAGACCGCCACGAAGGGCGCTTCCGAATAGCGCGACCAGAGCGCGACCTCGGGCGGTGTCGGTGCGTGGTGTAGGGTGAGCAATACCGGCGTGGGCGAGAGCCGGCCGAACGCCATCGATATCGGAGCGTACTCCGCCTGATAGTGAATGACGTCGAATTCGGCAGCCCGCTCAACGGCGGCGGCGAGGTTGAACAGTTCGCAGAGCTCCCATGGCCACAGCGAGGTGTCCTCGTGATAACCGAATGAAAAGGTTGCGTGGAGTCTGGCCGTTGTCGTTGAGGATCCGGTCGCGAAGAGGGTGACCTCGTGCCCTCTGGCCACGAGGCCGTCGGTGAGGAGTGCCGTGACGGTTTCGACCGATCCGGACCGTGTCGGCGGTATCGATTGAGCCACCGGGCCGACCACCGCGATACGCATCGGTACAACGCCTGGCGGTGTCACCCGCACGCCTTTTCCAGAAACCGAGGCAGGACACGAGCTGCGTCGAAATACTCCCGCGCGACCTCAGTGGCGCGGCTCGCATGGAGGGCGTAGTCGCTTTCCAACCGCTCGAGGCCGTGGAGCGCCTCGTCGAGGGTCGCAAAACCGATCAGCCCGGTGCCCGAGGGGAGGTGGGCGCTCCACCCGGTGTCCTGCACGAGCGCCGGTCGCCCCGCCGCCAGGTAGCACGCCGTCCGGTCGCTGAACCAACCCGAGCGCCGAGCCACATAGGCGTGCTTGGCGACGCCGAACTCCGCCTTCGAGTGACGGATGAAGTCGCGGTAGTCCCAGAGCGATCTGGAGACGCTCATTGCTTCGATCGGCGACCAGCCGTGCTCCTGGAGGAGCCCCATCGGACCGTTCACCGCGATCTCGAAGCGAGAGGGCGTAAGAGCCGGTAGCTCTATGAACCGGATGAACTCCCGGTCCTTGTTGCCGTCGGCGTCCGTGAAGCTCTCGGTCTTCCAGGTCATCACGGTGGTGAAGCGGTCACGGGCCGGCGGTTCGTCGGTGTACCAGAGCTCGGTCACGACGGGCTGCCAGGTCGGATGCCAGACGAAGCCGCCCGTCGGCACATCGCAGGCCGGCGTGCCGATGTTCGCCCCGAAGGTAAATAGACGGTCGAAGCCCCGAAAAAACTCCACATACCATTCGTCGCCTTTGGCGATTGCGAGCTGCGTGAACACCGGGTCCGAGTCGACGAACACTCGGTGCGGGATGGCCGCGTACTCGTCACGCCAAAACCATGAGCCGCCCGAGAGGTTCACGAAGAGGTCGGCCTCGGAGCAGTAGGCACGAACGGCGTCCTTCGAAAGACCGTGATACGACCCGTCGTAGTTGACGAAGCTCCAACGGTCGCCGAGACCGAACGGCTCGAGCGCTTCATGGATGTAGCGCGTTCCGTAGGCAGGGTCGGTCGCGACGGCGTCCTGCTCCGGGTCGTAGATACACTCGCCGGTGTCCTCGATGTAGAGGACCTCGTGCCCCAGCGCCCGGAGGCCGAGGAGATACATGAGTGAACACCAGGTGACGCCACCGAACGGATACCGAGCGACGATACCGGCGAACAGGATCTTCACGAGGTGGCCCACAGGAACTCGTCCACCGTGCCTGCGCCATCGAGCGTTTGGCCTAAGGATAGGCGCGCACACATCCGGCGGTAGAGCTCGCACGTCCTGACCAACTCGTGATGGCGTCCCTGGGCGACCAGCCGCCCCTCATTCAGCACCACGATACGCGTGGCGTCGCGGACCGTGGAGAGGCGGTGGGCGATGACGAGCATGGTGTGGTTGGCGCGGAGCTGCCGCAGGGTGTCGAAGATCGCCCCTTCAGAGATCGCGTCGACTGCCGAGGTCGGCTCGTCGAGAATCAGGATTGGAGCCGCTTTTAGCAGCGCGCGGGCGATACCGATCCGTTGGCGCTCGCCGCCCGAGAGTGTCGCACCTGCCTCATGTACGGCGGTCTCGTATCCCTGCGGCAGACGGGTCACGAAGTCGTGAAGGTTGGCGTCTCGTGCCGCAACCTCGACGTCGGCGTCGGAAGCGTCGAGGCGCCCGTAGCGGATATTGTCAGCGATTGTCCCAGTGAACAGCACCGGCTGCTGCGGGACCAACGCGATCTGCGCACGAAGCGATTGCAGGGAGTACCGGGCGACATCGATATCGTCGATGAGTACGCGGCCGGAACTGGGCTCGAAGAATCTTGGGACAAGGCTGGCGATCGTCGTCTTGCCGGCGCCGGTGAGACCGACCAGCGCCACCAGCTCTCCAGGCCGGGCCTCGAAGCTGATCGAGTCGAGCACGTTCCGCTGGTCGCTGTAGGCGAAGCTCACCGCTTCGAAGCGGATGTGTGCGGCGATGCCGGACGCGTCGATACCATCAGGATCGTCCAGAACCTCAGGTGTGAGAGCGAAGATCTCGCGGACGCGGCGAGCGCTCGCGACGGCCTGCTGCAGTGATCCGGTCGAGTGTGCAATCGCTGAGATCGGGTCGTAGACCGCGGCTAGATACGCGATGACGACGAGCAGACTTCCGAGTGTCAGCGTCCCGTTCAAGACATGGAGTCCGCCCACGATGAGGACCAGAGCCGTGCCGGCAAGCGTGATCGCCGTGACGGCGACCGAGAAGAGCGATTCCTGCCATGTCAGTGTGAGCCGGGCATGCATCGTGTCGTCGCCGGAGCTCGAGAAGCGTGCCAGTTCGTGGCGCTCCCGCGTAAAGCTTTTGACCGCGGCGACCGAGGACAGAATCTCGAAGGCGCGCTCGATCAACGTCGACTCCAGCGCCTTCACCCGCTCGGCGCGTTCGAGCATGGTGCGTGAGTAAAAGCGGAGACATACATAGAGAAACGGCGCGACCACCAGCGAGAGCAGGGCGAGCGTCAGGTCCACGTAGACGAGGACCACGAACATGTCCCCCAGATTGAGCGTCGCCAGCGTCAACGGAAACACACCGCCGATGATCAGGGCGTCCACGCAATGCGCGTCGGCATCGAGCCGATAGACGGAATCGGCCGTTGGGGTCAGGACGTGGTGCCGCAACGGGAGGGCCTGAAGGTGCGCCAGGAGCTTAGCCCGAAGGGTGTAGACGACGCGCTGGGCTACCTTCACTTGAATCTGGGTGTGGATCATGCGGACCACCTCGTTGGCGACCTGGATCAGGAGACCCGCCAGGACGACGACAACGAGGAAGGCCACCGCGCTGCCAGCGATTGCCGCGGGGGTGATGGGCGCAAGTGGTGCCGGCAGGGGAAGACCACCCAGCACGTAGTCGACGATCACTTTGAGCGGCCAAGGGGCCAGCGCCGCCAGGCCGATCTCCAGCATAGACAGCGCGAGGATCGCGGCGGCCTGTCTGCGATACGGTCGGAGGAATCCGAGAGTCCAGGAAACTACGGTCACGGGAGCACCGTCAGCCTCTGACGTCGGACACCGTCGTCTCGGCGGACTGTCGGAGCGTGGGCTCGACGGCGGGCTCGACCGTGGTCGAGATCGGCAGTCTCAGCAGCCCCGCGGCTGTGCAGACCCGCGTGACCGCCCGGTCGAGCACCGCCGTGGCACGTATCGCTTGCCAGGTTGCGCGGGCGCCGATCGCCGCGATGGTAGCTGCTGCAACGAGGAGCGTCACCGACGGATCGTAGATGAACATCGATGCGCTCATGCCACCCGCCAACAGTACCGCCAAAGTCACACCCTGAAGGGTGCCGACGAAGCTGGGACGCAGACGTGCTCGGACCCGAAAGAGACAGGCTCCGTGCTCGTGCTCCTCCACCAGCGTCCGCACGTGTAGCCAGCCCCAGCGGCCGATCGCCAAGCTGAGATCCCGGTCGGGACGCCATCCCTCGTCGACGTCGATGATCTGAGCCGGCCGCGAGGCGCGCAGGACCCCGACGAGTTCTGTCAATAGCACGGTGTGCGACGCCGAGGACTCGCTCCAGAACGAGCGCTCCGTACCGGCGCGGGTCAGGAGCCGCGCGGATGCGACGAAGTCGCGGAAAGTCGGCATGGGCGATTTCCACGGATGCCGCGTCATGTGGTTCGGTGCGACCGCCTGAGGCCGTGACAGACCTCGGAGCCTCCCTCTGAATCGGGCCAGCGGCTGGAGCAGGTGGAGCCATGCGATGAGGCCCCGATACAGAAAGCGACTCTGTCGCATGGACCAACGTCCGATGGTGGGTAGACCGTCGAGGTTGGAACGCCAACCGTATAGGGCGCACCGCGCGACGGTGGTGGTCCCCCCGAGGATCCCCGCGATCAAAGGGAGCCACGCCGCGTCCATGCCCGCCAGCGGTCCGAAGACGCCGATAAGCAGCAAGACGAGGGAGGCCGCCATCCACGCCGGCGAGTGGGGCAGGTAGTACCACCGATGAACTTGCGTGCTGTAGATCGACGGAAACGCCGCGGTACCCCAAACGCCCGTGTTGACCCGCCGCTCGGCCGCCGTGCACAGGAAAGGGAGCGGGCTGTAAATGCGCCCACGCCACACCATTTGCCCGCCGAGAAACTTCTCGGGATGATGCGCGTCGAGCCACGCCTCGCCTTCGCCATACCCGACCTGCTGACGCCAGTACG
>Ga0310121_10003406_pt1 | contig 14507 bp, 11 predicted proteins | sample CB27_Tmax_986_MG_FD_203504 | JGI IMG/M metagenome (GOLD analysis project Ga0310121, IMG submission 203504) | Marine microbial communities from Western Arctic Ocean, Canada - CB27_Tmax_986 | ecosystem: Environmental > Aquatic > Marine > Oceanic | place: Canada: Western Arctic Ocean | collected... | reverse complement strand
ACCGGGTTATCCAGCTCCAGCCAGAGCCGCACTTGCCGGAGTTGGGCCAGCTGTTTTTCCGGAACGATATACCCGATGCGCTGCAAATGATTGGCCAGCGCCTTAATCGCCTCATCGGCGAATTCGGTGCGATCGTCCTGCAGCAGATCCGGATCGATGGCAACGGTCCAGCCTTCGATGTCCCGCTGGACCGGGTCATAGAACCGGGGTGTGTCGTCCGAGTCACCATCGGCAGCAGGTAGTGGGCTTGCGGTAAATAACAGGATTGCCGTCAGCGAAAGCACCACGAGGCCCGTTGTGGCGGTTGGGTTGGGATACTTATATATATAGGCGCCAAAATCGACGTGGTTGTCCCCGGGAGCCGCCCCGGGGCGTTTGGCAGTAGACCTGGTGTTCATTGCCCAGTTTTTCCTTAAAACAAGTGGTTTCTCGCCTGGTTATTTTGCCGGGGTGGCTGGGACTGCGTGACGAGCTGTGCGGCAAGGGCCGCCCGGCTTGGGGGTGGCAGGTCGTTCAGTGTAACCGATTTCTGCCAGCGACTAATCTCTGCTGGGGACCAATCGCCAACTTGCCGGGTCGCTGGCCGGAATCCTGTTTGCCGTGTCACGTGCTCTCTGCCGCGGGGACGCGTTCGCAACGACCGGTACGATTGTCCGAACAAGGAGCACGCAACCCATGGAGCATGATCTTGCCTGGTACTGCCGTCTATTCGAATAGCTGCCGGGTACGTTTTTGTGAAGGACCGCCAGGGGCAGTTTGCGGGGTGCCGTGGGCAGTTCGCTGAGTTTACCGGCAAGGCGGTCGACTCGCTGCTGGGCAAGCCAGACCGTGACATGCCCCGGGTGGTCGAGGCGGATCATTTCATGAATGACGATCGACGGGTTTTAAAGTGTGGCAAAAGCCTGCCTGCCCCAGCCAAACTGCGGTTGCCTGAGGCCGGGATTCAACATACTCTTTGCCTCCCGGCAGGGGTGGCTCTTTGCATCCCGGCAGGGGTGGCCAGTGTTTGAAGTTCGGCGGAGATGCTCCCCGTGGCCATGGCTGAAAAATTAACGGTCTTGATTCCCTGCAAGGATGAGCGGAAGAACATCTTTGCGTGCATCGAGGCTGTGCGCTCGCTGGCCGACGAAATCCTGGTGGCCGACTCCGGTTCGACCGACGGCACGCTGAAAGTTATTTATCAGCTGGGTGGCTGCCGCATCATCGAGCGCGAGTATTTCTACTCGGCCGATTTCAAGAACTGGGCAATCCCGCAGGCCAGGCATCCCTGGGTGCTGGTCGTTGATGCTGACGAACGCGTGACCGACAAGCTGGCCAGTTCGATCCGCCGTGTGCTTGAGGGCCCCTCGCCACAGTACGACGCCTACTGGGCATCGTTTGAGTGTTTCTTTTTGGGACATCGGCTGAAACACTCGAGCTGGAACACCAAGGCGATGCGCTTGTTTCGCCGCGACGTGTGCCGGTATGCCGACCGGTTGGTCCATGCCGATATTGAAATTGATCGCACCCGGGTGGGTCGCCTGGAAGGAAAGTTTTTGCATTACAGCATTTGGAGCTATGAACAATTCCTTACAAAATACGATCGGTACACGACCTGGGGAGCCAAAACGCTTCAGCGACAGGGCAAGCGGGCTACGTTTGGAAGTTTGTTCTTTCGCCCCATGTTGCGGTTTGTGTCGCTTTTTTTTCTGCGGGGCGGCTTCCTCGATGGTCTGCCTGGGCTGCAGGCTTGCATGCTTACAGCTTACTACAACACATTTCTCAAGCAGGGCAAACTGTGGGAACTGACCAGCGTTACCCTGGAAGAGGATTGGTCCAACCCGACCGCAACAGAAGAGGAGTTCAACCTGGCCGATACGCCGGGCGAGCGTAGCAGCCAGCACCGCGCGGCATAACCCGAGGCACCGCTGGTGCGAAGTTGGTTTGCCTTGGAGACTTGAAAAACACCCTGTTGCCAAATGCCGGAGGTGCCAACTAACACCCGTGATTCGAGGCGCAAGTTCATGCGAGTTCTGGTCGTAGGCAAGCATTTTCCGGCGGCACGAGGGACCCGGGCGCTGCAAATGTTCAAAGTGACCGGTGCGCTGCACGACCTTGGCGTTCAGGTTCACGCGATCACGACCACTAACCCGGTTCCCGAAGAAGAAGGTGCCACAGAACCGCCTGTCCCCTGTTTTTCAATTGAGTCGATTGGCAGCGGGCCGTACCGCTCTGGCCAGCTGCAGGACGTCGTGAAAGAATTGTGGAACAAGGCAGCCTTTGTCCATAGAGCCACCAGGCTGGTGAGCACCGCCATCGATATCCACCGCCCGGATATTGTGTTAACGGCGGCTGTGCCGGTTGTGTTTCACCAGGTGGGCCTGAAGATCAAGCAGCGGTTTCCAGAGATTCGGTGGGCCGCTTTTTACAGTGACCCCAGGCCGCTGCAAATCCTGCCCAAACCTTTTGGCCAGCAGTCGGTGAGGAACAGTCGCAAACTTGCGCTGCATCGCCGCATTTTTCAGCAGGCCGACGCCGTGCTGGCCCCGAACACCTACATGCTCGAGTTGATGGAGCAGGCAACAGGTGTCTCCCTGGGCGACCGGCGATACGTGGTGCCCCACTGCGGTAGAAGGGCAAATTCGGCAGCCGGCTGCCACGACCTCCGCGGGTACCTGGTACATGTAGGTTCGCTGTGGCAGTACCAGGTGACTGCTGACCTGCTGGTAGCCATTCGGAACGTGGCCCGCAAACATCCCGACCGTTTCAAGGGACTCGTGTGCGTGGGGCGGGTGGCGCCCGAGATTCTTGCGCTGGTCCACGCGCTCGATATGGAGGACCTGGTGCGACCGCTGGGCATGGTATCGCCGGCGGAGGCCGAGGCCATGGTTGCCGCAGCACCGGTAAACCTGCTGGCCGATACACCCCTGGAGGTGGGCTACTTCCTGCACAGCAAGTTTGCCGACTATGCCGTTAACGGGCGGCCCATTCTGGTGGTTGGGCCACCGAAAAATCCGATGCGTGACTACCTCAAGCAACTCGGTGGCGGCATGGCAGTGGTGCACCACCGGTTTCGAATCGAGTCGGCCCTCGAGGCGTGCTTTGTGGGGCAGGCTGCCGGAGAGTCGTCGGGCACGACCGCTGCGGTCGCGGCTTCGGCGCGACTGGCCGAGCCGTTTCTTCCCGAAAATGTGGCGCGGCGGTACGTCGAGATATTTAGCCGGCTTGGCAGCGGCCACCGGCCACTCTCCCGGGCTGCATGACGGCAGGCTGTGTGCGACGGCGCCTCAAGCCGCCAACCTTTTCCGCGGCATCGAGTTGACAAGCTTGGTTGCTACGACCGGGAACAGCTCCAGAGCTAAGTGTAACCTGCCTCTGCCTGGGACCCGTCCGCAACGACCGGTACGATGGTTCAAACAAGGGGCACGCAACAATACAGCACGACCTTGCCTGGTACCGCCGTGTATCGGAGCAGATGTTGGGGTACTGGCAAGAATTCAAATCGAATCAGAATCGAAAACCTGCCCGTCGCCGATTGCCGAAAGAAGTCTTAACGTCGTGTCGTCGATGCCTTTATCAATCGCTTTCACGTGGCCATCCAGGTACACGAACTGGGCAACCGAACTGTGCTCGCTGCCAAATTTCGAAATGGTCATTTCTCCAGTTTCGGCAATGCCCCCGCTGGTACCAGCCAGAATTGACCAGTCGTTGTCGCCCGCGAAAAATGCGGTATCGCCCTGGTCATGGTGTAATGAACCGTTGGAGATAATTCCCGGTGGGGGTGGAATATGTTTTTCGCCTACCACCAGGGTCTTGGAGTGACCGTCGGTCACCATTTTTTCGCGCACTACCGACCTGGTAAAAAGAGGCCCGGCGATTTCACGGTCGACCTGGCGGAGTGGTTTTCCGTCGTTGGTGCCACCATAGGTGACGTTGTGCCCGGCGTTTCCGGCATAGTCTCCCCCGGCGGCGGCATGGGTGACGATGGGGGCTGCGGCATTATTGTCGAAATCGCGATCTGCGGCCGGGTCACGTCGACTTGGACAATAGAAAGTGGGAACGGGTGTGCGCATCGTGGCGATATTTTCGGGGGCATCGACCCGTTTTGTCCTGTCCCAACTGGTAAAAAGTTGCTCCTCTTCCATGTAGGGCAGCAGTTGCAATGCCCACGACACAGACCACTGGTTCGTTCCTGTACGGCCCATGGGATAGCACTTGCGAATGTCCTGATGCGATTGCATCGCCAGCCCAATTTGCTTGAGGTGATTCCCGCACTCGGTTCGTCGGGCCGCTTCGCGCGCTGCCTGTACGGCCGGCAGTAGCAAGGCTATTAAAATTCCAATGATCGTGATTACAACCAACAGTTCAACCAAGGTGAATCCGTTGTTGTGCTTCATGAGAAAGCTCCTCGAGATGTTCACTGCGTGTTACCGGCCACCTTTCACATGGATCGGCCAGGAACTGTTTTTAAACTGAAGGTAATTTAACTCTGCCTGGACCCTGTTTGCAACTGCAACCGGCCTGTTGCTGGCGGTGGTTCTGCTGGCCTGCGCGAGGCTGCCAGTCGCAAAGCCGTGGGGCTGCCCGAACCCGCGGTGCCGACCGACAAAGTCGGCTACGGCGACATCATTTTTTCTTATTGGCGTCGGCTGGAAAAAGTGGGGTTAGCTTGAGCTGGAACTCATTCCGGTCACTGGTGAGCCACCTATCCAAAGTTGGCGAGTAAGTTCGAACCTGCACCGTCGTGCCATCATCCATAAATTCAAGAAGTCGCAGGTAGCCATTACCACCGTTGGGTTGTTGTTGACTGTTGAACGCCATCTCATGGATGACGTTGCCGTTTTTACCCAGGCTCGATTGTCTGGCAGTTGTTAAGGGTCCGTGGGGGTCGGTGTCATCGCCATCGGGATGGTGCCCGTTGAGGACTATTTCGACGTTTTTTTGTTGGCTGGTGAGGATTTTCCACAGATCATTGCCAAATGCGTGACGGTTGGTAGTGGGTTCACCATCGACTGCCGGCCCCTCCTGGACATTGGCATGGACCAAGACGATTGCCGTGTGATCGGGAAACTGTTCGCAGATGCCGCCAGCCCAGACCAGGACCTCAGGTTGCGGCACATACTCCAGGCTGAAAACTAAAATCTTTCTACCGTCGGGGGCCGTAAACCGGCTGTAGGTGTTTGCCAGGTCGCCTGCGATTTTCTCGGTCGTTATGGAGTTAAGCGGGTTGTCCGCAAGGGCAAAGTAGTCGTTAAGAAGATTCTGGTCCCGATTGAGAGGTGGGATGGGATAGATGTCATGATTACCAATGACCATGGTGTACGGCACGTGCCCATCGAGGGTACGCATGGCTTTCTTTGCAATCGCCCATTCGTCGGGTGTGTTATGGTCGGTGATGTCGCCCTCATGCAGTACGATCTGGATGGCCAGCGCATCTTTATTGTCGACGATCCACTGAGTCTGCGCCTCAAAAACAGGCACATTCGCAGGGGCATTCACATAATTCTGCGTATCTGGAAGTACCACGATTGTCCATGAGGCGCACGCGGGTGTCGCAAAACTCATGAAGCAAGTCACCAGGTAGGCATAACGTCTCATCGAAAATATTTCCTGCTGAAGAACTCGATCGCTAAATCGAGAAAACCACCATTTGGATGTCCCCCAGGCCGTTCCAGGCTCCAAGCATTGCTCATTGCAACAGTAAGCGTCCCCTGCGTGTTTAGAGCATGGGCAAGTTAAACCAACTTTGCGCGCTCCATGGCTGTTCTGATCACTTTTCGATCCTCGTCCGAAGCGGGCCGGTTTGGCAGGCGTGGCGGTCCGCCTTCGTAACCCAGAATATCGAGTGCCGCCTTAATTCCTGTGGGTCCGCGCGAAAGTATCTGGTAGTCGGCCTCGATACACCGCGACTGAATTTCTTGGGCGGTAGCAAGATCACCACGCATCACGCTCGAGATTATCCCGTGGCACTCGTCAGGTGCAATGTTTCCGAACATCAAACAGGCTCCGTTGCAGCCGATAACGCTCAGTGTAAGTAGCAGTGAACCGTTACAAACCCAAAATGGTTTGTTGGTCGTTACAAACTGTCTTACACGTGTTTCAAACCGAACGTTGCCCGACGCCACGTAGCCAAAGACATTGTCAATATCGACCAGCTCGCCAATCACTTCGGGCTCGGCTCCGATCGGTGCGTCACCAGCGGCGAACGTGCCTGGTGCCATCTGGTGGATTATTAACACGGGCACCGGAACTCGTGGCACGATTTGAGCAAAGTAACCAGAAATGTCGGCGGTTAGTCTCGGAATGCGCATGCGGATCATTTCCGCACCGGCATCAACCAGTGATTCAGCTGTTCGAATTGAATCGGTGACCGAGGAACTGTCGACGCCTCCAATGATGAACTTCTCTCCGCACCGTGCATTGTTTACGGTTCGAACGATGTCGAGTCGTTCAGACTCGGACAAAAACAGTTCTTCGCCGTTTTCTGAGTTCAATACGAATCCAGAAAGCGTTGTCTTCAGCCACTTTTGGACGTTTCGTTCGATGGCCGCGTGGTCGACACAGTCATCGACATTAAACGGGGTAGGACTGGGAGCGACAACAATCGGATTATTTTCAGGAATTGGCACGAAATACGTCTCGGATATGAGGTTCGTCAACCCATGGAAATGGTCGATTCAAACTGCCTGTTGAGCAGTTTTTGGGTTTGACGCTTTACCGTGGTGCACGGCCCGTTCGGTTACCAGGCAGTGGAAGTGAACACCGATTGTAGTGTAACGGATTTGTGGCTGGGACCAATCCCGCAGTGCGGCATCGGGGACAACTCTTGACCGGTGACGGGTGTTTACCCGGTTGCCTTGCCTGACTGCGGAGAGTGGCCGGGGAAGATCACCGCTGATTTCCCCACCCCGGGTATGGTCCCCAAAGGTGGCCAGGCAGGGTAGAATTACGGCTGAATTATTGGATCCAACTTTTGAGTCCCCTGTATCGCGACAGGAACCGATCGATGAGCGAACGGATTGTGATGCAAAGAGCAAAAATTCCTGGAACTGCGTAAGGTGGTGAGCACACAGAATCAATTCAATCGAAGTGTTTAGAACACAAACGAACCGGGCTTTGAGCCGCATGGATGCGCATTTAAATCGGGTAACAGATACAGCAAATCGGGTAACAGATACAGCCAGGCCATAGAGGTAGAGTACATGACGCTTATAAAACAAGCTGATTTAATTGAGTCGATTGCCGATGCGTTGCAATATATTTCTTATTATCACCCTAAAGATTTTATTGATGCGGTGAATGAGGCCTATGAGCGCGAGTTGAACCCGGCTGCCAAGGATGCGCTCGCGCAGATTCTCATTAATTCTCGCATGTGTGCCACCGGTCGTCGGCCAATCTGTCAGGATACAGGTATCGTCACCGTGTTTTTGAAAATTGGAATGGACATCCAATGGGATGCCGAAATGTCAGTGGATGACATGGTCAATGAAGGCGTGCGCCAGGCTTACAAGCATCCCGACAACAAGCTGCGCGCTTCAATCCTGGCCGATCCCGATGGAGCGCGGAAAAATACCGGCGACAATACCCCTGCAATGATCAGTTATGAACTGGTTCCAGGGAATACGCTGGAAGTCTATGTCGTGGCCAAAGGGGGAGGCTCTGAAGCTAAAAGCAAGTTTGCCATGCTTAATCCATCCGACTCGGTGGTTGACTGGGTGCTGGAGCAAGTGCCTAAAATGGGTGCCGGCTGGTGCCCGCCGGGGATGCTAGGTATCGGTATTGGCGGTACTGCTGACAAAGCGATGGCGCTGGCGAAAAAAGCTTTGCTGCAACCGATCGACATTCAGAAATTGCGGGCCAGGGGCGCAGAAACCCGGGCCGAAGAGCTGCGCCTCGAGTTGCATGAGAAAATTAACCGATTAGGTATTGGTGCGCAGGGTCTCGGCGGGTTGACAACCGTGCTGGATGTTAAAGTCCTGGACTGTCCCACGCATGCGGCCAACAAGCCAGTCGGGATTATTCCGAATTGTGCCGCCACGCGTTGGACGAAATTTAAACTCGATGGCAGCGGCCCGGCAAAACTTGATCCACCCAGGCTTGAGGATTGGCCAGAAGTTGCCCGTGATGCTGGTGCTAATGTCAAGCGGGTCAACTTGCAAGAAATTACCAGGGAAGATATCAAGTCCTGGAAGCCGGGCGATGCCTTATTGCTTAATGGCAAGATGCTCACCGGCCGCGACGCCGCACATAAAAAAATCGTTGACCTGTTAGATAAAGGTGAAGAGCTCCCGGTCGATCTTGCTGGTCGTTTTATCTACTATGTAGGTCCTGTCGACCCGGTGCGCGAAGAAGTTATGGGCCCTGCTGGTCCGACAACGGCGACTCGGATGGACAAATTTACGCGTCAAGTTTTGGCGCAAACGGGTCTTATGGGAATGATTGGTAAAGCTGAGCGTGGCCCTGTGGCCATTGAGGCCATTAAAGAGTATGAGTCAAGCTATTTGATTGCGGTTGGTGGCGCGGCCTACCTGGTTTCGCAAGCCATTAAAAATGCTGAAGTTGTCGGCTTTCCTGAATTGGGCATGGAAGCTATTTATGAGTTTGATGTTGTTGATATGCCAGTGACAGTCGCGGTTGATAGCACGGGTGAATCCGTGCACCAAATAGGGCCGAAATTCTGGCAGCACAAAATAGAAACAGAACAGCTTGCAATTATCTAAGTTTTACAGCGATTCGGGATGCGGTAGCGATAAAGCAGAGATCGCCAGGCCTGCACCTCGACGATAGCAACAATGCCAGTTGCAACGATGCCAGTTGCAACGGGCCGATCGCCGCGGGCGATTTTTCTCCCTGGGCCTGGTCCCCAAGGCTGGCCTGTCACGGTAGAATTGGCGGCTGAAAAGTTTTTAACCCAATTTCTGAGCCCCTTTAGCGCTAAAGGAATCGATCGATGAGTGAACGAATTGTGATGCGAACAGGCGAAGCACTGGTTGCGGGTGGTCCTGCCTTTACTGCCGCTGAACCGGAAGTGGTGATCGGCGAACTCGATGGACCGGTCGGTACGGCCATTGCAACCCTGACCGGTGACCAGGCTGCCGGGCACTCAAAAGTCTTTGCGATTCTGAACACTGACGTGCAAGTGCGACCCGTGACGCTGATGGTCAGCAAGGTCACGGTCAAGAGTACCGCCTACACCAACATCCTGATGGGTACCGTGCAGGCTGCAATCGCCAACGGTGTGCTCGACGCGGTGCGGGCCGGCGACATTCCCAAAGAAAAGGCCAACGACCTGGGCATTGTGTGCTCGGTGTGGCTCAACCCGGGCGTGGCGACCGATGAAAACCTCGATCACAAGGCGCTGTTTGAAATTCATCGCAAAGCCACGGCGCTGGCTATTCACAAGGCGATGAACAACGAGCCCACGATCGACTGGTTGCTCGAGCACCAGGAAGAGATTGTGCACAAGTACTATCAAAAAGGGCTGGAGGGCACCCTTTAATAAGAAAAAATCGGCTGGCCAGGCGGTGAGCTTTCTCCAGCAGCACCACGTGCAAATGCCAAACAATGTGGCTTAAAAACTAAAGGCCATCCTGGGGACAGGTCAGTCACTGGCAGGCGGCCACCCTGACACGCGAACATTTTTATCGAAATTTCACTTCGTCCAGGTCCACCGGTCATCACGAAAGTCAACCAATGGCCCAGCTTACACTGACAGGTGACGAAGCCTTTGCCTACGGGGCGATCGTCTCCGGGGTCAAATTAGTGACTGGTTACCCCGGTTCACCCAGCTCCGGTACCCTGCAAAGTCTGGTGGCGCTGACGGACGAAAAAGAGGTGCATATCGAGTGGTCGAGCAACGAAAAGGTAGCTGCCGAGATGGGTATTGGTGCATCGCTTGCGGGAGGTCGAGCGCTGGTTTGCACCAAGAGCGTGGGTATGAACGTGATGCTCGACCCGCTCATGGTGCTCAACCTTACGGGAGTTCACGCGGGGTTGGTGATCCTGCTGGGCGACGACCCGGGCGCTTACGGTTCGCAGAATGAACAGGACACACGGTCGCTCGCACCGCTTTTGGAAATGCCCATGCTCGAGCCGGCGACCCCGGCTGCCGCCTATGCCATGACGATCGAGGCATTCGAAGTGTCGGAGCGTTTGCGTTCGCCGGTCATCCTGCGCGAGACGCGCAGCTTTTCGCAGTCGGTGAGTCACAATGTCGAGGTCCCCGACAATCCGCCTCCTGCGCCACGGCTGGAGATGATTCGCGAGCCGTGGCGATACAATCCCGTTCCGCGCACGGCCATTGGCATGCATCGTGAACTTCATGCTCGACTGGCCGCGCTGGAAGAGTGGGCAAACGCCTCGCCCTTTGACCAAATAACAGGTGATGGGGTGTTGGGTGTGATCGGGTGTGGCCTGGCTTATCGAAAACTTCTCGACGTCCTCGGCGACACAGCACGCCAGGATTTACGTCTGCTGCAATTGTCACATCTGTTTCCACTTGCCCGGAAAACTGTTCTCGCGTTTTTGGACGGGTTGAGTGATGTGTTGGTTCTGGAAGAAAACGAGCCGTTTGTCGAGCGACAAATCAAGGCGGTTGCTCACGATGGTGGTCTGCAGGCCAGGATCTTCGGCAAAGAGTCGGGGCACGTGCCCCGGGAAGGAGAACTGTACCGCTGGCAAATCGAGCGGGCACTGCTCGATTTTTCGCCCGGCATGACGATTGCGAAACATTTCAGTGAGGCCGCCGAACAGGCAGAAAAGCCCGTGCGTCTGCAGCACTGCAGGGGCTGTCGATTTGGCGACGTGCTCGATTCGCTCCAACGTGCGGCCGATGCACTGGGACAAAGACCGTTGTTGGTTGGCGATCCGGGTTGCCTGGTGACGGTTGGCGAGCGCCTGGATGCAAAATATGCCATGGGCTCTGCGGTGGGGATCGCAGATGGCATGCGAAAAGTGGGAACCGACGAGCGGGCGGTGGCGCTCTTTGGCGATTCGTCGTTTTTTCACCTGACCCTGCCAGCAATCGTGAACGCGGTGCAGCACCAAAGTGATGTGGTGATGGTGGTCCTGGACAATGGTTCGACCGTGACTTCCGGATTTCAACCGCATGCCGGTAGCGGTCGGGATGCCCGTGGTCACGTTGTGCCCCAGTTGCAGATGGATGAGATTGCCCGTGCGTGTGGGGTTAAATGGATTCGTAAGTTCGGCCCGGACGACCCTCCTGAAAGACGGGAAGAACTCTTTCGGGAAGCTTTGGTGCAGACCGGCCTGGCGTTGGTCATTGTGCACGCGCCGTGTGAGCGGGTGAGTTGATAGGCGACGACAGGTCGGGTGGATGGACCATGCTGCCTGCGGGTCCGTGGAAACGGGTCATTACCAAGGCCCATACGGTGACTTGCAGCGGCGACTTGCCAGCTAACGAACCGATTGGACCGAGGTGAGCGGGCCCGGAACAAGAGCTGGATCATTTATGGGAAATCCAACGTGAAACTTGCCTCCCGACCACTTATAGGATAAAGTCGTAGCGCGTTTGGAGGATAAGGTAACATCAGCTGGGGTTAGAATTCCTGTCAGCTTAAGCGCGCAGCAAACGGGGAAGCCGATGTCGGTTGAGACATTCATTAAAGAAGCGGTGAGGCTTGCGCAAGAATCGGTCGAGAACGGCTGGGGTGGGCCATTCGGGGCGGTGATTGTCAACGATGGGGAGATCGTTTCGCGTGGTCAGAATTGCGTACTGCTGACCGGCGACATCACCGCGCACGCTGAGATAGAAGCGATTCGGAAGGCGGTGCGGGTGCTGAATCCTTACGCCCCCAGTATTTCCGAAAAGAATCAGAACGAATTCACGTTGCACCTGATTCCAAGACCCGAGGGATCTCCCGACCTGGTGCCTGAGCGTGCGTGTATGCTCGATGGCATGGAGATTTACACCAGTGGTGCTCCCTGCCCGATGTGCATGAGCGCTATCTATTGGGCGCGGATCAGCGGCGTGTATTTTTCGAAAAGCTGGGAGGATACGCGTGCTATCGGCTTCGACGACGCCTTCCAATACGAAGACTTTGCCAGGCCGATCTCCGAGCGGCGCATCAAGATCCAACAGGTTCATCCCGAGATAGGCGAGCAGGCGTACAAGGCGTGGATGGCGCGCGAGAACCGACACCCTTATTGAGTGCCGGCCCGACGGCTGCGCCATGACTGAGTCTGCGGGGGGAATTGGGGTCAACTCTTGCCCCATGACACATGATTGCCGGCTTGCGTTCTTCTAAGGCAACCTTCTGCCGTGCTATAACAGCGCTTGATTATTTGCCTTGGATTGCTGGATGCGAGGGGTGTGGGCAGCAGGTTTTGCGGCTGACCGTCCCCCGGCGGGAATTTCATGATGATCAACTTTGGCTCTCGGCTGGAGCGGGGACACTGGTATGGTTGGCTCTTCTGGAGCATCGCTGCGCTGTTCTTCCTTTACGAGCAGTTCGTCTGGGTGATGCCCAATGTCATCCTGGTAGATCTCACCCGGGTCGCTGAAGCCTCGCCGGTAAAGCTGGTCTGGGCGCTGTCGGTGTACCTCTGGATCTATGCCCTTCTGCAACTGGTTGTGGGCGGGCTCTTCGACCGCTTCGGCACGAAGTTCATCCTGTGTGTCGCAACGGCCATTTGCGCTGCGAGCTGCTTGCTTTTTGGGACGGCACACAACCTGCTCGAGATCAGCGTTGCGAGGGGTCTTAGCGGGTTTGGCAGTGCGTTTGCCTTTGTCGGCACGATTTACGTCGCCACGGTCTGGTTCCCGCCGAGCCGACTGGCGCTGATTGTGGGGATCACCACAGCGGTAGGGATGTTGGGCCAGATGTTTGGCCAGACTCCGCTGGTGGCTGCCGTGGGGGCATTCGGCTGGCGCGAGGTTGTGATGGTCTGTAGTTGGCCAGGCTTTGCATTGGCGGGACTTATTCTATTTGTCATTCCGCGGCGACCTGGCTGGTTTAAGGATCGATTCGCAAAGGAGAGCGAGCTTAGGATCGGCATTTTTCGGGGTATTGTGCAGGTGCTTTCCCGCTGGCAGATGTGGGCGATTGGCACGGTGTGTGGAGTGCTCTACTTGCCACTGAGCGTGCTCGCGGCAATGTGGGGCAACACTTTCATGGAGAACGCCGGGGGATACAGCCCGGAGCAGGCAAGTTTTGCCACCATCATCCTGGGGGTTGGTTGGCTGATCGGCTGCCCACTGGTGGGGATCATGTCCGATCTCATAGGCTCGCGCAAGGGGCCGCTGTTGGTGGGCATTTTCGGGGGCGGGATAGCAATGCTATTGCTGCTTTGGCCCTCGTTTCTCGGTTACGGCGGGTTACTTGCGGTGATGTTCGTGGGCGGCCTCTTTACAAGTACCGAAGTCATTTGCTTTGCCGTCGCGATGGAGCTCTTTCCGGAGTCGCTCCGCGGCACGGCCGCGGCCTGTTGCAACTTCATCACAATGATGTTCGCGGCGGGGCTGCAGGTTGTGATCGGCTGGATCCTCACGGAGCAGATCGTGGGCCCCGTCCGGCACCAGGTGAAGGTGCCCCACATTCCCCCCATTGAGCAGCTCCCCAGCGCGACCCCCGATGAGTTTCGCTGGGCCCTGGCGATCGTCCCGGCCCTGTTCCTCGTGGCCCTGGCACTCTGCCTGTTGCTGCCCGAGACGGCCGGGCGCGCAGCGGGGACGACTCCCCAGAAGGACTAAAAGCAGACGGGCAACATTCGGCCCGTTGGGGTCGACTCTTGAAACGACAGAGCCGGTACACTGGAAAGGCAATACGGACGTTTCGTCGTTAGCTGGCAAGCCGATCAAGTTGTACTTCAAGATGAACCTGACGAAGCTGTATTCATTTCGGTTTGTGGATACGAAGAACTCTGCGACGCAACCCGACTAGGCGTGTCTCTTCTCCAAAACGAACGTCGCTGAATATGCTTTTGATCCGAAACCTTATCACTCCCCCATATTGAGGCAAGCATGACAAAGCCAACGATCATTGGTACGGGTCCATTATTCGCCCCGTTGATTGAAATACTGGAACCTTTTGGCGAAATCATCATTACCCCAGACCAAACTCAAGAATCGCTGTTGCCACTTTTGGACGACGCGATTGGTGTTGTTTTGCGTGGAGACGGGACATTTACCGAACAGGCTCTCAATGCGGCTGGCAACCTGAAAGTCATTGGTCGCACGGGCGTTGGATATGACAAGGTGTGTGTTGCCGCGGCTACCGAACGTGGAATTCCCGTGGTCTTCACGCCGGGTGCTGGTGCACGTGCGGTTGCAGAGGCTTCCATTGCGTGGGTTTTGGCTCTCTGTAAACGAGTTGTGTTCTGGGATCAACAAGTCAAAGCTGGCAATTGGAACAGCCGCTTTGACAACGACAACAAGGACATGGAAAACGCGACGTTAGGGATTCGGGAGAATCGGACAACAGCTTGCGCAATTGGCAGCCCCGTTTGACATGACGATTGTGGCCTTTGATCCGTACGTCTCTTCAGAAACGGCTAGCGAACATAATGTC
>Ga0310121_10003403_pt1 | contig 14510 bp, 19 predicted proteins | sample CB27_Tmax_986_MG_FD_203504 | JGI IMG/M metagenome (GOLD analysis project Ga0310121, IMG submission 203504) | Marine microbial communities from Western Arctic Ocean, Canada - CB27_Tmax_986 | ecosystem: Environmental > Aquatic > Marine > Oceanic | place: Canada: Western Arctic Ocean | collected... | reverse complement strand
TGGCGAGGCTACGCCGCGTTCATGAATCAGGACCCGGGGCGGGTTTTCCGAAGCGCGACGATCTTCAGTGCGAGCGATCCGGCGGCACTGCGGGAGCACCTCATGGGCTTCGAGAAAGCGGCCCTCATAGCGTTTCTTTGCTCTACCCACTCGAGCCGGATTATTTATAAAAAACTCTTGATGGACGACCGTGTATGAACGGGAGGTTAGGATCTCCAAACTCTGTGAGCCACTTGCACTTCCGCGACCCACAGTGTGTGGCGTGTAACCTATGATAACACTTGGGAACAGTTGGTTTAGAGAAAATGATTAAATCGTAAGTCGTTGTAGTATAACAGTTTACATATCACGTTTTTTCTAGTGCCCTAGCCAACAAAGGGGTTGCGTACCCCTGACGGGTGACTTACTGTGGTGAACACCATCGATGATATTGGCAGCCCCCAATCGAACCATCATCGATCTCCTCCCGCGCTGAGCGGGACTCGGAAAAGTTTGTTTTTTCATCCTGTCGCCGTGGGTGAGGTGTGTCTATGTGGGAGACGTGTTCCGTACAACTCAATGTGCGGTTGCCGCGCGACATCGCCGCTCAGGCGGAAGAGGTCCAGAAGGCGGATCCCGAGTTTCTGAGCCGCGTGGTCCTGTACGGGCTGACCCGGCGGTCCATATACCAGCACCTGCGTGGGCAGAGCGAGACCGAGCCGCCTCAAGAGGTTCAGGAGGGACCCCAGGCCATTTCCTAGGAACTTGCGCTTCCAAGCCCTCCGATCCATACCTTTTGGCGCGATCGAGCCCGACGTAACCGATCGAGCCCGGCGCGGCCGGGGGCTTATTTACGTCCAGCGGGAGCGTCACTGTGGAGGCGGGTCAACAGGGCTCCGAAGAGCCGCCAGAGGTCCTGCGCGCCAAGTATATCGACTACTGCTCGGCGCAGGTCGCGGATCTCCTCCTCTATCTGAGCCCGGATGAGATCTACTTGCTCGCCCAACGGGCCTACCTCGAAGAGGGCGGAGACGAGGAACTGACGTACGTCCAGATGGTTCGCATCGCCACCGATTGGCTGTCCCGCAGGATCTCGCTACCGCCTTTCGACACGTGGCTAGACGACTACAAGGCTCACCCCGATAGGTATGAAGAGTACTTCCTGGGCCTGTGGGAGTCCGAGGCCGAGGTGCCTGCAGACACCTAGAATCACTAGAAGGGCAGATCGTCGTCAGCCTCCGTGGCCGGCGGCTGTCCGCCCTCCCCACCACCTCGGCTGCCGAATTCTCTGCCTCCGCCGCCTGCACTCCCGCCACCTCCCCCTCCGGACGAGCCGAGCATCACCATCTCGTTGACAACGATGTCGGTCCAGTACTTGGTCCCGGTCTCGCCTTCGGTCTGGGAGTACTCGACGCGGCCTTCCACGTAGAGCCGGTCACCCTTCTTCACCCATTGCTCGACGATGTCGACGAGGCGTCCGAAGAAGGTCAGCCGGTGCCACTCGGTCTTCTCCTGCTGCTGACCGGAGCGGTCGGACCAGGACCGGTCCGTGGCCACGGAAAGCTTGGCCACGCGCTCGCCTGATGAAGTCGCCCGGATCTCCGGGTCGTTACCGACGTTTCCGATCAACATCACCTTGTTCAGGGACCGGCTCATGTACGCTCCTATCTCGGGCCTCTCGCCCGAGTCAGACAGGGGGAATGGTGGGCGCGGTGTGGGCGTGTACGGCAACCGAATCGCGCGGATCAGCGCGCAAAGGTAAGGGCTGGGAGTGCGTTTTCCCATCGCTGGTGGAGTCGCTATCTTGTTCGGTTTCGACGCCTGCACACGCTCTTGGAAGGACCCCCCGGACATGGCCGATCTGACGTACATCCGAGTCGAACACGACGCCGAGATCGCGGTTGTTTGCATCGATCGGCAGGACAAACTCAACACGCTCAACGCCGAGGTAGTCGCCGAGCTAGGGCAGGTTTTCGAGAGCCTGAGGGAGGAGGACAGCGTGCGGGGTGTTATCGTCACGGGGGCCGGCGAGAAGGCGTTCGTCGCAGGAGCCGATATCGGTGAGCTCGCGAAGATGGATTCGATCTCGGGCGTTCGAGTCAGCCGGGACGGCCAGGATGTCTTCATGGCGATCGAGCGTTTCCCGAAGCCCGTGCTAGCGGCGGTCGGAGGCTTTGCGTTGGGGGGAGGCTGCGAACTCGCCTTGGCATGCCACCTCCGCATCGCGAGCGAGAACGCCCGCTTCGGTCAACCCGAAGTTGGTCTCGGCATCATTCCAGGCTACGGAGGAACGATCCGACTCTCCCGCCTCGTGGGTCTGGGCCGGGCGATTGAACTCACGCTCACCGGGGAGATGGTTGACGCGGAACGCGCCGAGCAGATTGGGCTCGTGTCCGCCGTCGTGCCCCGCGAGTCGTTGCTCGACGACGCCAAGGAGTTCATTGGTAGGATCACCAGGAACGGACCCATCGCGGTACGCATGGCTCTGGAGTCGATCTACAGAGCGCTCGACACTGCGACGTCGGATGCTCTCGTCTTCGAGTCCTCCCTCTTCGGTCTTCTCGCCTCGACGGAGGATATGAAGGAGGGTATGGCAGCGTTCATGGAGAAGCGGAAAGCGGACTTCAAGGGACGCTGAAATCCGTTAAATTCTCCTATGCATTCCGTGACTCTCCCAACCGCTGGTCCGTGCGTCTGAGAAGGCTCGCGATTCGCCACTTCCGTAATCTCGGAAGTCAGGATCTGGAACTCCCGTCCGAGGGTGTCGCGTTGATCGGTGACAACGCCCAGGGCAAGTCCAATTTCCTCGAAGCGATTTACTACCTCGAGACGTTCCGGTCCTTCCGAGGTGCTCGCGACGAACAACTCGTGACGTTCCACGAGGGAGTTTTTCGGGTCGCCGGCACCTTGGAGGAGACAGGCGTGGACGGGTCATCAGAGGTCGCAGCGGCCTTCGACAAGAAGAGAAAGCGGAAGAAGATCTCTCTCGACGGCGCGGAGCCCGATCGCATGGGCGACGCGCTGGGACGCCTCGCAGCAGTGATCTTTTCCCCTGCCGACCTGGAGATCGTGAGCGGAGGGCCCTCTGAGCGCCGGCGCTTTCTCGACATCGTGCTTTCCCTCAGCGTGCCGGGGTACCTCGGGGAGCTCCAGGACTACCGAAAGATTCTGGCGCGCCGCAACGCTTCGCTCAAGGATGGCCAGCCCGGTTCGGTAGTCGTGGCGTGGGACAGGGGACTCGCCAGGAGCGGGGCGGCGGTGATGCGAGCCAGGCGGGACTGGATCGAACAGCGGTGCGGGGCGTTCCGGGACTATTACCGGGAGGTCTCGGACGGTATCGCTGCACGAATGACGTATCGCCCGAGCGTGACGCTCGACGCTGCCGTTACCGAAGAAGAGATCGCAGCTGCCTTCCGCGATGCCCTCGCCGAGGCGAGCGAGCGCGAGGGGAGAATGGGAACAACGGTCGTCGGCCCGCACCGTGATGACCTCCTCCTTCGCTTGGGGGACGATGCGAACGGCTTCAACCTGCGCACGTACGGCTCGGGCGGGCAGTGCCGCACGGCAGCGCTCGCGCTCCGGCTCGTCGAGGCTAGGACGATCAGGGAGACTCGCCAGCGAAGGCCTTTGATCCTCCTGGACGACGTTTTCGCGGAGTTGGACAGCGGGCGGGGCGAACGAGTGCTTGCGCTGATGGAGAAGGAAGAGATGGGGCAGGTCGTGCTGACGTCGCCGAAGGAGGCCGACGTGAAGATCCGGAAGGATTCGCTGCCCCGTTGGCGCATCGCAGCAGGGAGGATCACCGCGTGACGACCGGCGGACCGGTTCGGGTAGACTCGGTGCTTGCTGCCGTTCTCGAGAGGCACGGGGTGAAGGAACAGGTCGAGCGCATGAGCGTGCTCGACCTCTGGCCCGAGCTCGTCGGCGAGCACGTCGCGCACGTCACCAGGGCGAAGGGTGTGTCCGAGGCCACGCTGTTCGTCGAGGTACGCACGAGTGCGTGGCTGATGGAGCTGAACATCATGAAGGGCGAGTTTCTGGCGAGGGTGAACGAGCACCTCGGGGATGTTCCACTGGAACGCATTGTCTTCGTGCTGGCGGAGACGAGCTAGCAGCGCGCATAACGAGATTAGCGCTCACGGAGCGGACATGGCAAAGAGCAATAAACCGAAAGGTACGGAGTATACCGCCGGGCAGATCCAGGTTCTCAAGGGTCTCGAGGCGGTGCGGAAGCGGCCGGGCATGTACATCGGCTCGACATCGGCGCGCGGCCTACATCACCTCGTATACGAGGTCGTCGACAACTCGATCGACGAGGCGATGGCCGGTCACTGTTCGGCCGTGACGGTCACCATTCACGAGGACAACTCCGTCTCGGTCGATGACGACGGGCGAGGCATCCCGGTCGACATCCACCCCACCGAAAAGGTGCCGGGTGTCGAACTCGCCATGACGGTCCTGCACGCAGGCGGCAAGTTCGACAAAGACACCTACAAGGTCTCCGGCGGACTGCACGGCGTCGGAGTGAGCGTGGTGAACGCACTCTCGGCCTTCCTCGAAGTCGAGATCCGCCGTGATGGCAAGACGTACCACCAGCGTTACGAGCGGGGGGTGAAGGTCACGGAGCTGGAGGAGACCGGGAAGGCGAAGGGCACCGGTACCAAAGTCTGGTTCAAGCCGGACGACGAGATATTCACCGAGCTTGAGTATTCCATCGAGGTGCTTTCGAACCGCCTGCGTGAGATGGCATTCCTCAACAAGGGCCTGGCGATCACGCTCACCGACGAACGGAATGGTGGCACGAGGGAGGACTATCAGTACGAGGGCGGAATCGCCGAGTACGTGGAGTTCCTGCGCGGCAGCCGCACGGCGCTGCACGAAAAAGTGTGCTACTTCGAGACGTCGAAGACCGAGGCGGAGATCGAGCTGGCGCTCCAGTACGACCAGGGCTTCGCCGAGAATACCCACACCTTCGTGAACAACATCAATACGCACGAAGGTGGCATGCACTTGACGGGGTTGAAGGCGGCGCTAACGCGCACGATCAACGACTTCGCCCGCCGTAACAAGATCTTCAAAAAGGACGAGAGCCTCTCGGGCGACGACGTCCGCGAGGGTCTAACCTGCGTTCTCAGCATACGGGTCATGGAACCTCAGTTCGAGGGTCAGACCAAGACCAAGCTGGGCAATAGCGAGGTGCGAGGTGCTGTGGAGGCGTCGGTCAACGAGCATCTGTCGATCTTCCTCGACGAGAACCCCAAGGCCGCTAAGGCCATCATCGCGAAGTCGTTGCAGGCGTCACGGGCTCGCGAGGCTGCGCGTAAGGCGCGGGATCTCGCGCGCAAGAAGAGTGCGCTCGAGGGTGGCGTGCTCCCGGGGAAACTCGCGGACTGCTCGATTTCTGATCCTTCGCTTTGCGAGCTCTACCTAGTCGAGGGGGATTCTGCAGGCGGTAGCGCGAAGCAGGGCCGTGACCGTGCGTTCCAAGCGATCCTCCCGCTCAAAGGGAAGATCCTCAACGTGGAGCGCGCGCGTATCGACAAGATCCTCTCCAACACGGAAATCCGCGCGATGATCACCGCGATCGGCGCGGGAATCCGCGAGGAGTTCGATCTCGAGTCGGCACGTTATCACAAGATTGTGATCATGACGGACGCCGACGTTGACGGTGCGCATATCCGCACTCTGCTGCTCACGTTCTTCTTTCGGCAGATGCGGGAGCTCATTGAGGCAGGGTACGTCTACATCGCGCGGCCGCCTCTATACCGCGTGCACAAGGGTAAGTCCGACTTCTATGCATACTCCGAGCAAGAGCGAGAAGTGTACCTCAAGCGGCTTGGGGGCAAGAACGGGGAAGCGAAGGGTGTGACTATCCAGCGCTACAAGGGTCTCGGTGAGATGAACCCGGATCAGCTCTGGAAGACCACCATGGACCCTGAGGCACGCACGATCCTGCAGGTCCAGATCGAGGACGCGGCGATCGCTTCCAACTTGTTCGACAGGCTCATGGGTGACGAAGTGGAACCACGACGTCACTTCATCGAGAAGAACGCGAGGTACGTGAAGAACCTGGACGTATGAGGCGGCGCTGCTAGTCCAGAACGAACGGCGAGGGGCACGGATCAGCCGCACCCCAGATCTGGGACTCAGCTGTTGGGACAAGCGCCGAGGATACTTCCTGTCGAGTCGAAGAACCAGTGGTTTCAGCGAGTGGAAGCGCTCGGCCGAAGTCGAAAGAAGCGGCATCGCTATGGCGAATTCGTGGTCGAAGGCGTGCGCTCGTTGAATCAGCTCAAGGCCAATCCGGAGTGGAACATCAAGGCGTTCCTTTGTGCGCCCTCGCGTCCTCTGTCGGCCTGGGCGCAAGACACATTGCGCTCATCCCGCGCTCGTCTGCATCTTGAGTTGAGTCCTCCCTTGATGGAGGATCTGAGTGACAAGGATGACGTCTCGGAGTTGCTGGCGGTGGTGGAAATTCCATCCCGATGAGCGGGTCGGCTTCCTCGCTGAATGTGGCGTGCGGCGTGGCGGCTGTTCTCTATGAAGCGAGGCGGCAGCGGCAGGCCGCCTCATGACGGTGTGGGTGCCGGCCTAGCTTGTAGCGTCCGACCGCCTGGAAGTGCTGTACTTTGCCTATGGGTCGAATTTGTGTTTGTTCGGGATGCGTGCCCGGGCGTCATCCGCTGGAATAATCGGTGCCGCGACGCTGTCTGGATACACACTTAGATGGAGCAAGAAGGGCGTCGATGGTTCCGGCAAGTGCACCATCGCGGTCTCGCCGAGGGAAGAGACCGCAGTCCATGGGGTCCTCTATCGCCTTTCGGCAACGGAGAAAGCGGAGCTCGATGTCGTCGAAGGGCTCGGAACCGGATACGACGAGGCCTGGGTGACAGTCGAAACACCGGCTGGCTGCCGCGAGGCGACCACATATGTGGCGGCCCCGAGCCATGTCGACGACACCATCGCGCCGTATACCTGGTACCGAGACCTGGTGGTCGCGGGTGCGGTAGAGGCCGGTATGCCCGATGACTACGTGCGTCGGCTGGCGACGGCAGGCACGCAACAGGATCCCGACACCAACCGTGAAGCTAGGAACCGGGCTGCCATCCCTTGTGGGAGAAGCCCTGATCGTGCCTTGATATAGGGCGCCTTCCAAGCCGCGGTGAGTGTGGCAAGGCGGAAGCTCCGATTCACTACGAGTGTCGCACGTTCACCTCATCGGAGGTCCCGCCGACGAAAAAGTTGTTAATTGCTGAGGTCGTCGCCGCGACGGTCCTGTGGGGAGCGTGTCGGCGCCCGAACCGTCTGGAAGTGGGTTAGAAACTGAGCACCATCCGTCCATCATTACCGATCGAGGAGCGACTGAGTGACTCTAGATCCGCAAGCCCAGTTCATACTCGACCTCGCGGAGAGGAGCCCCCGCCCACTGCTCGAGACCCTCGATCCACCGGCGGCGCGGATTCAATACGCTGAGATGGTCACCGACGTCTCGGGAGATCCTCCGAGGGGAGTGGTGACGGAGGACAGTACTATTCTGGGCCCCGGTGGCAAGCTTGGGACGCGGCTTTATCGCCCGCAGGCTGCCGAAGGTCCGCTTCCCATCCTCATCTACTTCCACGGCGGCGGCTACGTGATCGGCGATCGGGATACACACGATATCCCGTGTCGTCGGCTGTCCCTGGGCGCGATGTGCCTCGTGGTGTCCGTCGACTATAGGCTTGCCCCCGAGCATCCGTTCCCGGCACCGGTCGATGATGCCTGGGCGGTGACCCGTTGGGTGGTGGATCATGCGACAGAACTCGGTGGGGATCCTGCTCGCGTGGCGGTTGGCGGCGACAGCGCGGGCGGGAATCTGGCGGCGATCGTCTGTCACATGGCGAAGCGGGACGGCGCCCCGCACCTGGCGTACCAGCTCCTCATCTATCCGGTCACGGACCTCACGGGCAGCATGCCTTCGCACAAGGCGTTGGGAAAGGGCTACCGGCTTACGACCGAGCTCATGGACTGGTTCATGAACCACTACTTCAGCCAGGGCGGGGATCGTGGTCAGCTCATCGCCTCGCCGCTCTTCGCCGATGACTTCGCGCATCTTCCCCCGGCCTTCGTTCTCACAGCGGGATACGACCCCTTGAAGGACGAAGGAAGCGCCTACGCCGCCGAGCTGCGTGAGGCTGGGGTCGAGACTGAGTTCGTGGAGTACGAGGGTATGATCCACGGGTTCATCACGATGGGGGGGCTGGTAGACGCGACGACGGAGGCGCTCGAGTCATGCGGAGCGGCGCTCCGCAGGGCATTTGAGTCGGGCTCGAGCTAGAGGAGGGACGCATCGATGGCTCCCGACGCGGGAGGTGTCGCAGCGCTCGGCCGAGCAGAAGCCCGTGGGTTGCTAGACCACCAGAGCGGTCCGGGAGCGCTCCGCGAGACGAGAGTCGCCGAGGCGCTCTGCGTGGAGCTCGAAGTCGGGAGTGGCCCCCAGCCAGCGGAGATCGTCCACTGCGCTGAAGAGGCACACGTCCGTTCTGAGTGTTGCGAGATCCTTGAAGAGTAGCGCCAGGTCGCGACGATCCCCGAGCACGGAGTCCGGAAAGCTTTCGATGGGGCCGTGCTGGTTCAGAAGCCGTGAAGCCGTGACTCGACCGATGCGAGGAATGCCCGGGAAGCCGTCGGCAGCGTCACCGACGAGGGCGAGGAAGTCGGGTATCAAGGTCGGCTCGACCCCGAACTTTTTGCGAACTGCGTCAGCGTTGCGGACCTGCTTCGCTCTGCGGTCCACCTGTACGACGCGGTCGCCTAGCACGCACTGAGCCAGGTCCTTGTCGGGGGACCAGATGGAGACGCTCGCCACGCTTTCGTCCGCCGAGGCGAGATGCGCGGCCGACGCGAGGGCATCGTCGGCCTCTAGCTCGATCATGGGCCACACGGCGACGCCCATAGCCGCGAGCGCTTCTTCCAGCGGATGGAACTGGGCGAGGAGCGCCGGATCGATGCCCTCGCCGGTCTTATAGTCAGCCCATAGACCGTTGCGGAACGACTCGATGACGTGGTCGGTCGCCACACCGATGTGGGTTGCTCCCTTCTCGATCATCCGCAACACGGAGTGCAGCACACCGTTGACTGCCGCTGAGGGCCGATCCTCACTCTTGCTGAAGCGGCGAATGCCATAGAACTGGCGAAACAGCTCGTACGTGCCATCTATCAAGTGAACGACCATGTTTGCAGTATAGGGGCTATCGAATCCCGGACCCACCGATGGTGCGCCAATGAAGACTCGAGCCGTTTCCCGACGCGTCGTCCTCGGTCTTGCCATGGTGCGCGGCCGTCAATGTGAACTCTTCACAAACGATCATGTCTATGGCGCGGATTGAGAGGTTCCTCGCTGCGACGGGTGCCCAATTGTGGATTCAGCATGACCGGGCAGGGTCCCTAGAGCGTTCGGCCGCGCCTGCTCACCGATGAACGAGCTGGCCCCCGACCCTGGGGCCGAGCGGTCGACGCTCGACGAAAACCTGGAACGGTACGGTAGCGCTGGCGCCCTAGCGCTGGTCGCGTTGGGATTCGTCTTGCGAGCAAGGGGGCTCTCGCAGTACTGGCTCAATCCCGATGAGGGCACCTACTACTCCATCCTCACTGCCGGCTCCTTCGGCGACTTCTGGGCCGAAGTCCTCTCCAACGCGCACCCGCCGCTTTACTACCTGTTGCTCAGGGGCGTGGGCCTCTTGACTTGGGATTTCGTATGGCTGAGGGGCACTTCGCTGTTATTTGGTACAGCCGCGATCTGGCTCTTTTGGCTGGTGGGGGGGAGCTGGGAGGTCGGGGGCGGACCGGCGCCGTTTCTGGTCTGGCAGCGGCGGGACTAATCGCGGTCAACGCGGAGGCGATCACCCACTCGCAAGTGCTCAGGCCGTACGCCCTCATCGTCTTCCTTCTGTCGGGGGCACTCCATCAACTGTTGAGATACCGCTCTGATCCGAACATACGCAGCCTCGTAGCTTGCGCCGTTCTCCTCAGCCTCGCCGCACTTGGCCATTACAGCGCCGCGCTCGCGATCGCCGCCTTTTCCGGCCTGATCGCCTACGACGGGCTAATCGGGTCGGACCGCGCCGCATGGAAGCGACTCGTGAGCATACACTTGATCCCCGTGCTCATTTTCGCCGGCCTGTACGCAACGCATGTCAGAACCACATTGGAAACCTACCTCATGGGACTCGCCTTCGGCTCCGAGGGATGGCTCAGCGCATGGCTCGTCGGGTCACCCGGGGACGCGTGGAACAGCTTGGTCAGCTATCAGATCTTCCACCTGCCGCTCGGCCTCCGAGTACGGTCAGCTCTACTGATGTTGGCGGCGCTTACACTCTCCGCGTTGGCTCGCGATAAGTCGGTGGCGGTCCTGGCCGGAACCGCGCTCCTAGCCGCCCTCACCGCATCCGCGCTGGGCGTCTATCCCTTTGGTCTCACCCGCCACAACGCTTGGCTGATGGTGTTCACGGTCCCGGCGCTCGCAGTGCTCGGCGGCCATCTGATCGACGTTGGACGGCGCGCGGCGCTCATCGCCTGCGGGGTGGTCCTCGCGGTGCTGCTCGCCGGAGGCCCCCTGGAACGGGCTCTCGCCGGGCCGTCGTCCGCCTCCGACACGCAGGTGAGGGAGGCGACCGACGAGCAACTGCTGCGGAGTGTGGAACTGGCTCCTCTTGTGGTGGACCGGCTGGGTCCGGAAGGGGAACCGCGGATCATTATCATGAGCTAGCAAAGTTACAACCTGATGATGCCTCTTTACGCGGGCGACCGCGATCAGATTACGCACTCACCGGACTCGGCTCTCTTCTACTTCTCGTACGGCGCCAGGGACGTCCTCGTCGCCAGGGGCGATGGGACTGGGACACCGCGGAGGACGCGAGCAGCTTGTTGGCGAGCCTCCCCAGTGCCCTGCCGGGCCTCCTACGAGGCGAGCCACTGCGAGTCCTCCTCCTCCTCGTCGCCGGCGGCTGGGGCTCGAGAATGTTCACGCAATTGCCCGAGTTCGACGCCCGCGGTGCGCTCTTGGATCAGGCGTACGCACTCGGTCGCGACACAGCCGGTGAACCCTTCGTACGGCTGCTTGCCGTCGTCATCGGCTCCGACTCCCTTATCGGATCACCGGGCCGGTGAAGAACTATCTTGAGATCTCACCATGAGGAGCGGTCCTGACGTTCAGCCCCTTCGGGTAGGAACCTCCCGCATTGGAAGACCCGTAGACCCGAGCGCTATCTCGGAGATCGCCTTGATGCTGCGCGCGCCGTAGGGGAAGGGAATCACGAGGCGAAGAGGCGCACCGTGGGCCGGTGGAATGGGCTCATCGTTCAGGAGCCATGCCAGCAAGACCTGGGGATGCCTCATGGTCGGCATCCCCTCGTCGATATAGTAGCCGTCGTGCGAGATCACACGGCAGTAGAAAGCCGGCGGCTGCACGCCGATCATGTCCGCGAAGTCGTCGAAGCGAACGCCCGTCCACTTCACGATGCCCGTCGGCTGTGGCGCTCCGCACTGTAGGAGGGTCGTATAGGAGTGGCGAGGCAAATCCTCCAGATCACTGAAGCGCAGGGTGCCACGCATCCTGGAGACCCCGCCCGAGTCGAGTCGGACCCGCAGGTTGCGGTAGTCGTAATCGATCTCGGGGGGTTGCCGATTCGTATAGCGTCAGATCACACCCGTGATCTCTCCCGCCTCCTGGGGCGCGTGCTCCGGCGCCGACCCGTCGGGGTTGAGTAGCAGGTCGGCGCGTTGACGGAGCTCATCCTCCACGAGTCGGTCCGGCCATTCCTGCTGAGGCGGAGCTTGGGCCAGTACTGCGTCCGGCCGGACCACTCCCATCGACAGGCCAGCAACCGCCGTCCCAGAAACCTTGATCGCGTCACGTCGAGAGAGCTTCATGGTGACCCTCATTATCACAGAATTGTCACGCCGTCGGACAGCACAGCAAGCTAGAGCGCGACAGGAAGCGGTACAAGTTGACCTGGGCGGGTCCCGCGTCCCACTCGATCCTCCTCGGCCGCTCCTTGATCTAGCGGAGTTGATGAAGGATCGTGCGTATCCGCCGTGCGGATCCCGAGGTCGGCCCGACGGCTGGACTGCAACCCATGCATTGGGGACTACGGACGTGACCCGAAAAGACAATCATACCGCCTGACCTCCGGTGAGCAGCGGCGTATGTGAGGGTCCGCCAGAACACCTGCTATTGCCTGTCACCGTAAAGGCAGACCAGATTGACCTTTATGCTATGCAATGCGTCTCGCGTCGGCTTCGTAGTCCTGATCCTCACGGGTTGCACGGAGGAGCGCCCCGATCCTCTACCCGTGGCGCTTGAGACACTCTTGGCCGAGCACGAAGAGTACCGCCAGAATCGGGAGCGGCGGTTGGTGACTCCACCCGGAGGATCGGTCTTGTGGGTCGGCCTCTTCGAGCTGCCCCAGGGCGCGACCCCGTTCGGGTCGGATCCCGCCCTGCCAATCACACTGCCTGTGGAGGATTCGCCGCCTTTCGCCGGGACGCTGCATCGCGCGGGCCAGGAGATCGGGCTGGAGCCCGCCCCCGCATCACCCATTCGCATCAGAGAGGGTGAGCTAGTGCGCGAACCGATGGTCCTGGGCAGCGACCGATCCGAAAGCACGAGCAATCTTGCCCTCGGATCCCTTGGGATGAGGATCCATGGCGAGCCCGGAACCGACCGTCTCTGGCTCCGCGTCTGGGACGAAGATCATCCGGTGCGAGAGACCTTCACGCTGCCGGAGTACTATCCGGTCGACGACGCGTGGCGCGTCGCGGCCCGCTTCGAGCCGTACCCCGAGCCGCGACCGCTCCGGGTGCCGGACGTGACAGGCGGAACGATCGAGTACCAGGCCGCGGGCGAGCTCCTCTTCCGCGCGGACGGGAGGGAGCACAGCCTCATCGCGATCGGTGGGGCCAACAGGCGGTCCTTTTTCATCCTGATGTGGGACTCGACCGCTACGACGGAGACGTACCAGGGAGGGCGGTACCTGAGTGTCCCATTTCCGGCCGAGGACGGCTGGACGACAATCGACTTCAACCGTGCGTACAACGCGCCCTGCGTCTTCACCGCCTTTTCCGTGTGCGCGCTCCCACCCCGCGGGAACTGGCTTGAGCTCCACGTGACAGCGGGCGAGCAGCGGCCGGAGACGCCCACTCACTGAGGCCGTAGTGGCCGCTGGCGACGGTTGGAAAGCCGAAGTAAAGTAGACGTTCCCTCTCCACGCCGGAGGCTCGCCCACCCACCATGTGGCGAGTGTGGATCAGCTCCTTGGAGATCGTGCCTCGCTCAGCCCTGCCCTCCCTTAGCCGAATCTCCTGGATGGATGAACACCGTATTCCGGGCCTGATCGACCCGGAGCGTGGTCTGGATCCCTCGCCGGATATGACTGAGATGGCCTCAGATACCCTCGAGGAGGAGTAACTCGTATGGGCGTGGAAGCCGTGGGCCGGGAGGATTTTTGCACCGTGGGGACAGGCCCCACCTATCTTTCGATCGACATCGATAGTATGGATTCTGCGTTCGCGCTTGGGACTGGCACGCCGGAGTTAGGTGGGCTTACCTCCGTCGAGGACGTCATTCTCTCCGGACGCTGCTAGGTGTCAAGCTGATGGGGGCTGACGTGGTCGAGGTGGCGTTGCCCTTTGATCCGACGGGCGGGACCCCTTGATCGCGGCTACTGTTATGTACGAAGTGCTTTGCCTGATGGCCGAGGGCGATGACTTGAAGGGGCGGGCCAGGCATGGCTGAATTCTGGCAGCGGGATCGGCACCAGTCGACTGCCCTCGAAATGGGTGGGGGCCGGGTGATGATCGTCGACAACGATCCGCAGGTCTGCGTATACGTCGCCCTGGTGCTCAAGCGCTTGGGCTTCCATTCCCCTCTGCAAACACGAGTCCACTGGAGGCGCTGGAGGAGCTTCTAGCGAATCCCACGGAGTACCGAATGCTGTTGACCGATCAGAAGATGCCGGAACTCTCCGGGCTTGAGCGGATCAACGTCTGTGGGCCTCTCATCCAGACTTTCCGGTCGTGCTGATGTCGAGTTATGGGTGGGGGATCGCTCCTTCGGCCCTACCGGGGGTTGGATTCCTCAGCAATCCCTTCGAGATCGCTGATATCGAGAAGGCCGTTCGATACGCGCATCGGAGTGGGGAGTAGCGGTGAAGGCCCCACTACTCGAGAAGCAGTTGGGGCTATGGGACGTGTATGCCCTCGCCACCGGGGCGACGCTCAGTTCGGGCTTCTTCCTCCTTCCTGGCCTGGCCGCCGCCGGAGCGGGCCCGGCCATGCCGCTTGCATATCTGCTCGGGGCTCTGATTCTCCTGCCCGGGCTGTTCAGCCTGGTGGAGCTGGCCACAGCCATGCCCAGGGCGGGCGGTATCTACTATTTCCTGGACCGGAGCATGGGGCCGCTCGTCGGGACGATCGGCGGTTTTGGAACCTGGATGGCGGTTGTCCTGAAGGCCGCATTCGCGCTCATCGGCGTCGGCGCCTATTTGGAGCTCTTC
>Ga0310121_10003401_pt1 | contig 14514 bp, 6 predicted proteins | sample CB27_Tmax_986_MG_FD_203504 | JGI IMG/M metagenome (GOLD analysis project Ga0310121, IMG submission 203504) | Marine microbial communities from Western Arctic Ocean, Canada - CB27_Tmax_986 | ecosystem: Environmental > Aquatic > Marine > Oceanic | place: Canada: Western Arctic Ocean | collected... | reverse complement strand
TTCGAAACCAAATCAGATTCAACCTACACAATTGAAGTCACGCATGACTTAAAACAATGGGGCGAGATCGGCGAACTCCAAGGCACCGGAAGCTCGGTTAAATTTACTGATCCTCGTTTGCCCATTGTTCCTTTTGAGAGGAATTACTTTCGGGTCAAGTTGGCGGAGTAAAAACTCACTTGAATTAAAAGCTGGAGGGAAATGAAACACCTCCTACTCACAACAATCGCAGCCGTGGTGCTGGTGGCCACAACCGCCTTCGCTGATCCGATTCACGATGCTGTCAATCGCGGCGACCTTGCAGGTGTCCAAGCGGAATTGGATAAAGGTGCTAATGTGAATGCGAAGATGTGGAGAAGGACTCCTTTACATAGTGCGACTGCAGGAGGTCACACGGAAATCGCTGAACTACTAATCGACAATGGTGCGGATGTGAATGCGAATGAAGATTATGGATGGACTCCATTGCATCTTGCAGCCAAGTATGGTCACAGGGAAGTCGCTGAACTGCTAATCGCTAAAGGTGCTGATATGAATGCGAAGAAGAAGGATGGATGGACTCCTTTGCATCTTGCGGCTTTGTACGGCCACACGGAAATCGTCGAACTACTCATCGCCAAAGATGCGGATGTGAATCCGAAGACCGAGGAAGGCGCGACTCCTTTGCATGAGGCGGCTGGTTGGGGTCACAAGGAAATCGTCGAACTGCTTATTGCCAGAGGTGTGGATGTGAATGCGAAGAATGATTTAAGCTTTACACCGCTAGATCGGGCCGCATCGGTAGATGAAGAGGACCCACCCGATAAAGCTGCAAAGAGAGAAATCGCCGACTTCCTACGCAAACATGGCGGCAAGACGGGTGCAGAATTGAAGGCACTGATGCCTCGCTTGGTGCAGCATGGGCGCTTTGCGTTCAGCTTTGTTGCAAAGGAAGGGAAGGTCTACGAGGTTCAGGATTCGTTTGACCTGCTGAACTGGGAAGTGATTAAGACCTACACCGGGACAGGTTCCTCGGTTCGGTTTGATGAAGAGAGGGACCACGATCCCCCGAAATGGTTCTACCGTGTGAGGGTGGTTGAGTGACCTCCTCCGCAAACACGGTGGCAAGACGGGTGAAGAATTGAAAGCTGAAGGCAAATGAAACACCTCCTACTCACAACAATCGCAGCGCGCCGAAAGCTCCCTGCCTAATAAGGCCAAATTAAAAAATAAATTTTATGCGAATGGTTAGCGGATGCAGTTAAAAAGCGATGTAGAGAGTCCAATTACACCATTGCTTGGTTGGGCACAGGCAAAACCCGCACCAGCGCGAATCCAACGAGGACGCGAACGCCTTGGTCGAAGTAGAAAAGGTACTTCCGGCGGTCTGGAAGCGTGGCCAAGCGAACTCTCCATCCCCAAATCGAATTGTCAGCCACGGTTTTTGTCTCTAAGGTCCTCTCTTTACCCTTAAGAAACTTATCAAAACGCTGAGTGATGTGATACCACACAAAGTTTTCTCTAACCAAATCATCATGAAAAACAATCAACCAGACCAGTATAACCGAGTCATTCCCGTCTTGGCCGTAGCCTTGATGACGGGTCTTGGCTGCAAAACCACAACCAGTCAACCGTACCTCACGACGCAATCGCCGATGACGTTGGTCAGTTCCAATGACGGTGAATACAACCAGTTGTTCCAGTTGACGGACGACCAGACCACGGACTGGGAGTTGAAAACGAAAGACTCATTCACGGTCATTCACCTCGGGCCGGATCATCCACCGATAATCAAGACGGTTTACGACACGGTGCCCTGTACGATTTACGGGACACCCACGATGGCCATGTCCAGCGACGGTCGCTACGCCCTGATTGCCAATCACAGTTGGCGTCCTGAAAATGCGCAGAAACTGAAACTGCCGGCCGGACCGCAGACGAATGCCGACCTCACACCGGAAATGCTCAAGCATCCGAAGATGACGGCGCAGCGTGTAAATATGCTGTCCCTCATCGACCTGTCGACGCCGGAATACGGCGTCGTTAATCGCGTGCTTTTTGACGATCGCCCCATGCATGTTCTGGCTCATCCGGATGGGCAACGCTTCATCACTGGTGGCGACAAACATTTCTATGTGCATCGCATTCAGAATGGAAAGCTGATCCAACTTAGCCAGAACCCTCAACCGCATGACTTGGCTTGTTTTTGGATTCACCCGAAAGGCCATCGACTGATCGCAACTCAGGGAGATCCTTTGAGTGGCGCCCCTGCCACAGTCCAATGGTATTCCATTCAAGGCAACCGCATTGAGCACTTGAATGAGGTTAAGGTGGCTTCCGGAGTCCCCACCAAACTTTTGGACACCTCCTTCATCCTTCGAATCAGCCCCGATGGGAAACAGGCACTGATTTGCCAACGTTCGTCCGGAAACGGCATTGATCACTCCGACATTCTCTTTGCAGATCTGACGCTGAAAAAACCCGTCATCAACGCTGTCATCAAGCAGGTGTCCGATGGTTCCGAGAGCTTTGCCTTTCACCCCAACGGCAAGATGGCCGTGGCCACTGCATTGGGGACCGACCACAACTGCATCGTTGTACTCGACATTGCCTCCAATCCGCCTCGGCTTCTCTACACTCTCGACACCAAGGGCAGAAGCCAAGGCATCGAATTCACACCCGAAGGAGACAAACTCTTCGTCGGCTCCCCCATGGCCGGCCGCATCGAAGTGTTTGACGTGCTCGGCGAGTACGAACTGCGTAAGAACCCGAAGTTTCTCAACATCGGCTTCGGTCACAACAGCCTCACCGTCGGGCCAAGGTATCAACCGACAAAAGACATCGCCAAATAAACTAGGCCAAGCGCTTAGCCAAAAAGGGAGCAATCAGCACACTCTAGGCAATCTGTGGTTAACCTAAACTTACAATGAAACACCTCCTACTCACAACAATCGCAGAAGAGAAGCTTGTTGGCATACTGTTTAGTCAAATCAACCCCGGCTATTCCCAATTGGCAGGAAATTTCAAGCTCATGGGTTACAGTGCTTTAAAATAACCGATTAATAAAATGAAATATCTAATCACGGTAACTTTGCTTGTCGCTCTAAAAGCGGCAAGCTTTGGACAAAATACAACCAACTTCGCACACATCGGCCGGATAGACCGTTTTGAAACTGAGATTAATCAACTAATCCCCAAGGATGCCAAAATCGAAGTACTCTGCGGTGGGTTCGAGTGGTCGGAAGGCCCGGTTTGGGTACCCGAGGAAAACAATAAATATGGTGGATTCGTCCTCTTTTCCGACATACCGAATAATGTCGTAATGAAGTGGCAAGAAGGTGTGGGAGCCTCGGACTTCATGAAGCCGGCAGGCTACACTGGTGTCGCCGATTACGGTCGAGAACCCGGCAGTAATGGACTCGCACTTGACTCACTAGGACGACTAGTCCTATGCGAACATGGTGATCGACGCATATCTGTCGTCACCAAAGGGGGAGGCAAAGTCACTCTGGCCGATCGTTGGGATGGAAAGAGGCTCAACAGTCCGAACGATTTAGCCATACGAAAGAATGGTGACATCTATTTTACAGATCCCATTTACGGACTACCACAGCGCGCCAACGATCCTATGCGTGAGATTGATTTTTGCGGAGTCTATCGGCTGGAAAGAGACGGCACAGTCACATTGCAATACAAGGACATGTCACGTCCAAACGGCATCGGTTTCTCACCCGATCATAACATACTTTACGTGGCCAACAGCGATGGCCGCGATCCCGTTTGGCGCGCATTTCCTGTCAAGGAAGATGGCAATCTCAGTGATCCAGAAGTTTTTTTTGATTCTTCAAAAGATGATCGTGTTCCGCGCAGCGGAGGTGACGGCCTGAAAGTTGACACCAAAGGCAACGTATTCGCCACCGGCGCAGGCGGAGTCCTAATCCTTTCACCCAAAGGAGAGTTGCTCGGCCGCTTGGTCACCGGAGAAAGTATTGCCAACGTCGCTTGGGGCAACGATGGTTCGACCCTGTATCTCACCTCGGATATGTACCTTTGCCGCATCCAAACTAAGACTAAGGGCGCTGGATTTTAGTCAGTCTACCAAGTCATTCACCTATCAAAGCTAAGCGCTCCTTAACCTTGGCCAAACTCGGATCTCCCGAAAGGTTGGTCCACTTGTTTGGATCATTTTTAAGGTCGTAGAGTTCCTCCTCACCGTTGGCATAACGAAGGTAACGCCAGCGTATGGTTCGCAACGAGACATTACCCCCGGTTCTAGATGCGTCCAAACGCTATGGAAAATGGTAGTTTCTACAAGCACTTGTAGAAAGATATCCATTTCAACCAATGAATATGGGGATAGTTACAACAACGCCCGTCTCGTTGCTAAGAAATTCCGAGGATAGGCTTTTTACTACTGATTTTATTAACCCTGCGGATGCTACCGTATGGTTTTTTTATTGTCTCTTCGGTAGCATCTACGGTAGCAGCAATGCTAAATTTGGTTAAACAATTTAATTAGACAAAAGTGATCACTTACGATCAGCTTTCGGCGACATGAAACACCTCCTACTCACAACAATCGCAGCCGTGGTGCTGGCGGGGTGTGGGACTACTGTCTAAAGCATCGTAGTGTTTTGTCCTCCAATCGGAGGTTCGATGATCACAACAAAACAACTGTTTTCGTGTCCCGCATTTGTCCCAGTGCATAGTGGTGTTTGGATGTGCATAAGTGTAGGCGGCATATCAAAAAGCCCTGAAACCGTTTAAAAACGGCCAAAAAAGACTCATTCGCAATGCGAAAAGGTCTGCGGTTCGATTCCGCATGGCTCCACCATTCCTTCTAACCCTATTTGTAAAGGGTTAAGTGCACTCCCCATTACAGGCAATTAGTGCTTGACATCATTGACCAAGTTGCTCTATTTTGTTTAGCTAACAGACCTATGAAACAGATAACAATCGCAGCCGTGCTATTGGTGGCGTTCTCTCCGACTCAGATAAATGCCGATTTAATTGGTTTTTATGCCTTTGATGATCCGGCAAATCCATTGAAGGATGCCAGTTCCAAGGGGAATAATCTGACTTCCGTTGAGGTAGATCCCGTCTATGTCGAAGATGAGGGATTTGAGGGCGGTGCATATGAGTTTGACGGCAATCAAAGACTAATTTCTCCCGTCAATTTAAATCCTTCTGTCCATTTGAAAGTCACTTTTGGCGCTTGGGTAAAAACGGCGACATTGGAGGAGGGCTTATACAAGGTAATTGGGCATGACAATGGGGGCTGGGACAGGACAATTGGCTTGGACTCTCGGGTGCAGGGAGGAGACCCGGATTTTCGATATACCGCATTTACCGGTGTGGGAGGTCCGATTGAGGGAACTTCATGGCCCGAAAGCACTGATGATTGGACATTTATTGCCGTATCATATAATCAGGAAGAACAATTAGCTTCGTTTTACGTGGATGTTGACGCGAATAGTACTGATGATGAACTCGAAGAATTCGAAGCAGATGCGTTTTTTGGTGAGGGGTTTCCAACAGTAGCCATTGGTGGAATTCGTCCGGATAGATCTTCTGAAGGATGGATAGGAATGATTGACAATGTTTTTTTCTATGATGAGCTATTGGATTATGAGCAATTGACATCAATTCGAAACGGTGGAAAAGAAGCTATTCTTAGACCTTTTCCGAAGCCAGAACCTTTTGAAAACCTTATTGGCTTCTACTCGTTCGACGACAAAAGTTCGCCGTTGAAGGATTCAAGCGGGATTTCAGGTGCTTTAAAATCCTCCGGCTCGGATCCCGTATTTGAATCCGAGGGTGGTGTCAAAGGAGGAGGATATCTGTTTGACGGCACACAACGCCTACTTGCACCAATCAATGCCGACCCAGAAGCCACTCCTCGATTAACTTTTGGCGCATGGGTAAAAGCATCAACACTTGAGCCTGGTTTGAGGAAGGTATTGGGAAGCGATGATGGAGGTTGGGACAGGACAATTGGTCTGGACAACAGAAAGCCAGACGAATTCCGATATACTGCTTTTGTTGGCAATGGGCCGCCGGTTACAGGTGGACCTGCTCCAAATAGTACTGATAAATGGTCTTTTCTTGCAGCGACTTATGACCAACCCAACAAAAGTCTAAGCCTCTATGTCGATTTGGATTCTTCAACCATTGAGGATGCTCCAATTATAGTTCGCGGAATAACGGGTATGGGGCCGACAAGGTTTGCCCAAGTGGCGATAGGAGGGATTCGTCCTGACAATGCAAATGAAGGGTGGAAAGGGTATATTGATAATGTCTTTTTCTATGATGAAATTCTATCAGACGGCCAAATTGTTAATATTAGAGATGGCGGAATGAATGAGATCTTGTCAGGCGAAGAACCTAACTTGAAGTATCCCAAGTACGACTCTTTGCTCGGCCATCTGCAACAGAACCCAGGTGTTGTCGAGGTTTTGATCCCAATTTCAAATACCGCTCAGGACGAAACCTTGGAAATTGAATTTGTAGAGCCTATCGGTCCAGCAGCGGGAAAGTATGAAGTTGTTGATTTCCCCATGGAATTGGCTCCGGGAAAAGCTGGAAAAATTAAGGTATCGTTTGACCCAGGCTCGAAAGTCGGACTTTTTGAAGCCATGCTTGAGATTGTGACAAACGACCCCGGCGATCCAGTTGTCAACGTGGATCTCAGTGCGGTCGTTCCAACCGGACGCAATGGTTTAATAGCGTTCTATCCTTTCGATAATGAATCCAATCCCACAAAGGACACCAGTGAAAACCAGCATGATCTGAAGAGTAGGGGAGCTGATCCGACTTATGACTTGAGCGGGTTTGAAGGTGGGGCTCTTTCCTTTGATGGGCGCCAGCGGTTTGAGATTCCGATAAACATTAGTCCTACGGCCAAACCTGAGTTAACAATAGGGGCTTGGGTTAGATCTTCAACCATCGATGCAGGGCAGAGAAAGGTCATCGGGCACGACAATGGTGGTTGGGATAGAACTATTGGATTGGACAGCCGACAACCGGATGAGCTGCGTTACACTTCCTTCGTGGGCAATGGTCCGCCCGTGGCTGATACTCCGGGACCTGAAAACATTGATCAATGGACGTTTATAGCAGCTGTTTACGATCAGTCCAATAACAAAGTAACGGTTTATGTCGATACAGATGCGAAAACGATTGGAGATAGCCCCGTGGCAGTGGCTTCCGCTACTGGATTTGGTCCGGGGCATGCAACTGCCTCCCTGGGCAGCTTGCGTCCTGACAATCCCAATGAAGGTTGGATTGGGCAGATTGATAATGTATTTGTGTTTGATCGTTTGCTTCCACCTGAAGAAATCGCAGAGATTCGAGACGGTGGCTTTGAATCCATTGTGCCGCCTCAACCCATTCCTCTAGATGCTCTGATCGGATTTTATCCGTTTGATGACCCTGAAAACCCTCTGGCGGATGTTTCCGGGGCAGAAGCTGAGCTTGAAAGTGTTGACGCGGATCCGAGTTTTGAAGCTGATGGTGGTTTTACCGGTGGCGGATTTCTTTTTGATGGAACGCAGCGTCTAGTGGCACCGCTCGATATCAACCCCGATCAGATTCCTGAACTAACTATGGGGGCTTGGGTTAAAACATCCACGTTGAGTCCGGGGCTGCGGAAGGTGATGGGGCATGACAACGGAGGCTGGGATCGGACGATTGGCCTCGATAACAGAAATGGAGATTTTCGATACACCTCATTCATAGGTAATGGCAGACCGGTTCTTGGAACCCCCGGTCCAGAAAACATTGATAATTGGACTTTTATGGCTGCGGTTTATGATCAGTCCAGTAACCAGGTGACAGTCTATGTGGATATCGATGCGGCAACAATCGGGGATTCTCTTGCATCGGTGACCGAACCCACTGGTTTCGGTCAGGGCCATGCTACGGTTTCCATTGGCAGTCTCCGTCCGGATAACCCGGCGGAAGGCTGGCAGGGATATATTGACAATGCCTTCTTTTTTGCTGCCGCATTATCAGCGGATCAAATCACCCAGATTCGTAACGGTCGTTCGCCGGTGCCGGTTGAGGGTGATGATCCATCCTTGGTTGTGTTAGCCACTCCTGAATTTGATTCAATAACTTCTGGACAAAAGATCATTGAAGGCGCCATTACGATTAGAAATGATAGTTCAACGCAAACTCTGAAAATAAAGGCTGCGGAGTTAATGGGACCGGACGCAGCTTATTTTAAGGTTGATTACCCTGAAAATGTTTCCCCTGGGGAAAAGGCGAACATCAAGGTTATTTTTGATACCAAAGGTCAAGTAGGGGTGTTTAAAACAGTATTGCTGTTGGCAAGTAACGATCCGTCTCAGCCCAAAACTAATTTGGATTTGTCAGCTGAGATTTTATCGGATGAGTCAGCAGACCCGATTTTACTCGCCGGTCCTCCTGCCTTTGGAAACCTCGGCCCCAAACCCGGAGCAATAACCAGGATTTTGGACATTAAGAATGATGGATCATCGGAAACGTTAACAGTGGCGGGCGTTCTTCTGGAGGGTAACGATGCCGCTCATTACACCGTTAATTCATTTCCTTCAGACATAGGTCCTGGGAAAACAGGTCAGGTTGAAATTGCATTTAATCCTGGGGATAGAGAGGGCTTGTTTAGCGCTTCACTCGCGATAATCTCCAATGATGCAAGGGGGAGGCGCCAGGCGATTGATTTAAGCGCTGAGGTTCCTTTCAGTAACACCTCAAAGGCACTGATCGGCTTTTATCCTTTCGACTCAGAAGAGGATCGATTGGAGGATGCTTCTGGAAATAGTAACACGTTGAAAGAACTTGAAGGGTTTGAGCCGTTTTATGTAGGGGATATTAATGCTGAGGAAGACAGAGAAAGTGGCGCAATGGAGTTTTTTGATAATCGATTGATCGCCCCTATCAATATCAACCCGAGCGAGTTTCCCCAACTCACAATGGGAGCTTGGGTTCAAACATTCAACCTGGATCCTGGTCAGCGAAAAATCATAGGTAGTGATAATGGAGGATGGGATCGTACAATTGGATTGGACGCACGTAATCCAGCAGAGTTGCGATATACCTCCTTTGTCGGCAATGGTCCACCCGTAGCAGGCACTCCTGCACCGGATGACTCTGAAGCGTGGACTTTTATTGCTGCCGCCTATGATCAATCCAAAGGCGAAGTGACGGTTTATGCCGATCTTGATGCAGACGGCACAGATTATGATCTCGAAGTAGTAACAGGCAAGGGGCTTTTCGGGCCAGGTTTCCCCACAGTTTCCATTGGGTCTTTGCGTCCAGACAACCAGAATGAAAGCTGGGATGGACTCATCGATAACGTTTTTTTCTTTAGCACAGTATTAACCCCCAATCAAATGGAGGCAATTCGCGATGGCGGGGCAAATTCTATCATTGATGGGGTAGAAATAAAAACCGAGCCGTTTTTAATAGTGCCACTGGGTAAAATCATAGGTGAAACTACTGCTGCCGAACTTCCGCTAACAGTTGACGTTGAAATAACAAACAGAGCCAATACACAGGATTTGAAAATCAGTTCGACAAAGGTGGTGGGTGTAGATTCTGATCTGTATTCTATTGTTTCTGCTCCAAAAAGCCTAGGCCCTAATGAAACCGGCGCAGTAAAAGTGCTGTTTGATTCGGAAAGCCTGAGAGGTGGGTTTACAGCTGCTTTAGAGATAGAAAGCAACGATGCGCAATGGCCCCTAAAAACCGTTGATTTGTCCGTTTTTGTAGGGTTTTCCAATCCAAAGGAGGCTTTGGTGGGGTTCTATCCGTTTGATGATGACGAGAATCCTTATGTGGATGCCAGTGGAAGTGAGAACGACTTGGAAATCGTTGAAGGTGCTGAACCGGTTCACGAACCAGAAGGCGGAATTGATGGAGGGGCTTTTGATTTCGACGGAGCGACTCGCTTGGTGGCTCCAATCAATATTAACCCGGATGTGTTCTCTCAAATGACTATGGGGGCTTGGGTGAAAACTCATAATTTAGACCCGGGGCTGCGAAAGGTGATGGGGCATGACAACGGAGGCTGGGATCGGACGATTGGCCTCGATAACAGAAATGGAGATTTTCGATATACCTCATTCATAGGTAATGGCAGGCCGGTGCTTGGAACTCCCGGTCCGGAAGATACAGATGCCTGGACCTTTTTGGCTGCGGCTTATGATCAGGAAGTGAAAGAAGTGACTGTATATGTTGACATAGACGCCAGCACCACGGATGACGATTTGGTCGTTGTAACTGAGCCTGCATCATTCGGGTTGGGTCAGAACACCTTGTCTATCGGAAGCTTGCGCCCCGACAATGGTTCTGAAGGATGGGTGGGACTCATTGATAATGCTTTCGTCTACCAGACAAAACTTACTTTGCGGCAGTTGATGACTTTAAGAAATGGTGGAGCAAGCGCTATTCTCGGTGAAGTGCCGGTACCTTTGGACCCGCCCGCACTTGAAATAATGAGGAATACAAATGGCACTGTTACCGTTACATTTGAAGGGACTCTTCAAGTCGCGCCTTCAGCCAATGGTCCTTGGAAGGATATGGTTGGTGAAAGTTCAATTACATTGGAGCCTAATGAGGAAATGCAGTTTGGACGTGCCGTTAGGAATTAACATTCTTCCCAACACGCTCCATAAGTAGCTCAGTAAGAACTGCTATGAGCACACCATAGTTGAAAGGTCGGGCAAACCACCCGGCCTTTTATTTTTAGGGTTTAATCCACATTTATGCTTTTTTATGAAAACAAGTAAACAAACTTTAATCCAAAACGTTAGCCTGAACAGGCGTTTGTCAGCATTTACGTTAATCGAGTTACTTGTGGTAATAGCCATTATTGCCATATTGGCTTCACTTTTACTCCCGGCCTTGGCCAGGGCCAAGGACACGGCACTACAGACCGATTGCATGAACAGCCTGCGACAAATTTCACTGGCGTTTCGTTTTTATTTAAATGATCACGAGGATATTTTTCCTCCACACAAATGGAATGGACCAGGTCTTTCCTCTCAAAAACCTCATGGGGTTGCTATTTGGGCAACGGATGTCCTGCCTTACCTTGGGGGGGGCACCAATATATTTAAATGTCCAACCATTAAGGGGGAACGAACAGATTATGGTTTTAAATGGAAGTGGAGGTTTAACCCGCATCATCTGGGTTATGGTTATAACTCATGGTTCCTTGGAGTATATTCACATCCTCCGTCTGTTAATATGACTGGGCATTTGCAAGGTTGGATTTCGACTGAACAATGGTTCAGAGCTTCGACAATCAGAAACCCAAGTGAATGCCTTTTGTTGGCTGATTCAAATCCCATCCCGCAGGGTTCGGGGTATTGGTCGAGTACATTGTGGTGGCCTAAAAGCGGGAAACCTTACTACGAAGGGATAAACGGTTTTCGACATATTGGTGGTGGAGCAAACGTTCTTTTTAACGATGGGCATGCCGAAACAAAAAAGAACGACGAAATCAATCCCAGACTGAGTCCGCAGGATACGGGTGACGATACTAATGTAAGATACTGGGATCCTAAACAGCGAAGTAAACGAAGATAGTTTAATTCAATTATTTGAATTCCTTATAACTAATTTGAACTTCAGACTGATGATTCGTTATTCGTTGTGTCTGTTTTGTGCCGCCTGGCCATAGGATTTGAATACGACTGTGTGTATTTTTTCTAGCCAGTATTTGAACGGGGCTTGATTGCGACCAATATCCAGACCCCGCTGAAACTATACGAGCTGCCGATCCCTCATTATTGTCATCTTGGAGCCTTAAAATGGCTCCAATTCCGTCTCGGTTCCAGTCTGGCCCATTCAAGATTACTCTTAGCCCTGATTTTATATTTAGATTTTTAAATAGACCGGTTTTTCCTGAATTCTGGGCTACGGCTAAATCCGGTCGCCCATCATGGTTGAAATCGCAGACGGCTGTTCCTCGCTGTTCTCCATAAAGAATGATTCCGCTTGTTTGTCCGCTGATAGCCTTAAAATTTCCTTGTCCATCCCCTTTGAGTAAAAGCCCACGCCCTGCATCGTATCTTGATGTTTCCAGGTCGACACCAAAAAAATTTTGGCTCAAGAATAAATCTTCATTTCCGTCACAGTCAAAATCTGTAACTGCTATTCCAAAGGCTGGAGCCATTTGAGCTTCGTCAGGTAATGTGTGGGATTCAAAATGATCGCCTTTATTAAGAAAAACAGAACTTTCAGATTGGTTAACCTCTAAAAAATTGGATACCGGGTAAGCATCGGCCAAGATGTTTTCAATAGTGGCGTTAGAATATTCCTCGAACGTGGAAAATTTAAATGCTAAATTGGGCAGTTGCTGTCGCAAAACATCAAGCGTTAAAAAAGGGACGTAAGCCCCTCTTGCGGAGTCAAGATAACATTCAAATAAGTCCATTATCCCGTCCTCATTCCAGTCACCATAGTATAGTCGAATAGGGTGCTTTAAGTGTCTGTTATATTTTGAGTTTTTGCCCAAATTAGTTGCGACTATATCGAGTAATCCATCTGAGTTAAAATCCCCGGTAGCGATGCCGTTCCACCATCCCTTTTTCTCTTGGAAACCTAGACTCTTGGTTATTTCACGAAGAGGTTTTTCAGGGTCGTCAGTCGGAGTGAATATCCGAATGGGGCCCCAGTCGCATGCTAAAATTAACTCTGATTTGCCGTCTAGATTAAGGTCGCTCCAAATGGCATCGCTAACCATTCCAATTTCTTTAAACAGTAACCTGGTGTTTTTTTCTATTTCCCATTCTCCATTATTTTCAATGAAAAGAGTAGAGGAGACGGGTTTTGGGTAACGTCCAGGGTGGACTCGGCCCCCTGCAAAGAGAGCCGGTTTGCGATGAAGTATTCCCAATGTAATTGAGCCGTAACTTATGTTGCGCTTCAAAATGGGTATTTGAGTTTTTCCGGTTTGAAGATTCAGTTGCAAAATAGGGGGTGCATCCGAAGTGGCATCTTCATAAGTTGACTGAGTTGACAACAACGTGATCTTTCCATTATTGAGCTTTCTTAACAGCAATGTTGTTTGGTCAAGTTGTACCACTGATTTTTGGCGTAACGGTGAGAAACTTGTTCCTTTATTATTCTTATACAAAACTTGATGACCACCTTTTCCGCTTGATCTTATTAGGTCCTCCCAACCATCTGTATCCGCATCATACCAACTAAGCCCAGGCCCGAGAGTGCTCAGTTTTCTCGGCAAAGCGGGTTGACGTGCGAAATCGTCATAAGGATTTTCATGATGTTGATGCTTAAGTTTGTGACTAACATCTTCGAACCAAATTTTGTCATCGGTGGAGTTAATTTTGTTTTTCACACGATTGTATTTTCGATCTTTACCCTTCCCGTCTCCCTCGAAAACTTCATAAATATAATTGGATTTTATTGGTTTAATTTTTGTTATTCCTCCCTTGGGCCACAAAACCTCCAATTGTTGAATTTTATTTTTTTTGATAGCAAAAGTTCTCGTTGCGCTGTCTCCTGATAAATAACGACCGCCACTAATTATTTCCTGTGACTGAAAACTCATATTTGAATCGCGAATTATGACTTTCGCTCCGATGCCCCTTGTGTTGGGTGCTATTCCTCTTAATTTGACTGAAATACGGGGTGCCGGAGAATTATTGCGGTAAAGTCCAAGAGGTTGGTGCATATGGTTGACCACAACATCTTGATCTCCGTCGTTGTCCAGATCCCCAAGTGCCATTCCGTGTGACACGCCGTTGAAATTGAAACCCCAAGATTGGCTAGTTTCAATGAAAGTTCGGTCACCCTGATTTTTATATGCGATGTTAGGAGTTTCCAGTTTACCAAACCGTGTGTTGGAGCGTGAAATTGAATTAGGATTCTTCAATTGCGTTAGGTCTGCGTCATTGGCATTGCGTAAAGTTCCATTCGTTAGCAAAAGATCCTCATAGCCATCCAGATCAACGTCAATAAAAGCAATCGCCCAAGTCCATTCACTCGCCTCAATCCCGCTAAATTGGGCAATTTCAGAATATGTTCCATCGCCTCTGTTAAGGAACATTGTGTTTCTTGGGTATTCTGGCCGATAAGAGGGTGTTTCTATTGGTAGTTTCATTTTTGTGTGAATCAAACTGCCGCGTTGCCTGTGTCGTCGTTCATGGGAACGACTCATCATGTCGGCTATAAAAACATCATCGAAACCATCACGATCAATATCTGCAAAATCAACAGCCATTGAAGACATGCTTGTTTGTCGTATGGACAAAGCACTGGATGCGCGGAAGGTGCCGTCGGCATTATTAATCCATATAAAGTCCGGCGAATAGAAGAAGTCATTACAAACATATAGATCTGGAAAGCCGTCTTGGTTCATGTCTCGAAACATTGCTGATAAACCCCATCCTTTAGGGGCTTTTTCTAGATTTATGCCATTTTCATCCTTAAAGGTGCCGTTGTTCCAGAGTATTTTCTCAAATTTGCCCTCTCCCCTATTCAAATACAGGCAATCGGCTTGGCCTAATTCAAACAGGGAAACTG
>Ga0310121_10003400_pt1 | contig 14514 bp, 14 predicted proteins | sample CB27_Tmax_986_MG_FD_203504 | JGI IMG/M metagenome (GOLD analysis project Ga0310121, IMG submission 203504) | Marine microbial communities from Western Arctic Ocean, Canada - CB27_Tmax_986 | ecosystem: Environmental > Aquatic > Marine > Oceanic | place: Canada: Western Arctic Ocean | collected... | reverse complement strand
GACGCGGAGCAGCCAGTCCGGGATGTCATCGAGGCCGCCATTGAAAATATGAGGGGGCTCGGGGCTGAGTTTCTGGAAGTCGAGGAGCTAGATGTCACCGAACTGTTAGCGGATGCTTCCGTCATCGGACAAGAGTTCAAGTTCGATTTCGACGCCTACCTGGCCAAGACGCCCGATGCACCTGTTCGTTCACTTGCACAACTGATGTCACTTGGTCTGTATCATGAGGTGGTGGACGAAGGCCTTCGCAACTCACTCGAAGTGGAGAGCCTCGACACGAACGAGTATCGAGACCGGCTTGCCAAACGTGAGGAGGCCCGCGTCGCTGTGGTCGGGATCATGGATGACCATGAACTGGACGCGCTTCTCTATCCTACGATCCGCCAGACGGCGAGACCAATCAGTCAGAGGCAGCCCGGCAGTGCATGTGCTCTGAGTGCGGTCACGGGTCTCCCTGCGATCACAGTCCCGGCAGGGTTCGCGGAGGACGAAATGCCGGTCGGGCTCGAACTTCTCGGGCGCCCGTTTGCAGAGTCACGTCTGATTGGTCTGGCTTACGCCTTTGAGCAGGCGACTCAACACAGAAGGCCCCCGGATTTCACTCCGAGTCTGGTATCCCCTCCGCCTTCGTTCGGGCTCCTGGCGACTGTCACTGTCACAGTGCCCTACAGCGTATTAGGTCAGGGAAGCTTCGTGCTCGATCCGAATACCCGAGTACTCAGTTATTCGCTTATGCTCGATGGAGTCGGGGACACCGATTTTCTGTTGGTCGACCTGCATCGGAAGGCAGACGATTCAGAAAATGGCCCCTCGATCCGTAGGCTGAGGGGGAATCGCGATGCGGTGGTTGGTGAAGTGATACTCGAAGGGCGTGAAATTCGGCTACTGCGAGAAGGGAAGTTATATATCGACCTGCATATGAGAGAGAGGCTGACGGGTGCCCTGCGCGTCGATCTCTCGCTTCCCCGGGAACATTAAGCCTGCGCAAGATACGGTTGGGATGCGCACAGCTTGCTCCTCTCCCCTCCCACGAGCATGTTCCTCGGCGAAGTGTTCTTGAGTCGGGAGGGTTAGATCATGTCGCCCTGTGCCGGCCATAGTGACGAGAAGAGGGGGTGGCCATGTTGAGATTGATCGCGTCGGCTGGGGTTTTGGCTATGCTGGCTGTACACGCCACGGCTGTGAAAGCGCAGGTTGGCCCTGGGTTTGATCCGGCCGCCTGGGAATTCGGACCGAGCAATGACATAGACGGGGAAGTTCCGATTTGGAACCCGGTTATGCAGAAGCTCCGCAACGGTGAACCGGTCATCGGGGGCACCATCCGCGCCACCGATCCTCGCACTTATTGCGCCGTGGCCTCGGCCGGATACGACTTCACGTGGATGGAAATGCAGCACGAGGCCACGAGCTGGGAGCAAGTTTCCCGGATGTGGCTCAATTGCCCCGGGCCAGCAGTTCCAGGCGTAAGAATTCCTCACGAAGCTGAAGAAAACGTCCAGAAGCCTGTGGATATGGGGGCCCTGGTCATCGTCGTGCCAACTGTCGATACTGTGGAGGAAGCGGAGCGAGCGGTCGAGTGGACGTACTTTCCACCGCTGGGTAGGCGCAGTAATGGGGGTGGCCAGGCCTTCAGCGATAGGATGTGGGGGGGGAAGCCCGGTGGATATAGGTCAACGTGGAATGACAACGTCGTCTTGATTCTCATGATCGAGACCCTGGAAGGGGTGCAGAATGCCCGTGGTATCGCCCAGGTTCCTGGAGTCGACGGTCTTTTTGCCGCCTCTGGCGACCTCGGGAATTTCTCCGGATATCGTGAGGGAGACCCTGAATATGAGATGCTCGTCAATGAGGTTGTGGAGGCGACTCAAGCAGCGGGGATCGCCGCGTGTGGCCCGCTTCGCTGGATGGGCACGCGGCCCGAGTTCACCTGCTTCCAGGGTGGCACCGAAGGCGCCAACATTCGGCGAGGTGCAGAATCAGAGATCCAGGCAGCTAACCAGCGCTTCTCAAACGCAGGTGGGTCCTCTGCGGTAGGGGCTGTGCTTGCTGAGCTGTCGGGGGCGTGCGGCGAGATCGTCTACGAGGACGATTGCCTTAGTGCGGTTAGGCAAGCGGCGTCCGCTGCGCGGGGGATGGAAGGCACTGAACAGGAGGTAGTCCGCGAGAGACTTTCTCAGATAGCGGCCGACAACCCGAGCCAGGCAGCGCGGATTCGCGAAGTGGCGGCCGAGGCCGGCCTCCCGATTGGTTGATCGATAGTGGTCTTGTGGGCGCCCGGAGTCCCGGCTGGTGATGTGAACGGCGAGGGAGGTTCGGGGGTGACGACGATGGCGGATGTTCTGATGGTGGGCAGTGGGCGGCTCAGCTCTGTTTCCAGGGGGTTCCTGGAAGTGGGTCTGGTGCTGACCGGAAGCGTAGTCGTAGCCATGTTTGCCCAGCTCCAGTACGTGCTTCCGTTTACACCGGTTCCGATCACTGGACAGACGTTGGCTGTGCTCCTGGTGGGGGCGGCACTGGGAAGCCGTCGGGGCGCGCTTGCAATGGGGGTCTACCTGGCGGAAGGAGCCGTCGGGATCCCGGTCTTTGCCGGTGGTGGATTAGGCCTTCCGTGGCTATTGGGTCCCACTGCCGGCTATCTGTGGAGCTTACCCCTCGCAGCCTGGATTGTCGGCTGGCTTGCGGAGAGGGGTTGGGACCGCGGACCAGCTACTGCCGTGCTCTCAATGCTGGCGGGCAACGCAGTCATCTATCTGGTTGGACTTCCCTGGCTCGCTGTGTTTGTAGGTTGGGAGCAGGTCTTGAGTGCAGGTCTCCTCCCCTTCATTCCGGGCGACCTGATCAAGGTGGCAATGGCAGCGGCCGTCCTCCCCACCACCTGGGCGCTGGTAGGCCGGGCCCAGCAGTGGGCTGGTGAACACGAGGCCTAATCAGGCCGATACCGGAGGGATTCATGTCACTCATACCTTTTCACCGGGGCCTAATAACTGCCGCGATCGTCTTTTGCTTCGGCTACGGGGTTTGGGAGATCCTGGCGTATACCAGAAGCGAGAACACCGGGCTCCCGGTGATCGCCCTAGTCTTCATTGCGTTGGGTGTCGGGCTGATCTACTACCTCTCCCACCTGAACCGCTTCCTGGGATACAAGTCGCAGGAGGGCGATGAGCGTTAGCTAAGGGGGCGGAGGCTCCCTGGGTCAACTTCATCGAGATTCTTCCGAAGGTTCCTGGCGTCGCGCAAGAAGGTACCGCCGCAAGACGTATATTCCGACGCCCAACGAAAACGCTATTGGGATGACCGCCATCAGCAGGCCACCCCAGAACATCCCCAGCACCAACGGGTCGTTGCTTTCCATGTACCTCTTCCCTGCTCACCGGAAGTCCTGCCAGGAAAACTCGGCTGCCACATGCGGCAGTGAGTTTCTAGAGAGAGTTCCTCACCACTCCTGGATGACTGTCAGTATGAGGATAGCGATGAGGGGGAACGGAATGAACGCCAACAGCCAGAGCTTCTTCGTCTCGAAACGGAGATGCATGTAGTACATCGCGACGAGGATTGCGCTCGAGAAGGAGATGGTGATCAGGAGCGCCACTGCGATGGGCTTTGGCAAGCTGGACAACCCCACGAGCACCTTCAATCCCATCATTGCCGCGAGGAGCCCGAAAATCTTCATGTAGGGTGGGTGAGTGTGTTCCTCAGTACTCATTGCTTCTCTCCTTTGGTCCTCAGCTAGATCAAGTATACAATCGTAAAGAGGACGATCCAGACTAGGTCCACGAAGTGCCAATATAGCCCGACAACCTCCACTCCGCCCAATTTCTGAGGAGTGTAGGACCCTCGCATAGCCTTAAAAAGCACGAAAGCGAGGGCGAAGACCCCTATGGTGACGTGCGCCCCGTGGAAGCCAGTCATGAGGTAGAAGGTGGACCCGTAGAGCGGCCCGCCCTCAGCTGTGTAGATTTCCGCAACCGGTACGAAGCCATCGTGCCACAGATGGTAATATTCGTATGCTTGCACGCCCACAAAGCCGCTGCCCAAAGCGATTGTCGCGAGCAGCCAAAGTTTGAGGCCCTTCTGATCCCCCTGTTGGAGCGCGGCAAAGGCCTTCACCATCGTTACCGATGAACAGATAAGTACAAAGGTATTGATCGCGGTTAATTCGATACTCAATACTTCCCCGGGTTCGGCGAAATGGTCCGGGTTGGCAAAGCGTAGGATCACATAGGTTCCGATCAGGGCGGTGAAGAACATCACCTCCGAAAGCAGGAACACCCACATGCCCAATTTGACAGTGTAGACCCCTTCAAGTTCGGGCTCGTGTTGCCGGGCCGGGACTCCCACGGTCGCTGCATGACTCGTCATCGGCGGATTCCCTTAGTCTGCGGGTTGTTCAAAGGGGCCGGGCACACGCTCGACGTCCTTCGGCGGTTCATTCTGGGGGAGGAAGTCCTCCTCGGCGCCAGGAACACTGTACTCGTACGGCCCCCGGTAGACGACCGGCATCTCCTGGAAGTTCCCATGCGGTGGGGGAGAGGGCAGAGTCCACTCCAGGGAGTTAGCCCTCCACGGGTTCGGACCACACTTATTGCTACGTCGCATAGACATGAAAAAGTTCACGATGAAGATCAACTGGACCACTATCAACAAGAACGCGGAGATCGAGATGAACCGATTCAGGGGCAGCATATCAGCTAGATAGTCATACTGATATGGGTCGTACAGTCGCCGCATCATCCCCTGTACGCCGAGGGAATGCATGGGGAAGAAAACTAGGTTGTACAGCACGAAAGTCAGCCCGAAGTGCAGCTTGCCCAAAGATTCGTTCATTATCCCACCGAAGAACTTCGGGTACCAGAAGGTAATTCCGGCAAAGATCCCGAAGAGGCTTCCTCCGAACAGCACGTAGTGAAGGTGGGCCACAATGAAGTACGTATCATGAATCTGGATGTCCACGGGTGTTGCGGCCATGAAGATTCCGGAAAGCCCTCCTACGATGAACAGAGACACGAACGCTGCCCCGTGGAGAAACGGAGTGTGGAAATGGATGTTCCCTTTCCAGATTGTTCCTAGCCAGTTGAACACCTTGATGGCCGAGGGCACGGCGATCAGCATGGTCGTGATCATGAATGCATTACCTAGCATGGGGTTCATCCCACTCATGAACATGTGATGCCCCCAAACGATCCAGCTCAAGAACGCGATTGAGATAATGGCCAGGACCATGGATTTGTAGCCGAACACCGGCTTCCGTGCGCCGTTGGCGATCACTTCCGAGGTGATCCCCATCGCAGGCACGATCAGGATGTAGACCTCCGGATGCCCGAAATACCAGAAGAGGTGCTGCCATAGTAAGGGCTCCCCTCCCGTCTCCGGAACGAAGAAGGTGGTGCCGATCGTCTGGTCAGAGAGGAGCATGATGAGGGCTCCCGCCAGGATCGGCATGGCTAAGAGAATCAGCCAAGACGTGATGAACAGAGACCACGTCGCAAGAGGGATTCGGAACCAGGTGAGCCCCGGGGCCCTCATATTGATGATTGTGGTGATATAGTTGACCGCCCCGGCAATCGACGAGAATCCGAGAATGAACAGTGAGGCCAACCATAGTTGCTGGCCGAGATACACTCCCGTCCACTCCCCCGAGCTCGAGAGTGGTGCGTATGCCGTCCACCCGGCTGCGGCCGCACCGCCTTCCACGGTGAAGCTCGCGAGCATTAATAGTCCGGCAGGAAAGGCCATCCAGAAGGAGGCCATGTTGAGCTTTGGAAATGCCATGTCCGCCGCTCCCACCTGAAGTGGGATCAGCAGGTTGCCGAATACCCCAACGAGCAGCGGCATGATCGCAAAGAAGATCATGAGCGTTCCGTGCATCGTAACGAGAGAATTGTAGAACTCAGGGAGGACAATGCCACCGGGTGTCATCGTGTCCGGGAGTAACTCCCCACCGGGGATCGGCTGGGCCGGAAAGCCAAGTTGCCACCGGATCATCATCGCCAACATTCCTCCCAACAGGAGGAAGAACAGGCTCATGAAGAGAAACTGTGTCCCGATGACCTTGTGGTCAGTGGAGAAGATGTACTTCCTGATGAAGGGGAGTTCTTCATGCTGCTCTCCCGCATACGGAAGTAGATCAAAATCCGTCTTCGTTGCAGTTACACTCATTACCGTTAACTCTTTAGTAGAGGGAAGCTAAGGGGTCCGGATACGCTAGTCTTCACGAGTCCTCCGCACCACTGGCGACCATGACTTCTTTCGCTGCTGCATTGTCCGGCGTTTGGATTGCTGTTTCCTCCGGGAGGGTCACTGTGGACCCGCCGGGGCTTTCGTCCTGAAGCGCCACAGCCTGATCCGTTTCCCATTGTTGGAATTCGGATGCTGACTGAACCACCAGGACGCCCTCCATCGTGTAGTGGCCAAGTCCACAGAGTTCAGCGCATCCTATCGTGTACTGGCCCGTTTGGGTTGCCTCGAACCAGACTGGGATCGACATCCCCGGTACCGCATCCTGCTTCACGCGGAGATCCGGAAGGAAGAAAGAGTGGAGTACATCTGAGGCCCGGAGGTGGACGGTTACGGGACGGTTGACCGGGACGTTGATCTGATTTAGAAGGCTAAAGTCATCCCCACAGGGGATCTCGTCAGGCTCGCAATCGAGCTCTAGGATTCCGTCGGCTCCCGCATAGGTCGCTTCCCACTCAAACTGTCTGCCGTGGAGGATGAGCTCGTAGCTATCTGGAGGGATCCTAGACGGGTCTTTGATGTCTGACCAGACCCCAAAGCTCATGATACCGAGTCCGATCACGATCACAGCTGGAACGGCTGTCCATATGATCTCGGCCTTCATGCTCCCTTCAATGTATTCGGCTACATGTCCATCACGCTTCCGGTACTTGATGAGGAAGTAGACGAGGAGGAACTCGGTGACCAGAAAGATCACACCAGTTATAACCAGAATTATGTAGTACAGCCGGTCGATTTCTGGCCCGAAGGTGGATACGCTTGGGGGGAGGAACCAGTTCATTCGCTTACTCTCCCGATCCCGTCCTGGGCTGGGCCGTGTTCATGCGGATCGAATGGCTCTCCGAGCGGCACTTCAGCGCCCGCCATCGCTTCGGAAAAGGTAAATGACACCTCGGTGGTCTGGCCAGTCGTAACGGTCACAGTTTGTTCCTGCGTACCAAGCTGGGAGTGCCAGGCCTCGATCACGTATTCGCCCGGAGGCAACTGGCTCAAGTCGAACGAGCCAGCCGCACTGGTAACCGAGTGGTAGGGGTGCGCCACAACCCCAATGTATCCGGACATCCATCCATGAACGTTGCACTCAATGGGAACCATGATCTCGGGAGCAGGGAAGTTACGCTCCGTTTCCATGTTTACCGGCTGGCTGACGTTGAACGGCCGATTCACAGTCGGAGACGCGTTGATGTTATGGAGCAGTCCGTCGGAGTTTCGGATTGTCAGTGGCTGATCCGTCATCACGCCCAGGACCTGCGGGAGGTATTCGCAGCCTGCCTGGTCGATAAGCGGGGACTCGGCCGGTACCGGAAAGTCCATTCCCTCGAGTCCTTCCTTCACGTAGACGAAGACATTCGCGAGTTGGCCGTCGGCCACCGTTACAAAGGACTGGGTGGGGTCACCATCGTACTGCTCCGCGCAACTGGCCTCGGAAGTCATGTCGAGGATCTCTGGCGGAGGAGGAGTGCCTTCGAACATCACTGTGCCCGAGATATTTCCGGCAGTGGCCACGTCGAACGGCATCTCGGCTGGCGCCGCGTCACCACCACCACCACCACCGGCGGGCGCGTCACCACCACCGCAGCCTACGGTGACACCAAGAATGGCGACCGGTGCTATCGTTTTTGTGAAATTCAAGAACCTTGACATGTCTCATCCCCTCCAGGGTGAGTTGAGTGATCCAATTTATACCGTTGCTATTTGCGAGGGCCCTGATAGCGATGCCGAGCGGTCCCAACCAATGCTACTATCCCAGCAATTGTCAGGAAGGCCGCGATGACGCCCCACCAAAACCCGATGTCAGAATAACCTTCCGACCAGCCGCTGAGGGAGTTCCGAAGAGCAATGGAGGCAAAGACGAGCCAAACAGCCCCCACAGTCAAACCGAAGCCCCGGGCCATGGCAGGACGCACTTTTGCTCCCGACACGGCCCAAACTCCATCCTCATGCTCCTTCCTCTGAGCGCGTCGCACCACCAAGACTCCCAGGCCGCCAGTAAGTAGCAGGGCGAACAGCGGAGCCACGTACGTCGAGGGTGGAGTTTCCTCTTCAAGATGGACAAAATACCATGAACTCACTGACCCGCGGGTTTCCTCCTCCGAATTGTCTCCATCCCAAGCGAAGAAGGCGATCGGTATCGACTGTCCGATCGCGAACTCAAGCTCGCTCTCCGGGTCGGATGCCACCAGACTTCGGCGGAGGAGCAACTGCCATCTTCCATCCTCCCACTGAGCATCTGAGGTGAGTCCTTCAGAGCCCAGCGACTGAACGTCGTTGAGTCCGCGGGCAGTTGCCTTGTCAGCCCCGGCCGGGGCGCTGCTCCAACGCCACTGATAAACCGGTTCTTGCTCGTCGCCCATCAGGAAATAGGGGAGGTCCATCTCCTCCGGAATCGTGGGAGGGAACTGGACCGTAAGTCGGTCGGGTCTTGGTCCAGGAAAGATCTCTCCTCCTTCCTTGGGCTCCATAGCATTAAGCACCCACCCCTGCCACTCGAGCCAGGCGGGATCCGGACTCCGAGATCGGTCACCCCATGTGAGTCGGAAGGCTACTTCTGTACCATCATGCAGCGCCTGGACCCAGACACCATCGACTGAGGGGTCGAACCAACGCGGGCTTTCAATAATCTGTCCAACCAGCGGAATGTAAAATGACTCCACTCCATCCCAACTCTCGTCCGTGACTTGTGTGGGCACCTCGCCCGGGAGCACCTGCCCCGCCACGATGACCTCCTGTGCCGTGGGTTCCTCCTCCGGCGCGAGGCTGCGCACGAAGTGCGCGAGGTTCCAGAGCTGGTCGTCCGTCATGAAACCAGCGTCGAGGAGGTCCGAGAAACTGGGCATCGGGGTTCCGTCGAGCCCGGTTCGAAGCCGGCGGTAGATCTCCTCGACCGAGCTTCCTCCATTGAAGGTCCAGTTCTTGGTCAGGTCCACAGCCCGGATGGGATTCCCTGCGGCATCCTCAAGGGTTGGCGCGGATTCTCCGTCTCCACGACCCGCCTGTCCATGACACTGCCAGCATTCGATCGAGTCATAGAAAATCCTCCCTTCCGCAATGCTCTCGGCGGACACGCCGGTAGCACCAGAAAGCTCAAGGGGTTCCGGCGCACCAAGGGTCTCGAAGAATGAAGAGAAGGTCTTGATATAGGTGACGAGCGCCTCACGGTCCGCTTGGGGGAGTTCATCCTCCCATCCAGGCATCGTCGTGCCGGGCATCCCTTCGTTGATGACTCTGAGAATGTCTTCGTCGGTGGGTAGCTCTCCGCTTCCCGTCGTTCGGATCTGGAAAAGTCCCAGTGTGAAGTCCCTGGGGCGGGGGAGCATGTACTCTGCTGCCGGACCGTCCCCACTGCCTTCAGCGCCGTGACAGGAAGCGCACCACTGTTCGTACACTTCCTGGCCACGCTCAAGGTCCTGTGCTTCAAGAGCGGGGGCTGATAGGAGCACGGGGAAAACCATGGCCCCAGCGAGGAAAAGAGCTGGCGAAGTGCTCACTCGACTTCCTCCTCCTCCTCCCAGGTGCGAGGCGAGATGCCTGCCTGTTCGTAGAGAAAGAGCGTTACCGACCAGATATCCTCCGCACTGAGGAAGTCCTCCCAGATCGGCATAGCCGAGTTCCAGGGTCCCCCTTCCCGAGGCAGGCCAGGACCACCCTTGGCAATCCTCCAGAAGACGAAGCTCTCGGTGAGCTGAGCGATAGTCCCATTGCCTCGGAGTGCCAACGGCGTCGGGTTAAAGCCGTGTGCGTAATGGCCTCCTGCGTTTAGATAGTCACCATGGCAGGGCATGCAGTTCTGATAATAGACTTCACGGCCCCTCTCGAACGCTGCTTCTTCAAGACCTGGCTCCCTCATGGGGTTTTCCAACCCCTCCAATACCATTGTCTCACCTTGGAAGGTGATCTGGGTCGGTGGAGCAGGGTGGATTGATCGAAGGCTGGCCGGCGCCGCAATCGTGGGTCGGACATTGTTAAAGGTCAAGAAGGCCACGAGCAGTGGAATGAGGATCATGAATACAGTGCGAGCCACCTTCCTTTCGGGCTGTATCAGGACATCCTGGATTGGCTCCTTGAAATCCTTCCAGCGCCCCTCGTTATCACTCACCCACACCAGAATGCCCACGAGGATCGTGAGGGTGTATTGGAACACAACGCTCTGAGGCAAAGGAGCGCTCGTGAGTCCGACTAATCCCGGGAGGTAGGGGACCCCCCACTTGATCAGGATGTAGGATGCCCCAAGAAGGAGAACCGCCTGCCAGAATGGGTGCCTGAGGTATCTGTTCATTGGGGGCTCCTTCCTACTCCAGACTACCTAGATAGCTGACGACCGACTCCAGTTGCGCGGCAGTGAAACGATCTCCAAAAATCGGCGGCATCCCACCGAGGAGTTCCTGGTATCCCTCTGAAGCAAAGGCCCCTGGGTCCAGGATGGAATTGCGAATCTCGTCCGCGCTCAGCCGGGAGCCGATACCATCTAGGGAAGGCCCCAGCTCGACCCCTTCACCTCCAATAACGTGGCACAGGATGCACTCCTGGTTCAGGATCTCCAGGGGGTCCGACGCTGCGATCGCCGGGCCATCCGCACCTTCAGTTGTAGGATCCTCCGTCTGGATGTCGGCGCCTGTGACCGTTACCTCTCCTCCCTCCGACTGAAGGTAGGCCACCAGAGACCAGATCTGTTGCTGGTTCAGCACGCGGTCCACGGGCAGCATAATCGGGGGATAGTCCCCCACAAGGAAACTCTGGGGCAGGAGGAGTGATTCGTAGAGATATTCCTTGCAATCGAGTCCGGGACTCCGATCCTCACATCGTTGGCCTATGGTGCCCTCCCCCTGGTAATCGGTGAGGAGGTTTGGGCCCCGCGCCCCTGGGGTCTCCGCATGGCACACAGTACATCCTCCCGCACCCGAGAAGAGGTTCTGACCAGCCCCAACCAACTCCTCTGCCGTTACATTTGCCCCGAAGGCGATCAGTTCGGGTACGTCGGACTGTATCTGGGGAATCGAGTTGGCAACGACCGTAAATACAAGAACGGTCCCGATCACGACTCCGCCGACCTTGAGATCTACAGACCCCATCGTTGATTCTCCTCTCGCTCAGGTTCCCGGCAGTGGCCGAAGTCCTGAATCCAAACCTGGTCCGAGCTCAGCTTCCGGATCATTCCGCCGCCTTCTCGACCGGGACCAACTCGGGCTTCGCGATCATTCCTCCGATCCAGAATACAAAGGCGATCATTGAGAAGAAGATCAGGACCGATGCGCTGATAACCTGCGCTGCGTAGCCTAATGCCGGCGTGGCTGCGTAGGCGCTGGTGTCCTGCACGACCTCGTAAATGTGCCAGTGCTGCCGGATCCCACTCCGGGCGAACCCCATGAGCCCCATCAACCATGTGAAGGTCACCATCAAGATGAAAAGAGCGTATTGGGAGCGGGGTGGCATCTGGCCCCAGCGGATTTCCCCCCGAGACTCAGCGCCCCTTGCCACGAAGAGGTCAAGTATAAGTACCGATAAAATGGTGAAGAGGACCGCCAAGACCTGGTAGACCGAGAACCCGATGCGAACGATCGCGGGGACGAAGTAGCCGGCTATCCCGTAGAATAGGACTACGAGGGCGCAGATCAGGATCAGGGCTCCCTGGGTGATAGTTCCCGTTCTTGCCCAACTGACCGTGGGGGCTTTGTTGGCCCTTCGATAGAGCAGGAACGACAAGAAGGTCGTAAGGATCATGAGGTTCACGGCGGTGTTCTTCGCGCTCATGACCCCGAGGGGTTCGAGGAATGGATGAAAGGTTCCTCCCATCGCTGCCAGTTCCGCACGGTCGGCAATCATGGTATGTGGGGTGGCCCATACCATGACTCCGAGAACTAAAACGAGAAGCATCCACTTTGTATAGGGAGCAAATCTTTCGCCTCCTGGAATCCTTCCGAGCCCTATCCAGAGGTAGTAATTCCCAGCGAGGAAGAGGATCCCGATGAGGAAGGCCTGGATGATCCAGAGCCAGCTCATGAAGCCACCCATCATCGTGACACCCATTTGCTGGTTGAATTCGTAGATTTCGCGGCCCAGGTAGTAGCCTGCGAATGGCAAGACCAGAAAGGTCCCGATGGCAATCATGTTTCCTACATAGCCCATCCAGTCGTAGTGGGCTCGTTCTTCGTCAGATTTGGCCTTCAGGAACCGATAGGCTGAGTAAGCAGCTACGATTGCCCCCCCGAACACCGCGTTTGCGATCAAGCGGTGAACGTTAATCGGCATCCATGTGGCATTCGCGAAGGCACTCCAGAGCTGAACCGATGCGGGAGAGGTGTCCGGGGCTAAATCGCTTGGAGGACTCATCATGAAGGTGAGCCAAGAGTTGGCGATAAGCAGAGCGATCGTGCCCCAGAGGTTCAGCAGGAGTCCTAAGCCCCAGTGCCCGATTTTCGCCCGCCCCATCTTCCATCGGTCCCATCCGTAGTAATACATGTACAGGGTGGCGGACTCGGCGAAGAAGACAAGGGCGTAGATCCACATCGTGATGCGGAAGACTTCGCTCAAATAGATCCAGAGCGTCGGATAAAGGGTTGTCAGGAGGAAGACGAAGAGCCCGCCGAGGAGTGCGGTGGCACTGTAGGCGACTAGAAGGAGCCGGGTGAACTCCTTGGCCAATCGATCATAGCGTGCTTCGCCACCGAAGATCCCGATGGCCTCGGCGATCACGGCGAACATCGGTACTCCGAGGACGAATGCGGCGAACATCAGGTGAACCTGGGCCACGATCCAAATTGCTGCACGGCTTCCGATCACCGGGAAGTCCGCGCCGTACTGCGGTGGCTGATACGCCTGGGCGAGGACCGTGTCAGTCAGGACCAGGGCTGTGATGGCAGCCACGGCGAAAGATAGGAGCCACTTTCCCCATCCATCTAACCACCTATTCATATTCAAGCATTACCCCCACGCCGCAGGAAAAAGGGCAAGCGCTTGGAAAAGTCCACTGGCATGCTCCGACGCACCTCGGCCATCACCTCGAGGTCTACGACCTCATGTCCTCGCTCACGCGCGAAACTCTCAACACGGGATGTCACCACTCCCCGGACGAAACTCGGGACGCGTCGCATTCTCTCTTCAGCCTCTGGGCTCCACGGGAGCGTGGGCTCCTGAGACGTTCCATAGGTGATCCCGCGTTCAGGCTTTACCAGGGGCTTGTCACCAGTGGGCTCATAGGCGCAAGAGTTGTCCGGTCCTAGAAGATCTCCCGTCTCAGCCTTCGCGCGAGCGCGGCAGCCGCCACAGGTTTCCCGAAATTCGCATCGGCCACACTTCCCCCCGAGCTCTCCGTGTCGAAGAGTATGGAAGACAGACGAATCCTCCCATATCTCGCGAAAGCTATTCTCCCTCAAATCACCTGCGATGACTGGTGTATAAGGACAGGGAGTAAGCTTTCCTTCGGGAGTGATCCGGCAATAGTGGACCCCACATGGGCAACGCGTGCCGTAGTTCAGGAGTGGAGACTGCGAATCCCCTTCTGCCACGTGCCTCATGATTTGAGGCTGACACTTTGAGCGGATCATCATCCGACCTCGATACGTGACTTCAAGCGATACTAACTCCTGCAGAACCTCTTCGTTTTCAGTGGGCGTAAGACCAGCCATGTGCTCAGCTCGTCCAGTCGGGACGAGAAAGTAGAGATTGAAGGATACTGCCCCTTTGTCGGCGGCCCAGGAAACCAGCTCCGACAATTCTTGTCGATTACCTTGAGTGAGGCTTGTCTGAACTACGAAATCGAGCTCGTGCTCGCGAAGTCGATCGATGGCTGCAAGGGTGTCTTCTAGAGCTCCGGCGCCGTGGCGGAATCGGTCGTGGTACTCGGGGCGTAGGGAATCGACACTGATCGCGACCCCGGACACACCAGCTTTCATCAGTGATTCGATCCGGTCGTGGCTCAACCGGGTCCCGTTGGTACCAACCACGACGGTTGCTCCAACCGATGACCCGTGTTGAGCAATCTCCTCGAGGTCTTCCCTGAGCAGGGGTTCCCCCCCTGTGAGGATCAACATGGGGTGGGGGTTCACGTCCAGAATCTCGTCCAGGATGCGCAGGCATTCTTCCGTTGAGAGCTCATCGTCGGTCGCGTGCCAGGAACCTGCCGAGATATAGCAGTGAGCGCAGGCCAGGTTGCATCGCTTCGTGAGGTTCCACGCAACGATATGCGGCGTGTATGGACCACGGCCACGGGCCTGCAAACCGGCCTCGAGCTCTTCCGGAGTGGGAGGGGCCAGAGTCGCGGAGGCCGCGGACCTGAAATCGGTT
>Ga0310121_10003399_pt1 | contig 14515 bp, 14 predicted proteins | sample CB27_Tmax_986_MG_FD_203504 | JGI IMG/M metagenome (GOLD analysis project Ga0310121, IMG submission 203504) | Marine microbial communities from Western Arctic Ocean, Canada - CB27_Tmax_986 | ecosystem: Environmental > Aquatic > Marine > Oceanic | place: Canada: Western Arctic Ocean | collected... | reverse complement strand
AACTTGGATATAATGTTGAGCTGGTTGGGGGTTTTCCAAAGAATATTGAACAGGAAATGGTCGACTCAAGGAGATACTGCGTCCGGTTTTAACGAGCCCAGCTGCTTGGATTCTTTTATTATTGTCGATCAAGTTAATGGCACCTAAGGACCCATGTTCTCCCCACCTCCCCCAGTTCTTTCTATCTTTCAAATAGGATTCTACTTTCTTTTTCGATGGTATCGATTTATTGGTCATGTTGTTACTCCAGAAATCTTGTATGAACTTGTAAGCTTATCCTAGTTAAAAGAGGATGAAATAACAAGGGTAGTAGGTTTCACTAAATATAAAAGCGACAGTAGTTCTGGGAATTCATCTATATATTTGAATTTCGTTGGTTTGACACATCTAACAAATACCTTTAATTCGTCATAACATAGAGAACATAACTCCTTGTTACAGGTGTTTACGTTAAGCTATCAATCGTTTTGAACACTCAGCACAAGTACATCCAATATTATAGGCTCAGCCCATGTTTTACATGTGGAATTCAGGCAATCTACTTCCCACTTCTCTATATTTCTTTGGAAGCTGACCTTGGAAGGTTCATGCATCGCGTTGTAGCGTAGTGTTTAGGCATGCTATAATTTGTTGGGATTATTATCTCAAACAGAACTTTAAAGGGGAGTCGATATTGGTTAGTCAGCTAAAACGGAATTATGAGCTTATGTTGGTCATCAGTCCAGAGGCTAACGAAGACCAAGTAATTTCTACAGTGGATAAAATTGAAGAGTACGTTAACTCACATGGAGGATCCGTTTTGGAGCAAGATAATTGGGGATTGCGTCAACTGGCTTATCCGATACGTAAGTTCCAAGAAGGAACGTACATGCTAACTAAATTTGAACTTGACACTCAGAGTGTTAAAGAACTCGACAGAAGTCTAAATGCTTCCGGAGACATACTTAGATATTTGTTGATGAAGATTTAGTGTTCTATGCTAATCGTTATCTGTCAAATTCATTGTTAACTCTCAGAAAGGAGAGAACTAATGGCCGGACTGAATAAAATGTTAGTTATCGGCAATGTGGGAACCGATCCTGAAATGAAATATACACCTAATGGTAATCCAGTAACCTCCTTTCGATTGGCTACAGGACGGACTTACACCACTTCTGATGGTGAACGGAGACAGGAAACGGAATGGTTTACTATAGTTGCCTGGAATCAGTTGGGAGAACGGTGTAATCAATATCTCGCTAAGGGTCGAAGGATATTCTGCGAAGGTCGACTCAAGAGTCATTCATGGACGGGGCAAGACGGCCAAACACGTTTTAGAAATGAAATAGTGGCTAGTAACGTGTTATTCTTAGATAGAAGTTCTAACACGGGTTCATCGGAGGGTGATGACATCGGTACCAGTGTATCCGGTGATGGCATCGGTACCAGTGTATCCGTTGAAAATGCTGAAGACCTACCGTGGTAATGTAGGCGGTTTGAGTATTATATAGATAATTAGGAAATGAGAAATGACAACAACATCTAGTAGTGGAAGACAGGGAGGTGGAGAAAGATCTGGTTTTGGCGGTAGGACAGGCCCCCCAGGTGGCAGACCGGGCTTCTCAGGCGGTAGGACGGGCCCCCCAGGTGGCAGACAGGGCTTCTCAGGTGGCAGGCGTCCAGGTGGACGTCCTAGATATTATGCTCGAAGGAAACTGTGCCATTTTTGCGTCGATAAAGTTAAACATATAGATTACAAAGATGTAGATCGGCTCAGAAGATTCCTTTCCGAACGATTTAAAATGGAAGGTAGGAGAAGAACTGGTAATTGTGCCAAACACCAGAGGCGTTTGATATCGGCAATTAAGCGTGCAAGGATGTTGGCAATGTTGCCATTGAGTCAGACTCATCGTATGCCTGCTCAAAGCTGGGCCCCTCGCCGTAGGCCAGCCGTAGCTGAAGCGGCAACTACTGAGGAGGTTAATAATACCTCAGAGTCAGTGGAGTCAGCCGTAGCTGAAGCGGCAACTACTGAGGAGGTTAATAATACCTCAGAGTCAGTGGAGTCAGCCGTAGCTGAAGCGGCAACTACTGAGGAGGTTAATAATACCTCAGAGTCAGTGGAGCCAACTGTGGCTGAGCATGATATAGACGTATCAGAAACCGCAGGGAATGAGGAAACGAGCCAGATGTCTTCGGAAGCGGTATCTGATGAAAAAGAGAAAGGAAAGGCGTAAATATACTCATGAAAGTACAATGTGTCAATTCGTGAAGTTTGGGTGGTGACGGGTGGTAAGCAAGAGGAGAATACCGTTTAGAGGTGACCGTAGACGCGATCCCGATTTGAGAAAAGAGGGACAGCGAAGGCAACGTATTGCTCTTGGGCTTATAGGAATCCTTCTTCTGATGGTTATGGGCATAATAGTTGCCGGATATGTGGTCATTTTTGTCATGCCACCTCAGCAGTTAGTCGTTAAAGTTAATGATGTGGAGTATACTCGCGGTGATATGGTGAAATTACTACGCGTCAAGCAAAAGGGTGCAGAATTCTTTGGTGGTCAATTCAGTACAAGTTCAGAAATCTTTCAGTCGCTTCAAGTCATAGTTGAAAATGAGATCATAGCCCAGTCTGCACCCAGTTTGGGAGTAACTGTTTCTGAAGGCGAAGTGGACGCTCGGATAAAATACCTTATAGGACCTCGTCCAGATCCATACAAGACGCCTAAGCAAGCAGATAGGGAGTTTCGCGAAACTTATCTTCAGTATTTAAATGCCATCCAGCTCTCTGAGTCGGAGCATCACGATTTGATAAGGAAATCTATGCTAAGAGGAAAGTTTCGCCAATATATTGGCGAAACTGTTCCTAGTATAGGAAAGCATGTCCATTTATATCGCCTGACAATGCGACAAAATGATGCAATTCTAATCATGCAAGATAAATTCAAGGACAGTATTGGTGATGCCAAAGATGCAGATGAGCTCAGAGGTCTATATAAGGGTATTGTTAGAGAATTCTCTCGAGATGATCCAGAAACAATACGTAAAGGTGGAGAGATAGGCTGGATTACTCCTGGCATTTTCGAGAATTTTGACGATATTATCTTCTCGTTAGAACCAGGTGAATTAAGTTCTCCGACGTCAGATTATGAAAACCCTACTAATACGGACATCATCTTCTTTATGATTGCGGAACGCCAGCAGACACGAGCAATCGATGCAAACAGTAGAGAAAAGCTTAAGACGAACGCTCTTCAAGATTGGTTGAATAAAGAGCGAGAGAATCACGAGGTTTTTGCGCTATTTAATTCAGACATTTACAATTGGATGATAGCTCAGCTTGGAATATCATCTTCTATTACTCCTACACCTGCTCCAAAGAGCCCACTTCAGCAGCTAGGGTTTTAAGTTCTTGCTTTTGAGAAAGTGGGAGATATGTGTCCCATCGTTCACAAGATCATTGATCTAACAAATCTACAATTTAGATCTTACTTGATTGGATGGCATTAAACATGAAGAATTCCATTGGTATCGGTTTACTCGGTCTGGGAGTTGTCGGAAGTGGTGTGGTAGAAGTACTATCCAAAAAGAAAGATTACTTACAAAGTTTGATAGGTAAACCCTTGTCGATAAAACAAGTACTTGTGAAAGATCCTTCTAAGGATCGGTCTGTAAAATTACCACCGGATATTCTTACCATCACATATGATGATATTTTGAATAACGAAGACGTGGATATAATCATAGAAGTGATTGGGGGAGAACAACCTGCCCTTGATTTCATTATTAAGGCGATCGAATCTGGAAAACATGTTGTTACTGCCAATAAGGAAGTGATGGCAAAACATGGGATGGTTATAATGACTGCTGCTCGGGAGAAGGGTGTCAGGGTGTTATTCGAAGCGAGCGTTGCTGGAGGCACTCCAATAATTGGGCCATTATGCAGAGATTTACCTGCCAATGCAATCATTAATATATACGGAATAATTAATGGCACTACTAACTATATCCTGACAAAAATGGACAGAGAAAACTTGGATTTAAAGACAGCTCTAACTCAGGCTCAATCATTAGGGTATGCGGAAAGCGATCCTAGTAACGATGTGAAAGGTATCGACGCGGCATATAAATTGGCGATACTGTCCACCTTGGCTTTTGGTAGGGTTGTGAAAGATACAGATGTGTATTGTGAAGGTATAACCGAACTGACGTCGCAGGATTTTGTGTATGCCAGAGAGTTGGGATACGTCATCAAATTGTTAGCGATTGCTAGCCGTCGTGAGGACTTGATACAAGTTAGGGTCCATCCAGCTTTTGTGCGTTCAGAAGAGATGATCGGTAAGGTCAACGGAGTTCTGAATGCCATTGAAATAGAAACAGATCTAGCGGGTAAAGTGCTGTTCATCGGACCTGGTGCAGGGCCTCTCCCGACAGCGAGTTCAATAATTGCCAATATCCTTGATTTAGGCATAAGTATAAATGAGAAAGGCGGAATAAATATACCACAACGTATTTCAAACAATCTGAAGATCAGCCCTATAACTGATCTTCAGACTAAATATTACATAAGGCTTAATGTTGCCGATAGTCCAGGGGTGTTTGCAAAGGTGTGTAAAATATTGGGCGATCTCGACATAAGTATTTCTTCTGCAATACAGAAGGAAGCACACCAAAAGATACGTGGAGCCGAAATAGTTCTTATGACGCACAAGGCTAAGGAGGTTACATTGAGACAAGCAATAGCTGTGTTGAAGGAACTAGAAGTGGTTAATTCGATAGGTAGTATTGTAAGGGTTGAGGAGTAGAAATTGATTCTTCAGACAGATTCACACTTAAGATCACGAGATATTTATATGGAGAGCTTAGTTATTGAGATTGAGGAGACTCTCTATAATTAAACTTAAGCAGCTAGGACGTGTGGAATTGACAGTTCGGTTCTCTCAACGATTTAAATCTTCCGTTTATCACAAGATCCTCCTCCTCAATTCCGATATTGGAACTCATAATGTACGTTATGAGCGGATACGATCGATAGGATAGGAAGGAGCTTTGTATGCCTGTTGCGCGTTTTTATTACTGGAATAAATGAGGCTCATGTAAGAAAGTGAGAGCGTTGCTGTCACAAAACGAGATTAGTCTAGTAGAGAGGGACTTTTTCAAAGAACGTTTTACAGAAGACGAACTAAAAGAATTATCAAAAATAGTAGAGCCGGGAAAAATATTCTCTTGGCGGAGTCCTTCCTTTAAAAAACTGGGTGTTTCCAAGGATAACTTGGCAGACGGAGATTTGTTAGGCTTCATGTTTCAGGAGCCAAGATTGATAAGGCGGCCTATTGTTTACTATAGATGCAGAATAGTTATTGGTGCAGATTTGAAAGCTATACAGCAAATGCTCATATAGATGTTCTACATTCGTGGAAAACTTCTTATTTCGTGCGACATAAACTAATCAGCGGAGTAAAGAAACCACTTGAGAACCTACGAATTAGCTTGTCAATCAAGAAGTTTTCCCTTGGAGTCGGTTTCCTGGTGCCTATATTTTAACCTCGGCCGATGTATGGCATAGTTGTAGCCATAACTGTCATAAATTGAACATTGGTGTCTAATGCCAGACTTGCCATATATAAAACGGCTTTAGCAACGTTATCGACGTCCATGGTAGGCTCGATCATGACTGTACCGTTAGCTTGAGCAGTACCAGATTCAGAGCGTGCAGTCATAGCGGTGTGAGCGTTCCCTATGTCTATTTGCCCGCATGCAATGTTGTATTTCCGTCCGTCTAATGAAGTAGCTTTGGTTAGACCTGTGATGGCATGTTTGGTAGAAGTGTAAGGAGCTGAATTGGGACGAGGTACGTGCGCAGATATTGAGCCATTATTAATTATTCGACCCCCCATCGGTGTTTGGGATTTCATTAATTTAAATGCTTCCTGAGAACAAACGAATGAACCTGTAAGATTAGTGTCAACAACTGCCTTCCATTGGGTAAAATCGAGATCTTCGAATAAAATGTCACGTGGCGAACCGATGCCGGCGTTGTTAAATAAAACGTCTAGTCGTCCATATTCCTCTGCTGTCCTTCTGAATAGTTGTCTGATCGAGCCTGGATCACTTACGTCTGTGGGTACTAATAACGCCCTCGAACCATTATTTTTCGATTCCCTTTTCGTACTTTCTAGAGCTTCTAATCGACGTCCGGCCAACACAACAGTGTAGCCATCTTCTAGAAATCTTAGGGCGGTATGTCTACCAATACCACTGCCTGCACCTGTTATGATCGCTATCTTATTGTTACTTACCAAATTCACCTTTCTGTCCTCCTTAATTCGCTTTATGTAATAGAAACGTTTCTTAGAATAATATAGGATTAATCCTCATGGTTGGTTGATTATTTGGTAAATATGTATCAACCCTTTTGTAATTAGGCAACACAAAGGATTCGACCAATCCTGAGGACGGTAGTCAATAGTGGTCTTATTAATGTACTTAATTTGAAAACCAAGAACGTTATTGTAGCTGCAATTACTGCCCCTCCTACTATATCAAGAGGATAGTGAATACCTGCATATATTCGTGCCAGGCCATAGAGGCCGACGAATATCAGAGGCACAATACTAAGTTGCTTGTTTACTCCCAAAATGCCCATGGCTATACTACATGTCGCTGCTATGGCGTTGGAAGGGAACGATGGATCAGTTGGTTCGTAAAACAATAGATTAACATCGTGATCGATAAATGGCCTTGGCCTGAAATAGAAAGTGTTGAGCACAAGAACAGTAAGATTCGACAATGCCATTGATGTTAAACATACGAAAACTCCAATCTGATATTCTTCTCGTTTGTCTTGGCTTTTGCCTATGAACCACATGGATAGTAGCAATAACCCCAATGCCCCAGGTACAAGATAATCACTGATTATCAACATGACAATCTTGTCTACCAGGTAGGATCGACCTACTAATCCGTTGATCGCGACAAATAATGCTTCATCTATAGATGCCAATTAGACCGCCAGTATTTTAGGTTGAAGATTAGGACGTTAAAATAGTTCGTCTTTTTGAGGGAATCTAGACCCTGGCAAGGAGAAAGATCTTGTCTTTTCATATGCAAATTTATGATGGACGACAGAATTGCTGTAAAGACCCAACCTATTAAGGCTCCCAAAAAGAACAGCAGTGCCTGAATGTTCGAGTCTAATCCGCCAGCATAATCGTTAATGTTCCTTGCGTCTGTCGTGAAGAACCAGACAAATGATGCAATTGGTAAGCTCAAACCGACAAAGTGAATAAGGGCTACAGATTGGAAGAAAAGAAGGCCTTTAAGATCACCATATAGAGCTCCCAATTGGATCACGCCTATTGATGCAAGAATAATTAGAATTAGATAGTCAATAGTGAATGTAAACATTATTTTAAGATGTAGAACTGATTTTATATATTATATTTTCTCTATAGCCACTGGAGTACACCAGTCGAGATATTTCCCGTTATTACCTCGGATAATTTCAACATATAAGTTTCTTATCTCTCTGGTTATGGGTCCAACTCCACCATTTCCAATAGGTCTGCTGTCTAACTGGCCAACAGGTGTGATATGTGCGGCCGTTCCAGTGAGAAATACTTCATCAGCTAAATACAGTTCACTACGCCTGATGGTACTTTCTACAACTTTTATTTTAAGTTCATTTTGAGCTAATTTAATAGCACAGTCTCTGGTAATGCCAGTTAAGTTGTTATCTGATACCAGAGGTGTGTGCAGGATACCTTTAGAAATAAAGAAGAGATTTTCTCCAGAACCTTCGGATACTGACCCATCTTGATTCAGCATTATAGCTTCATCAAATCCAGCTAGTACTGCTTCCGTCTTTGCCAAAATACTATTCACATAATGTCCCGAAATTTTGACTCTAGGGGGAATTATAGTGTCATCCATTCTCCTCCAGGACGAAGTACAGCAACGAATAGCTCCATCTGTTTCTATATATGCGCCGAAGGGAACAATAACTAGTGTGAAATCACTCTCTAATTCCTGTAATTTTAGATTGGCTACACGTTCCTCACTCTTGTATGCTAGAGGTCTTATATAAACATCCTCTCTGTAACCACAGCTTTGAATTAAATCTGTGGTTATTTTACATAAGTCTTCGACATTATAGGGAATATCGAGCATCATTATGTTGCAGCCTTGCAGGAATCGTTCATAATGTTCTCGCATTCGGAAAACAAACATGGATTTCTGCTTCTCATTCCAGTTTCCCCTAATGCCTTCGAATACAGCTGTACCATAATGCAAGGCATGAGTGGTAACACTTACTTTGGCTTCTGATAGTGGAACAATTCTTCCACGAAAAAATGCGAGTGATTCAGCCATGAACTAGGCTCCTTTATCTTTGAAAGTGTAGCTAATTATAATCAATCACTTCTCATATTGACAATACGCTTGTGTGAAAGAGTCTGTTTGACAGGCTCTTAGCGAAAGGACAGTATCCCAGACAATCAGTGGTATAAGCATTTCGTCAGGAGTTAATCCTGAGTGGTGGTCTATTTTAACAGGGGTATATTTTAATTGGTGAGGTGCAGTGAAATTGGTCACTGCCGTCCCTGTAGAAATCACCATAAGATTCCCAATACGCTCTCTAATTATATCGATAATCCTCCCTTTCCGTAAATTCCCGAATATTCGTCTTCTTATCGTGTAATGAGGATGGATAATTCTCCAAATAGTGCCTTGAAGATTTTTTGGGAGTGAAGACAATTTTTCTCAATTACGTTAAAGTACAAAATCCTTGAGTCACCCCACTCAATTCCTTCTAATATGTTAACTAATTCGTCATTTGGTTTGATGTTGTGTATTATTTCTGATTCCGTATCTAGTGGTTTTGCAGGTTCACCTATTTAACTGGATATTCAACTTATAGAGCACTGACGCGTCAGTGTAACATACCAGGATGACTTAGGTAGACGTTTATCTATAGCAAAAATCTCTAAGTTATTTGTCTTTACACTTTGCAGACTTTATCCTAAACTTCCCAATAGGTGAGTACACTTTGTAGTTCTTCAAGGAGGAGTTTCGATATGGCTAGAGGACATGCCCCCAAACGGGAGACCAAAAAGCTTAAGAAAAAGCCGGGTAGGAAGGTGGAGATATATTCTCCTGTGGTTACTTCCCAGTCCGTAGAAGTAGTGGGGAAGAGACGGAAATCAAAAGAGGATGTGTAAGCGTTTTGTCTAACCCTGATCATACCTGGATTCTACTCAATTGGATACGACAAACGATGCATAATCTGACTGGGTTAGGATGTTTTAAGTTTTAACGATACAATATTGGTCACTGTGCTCTAAGAGTCTTTGAATGACCCTTGGCGATACATCTCTTGGATATGCTGTCATAGACCATTTCTCCGACAGGACTTCACTAATCTCTTCAGCACTCATTGGTTTGTTTCCTGCGGCAAGCAGCACCCGAAAGGTCGCTTCTTTCAGAGGGGTGTCAGGCAGAAGATAATCCGATTGCTGACTATCATACTCTACTATACGATTTATGTACTGTTTAGTCTTGTCTGGTGATGGAGTCGCTTCATCAAAAATTTGTTGGCTAACGTAACTCATCCGATTTAATATCATTAAAGCAACAGACCTTTTTAGGCTTCCTCCATCAGCAACATCTATTACGAATCTTTGCTGGACACAATTTTCCTCGTCGGGACGTTCTTCATTTTCCATTAAAATACTTCCTCCGGCCAGTCTAACATCTGAACTTCTGCAAACTCGCCTGCCTTTTTTATTGGTTGATCCTCAGGACATATGGCTAAACCGTTGGCATTGGCCATAGAAGTGAGTAGATTTGAGCCCTGATGGCCTGTTAATCGAGCGTGATAGACTTCATTTTTCTTTTCCACAATGACCCTCGCGTATACTCTGCGATTATCGGTGTTGTAGATCGGGTCCTCTAATATTGCTCTGATGGTAGGTTTAGAATATTTGGTCTTACCCATCATTTTAAACAGGGCTGGCCTGGCAAATTGCTCAAACGCTACAATAGCGCTAACAGGATTACCCGGTAGCCCAAGGACAGGTACGGGCGTTTCACAATGATTTCGGAGAACACCGAAAGCCAGAGGCTTTGCGGGTCGCATTTTTACCGACCAGAAGTCGATATTACCATGTGAAGATAGAACATCCTTTACCATATCATAGTCACCATTAGATACTCCTGCAGAAGTGATGAGTATATCAGACTCTAAGCCCTTGCACAGCATGGCTTCCATTGAATCTAAATTGTCTCTTGCGATACCAATCGACTTGGGCAGTCCGCCATAACGTATTACAGCGGCGGCAACACTAAACCCGTTACTATTATATATCTTTGAAGAATCGTAGGGGTCGCCTGGTTCCATAAGCTCGTTTCCTGTAGATAGTATTGCGACGATGGGTCGTCGTATAACCTTGATTTGCGCGTGTCCGAGAGATGCGAGGACTCCTATTTCGTATGGCCGCAAGATTGTTCCTTTTTTGAGAACTAATTGACCATTTTTTATGTCTTGACCGGCTGGACGGACATCGGAGCCCCTATCAACTTTCAATTTAACGGATATTTTCGACATATCTTGGTTGGTTTCTCTTCTAATTAGCTCATCAGTATCCTCAAATGGAACGACGGAGTCGGCACCCATGGGCAATGGAGCACCCGTCATGATGCGCACTGCCGTACCTGGAGAAACGTTAACTTTAGGTGAATCCCCAGCAGACACATAACCGATTACGTGTGATGCAGCCTTCACACTTTCTGCCTGTATAGCATATCCGTCCATCGCTGAGTTGGCCATTGAAGGGATGTCTTGTACCGACACCACATCTTCGGCAAGAACTTGCCCAAGCGTCTCAAGAATAGGTTTGCATTCCGGCTCTAGGACATGAAAGAAATTCAGAATGCGCGCTAATGCATCTTCGACGGTAAGCATTGCCTCACCATAATGTCTATGACTATGGGAATACTGATTCAATAAATATCCTCTAAAGATCCATTAAATTAAGTTACAGTGATCTCCTCACTTTATATGGTATGGATTTCTCCATTTGGACACTGACATTGTTCTCCATTTGGATCTACTAATCTTTCCTAGGTTAATTTTGTCCGCAGTCTGTAATAATCTATATTAACCAGCAAGTATATATGATTAAAACAAACAGGAAACGAAGGGTAAATCAAGGATAGACGTGGTCGGGGAGACTGGATTTGAACCAGCGACCCCCTGCACCCCATGCAGGTGCGCTTCCAAACTGCGCCACTCCCCGACTCCAAGGTAGAATATCACAGGGAAACCGAGCCTTCAACACTGGCAAGACGGCGTTAAACCAGCAAGGCATGATTAATGTTTGTCTTGAAGACGTCTGCTGTGAAATAAATAATGGTTAGCGTAGCCCGCATATTTACCGAAACGTTTCTGGGCCCATGGCCGCAACGCTGTCTTTGATGGAGCGGAATCGATTTTATTGAAGTACAATTCCCTAATGACACGGTCTATCCACACATCTACTGGGAAAGCATCGGTCTTGTCTAGAGAGAAGAGCAACACGCAGTTTGCCACCTTATCACCTACCCCAGGCAAATCTAATAGTGTTCCCAATGCCTGATTGTAATTCACCTCCCTTAGTGCGAACAGATCTAAATCCCCTGTTGCTATAATCTTGGCAACAGCGTGTATATACTTGGATCTAAATCCTAGGCCGAGCTGTCGCAGAATATCTTCTCCAGCCTTAGCCATGACTTCGGCATTTGGGAAAGTGCTTCTGACATGTTTGTCCATGACCAAAGGATTTCCTAGAGTTTTACAAATGTCTTCAATATTTGTTGTGATTCGGGGGATGTTTGAATTCGCCGATATAATAAAAGATATTAGTGTCTCCCAAGGATCCTGTCTAAGTAGGCGCATTCGCGGATAAAGCCGTATGGCTTGAGCTATATGTTCGTCCGTAGTAATAGACTGTTGAATTTCGCGAAGATTATCATCAAGGCGGAAATAGTGGTTTATCATAGGTGCTATCGTGGATTCGTCACTCGGCATAGAATAGAATTCTATGCCGTCAGGTACAGCGCGCAGCCTAATTATGTTATCGAATATTACTCCGTAAAACCAATCGTTCTTTCTACGCCAACGGAAGGCTTGACCACTTTCAAGAGTGTTATCCAGGTCTAAAGGATCGTCGCAGCGAATTTTCATTCAGGAGAACTCTAATAAAGATACGGTAGTATTATGAAGGCATGATTTAGAAAGCACTCTCACCAGTATGCATTTAAGATTCTCTGGCAGTGTACAACATATAGTATTTGATATACAAATACTATATGTTAATCCATTGAGTTATCAGTTCAGGTAACTGCTTGAGATCGCATGACTTAAATGTCCCTTGAGGAAGGGCATTAAGGAATGATCTACCATATTGCATCGAAGTAATGCGGCCATCCAATAGGATTGCTACACCTCTATCAGTGTTTGTACGAATAAGACGTCCGAAACCTTGTCTAAGTCGTAATATTGCCTGGGGTATGGTATAGGAATTGAATGGATTATCATACAATTCCGATCTGGCGGCGAATATAGGGTCTGTGGGCACGTTAAAAGGTAGGCGGGCCACAATTAGTACTTTAAGAGAATTTTCAGGTAGGTCAACTCCTTCCCAAAAACTAGCTGTGCCCAACAGTAGTGCACGAGGAGATTTTATAAAATTTGCTGTCAGCTGGCGTGGGGTCCCATTTACACCTTGGGCTAAAACATTTATGTCTTGGAGCTGTAGATCTTTTCGTATAGAATTGGCGGTTGACCGAAGGGCTGCATGTGATGTAAAAAGGACCATAGTATGCCCATTGGCAGATAATACAGCCTCTTTAACGATGCTTTCCAGGGTAGATTGATAGTCTGCTGAGTTTGGTACTGGCATATTCGATGGAACACATACTAAAGCGGCTTCGTGATAGTTAAATGGAGAGCCTAAAAGAATCTCTCGTGCGTTTCTAAAGCCAGTCGTTTCTACTATGTAATTAAAATTCTTGTTAGTGCTCAATGTGGCGCCTGTTAAGATTACAGTCTCCTTTTTCGAAAATAGTAATTTCTCAAGCTCGGATCCAACATGCAATGGGGCAGAATTGATATTGATATCGTCGTTGCCACTCCGATAGTTAATCCAGTATATGTTGCTGCTAGAAGGGCTATAAACGAATTCTTTTAAACGATCGCGTAATTGTAAACTAAACTGAAGACATGAATCTAACTCTACAACGATATTCTCATGTCCTAAGAGAATGGAGTCATCTAGATGCTCAATGAGTGACTTTAATTTAAGAAGTGAACTTCCTTGCTCCGAGAGAATCACATCAAGGTTCTCCCAGTGTATCTTCAGATCAGACCAATCAGACCTTTCCCTAACGTTATCTGTGACTCGGTAGTCTTGAGTTTTGACTCCTAGTTGTGCACGAGAAGTGACTAGCATCCTCGTCAGCATTTTGAAAAAATCAGCACTATGATCTTCTAAGCTCGATAGGGTCCCTACGATAATATCCGTATATTTCTTCATTAACTTGATTTGAGTGTCTCTAATTGTCGAATTAGCTGATTTGGTCCTGAAGTTTTGGACAATATCTACGTAATCTTTTAATTCTTGCAAGTGGTCAGTTAGAGATATTTGGCTCAATGTGAACCCAAATTGTTTGGTAGCTACCTCTTCGAGATGATGAGCCTCATCGATAATCAAAATATCGTGTTCCGGTATTACTGAACCTTCTGAAGTCAAGTCAGATAACAATAAAGAATGATTTACAAACGTTACATGTGAACTAGCAGCTCTTTCTCTTGATGTTCTTAAAAAACAATCACCTCCCTTGCTCAAACAGTTGTATGTCCCCAGAGCGGATATTCGATCCCAATTGGACGAATTAGAACGATTACTGAGATTGATTTCCCCTCGATCACCTGTCTTCGTTGTTTTTAACCAAACCATAGTTTTTGCTAAGAAACGAGCATCATCTTCATTAATTGATGGATCGTTAAGTAGGTGTGACCAGCGCTTTAGACAAATATAGTTAGAGCGACCCTTTAATTGGGCGAATTTTATTGCATCATCAGGTATATCATTTATTTGCCCCAAGAGTTTCTTAACTATTAGGGCATCTTTATTCAATAATTGTTCCTGTAAATTTATTGTGTTGGTAGAAATAACTATACGTTTTTTATTTAAAAGGGCGTAGAGAGTTGCCGGAACTAGATAGGCTAAAGATTTGCCTACGCCTGTCCCTGCTTCTATAATTAGTCTTCCACCATTGTTAATAGATTCAGCGACGGCGCCTGCCATTTCCAGTTGTTCCGACCTTTCTTCAAATACGGTCAGATATTCGGTTAGTGGACTTCCTTTATCAAACAGAGAGGTTACTAGGTCTATATCTAGTGTAATGTTATGATCATTAGACCTAAGAGGTTTCGTAGATTTAAATCTACCTTCAAGGGAACTTGGATTTGGTGCACCCTGCAGTAATACATTCCTGTCTA
>Ga0310121_10003398_pt1 | contig 14522 bp, 1 predicted proteins | sample CB27_Tmax_986_MG_FD_203504 | JGI IMG/M metagenome (GOLD analysis project Ga0310121, IMG submission 203504) | Marine microbial communities from Western Arctic Ocean, Canada - CB27_Tmax_986 | ecosystem: Environmental > Aquatic > Marine > Oceanic | place: Canada: Western Arctic Ocean | collected... | reverse complement strand
ACACCGTCGAATGCGACGACAACAATGGCTGCACAACCGACGCTTGTCATCCCGCCATCGGTTGCCAATACGAACAAAAATGCAGTGACAATGACGTTTGCACAATCGATGTCTGTGACAGCGACACCGAGGAATGTTCACACATCAAGACCTCCTGCTCAGACGGGAACCCATGCACCTTCGACCTCTGCGACGCTGCGACCGGATGTTTCTATCCATCCCTATGCAACGATGGAACGGAGTGCACGACAGACACGTGTGATTTGGGAACGCAAGAGTGCACGTACACCCCGAAAAACTGCAATGATGGCAACGCCTGCACCATCGACACCTGTGATTGGGCCGCTGGCACGTGTACGTACACCGAGTTCTCTTGCGAGGACAACAACCCATGCACGGCGGGCAAGTGTGATTCATTGACCGCCACATGCCAGTTCACAAACGCGTGTGACGACACCAATCCATGCACGCTCGACACGTGCGATGTAGCCACGGGCGTATGCACCAATGCATTGGTTGCATGCGATGACGGAAACGGGTGCACCGATGATTTCTGTGATTCGTTGACCGGCAAATGCTCGTACACTGTCACCCAATGCGATGACGACAACTTGTGTACAAACGAAATATGCAACCCGGCCAATGGCTGTTTGTACACCGCCGCGACATGCACAGATGACAACTTCTGTACGGTGGACAGTTGTTCGGCCCTAACCGGTTGCCAGTACATACCCATGACCAACTGTTCGGTCCCATGTCCGAACGGAAGCGACAACGAATGCAACGACGCCAACCAATGCACCATTGGCACGTGTGTCAATAAGGTCTGCTCATTCACGCCACTGAATTGTGATGACGGCAACCTGTGCACGGCGGAGGCTTGCGATCCCGCGCTTGGCTGTACCTTCCCGGTCAAAGACTGCGAAGACGGCAACGCCTGCACCGTCAATTCGTGCAACCCAGAGAACGGAAAGTGCGTCAGCCACCTGAACACATGTGATGACCAAAACCCATGCACCACCGATTCCTGTGATCCCACACAGGGGTGTCTAAACTTGTACGCATGCAACGACGCCAACGCATGTACGGTAGACACCTGCGATTCGGTTCAAGGCTGCGTCAATACCGGCAAAGACTGCAGCGATGGCGACAATTGCACCTTGGATTCTTGCGATGCCACCAACGGCTTGTGCACCAACCCGCCGGATCCGTGCATCGACGACGATCCATGCTCGGTGGATGGACTATGCGACGATGAAGACGGATGTGTCTTTATCGTGGACAAACAGCAAGCCTGCGACGATGGCGATCCGTGTACCATTGACGATTGCCTTTCGGAGATCGGATGTCAGAACACCGACTATTGTGACGATGGCAATCTGTGCACCCTAGACACCTGCGACAACCTGCTTGGTTGCACCCATACCTTCATCCAATGCGATGACAACAACGCGTGCACGTTCAACGCATGCCTCCCGAACCAAGGCTGCCTGTTCAATCCGAAGAACTGTACGGACGGAAATCTTTGCTCCGAAGACGGATGCAACAAAGTGACGGGCAAGTGCACCCACACGCTGATTAGCTGTGAGGACGCCAACCTGTGCACTCTGGATTTGTGCGAAGCCGACAAAGGATGCGTCTTCTATGCACTCGATGCTGCGGTTGAGTGCGACGATGAGAAGCCATGCACTTCCGATTTGTGCGACCCAACGGAAGGTTGCCTCAACCCGAAACTGACGCCCTGCAACATTGATTGTCCCAGTGGCCTCGATGAAGATTGCGACGATGGCGACGCATGTACCGACAGTCGCTGCGTCGCGGCCAGTGACGGGTCGATGGTGTGCGACCAATCGTCGCTGGATTGCAATGATGACAGCCCGTGCACCGTCGATTATTGCGACAACGACATCGGTTGCCTGGTCGAAGCAGTGGACTGCGACGATGGTCAGCCCTGCACCGAAGACTTCTGCGCCGAAGACAGCGGGTTGTGTCTACACAGCCTGGCCTCTTGCGACGATCTGAATCCGTGTACGCTCGATGAATGCATTCCCACCACGGGATGCGTGTCCTCCTACATGTGCGACGATGCCAATGCGTGCACAGCGGATTCCTGCAACGTGGTGTCCGGATGCATCAATGAGATCGTCATCACATGCAATGATGGCTCCAATTGCACCGAAGACCACTGTGATTCCGAAACGGGTGATTGCACCAACACCCCGTGGGTAACGACGGTGTGCCAAGACAACGATGCATGTACGCTCGACCTGTGCGATGAACAGGATGGTTGCTACCATGGCGCAGTCAATTGCAATGACAACTCTCAGTGTACAGCCGATGCGTGCGACTCACAGACAGGATGCACCCACGCCAACAAGTGCAATGACAACAATGAATGCACCGACGATATCTGCGAAGAGGCATCGCTGGGGTGCACCTACACCACGAAAGACTGTGCAGACGACATTGATGGCGTTCCCAACCCTTGCACCATTGACACATGTGAGATTGAAACGGGCTGTATATACTCGCCCAAGAATTGCTCCGATGGCAGTGAATGCACCGAAGATACCTGCGCACCTGCCACCGGTCTCTGTGCCAATAACATCATCAATTGCAACGATGACAGTATCTGCACAATCGATTCGTGCGACCCGGGCGATGGTTGCATCAACCAAGCCATCGGTTGCAACGACAACAACAACTGCACCTTGGATCAATGCGATCCGGTCACTGGATGCTTTAATTCGCTGGTTCCCGGATGTGAAGTGCCCTGCGTAGGCAATGCGGATTGCGACGACAACAATGTATGCACGACCAGCTTGTGCATCTCAGCAACCTGTAAGCATGCCGATATCATTTGTGTGGACGGCGACCCCTGTACCGATGATCTGTGCGATCCCATTAATGGTTGTTTCTTCAACGAAAAGCTGTGCGCTGATGACGACATTTGTACCGCTGACGTCTGTGCGGCCAGCGGTGATTGTGTCCATGCCGACGCCAACTGTGATGACTCCGATGCCTGCACGGAAGACAACTGCTCACCGGAGATAGGTTGCCTGTTCCTGTACAGTTGTGATGATGAAAATGCCTGCACCCTCGACGTTTGTGACGCAACGGAAGGCTGTGTCCACTTCGAGTTGGAATGTGGCGATGGCAATGCATGCACCGTGGATCTATGCAATATCGCCACGGGTGATTGTTACTGGGTACCCATGGACTGCAATGATGACGATCCATGTACCGTTGAAGAAGTGGACGGGTTGAGTCTCTGTGATCTTGAAGATGGATGTGTGTACGAGCCGTTGGATTGCAATGACGACGACTCATGCACACTCGACTTGTGCGATTCAAACACGGTCGACGGGTGCGTACAGAAACCCAAGTGTGATGATCAGAATGGGTGCACAGCCGACAGCTGCCATGCTGACACAGGAAATTGTGACTACGAGATCTTGGTGTGCGACGACTCGAATCCCTGCAGCGTAGACTCCTGCGATCCAGCCAATGGTTGTGCCTTCACAGACAAAACATGCGACGACAACAACGCCTGTTCCATTGATTCATGCGATCCAGAGACCGGATTCTGTATCCACAGCGTCATCGATTGTGACGATGGTAGCTTCTGCTCCATCGATGTGTGCGATCCGACCGATGGTTGTATCAACACGCCTGTCGCATGCGATGATGATGATGCGTGCACCGTGGACGGATGCAACCCGGCTATTGGTTGCTACCACAGCGCCATCAGTTGCAACGACGGCAACGACTGTACAAACGACTTCTGCGATCCTGGAAGCGGCTGTCGTAACACGCCGGTGATCTGTACAGATTCAAACCCGTGCACCGATGACGTCTGCAAGAACGGCGTCGGTTGTGAACACCTCCAAACGAGTTGCGATGATGGCAAAGACTGCACCATTGACATCTGCCACCTGTCTCTGGGCTGTCTCAACCAACCCATCCCTGGAAAGATCTGCCTGTGTGCAACGGACGCGGACTGCCATGACTTCGACCCATGCACAGCAGATGTCTGTGTCGTAGACCTTGGAGAAAAGGTGTGTAAGTTCAACCCACTCTCCTGTACGGACAATGAACCGTGCACTCTGGACTTCTGTGTCAATGGCGACTGTGAGCACGTTGAAAATCCATGCAACGATGGCGACCCTTGCTCCACAAATACATGCATAGAGGGAACTGGATGCAACAACCCCTTGATAGAGGGTTGTCTCTACAACTGCGAAAACGGCGCCGATGAAGAATGCTTGCCAGCAACCCAGAACTCACCTTGCCTGACACCCAAGTGTGACCTTGGAACCCTCACGTGCATTACGCTCGACAAGAACTGTGATGATCTCAATAAGTGCACACTCGATATCTGTGATGTGAACAACAATGGTTGTGTGTCTACAGAAATCACCTGCAATGATGATAATGCGTGTACAGACAACAGTTGCGATTCGCTCACCGGGTTGTGTGAGGCGATTCCGATCGAATGTGGTGACAGCAATCCATGTACCGCAGATACCTGTGATTCCGAGCTGGGCTGCGTGAGCAATGCTGTTACCTGTGACGACGGTGACAATTGCACAATCGATTATTGCAACGCCCAAACCGGCGTATGTGAAAACCCGCCCGTGTCCTGCAGCGATGGCAACCCATGCACAACCGATGTCTGCGAACTAGATACTGGAGATTGTAAGTTCAACACAAAATCATGTGATGACGGACTGAACTGCACGACCGAATTCTGCAACGGCCAAACCGGGGAATGTGTGTACGTCGTGATCACATGCGAAGACGTCAATGACTGCACCATTGATAGCTGCGACCAGGCCACGGGTGAATGCAAGCAAGAACCCATCCTGTGTAGTGACGGAAACAATTGCACCAACGACACATGCATCGGTGGCTCGTGTGTACATGAAGCGGTCAACTGTGAAGACAATGACGCGTGTACGGTCGAATTCTGCGATCCGACCACAGGAAAGTGCAAGATTTCAGGAAAGTCGTGCGATGACGCCAACGCATGCACGGTCGACGTCTGTGATCCCGCCAAAGGAGACTGCGCGTACGAACAGAAAGATTGCTCCGATAACGACAACTGCACCACAGATTCATGCAGCGCCCAGAGCGGTGAATGTGGCTACAATTCCCTGGACTGTGATGACAGCAATGCATGCACACAAGACTATTGCAATCCCACCCTGGAAGGTGATTTCTGCGTACACATCAAGATCGCCGAAGAGACCTGTGGGAATCCCTGCGGAACTACCGCAGAATGCGACGATGGGAATCCCTGCACAGGTGATCTTTGCCTGTTTAACGTCTGTCACCACAACGCCAAGAACTGTGATGATGGAGTGAACTGCACCCAAGACACCTGCAACCCGAGTACAGCCCTGTGTGAACACACGTTCTATCCTGAAAACTGCTACGAATCATGTGCTGAAGACACCGATTGCGAAGACAGCGACCCATGCACCAGCGAGTCCTGTAATGACGACTCCAACGTGTGCGAATGGGAAATTGTCGCTGACTGTATTTCCTGCTCGACGGATACCGATTGTCCGCTCTTGCCAGGACAGAACAACAACCTTTGTGGCGGGCCCGTTTGCAACGCGGTATCCAAGGTCTGCGAATACATCACAAAAACGTGCTACGACGGTGTGAGTTGCACAGTCGATTCCTGCGACGGTGACCTGGGTTGCCAGTTCTTCAGCAAGCTGGAGTGTGAAACGGGCTGCAACGTCGATGAGGACTGTGATGACCTCAATCCATGTACGGCCGAATCGTGCGACAAGATCGCAAAAGCCTGCCTATTCGAATCCACAAATTGCGACGACGACGATCCCTGTACGGTGGACTTCTGCAACCCCGAAACAGGTGATTGTGAAAACAATCTGGAGGCCGGTGGAACATGCTCTGACGTTGGCGCATGCGCCGTAGACGCTGACTGTGATCTTGGCAATGCCTGCATGCATGCAGTCTGTGAAGGACAGGAAAACAGCTTGCTCTGCACCTATCAACCGATCAATTGCAACGACTATGATTCTTGCACAACCGATTCGTGTGAGCCCTCCGTCGGTTGTCAGTTCGAAGCCATTCCAGGATGCACGGCCGGAAATTGCGCCGCGGCAATAGATTGCCATGACGACGACGCGTGCACGCTGGATGCATGTGTGTTCGGGAAGTGCTTCAGCGCACCGGTCGACAACTGTCCTACGGTGTACTGTGCGTCGGATTTGGAATGCAACGATGACCTCACCTGTACCCTAGATACGTGCGATCCAGGCTCTAACACCTGTTTGCACACGCCGATCACCTGCACACAACAGCTTCCTTGCGGCGAATTTGACGGCACTTGCGTCGAGGGATTCGGATGCGCATTCGACGTCAATGACGGCTGTGATCTTGCGTGCTCGTCCGATGCAGACTGCACGACCGATTCACTGTGTTATCCAGGAAAATGCAATGACGGCACCTGTGAAATTGGGAACCCAACCAACCCCAACACCGGTCAACCAAATTGTAGTGACTTTAACGACTGCACCTTTGATGTATGCGATGAAGCCACAGGTGGCTGTCTGCACGCACAAGATGATACGTGCTTTGGCGGCGTTTGCACGGTGGATGCGGACTGCCCAACGGTTGGTGGCGTCTCCTGCGCACCACTTCGATGCATCAACAGCAAATGTGTCCAAGGCACGGGAGCTTGCAACGACTTCGATCCGTGCACATTGGATGCTTGTGATGAGAACAATCAGCAGTGCACATTTACCAAAACAGCCGACTGTACCGGTTGTTCGGAAGACGCAACGTGTGACGATGGAAACACATGTACTTCCGACACATGTTTGGAGTCTGGCACATGCACACACGCGCTCATCGACAATTGCTTACCGTGCTCCTCCAATGCGAACTGTCTGGCCACCGCCGTCTGTACCTACGGCGTGTGTGACCAATCCGATGGCCTGTGTGACTTCCCGGTGCTGTTCAACTGCACACAATGTGATCCGAACGCATCGGCCGAAGAGATTGTCGCAACGTGCGATGACCAGTACCCGTGCACAGTGGACAGTTGCAGCACAGAATTAGGTTTCTGCCTCAACGTCCAAAACATAGCATTGCCCGGTTGTGGTGAGATTGTCTGCTCATCCAACCACATGTGTGAGGACAGCAACCCATGCACAAACAACTTCTGCGATTGGAATCATTCACCGCCCATTTGCACATCCGCTCTGCCGGCCAGTAGTGCAACGGGCTGTCCCGTCAGTTGTGCCAATGACATGGACTGCTTTGATAGTGATGCATGCACGATCGATCATTGTGATCTTGCGACAGCAAGCTGCACGTGGACACTGCCCGACTGCATTGATGGCAAATCCTGTACCACAGACTACCTCTGTGATCCCGCCGTAGGATGTACATTTGATGCCATCACCGACTGTTCGACAGGATGCTTGGACAACACGGACTGTGATACCGGCGATCCATGCATGCCGGGCGTCTGTCTGGACAATACGTGCAGCGTCCAACCCACCTCCTGTGACGATGGCGATACCTGTACGGTCGACTGGTGTGCCGATGGCGTATGCCAAAACAGCAATGATCCCACATGCCTGTCGACCGGTTGCGAACAGAGCATTGACTGTGACGATGGCGATGCCTGCACCATCGATTCGTGCACCGCTCAAGGAACGTGCATTCGGACGCCATTGGTATGCAATGACAGCAACTTCTGCACCGTCGATGTGTGTGATGTCCAAACGGGTTGTACATTTGCCACGAAGGAAGGTTGCACGACCGGATGCGTTGACAGCGATACGCAATGTGACGACAACGACGCATGCACTACAGACACCTGCGACGTAGCGACGGGACAATGCACGCATGCCGCCGATCCGGGATGTACGGTCAAGTCTTGCACCATCGATCTGGACTGCATGGACGCCAACGCCTGCACGTTCGAGCGCTGCATCAATGGCACATGCATTAGCAAACCCGTCCAATGCCAGGACGAATACCACTGCACCTTCGCCGACGGCGCTGCCGTAGAAGGTGAAGAACCTGCACCTGCGTGTGTGCCCGACACCGGTTGCCTATTCGCAGGAAACCTGACGTGTTCCATGGTGTGCACGGCTGATGAAGAATGCATGGCGAACGAACCGTGCATGACCGCGTCGTGTGAAAATGGCTTCTGCCAAGTCACGCCGGTCACCTGTCCAGACACCGGAGACCCATGCACTGCTTCCATCTGTGATGTGAAATTGGGAACCTGTGGAACGGTGACCGTCGCAGACTGCGACTGGAGCGGCTGTACCACCGATACGGAGTGCACAAAACTGGGCGATGCCTGTGCGACGGGCACCTGTGTGGTAGCAACCAGCAAGTGTGTCTACAATAAGGTGCCTTGCAACGACATGAACCCCTGCACCAGCGACGCATGCAACAAGGAACTGGGTTGTATCTTCACGCCAATCGCCGACTGTTCGGGCTGCACGTCCGACGCGAATTGCGACACCTTTAATCAATGCACGGCCGACAGCTGCAACCTAGAGACCGGTCAGTGTAACCAGGTCGTCTTGCCCGAAGCCGCATGTGCGACCTGCACGGTGGAGACCGGCAGTATTGATTGCAACGACGGCAACGAGTGCACCTACGATTATTGTGGGGCCAATGACATTTGCGTAAACCAACAACTCTTCTCCGAAACCTGTGACGTGAGCCAGTGCACAAACGACTATCAGTGCGTTGACAACGATCCATGCACAATCGACCGGTGTGTGTCCCCGAAATGCACACACACCAAACCCATCTGCCACGACGGCAACACATGCACAGTCTCTGGACCCGCTTCGTGTACCGAAGGTGTGGAAGGCTGCCAGGATGTCATTGACCCGACTTGTGACGGTCAGGCTTGCGTCAGCGCCGATGACTGCACCTATCCAGGGCTGTGTATCGTCGCCAAGTGCGAGAACAATCAATGTGTGGCCGAAACAAAACCTTGTGATGACAGCGATGGCTGTACAAAAGATTACTGTGACCCCGCCACCGGTGAATGCGTCCACGATGACCACCCCAGTTGTGATTGGGCCGGGTGCGATGCGAGCGATCCGAACAGCACGGTATGCGATGATGGGAATGCGTGCACTCTGGACACTTGTATCCAGGGACAATGTCATTACACCCTCGTCGTTTGTACTGACTTCGACCCGTGCTCGATCGATTCGTGCGCCACGGAATCAGGGTGCGTGTTCACATCCATTCCTGAATGCCAAGGCTGTACGACCGATACATCTTGTGATGATGGTGACAGCTGCACAACAGACCTATGCGGCACCGACCTCAACTGTGAGCACGACTACATCGAAGGTTGTCGACCCTGCATCACACATGTCGATTGCGCAGACAACAACATCTGCACCACCGAAACGTGCACTTCCGAACTCAAGTGCTCGTATTTCTTGAACGAAGAGCCCGGGTGCGAACAGAGTTGCACGCTCGATGAAGACTGCGGCGACGGCAACTTCTGCACGACCGATACGTGCGTGCAACTGAAGTGCAGTTATGTACCGATCTTGACGCCAGCGTGCGAGAATCAGTCCTGTGTCGCGGATACAGATTGCACCGACGAAACGGACTGCTCGATTCCAATGTGTGTTCTGTCCAAATGTTACTTCCAAAACAGCAACAAGCCGGAGTGCTTGCCAGAGATTTGTATCAACAATTCTGACTGCGACGACAGCAATGAGTGCACGTCCGATGAGTGTGTGTACAATGAATTCAGTAAGTTGTTCAATTGCCAGCACGGCCAAAACCTCACCCCCGAATGCACAACAGACAAGTGTTCGAGCGACGCAGAATGCGATGACGGCAACGATTGTACGGTCAACACCTGCGCTGTTCAGGAAGGGGCTCTCGTCAAGGAGTGTATTGAGACCCCTGTCCTGACCGAGGAATGCGGCACAACAGTTTGTCCCAATGGCACAGATGCCGAGTGTGATTTGAATGACCCGTGCAATATTGGAACCTGTGACGTAGCCACGTTGACATGTACGTTTTCGACGCCCCAGACGTCAGAGTGCCTGGGCGCGATCACATGCACCGACGATGCGGCATGCGACCTGAACGATCCCTGCAGCATTGGATCGTGTTTGGCGGAGGGACATTGCACCTGGACAACACCCCAAACGCAAGAGTGCCTGGGTGAAATCACATGCACAGATGACGCTGCCTGCGACCTCAATGATCCCTGCAGTATTGGATCGTGTTCGACCGAGGGACAATGCACCTGGGCGAGCGTACAATTGCCAGAGTGCGTGGGCGTAATCTCATGCACAGACGATGCTGGCTGCGACCTCAATGATCCCTGCAGCATTGGATCGTGTGACAACGGATCGTGCATCTGGGCAACACCCCAAACCAAAGTTTGCTTGGAACAAACCACATGCACCGTGGACAGTGATTGTGACCTCGCTGATGTCTGCAGTGTTGGAGCGTGCGATGCTTCGGGTGCGTGCACATGGACCACGCAAGACCTCCCCGAGTGTAAAACCTGTACGGTTGCTAGCGATTGTATCCCTGATACGGCCTGTGAAACGCCGTCATGCGATGAGGGGAACTGCACGTTTACCTTTATCGAAGACTGTTGCGTGGAAGACGCCGACTGCGAGTCCGACGATTCCTGCCTCGTGGCCACATGCGACCAGAACGCTTGTATACTTACGCCCAATCCGGATTGCTCGAGTTGTGTCACAGAAGCCGATTGTGTCACAACCGAGTGTGTCACCGCCGAGTGTATCGAACTCACGTGCAATTTCACGGCCATCCCCAATTGCTGTGATTCGGTCACCGGTGAATGCACGGGACAAGCTTGTCTGTCCGATGTGGATTGTGGCACCGCCCAACTGGTCTGTGAAGTCAACCGGTGCGACTTACTGTCTGGGTTGTGCCAATCTGCACCGGTCGAATGCATAGACAATGATCCCTGCACAATAAACGGTCAGGAGTTGTGTTACGACGGTCTCACACCGACCGATCCCGACATTATCGGTTGTGTGAACTCGTTGGATCCCACCTGTAATAGCGCCTCGTGTGTGGTGCCCAGCGATTGTCCGATCATCACCGACAAATGCGGTATCCAGACCTGTGAAGGGGGTAGCTGCGGTCTCATCAATACGGAGTGTGATGACAACGATCCATGCACCAAGAACTACTGTGATCCACTCACCGGCGACTGCAAGTCTGATGTGGTACTGACCTGTGACTGGGCTGGGTGCAACGACGCACTGGAGCAAGATCCCGCCTGTAGCGACGCCAACAAGTGCACCTCCGATGGTTGCGCCTTCGGTCAATGTGTTTACACGTCATTGACCTGTGACGACTACAACCCATGCACGACAGACACCTGCGATCCAATCATTGGTTGCATCTTTACGGCGGTGCCCAACTGTCAGGGCTGCCAAGCAGACACCGATTGTCATGATGGAAATTACTGCACCATCGACACCTGTGATAATGCGACGGGTGCGGGGCCCTTCAACTGTAAGTCTACACCCTTGGTGGGCGATCCATTGTGCCCGTAGTCGGGCCATTTCCATGACAAATCAGGGGCGCGCTCAGACCCCACAAACGCATCTGGAATGAAGTCCGACCTATCATCGAAATGGATTCTAGGTTGCACGTTCGCGATCACGTTGCTCTGCCAATGGGTCGTCACCACCGACACCGCCTATTTGGATTCCGATGACTGGTTCATTGTCCGAATGGGGCGGGAAGTCGTCGACACCCCGCCAACGGATCTGTCGGAACCGCTGACCCGCTTCTGGACAGAAGAGCCGACCTGGCGTCCACTTTCCGTGCTACTCAGCGGCTTGGAACACGCCATTTTGGGTGATAACCCACGTTACCGCGTGGGTTTTCACGGCCTGCTCCACCTGGCCTGCGCTTGGATGATTTTTCTCCTCGCTTCGCGCTGGCTTCAGTCCTCACAAGTGGGGGCGTGGTCTGCAATATTGTACACCGTCCACCCCATCCATGGGGAAACGCTCGCTTGGTTTCACAGCGGGTTTGAAGCGGTCCCAATTACGCTGATGATCTTGATCACCCTGTGGCTCTTCACGACACAGCGACGCACATGGCTTGTGCTCTTGTCGTTTCAAGCCGCCCTGTTTTTCCGTGAAAACGCGATTTGCATTCCCTTCCTGATCACGGCCATCGCTGCCTCACGGGCGGCCCCCAAATCCCGATGGCGCGAGATCCTAACAGTCTCCGGCCCCTATTGGATCGTGCTCGCCATCAACGCGATCGGACGAATTGTCGTCCTGAAAAACACCATGAACAATGACGCCAGCATGCTACAGAGCTTCCACATCACGGGCGATTTGTGGGGCTCAATCCTGCACGTCCTAGCCCAACCGTGGTTTCCAGTTCATCCCAGCGTGTGGGCGAGCACTGCTTGGTTTGTTCTCTTCGCGGTGTTGGGAGCAGCGCTGGTCGTTCTCCACTGGCAAGTGGGTACGCGGCGACAGCTCGGCATCGTCTGGGGATTCTTCCTGCTTACTTGCCTTCCCGTCGCTCTGCAGTTGCACGATGCCGCCATTTTCCATGACGCAATCTCCGGAGATCATGATCAACGATGGTACTTTTTCCATTTGCCCATCGCCGCGTTGATGACATGGGCTGCCGCTTTACTGGTTCACAAACAACGATGGGGCACCCCCATTCTAGTCGGCCTCGCGGGTCTTTTCCTGGTCCTTCAAGTCCTGCACATGCGCTGGTGGACCGAGCGCGGACGCCTTGTCACTTCGATCGAAAACACCATCGAGTTGGCGGTAAGGGAAACGCCCGATTCTGCCATTGGCATTGTCTTGAAGACACAAAGTGCAAGCGCCGATTTGGTTGAGCAAGCCGTGTTGAATCGCGCCATACGTCTTCTTCGGTCCCCTCAAGATGTACCCGTCTTTCGGGTCCTCATGTTGAGCGGAGGCTCCCCCAACGACCGGGCCATGAGCGCGGTCAATAGCCACGGAGAGCTCCTGTGGCACGCCGCGCCCGCATCGCCACCGAGACCCATCCAATGGCTGGAATGGAACGAAGTCGATCAGAACTTGGTAATGATCGAAGTTGATCCGACTCAGTGGCCTGGTTTGGTTCCATCCAACAATCGAGGAAACACCACGCATGACTTGACCTGGAGCCATTAATTCTGGATTCTATCTTTCTAGGTGGTCCGTACGGACACAAAAACAACAGGAACGGGTGATTGCCATGATTGGAACGAACTGGCGTCCTGCGCCAATCCCAAAGCCACAACCAAAACCGTCTGCTTAATTGCTGAGGGTTTTCAGGCAACCTATTCGGCCCACTAGGCAGCTTTCGGCTGCCTAGTGTGTCGAGTGTTTTGCGTCGGTCCTGGTTCATCGCTACGCTATCGCGACGATGAAACGAAAAGAGCCACGTGGTTTGACTCAGACACGTATTCGCGCATTTGTGCTTGTGCTGTGTCTAAGTGTCTTCTGTCTACCTTGTCGTGTGAGTGCTAGCACAGTCAGCGGATTGGTGCGTGGCGAGGCTGTTCGCAGCGGTCTGACCGTCGTGGGGCTCCCCACACGCAATCTCCACCAGCTTCCGCCCGCTTCTCAACAGCCTCTGCCCACCACGCCGGTCGATCCCCAGACCGGTTCTTTCACTCTTTCGATCGACGACCAAGCCCCTACTTATCTGATGGTGACTCGGGGATGTAGTGACGAAGACATTCAACAAAGACACTTCCAACAGTGCACAACGTGGTTTCCTAGGCGCCTGCCCATTCAAAAGGATGAAGAACTGCTGATCGAAATCGCCGACCAGGCTCCTCCCTCTACGCACGCGGTGTGGCGAAGTGGGCTCGGTCCACAGACAGTGTGGACCATCGGGACGACCTTGATTGTGCTGCTGCTACTGATCGCCGGGTGGCTATGGCGCACGGCCCCGGGAACCGATCTCCTGGCCGAGCAAGCACGTCATGAACCGACCGCGCCGTCGTCTCGCGGACTCGCCCTTTGGTTCTTCTTGGGCTCCTGTTTGGTTTTGCTGATTCGCTTGGGTGCAGAACCTCTGGGGCTGCTCGAGTATTCGTATTTTCATGAAGGGGTACGTCCTGATCACATGTTCGACATACTCCATGACAGCATCACCGCCGAGCTCGCCCATGGGCCCCTAACACCCATGTTGTTGCGGCTCCTGTCGTCCATCTCCCGGGACGCATGGTGGTTGCGCTTCCCATCGGTTTTGTTTGGTGCCCTCTTTGTCGCATTGGTGGTGACCATCGTCCGATCCGAGTTGAACCGAAAGGTCGCTGTGCTCGCCGGCGCACTGGCTTTGACCAGCCCATTGGCGGTCTACTACGCACGAGACGCTAGCCCCTATGCGTTGGTTGGCCTTTGTGCTGCCGCCTCCGTTTGGCTCTTGTGCCGTGCCCCGCTCACCCGAAGACCGTGGCTGCTATGGAGTGGGTTTGTCGTCCTGCAAGTGGTGGG
>Ga0310121_10003397_pt1 | contig 14522 bp, 12 predicted proteins | sample CB27_Tmax_986_MG_FD_203504 | JGI IMG/M metagenome (GOLD analysis project Ga0310121, IMG submission 203504) | Marine microbial communities from Western Arctic Ocean, Canada - CB27_Tmax_986 | ecosystem: Environmental > Aquatic > Marine > Oceanic | place: Canada: Western Arctic Ocean | collected... | reverse complement strand
TTCGCCGGTGTTTGTACCGTGATGGCCGGGGATAGTTGGGTCTGGGACATGGTTGCTCTCTACGCGGTCTCTAATGGGCCTGACCGGATGTGCGGACCAGTTCGAGGCAAAGGCGGGCCGTCGTTTCCTTGATGTCTTCACGCGCCAGCATTCCAGCCACGACGGCCGGTACCTCCTCCGGAGTGGCACCCACCAACATGGCGATGTTGCGAGCATGAAGGCGCATATGTCCACGTTGGATCCCTTCGCTCGCCAAGGCGCGGGTCGCCGCAAGATTCTGGGCCAGCCCGACGGCTGCAACGAGTTCGGCCAATCTCTGGGCTTGTTGGATCCCGAGGATTTTTAATGTGGTGCTGACGATCGGGTGCACAGCCGTGATGCCGCCGACGGTTCCGAGGGCCAGTGGAATATCCATGGTACCGCAGAGTTCGTTGTCCTGTACGTGCCATTTGGCCAGAGCCGAATAGCGGCCGTTTCGACTGGCAAATGCGTGGGCGGCGGCTTCCACAGCCCGGAAATCCTGACCGGTAGCGAGTAAGACGGCATCAATACCATTCATAACGCCCTTATTGGCTGTAACGGCACGATAGGGATCGACTTCGGCGAAGCGGCTCGCTTCTTCGATTCGAACGGCCTCGTCCATGGTCATATTGGGGCCATCCGTATCCGTACCCAGCGGTACCGAAGCCTGGACGTTTACTCGTCGATGCATGGGCAGATTACTGAGGATCCGAAGACCAACACGAGCGCCTGTCCAACGTTCGAACAGCGGCGCCGCCTCTTCGGCCATGGAGTTTACAGCGTTGGCCCCCATGGCATCGCGTACGTCGATATGCAGATGTACGACCGCAATGGGGTGTCCGTCGGGATCGGAAAGATAACGGACTCGTGCATATTGGAAACCACCACCGGCCGCCACAAGACGCGAATGGTTGGCATCGAGATGTTTCTTCAATTCATCATGATGCTCCCGGACAATGTATTCGAGGGCTTCTCGTGGAGGCGGTTCGGGAAAGTGGATTTGCCCGATCATAATAGGTTCAGTGGACACACTCGAAATCCCGTCCCCGTGGCGCAACAGTCGGGCCGCGAACGAAGCGCCCGCCACGACGGAGGGCTCTTCAATGGCCATCGGTACGATGTAGTCATTTCCATTGACCCGGAAATTCGTTGCGAAGGCGAGAGGAAGACTGAAGCGACCCACGACGTTCTCGCTCATGCAAAGGGCTACATCCGCCGGTAGTCCATCGGAATTCTGCAGAAGCTCAAGTTCTTGTGCTGGGATCGACGCAAAATCGGCGATGATTTGCAGGCGATCTTTCGCACTGAGCTTGTAGAAGCCGGGAAGGCGGCTTGAACGGGTCGCGGTGTCTGTCGTTGGGTGGAGTGTAGTGTCCATTGGAACTCTCATTGATTCGTATCGTCTTGGAGGATTGGCGTAGCAAGGGTCCACAGTTGTTCTGGGGATGCTCGACCTTCGAAGACTTCAGGAAAACAGTCGGGTGGGATCGATATATGGGCTTTTTGAAGAGCCTGGATAGTCTTTGAGCCGGTGAGGAACATGGCGGTGATCAAGGACGAACGGAAGGTCATCAGCAGGTCATATACGGCGTCTTCAGATTCGGCCGCCGCGCGTAATAGGGGAAGTGCCATCGCGGTTGCATGGGCACCCATTGCGATGGCGTGGGCCGCTTCTACACCCGTGCGTAGACCACCGGATGCCACCACGGGAACCTGGCCGCCATAGCGTAGGCAGCTCAGTAGACTGGTAATGGAGGGGATCCCCCATTGTTCCAGTTGTTCCATGGCCGCCGTTGGTTTGTCGGAGGACGAGCGCATATGTTCGATACGGGTCCAGGATGTACCACCCTGACCTGCGCTCTCGATGAATTGGAGCGGCAACTGGGCCAGCTTACGGGCTGCGTCAATTGAGAAGCCGCAGCCGACTTCCTTGAGTCCGCAGGGGATGTCCAGCTGATCGATGGTTGTACGGAGAGCAGGAATCAAATCGCCGAATCGGGTGTCTCCCTCGGTTTGTGCGGCTTCCTGGGCGGCGTTGAGGTGAAAGACCAGCGCGTCAGCGTCTACCGAACGGACGAGATCTTTGATGGACTCGACTCCGACTCCGTAGTTGAGCTGAACGGCCCCGATATTTGCCACCAGAAGGATGTCTGGGGCAACGTCGCGTACCTGGAAGGTCTTTCCGGTCGTGGGCTGTTCCAACATGATGCGTTGCGATCCCAATCCCATTCCGATGCCACAGCGTTGGGCTGCTCGGGCCAATCGTTGGTTGATTGTCGCGGCTTCACTGGTTCCGCCGGTCATGCTCCCGATAAGGAGTGGGAAGGCGAGCTTTCGCCCCAGAAATTCAATCGAGGGGTCGATGTCGTCGCGGTGGATTTCAGGAATGGCCTGGTAGATCAGGCGTGCCCGTCCGAAGGCCGAATCAGGCTGTACCTCGACGTCCTTCTCCAGGGCGATCCGAATGTGATCGCTCTTTCGTCCCTGGATCGGTTCAGTCATGGGCCGACCTCGTGGTTCGAGGTTGAATGCCCAGAGCGACCGGGACTTTGGCGCCACCGATCAGATCCCAGGGCTGCACCGGGTGTAGCAGGGTAGCCTGGGTCGATGAACCACCGTCCAGATTCATGGCATTGATACAACCAAGTCCTCCGGCTCCAGGGCTCCGGGACATGAGTTCGGCGAGATCGGCCAGCAAGATGCCCGATTCGGTGACCACAATGATCACATATTCCGCCGCATCGACGCAGAGAGCGGTTCGACGACCAAACTGGGGTTTCAATTTTAGCGGACGGCCATCGACCACCAGGCGTGGCCCGGCCTGAAAGGCCGTCTGAATGGGATCCACCGGTTGGAAATCTCGGGTGTGGTTCACCTGGACTTTTCCGGTGGAACTTACTGAAAACACGCCCCAGTCAACGGACCGAAGCCGCTGCACTTTTTGCCCCTGATCAATCAAGAGCCCCAGAGGCTTTCCGGCCGGGTCGAAAAAGGAGGCGTTTACCGCGAAAAGCAGATTGTGGTTCCGAGCCAACCGGTGAACAGTGGCTTTGCCGGACGTCTTGGCCTGGACGACACGGAACTCGAATTTATCTGGATCGATGCGGAAGGCATGTATCTGTGTGGGGAGACTGGTCTTCGATGCCTTGAACACAAAATCACGGCGCTCAAGTCCATCGATAATCGTTTGAAAAACCAATGTACCCTTGGCCTGAACTGTAGTGGTCGCAAAGATACCCAGAGCGAGCCCGAGGGCTAGCAGGGCCGCTTTGCGGGGCCGCAGGGACGAGGATGGACGAGAAGTTGCCATGGCAGACTCCCGCTATCACAGCCGACTCCCGAATCACAAGGTACAACATCAAAATCCGCCTACGCGCGCGTAAGGGCGTGGGTGAAACGCGATGGGCTGAATTGGCTACAACTATATAATTTTAGCGGATTTTTTGACCCGGCCCCTACCGTGGGCGAGCATGATGACGTAGCCGGTGGAGAATTAATTGTGTCTGCGGACATGAAACAGCTAGGTCCCTATCAGATTCTGGAACGAATTGGTTCCGGAGGTATGGCAACGGTCTATCGCGCCGAGATGATGACCAATGACGGTGTGAAAAAGTCGGTTGCCCTGAAAATTCTGCATCCGCACCTGGCGGAGGAAAACTCCTTTGTGCGCATGTTCTTAAAGGAATGTGAGCTGGCTGTTGACCTTCGCCACGAGAATATTATCAGCCCGTTCGACTTTGGTGAGATCGGGGGCCGGTACTATATGGCCATGGATTATTACCGCGGTCTGAATATGCGGATGATCCTGGATACTCTGGAAAAGCAGAATCTGAACCTGTCCTTGTCCAGTGGAATCTACATCTTGTCCGAGGTCCTGCTCGGGCTGCGGTATGCCCATCGATTTACGGATCGTGAGGGGAAGATACGGGAAGTCATTCATCGCGATGTGAGTCCCCAGAACGTACTGGTTACGACGGACGGCGATGTGCGGCTCATCGATTTTGGTATCGCCAAAATCATGGGCGAGACCGGGTTCACCGATGTGGGGACCATCAAGGGAAAACTCCAGTATATGAGCCCGGAACAGGCCGGTGGTAAAGACATCGACCGTCGCACGGATCTCTATGCCCTGAGCGTCGTAGCCCATGAGGTATTCACCGGCGAGATGTTGTTCCCGGCTCGAGAGCCCACGCGTGTCCTGCGGCAGATTCAGTTGGGTGATTTCCGCTTCTCGGAAGAATTCTACGTATTGCCTTCTCGGCTTCAGCGGGCCATGAGACGGTCTTTGAATCGAAACCCGGCCAAGCGGCATGAAGACGCCAAGACCTTCCGCAGTGATCTTTTGACCGTTGCGCGGCGCGATCTGTCGGAATACGCCCCCCAGAAGACCCGCAAAGAGTTGGGTATGCTGATCCGCTCTCTTATCGAGCCGGTCGAAGCAGGGGAAGAAGAGATTCGGCTTCCCACCGCGCTGGTTGAGTCGAATGCGTCCCATGGTGTGGAGGCGAGCGTGGCGACGGATCGGGACCCGTTCTGGCCCCGGATTTTCGTCTACGGTTGCGTGGCTCTGGTCGGCCTGGCCATGTTATTCGAGATCTTCGGTGTGGACATCCGGCCGGAGGAACCCGATCCCACGTCGAGTGCCCGGATCGCAGGCAAGGTGAACCCAGCACCCCAGAGAATGCGGGATCGTCGGATCGTGCCGGCGGAGAAGCCCGCACGAAAGAAAGTTATCCTGCCCTGAGTTCATTCACTCGGAGTCCCACCAGACGGGGTAACAATCACGCGTTTCGGTGAGCTCATTTTTCTGGGTTAAGACCTCTTCGATCTTTAGCAGGCCCCCGGGGCTCTGTTTGCAGCGTGCCTTTTCCAGATATTCTTTCATGCCGGCGTAGTCGGGGTCGCCGCGGTAGGGGTGTTGGCAGCCGGTAGCCAGGACAACTGTTTTCGTTTTGTCCTCCATACCACTGCAGCTGGCGGCTCCACTATAGCGTAGGTGCGATACGGTCAGATGGATGGAGTAGTATTCCTTCTCCCTGGGTTGCGCGAGAATCCACTCCCAGGCGGCGCAGCGTGCGTGTTGGCATATCAGGCGGCGAAGGATGGTCGGAACGCATTTGCCATTGCGTTCGGTACAGCGCCCCTCCCGAGAACAGGCCAAGGAGTTCTTGCAGGCGTCCTCTTGATAGGGGCAGATTTTACAGATGGGGAACCAGGCGAAGGAGCCCCAACGTCTCGATGGACAGCAACGGGCTTCCTCGGCACAACCTTTGGTGTTCTCGCAGAAACCAACCTTCGTTGCCATGCAGTCGCCGCCTTCGGCGCCGCAAAGACCAAACTGGCTACAGATGGAACCCTTCTGACAATCCGCATCGTTGGAGGCTCGACATTCCCCGCTAAAGGCGGTGCATTTGCCGAAATCTCGGCAGGGATTCACTCCTTCGCTACCACGGGGAGCGTCGCATTCGTTGGACTCTTTGGCTCCAAAGGTACAACGATGCGGGATATAGGTGCATTTTCCGAAACGCCTGCAAGCCGTCGAATTCGCGCAATGCTCTTTGCTTCCGGGAAGGCATAGGCCAAAGTCTTTGTCCCGGTCCACATTTTCACAACCACTGATTGTGCTCAGAGGGCCTAGATACCCTTGCATACCCCGATCCTTGAAGAGCGACTCTCCCCAGCTCCAGGCGAGGGCGTTGAGGTTGATATCCGCCGCATTGACAGGGGTGATCTCGTCGGTGCGATCCTGGGCAATCAAGTATTGTCCAGTGTCGCTCTCTTCTACACGAAGATCGAAGAAGAGTTCGTCGACCGGCGGCACCTTCTCCTGGGCGTCTCTCAGAACCACAATGTAGCTACAAAATCCGAGGTCCTTGCAGGCCGCTCGTTGCTGGCAGGCCTTGTGGCCACCACGCTCCTCGTCAGGAGTGCATACCTCGGGTTCGGCACAGCGCTGGTAACCGGCGAAGGTGGTTTCTCTGGCCTGAAACCGAGCGCTCCACTTGCCGTGTTCTACCCAGAAGTGAAAGGGTTTATCCTTGTATTCCAGGGCATCGTATTTTTTGTTGTTCCCGATTGGTCCCCAGATGCATCGTTCGTTTTTACACTGAAAATACGTTGGGCAGGCACGGCCGGTACCGCAGAGGGATTTTGTATTCGCGGTTTCGGTTGAACCAACCTCCGTTGCAGGGGAGGATGTTGTTTCGATGGTATTTGCCGTGGTCGCAGTCTGGCTGGGGTGGTCCGATAGGTTCGGTTTGTTTTTCGAACAGGCGAAACCCAGCAATACGACCAGGAAGATAACGATGGGGAGTCTTCGGATCATTCGTTTACTGGTCTTTCACTGGCTTCTTCTTCCAGGGCTTCCAGATCGATGTCGCCCAGGTACTCCATTTCTTCGTCTTCTTCGTCGGATCGGCGGATGGGAATGAAGCGGCCTGTCTCTGGACAGATCTCCACCCAGCCCAGCCGCCGCAGAACCAGCCAGCAAAGGAATATGGCCAGAACCATACTGAGGGCCTGGGTCAGAAATACGGCCTCCGCCGGGATTTTGACCCGTGCGATGCGTGGGCCCACCCGGGTGATCATAAGGCCACGCTCGGCACGCCATTTGGCGTAGGGAAACCACCCCTCGGAGAGGGCCTCGGCCTTCTCGGATAGTTCGAGCATCGTATCACCGCTGGCGGTCTCCTGGGAGATGGGATCCCCCATACGCGCGAATACTCGTTTGGCGATCCGGTGCTCGCCGGCCTGCATGCCTAGCCAGCCCATCAGCCCAACAGTTACGCAGGTGGCGGATAACCAGCGGGCGAAATTGATATGGCGGATCAGGGCCACAAAGAGCAGCAGCGCGCCCCCAAAAAGGCCGATGAGAATGGCGTCGAGAAAGAGGAGTTGCACGAAGCGGCCAATATAGGCGTAGCTATAGCCCAGAAGAAAGCCGACAAGAGCTCCAAGCAGCGGCATGAAAACCGCCTCTCGACTGGTGGTGGTGAAAGCGGTCATTGGATGGCCTCCAGATAGGAGCGGAACATGGGCAGCCGCGCGAGCGGAACACCGGGCTCTGCGAACGCAAACCGACTGAGCCCATCCAGATGGAATAGCTGCAAGAGTGGATCAAGAACCGAGTTCTTATTTGCACTTTTCGTCTCAAGGCTGGTGGCGACGTTTCCCAAAACTCCCTTCTGTCCCTGGAGCCGCTTCAAAGCTATGGGCGCGTTGGGTTCGATACCAGCCTTTTTGCGCAGCAGATCAAGGGCGTGGGGTAGGCCATCCACACTATCGATCAGTCGATGTTTGAGGGCATCTTCTCCGATCCAGACCCGGCCCCGGCATAGGGGCTCAACCGCGGTATACGCTTGCTTCCGTGCGGTGGCGACCCGATCGACAAAGGCCTTATAATGGAACGCCAGTTTCTTTTTCAGAGACTTCTGTTCGTCTTCGGTCCAGGGCCGATCAAAGCTGAACAGACCCGCGTGCCTACCCCGTGTCAGAGGGGTCACCGGTAGTCCGATCTTGTCGGTCAGTTTGCGCAGTACGGGTTTCATACCAAAGATCCCAACCGAGCCGGTCAGCGTGAAGGGAGTGGCGACGATGGGGATCCCCGGGTTGAGGGATACCAGATAGCCGCCGGAGGCCGCGACGGATCCCATGGAGATGACCACTGGTTTTCGCTTGGCTACCTTTGTGATGGCCCGGGCAATGGTTTCACTGGCCAGCACATCACCGCCCGGTGATACCACTCGAATCAAGACCCCTCCGTAGGGTCCTCTTGCGGCCCTATCCAAGGCCCTTACGACATCTTTCTCACCGCTGTCGGATTGTTCTGCACCCGGGAAACTTCGGGCCTGACCGCGCACGATATTGCCGGAGATCGTAATAAGAGCCAGTTGCGCGGTGTCACCCCATCGACTGCGGTCCGCCGTATAGGCTCGTCTGAGCTTCCGAAGTCGCAGTTTGGGAAGTTTCGTCTTCTTGGCGACCAATTCTCGTAGCGACTGGTGGTTGTAGAGTTGATCGACAAGTCCCGCTTTCTTGGCCGTATCCGCGAGTAGCGGACCCTGGTCGAGGAGCTCTTCCGCTTTCTTCCGGTCGGTTCCAGTCTTCTTCGCGACCGCGTCGAGGAGGCCGTCATAGAGCACATCGAGAATCCGGTTCTGTGCTTCCAGGAAGGGGCCCGATGGCTTGTCCCGGGTCAGCATCTCCGGAAAGGATTTATATTCGGCGTGGCGGACAAACTGAAAGCGTATGCCGAGTTTATCCAGTGCCGGTGCCACAAAGCGAAGCGGTTTATACAGGCCGGCTATCATGATGGCTCCGGCTTCATCCATGAGTACATGGTCGGCCTGTGTGCTGAGCAGAAGACCTGGTGCTCCAATGGTACGCATGACAACAATCGTCTGGATTTTCCGTGCTCGGCACCGCTCAAAAAGCGCCGCGAGATCGACGGCCTGGGACCAATGGAGTCGGCCCTCGCCGACCTGCAATACCAGCGCTCGGGTACCCGGCTCACCCAATGCATTGATGATGGCGGCAATATGTTCGCTGAAACTGGACTTCAACTGACCAAAGAACCCCGGTGTGGGAGCTTCAGAGGTGATACTCGCCACATCCACAAATAAGGCTGTGGGGGCAGGACGGGGGATTGCTGGGCCCGGATAGGAACCGTAAACGGACCGAATGCCAGCAAACCCGTCGCCCGAATCCAGGGGTTGGCCATAGTACATTTCATAATGCCCGGCGGCCCCAAAGGGTAGCGACAGCCGAACCAGTCCCGTGAGTGCGCGGGTACTTTCCATGGGCGTGTCGACGGTGACGCCCATGTCGAGTAGAGCCCCCCTGAAGAGGGCGAGCCGCAACGTACCGCTGACCGATGCCAGTTCGGAACCGTCCGTCAGAGTTCCGAACAGATGGGCTTCCAACCAGTCCACTCCGGGACGAAATCCCAACCCTGCCAGGACTACCGGCGTGTCATGGGTGGTATTGAAGATATCCTGGAGCCCCAGATATAGGCGGCCGGAACGGCCCAGATGACGTAGCAGGGAAATGTCCAGGGTGGTCGATTCGTCGACCCCGAAGTCCTTCCGCAGAGCCAGGCCAAACTCACTGGGTCCCCGGGTTTGTCCAAAGCCGATGGCACCGGACCAATCAAAGGTATCGGCATCGGTCTTCAACCCGAGGATATCGAAGCCGAAGCCCACGCCCCGGGGCAACTTTGTCTGGGCACTCCATGCCAAGCGGTGGAGTTGGTATTGGTCGTCCAGAGGAGCGAAACCGAAATCGAGGGAGGTGGTTTCCGACCGTGTTCGCCCCAATCCCCCCGGGTGGATGCGCAGACTCTGGGGGGAATCGACGAGGGTCGGTAGATCTCCAGGATGATCCTGGGGAGGAGCCGAAAGACCGGTCGTAGGTACGAGCCACAGGCCGGCGCTACACAAGAGAAGAAGCCACCGCGCAGCGAACAGGAATCGAGTCATGGCTGTAATGGACTAGCGCATGGGCGAGCGGAAGACGTCGGAGGAGCCTCCACCGCAGCCGCCCTGTTTGGCGGCTCCACCGCAACCACCACAACCCGATGCGGGTTGGGGGGAGGGCTTTTTCCCAGCCATCTGCGCTTTGAGAGCCGTCGTTACCATGCCGATGGTCTTGGGTACGCCTTTGGCATCAAATTGGATGCCATTCGAGATCTTTTTAGTGGTCAGTTTCAGACCCTCAACCCGAAAAACACAGCGCTCCGACTTACACTTTGCACAGGGCTTTTTGCCTGCGTTGTAGGCCTTCACCTTGGTATCGAATTTGGCCTGCAGTTTCTTAACAGCGTCGGGCCCGTCCTTGGTCGTGAATTGAAACGACACAGCGTCTTTGGACTGCTTCACCATTGTGACCGTTTTGTTGATCTTGGGACCTTTCTCCCCGGGGCAGGCCAATACGACATGGGGTGTCATGAAAAGACAGAGACTCATAATCAGAAACAGGCGCATCATTTGGACTACCTCGTACGATGATGTTGGAAGAGAACCTAATTACCACTGCCTTTTATGACCTAGCAAGGAAGTTTCATCGGATGCCCGTTGACTCCGGCGCCAAAGCCGTTGACACTGTGCCGAGCTATGGCTAGGTTTCGTCGCCTGGTCGACCGGAGTGAGTTGATGCGCGAACGTGTGGGACAATTGGTGCGCCAGGCTCTCGAACGAGCTGTCGAGGCGGGAGATCTGCCGGTTCTACCGGACGATTATGCCGTTCCCATTGAGAAGCCTCGCAATCCGGAGCATGGAGATTCGGCCTCCAATGTCGCCATGACCCTGGCGCGCGTGGCACGAAAGGCGCCCCGCCAGATAGCGGACATCATCGTGCGTTATCTTCCAGAAGACTGTGACTGGATCACGGCTGTAGAGGTGGCCGGTCCGGGGTTTTTAAACTTTCGGTTCGCCGATGCCACGATGTTTGATTGTCTGCATGCGGTTCGGTCCGGAGGAGAGGGCTATGGCCGAGCGGCCAGGAATGACGGTCCACGGGTATTGGTAGAATTTGTTTCGGCCAATCCGACCGGGCCACTGCATGTAGGTCATGGACGAGGAGCCGTAATGGGTGACGCGGTGGCGTCTCTATTGGATGCAGCCGGATACCAGGTGGAGCGCGAATACTACATCAATGATGTTGGAAACCAGATGCAGATGCTGGGTCGTAGTCTCCATGCCCGGGTTCAAACCTTTATCGGCCATCCAACGGCGCTGCCCGAAGACGGATATCAGGGCGGATATCTGGAGAAGACGGCGGAAGAGTTTGTAGCCAAGCATGGGAAGCTGGAGGTGACATTCGAGGACGAAGGCCAGCTCTTTATCGATTTCGCCAAGGACTCCATACTGGAAGATATCAAGGCCGATCTGGAGAAACTGCGGATCACATACGACACCTGGTTTCCAGAGCGGTCGTTACATGCAAGCGAGAAGGTAGAGGGTGCTGTAAAACATCTACAAGACGCGGACATCATCTACGAACGTGACGGTGCGCTTGTATTTCGAACGACGGATTTCGGCGATGACGACGATCGTGTCGTGGTCCGGACCGACGGCCGGCCAACCTATTTCGCGGCAGATATTGCCTATCATAAAGATAAAATGGACCGCGGTTTCGATACGGCTATTGACGTCTGGGGGGCGGACCACCATGGTTATATTGCACGGGTACGAGCTTCCCTGGTGGCCTTCGGATACAATCCCGACCAGCTTGAGGTACTGCTGGTTCAGTTTGTAAGCCTGGTCCGTGACGGGGAACAGGTGAAGATGAGTACCCGCTCCGGAAAATTCGAGGAGCTCAAGTCCGTGGTCGGTGAGTGCGGTGCAGATGCCGTACGTTTTCTTTTTCTTATGCGGCGTGCCGATAGCCAACAGGAATTCGATATCGAGGTGGCGAAAAGCCAGACGATGGAGAACCCCGTCTATTATGTGCAATATGGTCACGCCCGCGTATGCAGTATCCTGCGGCGGGCCAAGGAAGCCGGAATCGAGTTGCCAGAACGACCCAGTGATGCGGCTATGAGCACCCTGACATTGGCAGAAGAGCGCCAGCTGATTTTAGCTCTGACCGAGTACCCCTATATTGTCAGGCGTGCAGCGGAAGCCCGCGAGCCCCACCAGATCGCCTTCTATCTGATAGACACGATCAAGGCCTTCCATTCCTACTACACGCGCTATAAGGCCACCGAAAGGGTTATTTCCGACGATCCTCTCAAGACAGAAGGGCGCCTCGCCCTGGTGGATGGGATCCGAACGGTCATTGCCAATGGGCTGGGGCTGTTGAAAGTTCACGCGCCTGAGCGCATGGCCCAGTCAGACATCGGATCCGATTAGGACAACGATCCGCCTGGAAGCTCCAAGCGGCACCAAAGATGCCTGGAAAACAGGTAGTACCATCAGGTCCGTGGACCTGATGGTACTACGCGTTGTTTCTCGGGTTATCGTGCTACTTTGGAAGCAATAGCTCCAAGCACATTACCGGTCTGGTATAAGACCCACACACCGCCACCCGCGATGGCGAATTCAGCGACTGCATCAAAAATAATTTTTACGTCAGTCATAACGGATTCCCTCCTGGAAGGTTGCTGGTAAACGGAAAACCATCGAACACGACCGGGTTATCCGTCGTTGTTCTGTTTGCTCGAACCTGGACCGGACTTTGATCGTCCGGATCCCTTTGAGCCAGGGCCCGTCAGCGATGCATCGACGCTATCGATGAGTCGTGACAGTTTATAAAGGACAAATGTTGCCATTCCAGTAAGAACGACAACGCTCACAAAGACCATGAACTGCGTAAGCACTCCAAGCTGGTCGATGAACGCCATGTTGCCCTCCATTTCCCTTTAGGTTTCCCCTCGAACGAGTGTCGTTCGAACGGACGGACAGTATAAGCTGGATCAGGGCCTTTCTTCAACTGGACCACAACTGCCTGATATTATGAAATAAAACCCTTGTGTTGAACGCTATGTTTAGCATGTCCCGGCGTAGAGCGGATACCCATCAGTATTCTAAAGAAATGCCGGCTGCAGGCATCATTACCAGTCCGCCTACATCCGTTTCTTCGCCCAGAATGGTGGGTTTGGCCGTTAGATGCATGACCGTGAGTTCGGCGAATACAAAAGCGTATTTGTAGCCAAAAGAGGCTCCGATCAAGCCACCCATATAATGAAAGCCGTGGTCCACTTTCAGGGTATCGTCCACATTGGTGACCTTCGCGTCGAGCTTCACCTTTGAATAGATGTACTTCGGTCCAAACCAGTACCGGCCCATGGAGCCAAAGGTTCCGCCAAATAGAATCGGGAGGTGGATGTCGTATCGGCTGAAGTCTTTTACTTTAATCTTCTCAAGCAGGTCGAAGACGATGCCCTTCTTAAGGTTTTTGGACAAGCCGAGGGAGATGGCACCCGTCAGACCTTTCCCGTTCAGGAACCGATATTTGGCATCTACTTTAACGGCGGCACCCGAATAGAAGATGCCGGCGTCCAGGTCATCGCGGATTCCATAGCGTGCTACCAGTACGGGCTGCGGGATGACGACACCGTTGAAACCAAGCCCGACAGCTGCATTCAGGAGACTGCGTTGTTGTTCGTCAGTGGGGACGAAATTGGGGTCCGCGAGCAGCGAGGCCTTGATGTCGTCCTGGATTTCCTTCGCTGTATCGACGAAGTTCTTCAGCTGGCTGGCGGGCACCGGTATTTCCATACCAGCGCTGAGATGAAAGGTACCCTTTTTCAGTGTTTGGGCCGGTTGCAATGTGCTTATCGATGAAGCACAGCCCAGGAATCCCAGGATCAGTAAAAGAGTCGGTGTACGCATGTTTTCGTCTCAGATGAAGTGATGAAATGTTGTTGATAGGGCTTGTTTTATGCAGAGGTCTCTGATTCTCGCAACAATTCTGCACGCCTCTTCACGACTTCATCAAAGTCGAGACGATATACGGCCAGGCAGCTCCAGATGGCCTTGCCCACATTGGTCACAACGAGCGCCAATATGATGGCCATGAATCCTTGTGCCGCGCCGTCCGCAAGGGCCGGAATATCGGACGTTAATCCGACCGCAAAGAGGATACCGTCTCCGAGCTGTGGAAACCCAAAGTACAGAGTCGCAGCGATTGGAATACGTAGGAGGTTCATAACCACACTGATCATCATGGGAACTTCGGACCGACCGGTACCAATCAGGACGCCTTCAAAACAGGTGTCAATCCCGACAAAGAACATGGTGAATCCCATCCATAGGAGGTAGGTGACACCCAGGGATTGTGCGGCTGGATCCTGGACCACCAGAGGCATCGTCCAATGGGCTGTGAGGGCCATGGCGATTCCTACCAGTTGCACCATAACGACGCTTTGAATTACGGCGCTCCAGGCCACCTTGCGAGCCCGCGCTGCGAGACCTGCTCCGATACATTGTCCCACGGCGACGGAACCGGCGACGTGGAAGCCAACGCAGACCGCCCAGGAGACCCATTCGATACCGCGGAGGCTTGCACCAAAGGCGGCCTGGGCGGGGCCGTCCATAACGCTGGCGATGCGGTTGAGAGCGATAAAGGCGAAACCGTAGATAATGGAGATGAACGAGGCCGGCACACCAATTCGTAAAATCGCACGCATACTCTCGTGGCGTGAACCGGGTGTTGTTGGTGTGGTCTGATTACCGGCGTCGCGCCGAATGATACGGCCCAGGACCACTATCGCGATTCCCGTTATGATGGCGCAAGAGAGAATTGTCGCCCAGGCGGCACCCACTACATCGAGCTCCGGCCCCCCGAGCCAGCCAAGAACAAATATGCCATTCAATAGTGTGTTCAAGATCAGGACGGTGCCTTCCATGATGACCGGAGCCATCGTGTATCCCATGCCTCGAAAGGTACCCGTGACGACATGAAGCATCATAAGAGCGGGAAAGCCGATGAACAGGGCTCGCATATATCGAACGCCGTATCCGTGAGCGTCCTCTGGAAGATGGAGAATTCGTACGAACTCG
>Ga0310121_10003393_pt1 | contig 14535 bp, 16 predicted proteins | sample CB27_Tmax_986_MG_FD_203504 | JGI IMG/M metagenome (GOLD analysis project Ga0310121, IMG submission 203504) | Marine microbial communities from Western Arctic Ocean, Canada - CB27_Tmax_986 | ecosystem: Environmental > Aquatic > Marine > Oceanic | place: Canada: Western Arctic Ocean | collected... | reverse complement strand
ACAGGTGACCAAAACAGATGGCTTCATAGGTTACGACCTTAGTGTTTAGTGACCGTACGACTGACAGTATCCGCAGTGCACGCAGGAAACGGACGGCTCAATTAAGCACCCACCGTCGGCCCCGCTCCCAGTCGGCAGCGAAAAGCGTGCGTGACTGGCGTGCGGCTGAAGCACAAGCTCCGGCGATCGATCTCGTCGAGCCAGGTGACGCTGGATAGCTCCATCGATAGCGGACTTGAGCGCCTGCTCGTTCACTTGACTTTCCTTGCAGAACGCCGTGTCGCTTGCCGCTTTGGCCGCCGCGAGGCTTCCTCCAAAGTAACCCGATCTACTACCCCTACGATGGCAGCATCGACCGGTGCCGCCCCCCGACCAAGCACCGACACCGCCGCCCGGCCCTCCAACACGACCAGCACCGTCTCACCGACCCCGGCCTGGGCCGCGTCAACGGCCAGGATCGGATGACTGCAGGGTCTGTTGTCTCCTGTAAGCGGCTGGAGCAGCAGCAGTTTCGCGCCCTCCAATAGGGCGTTCTTGCGCGTCGCAACGACATTACCGATCACGCGGGCCAACTGCATCTCATGTCTCCGGAGCGAAGATGATACCACGCGCGCTGCGGTCGACTGACCAGTGATCGGTGATGCCCACAACGTTCGCGTCCGTCGGGACCTTAGCCGGTAGAAAGGGCAACGATGCCTCACGCCCGCGTACGAAGAAAACCTCCTCGCCAACTCCGGCCCCGACGGAGTCGACGGCGACTAGGCAGCGTCCGGCCGGCTGGCGCTCGGGCGTGAGCGGCTCAAGAATCAGCAGCTTGAGCCCGCTGAGGTTCGAATCTTTCTGCGTGGCGACAACGTTACCGATAACCCTGGCAAGTTGCATGGTACCTGCTTCTCACGAATCCTTGATTGCGCGTGAGGGCTCGACCACGTCGATCGCGTCGACAATCCCGACCACCGCCGCGTCGACGGGACGGTTCTTGAGGTCGGCCGCCATACGCGCCGAACTCCCGCTGACGATCAACACGGTTTCCCCGAACCCGGCGTCGACGGTATCGATCGCAACGAGATGATGGCCGTGTGCGTTACCGTACGGATCGATCGGTTGAGCAATAAGCAGCTTACTGCCGACCAGGCGCTCGTCCTTCCGTGTCGCGATAACAGTGCCTACGATTTTGGCCAGAATCATGAGCCGTAGTGGACGCGGGTCGAACCAGAGAGATCGGACCGGCGAAGCAGGTTAGAAAAATTATCCTTTCCCGCCAGACTTACCGATCGGTAGGGCCGACTCAAGGTTGGAGTGCGGCCGAGGAATAACATGCACCGCCACCAGTTCACCGACGCGGCGCGCGGCGGCTGCGCCAGCATCCGTCGCGGCCTTAACCGCCGCAACGTCGCCCCGCACGATAGCGGTCACATAGCCGGCTCCGATCTTCTCCCAGCCAACCAGCGTCACCTTGGCAGCCTTGACCATCGCGTCTGCCGCCTCGATCATCGAGACGAGTCCTTTAGTTTCCACCATCCCCAACGCGTCACCCATCGTCTCCTCCACACGCGCCTGCAAGTGCATGCTCCTAGTCGTCGGCGTACGAGACTAGGAGCCTAGCGCAAGTGCTTCACGGCATCTTCTATAAGAACCGTCAGTTCGCGGTATGTTAAACGAATTTCGCTGTCCTTACCTAACAATTCCGTCAGAGGAGGTGAGAGTTCGCCGTTTACAAGGCGGGCGTCTGGCGAGGTCGGCGCCTGGAGTACCTGGCAGGTGGGCTCCTCCTCCTCCTCATTTGCACCGTCGGTGCAGATGGGAGCTGGTGACGCAATACCGTACGTACCCCGAAGATTTTGAAGCCGCATCACCTCTTCGCGTGAAAGTAGCCGCTCCCGTCCGAGCACCCTGGCGACGAGACTGATCTGCGCAAAATGCTCGATCGTTTCCATCTTGTAGTACGCGGCGAACAACTCTGGCGCGACGGTGAGTGCGCCATGGTTGGCAAGTAGCAACCCGTCGTGCGTCTTGATGTATCGCTGAACAGCGTCGGCTAGTTCTTGCGTAGAGGGGGTACCATAGTCAGCAATCGGAATGCTTCCAAGCGTTGTGACCACCTCGGCTAGCACAGCACGATCCAAAGGAATCCCCGCCACTGCAAAACCGGTGGCGGCCGGCGGGTGCGCATGGACGACCGCCATGACGTCTGACCGATTCTGATAAACGGCCAAGTGCATTAAAAGCTCAGAAGATGGGTCCATGTCGCCATCAAGCTTCCGCCCTGTCAGGTCGGTGACAACGATCATTTCTGGTGTCATAAATCCCTTCGACACCCCTTTCGGCGTTGTGAGTAGACGATCTTCGCTCAGACGCACGCTGAGATTCCCGTCGTTGGACGCAATATACGTCCTGGCATGAAGGCGGCGACCCACCTCGACGATGTCAGCTCGCAGCTGCTTCTCGCGTTGCATCCTCACCCTCTCTCCCAAGGCCCTCGTGCTAGACGCTTCGATGGAACGCCTGGCGACATTCCTCGGAACAGAAGTAGTGCACGGTTGCCTCCGCCCGCTCGATGATTGCGCGTGAAGGGTCGACGAAGATCCCACAAACCGGATCGCGCACTAGCGGCACGCTTCGCTCTGGCTTGACCCGGCGCGCGCCAGATTTTGCAGCGCCATCGATGAGGCCCGAGAAGAAGTTCCAGAGTGCCCGCACCACCAGCACGGCGATCAACAACCTGTAGATCCACCCCAATACCATTCCCCTCGGCGCAACACCGGGTCAGTCTCGCTCTGTCGCTGTGCCCCCCAGCTCCCCGGTCACGTGTGCGGCGTCGATACGCTCCAGCGCGTCACGCGCGGCACGGGCCTCGGCACTTTCCGGCGCAACCTCAATCACCCGCTCCCACGCCGCCAACGCCCCGTCTAAATCCTGGAGACCGAAAGCACGAACGATGCCGAGGTTTAACAAAGTCTTGGCGTGCATCGGGTCCACCTCCAGCGAACGCTCGAACTGGACCACGGCGCGTTCTGGCGCTTCCACATAGTAATAGCTGACGCCAAGGTCGGTGCTAACGTCGACGTCTGACAGGTTTAAGGCGAGCGCTTCCTCGTACCACGGAATTGCCTCATCAAACATACGCGCATCGAAATACAGGTTTCCCAAGGCCACACGAGAGACGGCATCGCTCGGATCTTGCTCCGCCACCATGCGCAACTCCGCGAGTAGGTCCTCGTCGATCAACGGAGCCGCAGTGATGCCGTCTGTGCCATTACCCGCTAAGGGCGCGCCGGTTGCCGGCGTCGCCAACGCCGGCACGGGTCGCTCGCTCCAAATGATCCACCCCATGATCACGCTGGCACAGAGCACCGAGACAACCAACAGTAATGATTCTCGTGGCATGGTCTCATCCAAGTCCGGGGAACACCGGACGGCAAGGTTTGTAAAACGGGTCCGCACGAACCCGTACGATAATAGCCTGTGGGGAACATGGCCCACAATGCCAGTGCGGTTAAGGGCACTCGCTGGAGACCCGGCCCCAAGTCTGCCACAGTCCGCTACGGGTTCAGTAGCCGCACCATCTCCCGTACTGCCCGATCCATCCCCACAAGCACCGCCCGCGAGACGATGCTATGGCCGATGTTTAGCTCGACGATCTCGTCGATCGCCCCGATCACCTTAACGTTGCCATAGGTCAACCCGTGACCTGCCAACACTTCGAGCCGACGGTCCTTGGCGACGCGCGCGGCTACTTCGACCCGATCGAGCTGCTGCGGCCGGTTGGAGCTGGACGCCTCGGCGTAAGGACCGGTGTTGATCTCGACCGCCTCCGCCCCAACCGTGCGCGCCTTCCGAATCTGCGTCGCCTCAGCATCGACGAACAGACTCACCGTCATGCCCGCGTCGCGCAGGCGCGCGACCGCCTTCTTCAAGGACGTGGCGTGACGGACCACATCTAGTCCGCCCATCGTCGTCAATTCACTGGCTCGTTCCGGGACCAGGGTCACCTGGTCAGGCTTAAGGCGGCTCGCGATGCTGATCATCTCTCGAGTCGCCGCCATCTCAACGTTGAGTTTGGTGGACACCACCTCGCCCAGTAGCTCAAGGTCGCGCTCCTGGATATGACGACGGTCGCCCCGAAGATGAATCGTGATACCTTCGGCGCCGGCCAACTCGGCGAGCACCGCCGCGGCGACAGGCTCAGGCTCGCAAGCCTTCCTCGCCTGCCGAATGGTCGCCACGTGATCGATATTCACGCTCAAACGCATGTTTTCTTCACCGTCTCCGGGCACCCGCCTGGGGTCAACTGAGATGCTTGCGAACCCGCCCCGCGATCGTGCCAGCCAATTCCTGCACGACCGCTTGATCTCGTCCCTCGATCATTACGCGAAGCAACGGTTCCGTCCCTGAGTAGCGCACCAAGACGCGCCCCTTGTCCGCAAGTAGCCCTTCGGCGTGGCGAATAGCCTCCGCCACGTCTGGTATCGTGTCAAGCGCGGGCTTGTCGCGCACCGGAACGTTCACCAGCGCTTGTGGATAAGTCTCAAGCTCACTGGCCAGCGCGGATAGCGTCCGGCCCGTGTCAGCCATGACTCGGATTACCGATAGAGCCGTCAGCAAACCGTCCCCGGTCGGCAGCCATTCAGCAAGAATGATGTGTCCTGACTGCTCGCCTCCGAGGACCACGCCGCGTTTGAGCATCGCCTCCCGTACATTGCGATCCCCCACCGGGCAGCGGTGGACGCTGATACCCGTTTCTCGTAGTGCAACCTCAAGACCGATATTGCTCATCACCGTCGCGACAATGGCGTTCCCCACCAGCCGACCGGTCGCCTGTAAATGGCGGGCACAGATGAACAGCATGGCATCGCCGTCGACGATCGCCCCACGCTCATCGACGAGAATTACCCGGTCTCCGTCACCATCGAACGCAATCCCTAGACGGCATCCTTTAGCCGTGACCGCCGCCATGAGACCCTCGGGGCATGTCGAGCCGCAGCGTTCATTAATGTTCCGACCGTTTGGAACATCGTTGATCGCCATCACGTCGAAGCCGATCTCTTGGAACACGCGGGCCGCGACGACGCTTGTCGCACCGTTAGCGCAGTCGACCGCGACTCGCCACGCGCCGAGTCTCTCTCCGGCAAGTACCTGTCGAGCGTGCGCAACATAGGCATCACTGAGGTCAACCGTCTCGGCCGGCGCCGCCTTCTGGCCCACGAGCTTCCAAGAGGCATCCGCCACGAGCGCCTCGACCCGCGCCTCCAGATCCGGCGGAGCCTTTTCGCCGGTGGCGGTTAACACCTTGACGCCGTTGTCAGGAAATGGGTTATGGGAAGCAGAGATAACAATACCCGCGTCAAATTCACGTGCCGCAGTTAGAAATGCTATAGCGGGTGTCGGCAACACGCCGGCGCTCACGAGCGTCCCGCGCACCGCCGAGACCCCGCGCGCCAAATGACGCTCGATCCAAGGACCGGATTCTCGCGTGTCGCGCCCGGCTAGCAGTCGGACAGGCTCGCTGGACAGTGCTTGCGCAATCGCTGCCCCGATACGGACAAGCGTGTACTCGTCAAGAGGATAGATTCCCGGCGTGCCACGGACACCGTCTGTGCCAAACATCGAGACGGACATAGACACCGAGCGTGACATTATCGAAGGGTGACGCGAACGGACGATGGATCGATATGCGTGACACCGAGGTCGCCAGCAGCTTCGATGGCGACGGGTAGATTGTAGTGGCCTGGTCGAAACCCGACAAGGTCGACATAGGCCTTCACGGCCGAGCCGTCGAGCTCCCGCACGAGATCTCGCGAACCCTCGATGCTAACCGTTACCTCAGCGGGCTCGATGAGAGCACGCACGCCGCTATCGATGTTACGAGCCATCACCGGAACTTCGTGCAACGTGCGCTCCAGCGGCGCCGGTACGATCTCGACGATTATCCTCGCGGCCAGGGGAGCCACGAGTCGGACCATCGGATCCGCGACGCCAACGGTCACCCTAGCCTCGATGCGTCCGGTGGCCTCGTCCACCGAGACAGGCTCAGTCAACGCCTCGCGGAGCTGCCGCACGCGACCCTCAGGCCCGACCACGTCGACGGTCGGCGGCTCCGTCGTGATACGACCCACGATAAACCCGGTCACCGGCTGTCCTTCGATGTCTGGTACGATCGGCACCGTGCGCGGTAACCCGACCGGCTCCAATCTCAAGGTTATGGTCGTGGGCACGACCTGCACCACCTCAACGCCGTATGGCGTCCGAACCCGTCCGCCTGAAAGATCGAACAACCGCTGCCCGGGTCGTTCGCCGTCGAGGTCGAGCACGGCGACCACCTGCCCCGGTTGCAGTCCGCTGACAATACCGGACGAACCGCGTAGCCGCACGCGGACGGTGTCGGGAGTGTCGCTCGAAATCTCCAAACCGACCGGGATATTCTCGAAAGCCAGCGGCACCTCAAGCCCGCGCTCGATCGCGGACTCTTCGGCCACGCTCAGCCACATCAGAGCGGCCACGGAGACCGCTAGACTCTTGAACCCCATATCACGGAAAGGATGCAATGCCATTAAGGTCCAAGGGTTTGTCGCGGTCGCCGCCGCGGCATGTTTCCTTCGGTTTGCAACAGCAACGCCTCCAGGCGCCATCGAAGCTGATCCGAGTCGAGGTTGCGTTCAATCTGACCATCCAGCGCGAGCGAGAGCTCGCCGGTCTCCTCGGACACCACGAGCGCAACCGCATCCGACTCCTCGGTAAGACCGATCGCAGCGCGATGCCGGGAACCGAATTGCGTCCCCAAAACAGGATTTACGGTCAACGGCAAGAAACAGGCAGCGGCGGCGATACGATTCTCCTGCAGGATCACGGCGCCATCGTGTAGCGGCGACCCCGGCTGAAAAATACTGACCAGGAGATCGTAAGCAACGGTCGAGTCGATAGGAATGCCGCTTTCAATGTAGTTGCGGAGGCCAATCTCCCGCTCGATTGCGATGATCGCGCCGATCCGCTGTCCCGACAACATGGTGGACGACGTGACGACCTCTTCAATGGTCGCCTCGGTTGTCGCGGGCCGGGTCAGGAATCTGATGAAGGGCACGCGGCCCAAATTCGACAGCGCGCGGCGGATGTCCGCCTGGAACAGGACGATAGCCGCGAACACGACGTAGCCAAGCAGGTTGCTAATTAGCCAATTGACCGTCGGCAACGGTGCGAGTTTCGAGGCGTAGTAGAGCCCGACGACGAAGATGGATCCCACGGCCATTTGCACTGCGCGCGTGCGCCTGATGAGCTTGAAGAATTCGTAGATCAGAACCGCAACGATCGCGATATCGAGAAAATCGAGCCAGCCGAGGCTGACCGGTTTCCAGAGATCTAACACGGACTCGACCATTGGTCTTCCCTCAAACCTTCAGCCCGAGACGTACGACACTGCCGGTGCGGCCGACATAACATCGTCCGAGTAGGCACGGACATGATCGGCCACCCGAGTTACCTGCATCATCTCGCGGACGCCGTGCACCCGAACGATATGAGCCCCACCCAAGATGGCCGCTGTCACCGCGGCCGCCGTTCCCCACTCACGCTCGTCCGGCGGAAGGTTCCCCAGAGCATCCTGCAAAAAAGATTTACGGGACGGCCCGACCAGCACTGGTCGGTCGAGCGTCGAAAGCGCGCCCAGCCGTGCGAGCGCGGCGAACGTCTGAGACGCCCGCTTCGCGAATCCCAACCCTGGGTCGACGATGATCTGATCACGGGACACACCGGCGGCCATCGCCTGTTCGACCGTCGAAGCCAACTCATGCCGGATGTCGCCGACCACATCGTTGTACGAAGCGGTCTCATACATGTCGCGTGAGCGTCCTCGGTTGTGCATAAGAACCAAGGGCACGCCCGCCACGGCAGCAACGCGAGCCAAGCCTGGATCATAGTGCAGCGACGAGACATCATTAATGATCGCTGCGCCCTCGTTGAGCGCTTCCCGGGCAACGTCGGCCTTGTAGGTGTCCACGGAGATCGGCACCTTGATGCGTGTAGTTAGCCGCTTCAAGACCGGGATGACGCGGGCCCTCTCATTAGCTGACGAGAGCGGCTCGGCACCCGGTCGGGTCGATTCGCCACCAACGTCGAGAATGTCGGCCCCGTCAGCCTCGAGTGCCAAGGCTACGTCGAGCGCCCGCTCTGGATCGAGATACGCCCCACCGCCCGCGAAAGAATCTGGGGTCACGTTAATGATCCCCATTACCAACGTTCGCTCGCCAAGACGCATCACACGTCCGTCTGCCAGACGAAGGTTGTACGGCTTTCTAGAGCTGGTCATCCTCAACACAGTCTACCCCGCTGGACCGATCGACCCTGAGACGAGCAGGTTGTGAAGGGACGTGAGAACGTCTGGTGTGCGGGTTCGGGGCTTGCCCCTATCCCTGCGGGACCGCTTTATCGAGCGACGGCACCGGCGGCACGAGGGGGGAGGGCCGATCCGTCGGACGCGGCACTTCCCCGTCGGCCGGCGCCTTGGGTACCGGCTCGGCGAGCGGGAGCCCCTGGACGATTTGTTTGACTTGTTCGGCGTCGAGCACCTCGCGGATCAAGAGTTCCTCGGTGATCCGGTCGAGTTCACTCCTATGATCCTCAAGGGCCTTTCTAGCCCGATCATAATTCCTCGTCACGATCCGCTTGATCTCTTCATCAATTTTAAGCGCCGTGCCCTCACTGTAGCCCTGACTCTGCGAGAAATCTCGCCCCAAGAAGACCTGCTCTTGCTTCTTGCCAAAGGTTAACGGGCCCAGGTTCTCGCTCATTCCCCATTCACAGGTCATCCGCCGCGCCAGGTCGGTGGCCCGTTCGAAATCGTTGCCGGCGCCGGTCGTGATACTTCCCTTAGTCATTTCCTCAGCGATCCGGCCGCCCAACAAAATAGCAATCTGAGCGTCGAGATGGTCGCGCGAATAGTTGTGCTTGTCCTCCACTGGCAGCTGCTGGGTGAGCCCAAGAGCCATACCCCTAGGGATGATAGTGACCTTGTGGATCGGGTCAGCGTGCGGTAGCAGGACGGTCAACAATGCATGGCCCGCCTCGTGGACCGCCGTTATCTGCTTTTCCTCGTCGCTAATCAGCATCGAGCGGCGCTCCGAACCCATCAAAACCTTGTCCTTCGAGAACTCGAAGTCCTCCATCCGGACAACCTTCTGGTTATAGCGAGCAGCATTGAGCGCCGCCTCGTTTGCCAGGTTGGCTAAGTCCGCGCCGGAGAATCCAGACGTGCCGCGCGCAAGCACGTGCACATTGACGTCGTCCGAAAGCGGGATCTTACGAGTGTGCACGCCGAGAATCCCTTCACGTCCCTTCACGTCAGGATGGTTGACCATAATGCGCCGATCGAAGCGGCCCGGCCGTAGTAGCGCCGGGTCGAGAACGTCAGGGCGGTTGGTCGCCGCGACGAGAATAACTCCCTCGTTTGATTCGAAGCCGTCCATTTCAACGAGTAACTGATTAAGCGTCTGCTCGCGCTCGTCGTGGCCACCACCCAACCCAGCGCCCCGATGCCGGCCCACGGCGTCGATTTCGTCGATGAAAACGATGCAAGGAGCGTTCTTCTTTCCTTGCTCGAACAAGTCGCGCACTCGAGAGGCACCAACACCAACGAACATCTCAACGAAATCCGACCCGCTGATCGAGAAGAACGGCACGTTCGCCTCGCCGGCAACCGCGCGAGCCAGCAGAGTCTTGCCCGTTCCGGGTGCGCCTATCAAAAGCACGCCCTTAGGGATCCGGCCGCCAAGCTTCTGGAATTTCTGTGGCTCCTTTAGGAACTCGATGATCTCCTGGAGTTCTTCCTTCGCCTCATTCACGCCGGCTACGTCTTTGAAGGTAATCTTTTTTTTCGAGTTCGAGGACAGCTTGGCGCGACTCTTGCCGAACGAGAGCGCTTTGTTGCCGCCGCTCTGCACCTGGCGCATAAAAAAGATCCAAAACCCGATGATGAGCAGGATAGGTGCCCATGTATAGAGAAGCGTCGCCCACGGGCTATTGGTTGCCTCCTTGGCAGTCACCGCCACATCCCGTTCCACGAGTTTGTTGACCAACCCCTCGTATTGCGGGGGTGCATAGGTTCGGAATCCCTCACCCGACGAGGCCGCGCCGGTAATTTCGTTCCCGGCCAGCATGACGCTCTCAACTTGACCGGTGTCCACCCATCGAATGAACTCGCTGAAAGTCACCGAGTTCTCGCGGGTCTGGAACTGGGTCGAGAAATTCCAGACCAGGACCACGACAACAACTAGGACCATCCAAAACACCAGGCTGCGCACTGTCGAGTTCACCCAAATCCTCCTAACTTCCTTGCTGTCAAGATTAACACGCTTGGTGTTTCGCTGCCGACCCGCAACTCCTCTGCCACCGTATGGCCGACGACCCACACAATCCCCATCTTTGAATCGGCCACAATCGGGACGGTCTGACGCTCGGTCCTGGTCACTTTACGGTCTACGAAAAGATCCTGCAGCTTCTTTCGCCCACCGAGACCCAGCGGCCGGATGACGTCACCAGGACGCCAGCTTCGGACGATGAGAGGATCCGAAAGGTCGCGGGCCGCCACCGCGACGGTCGTCCCCCGGGCTGCCAAAACTGACGCATTCGCCGCCGCAGACGCACACGTCACAGACACCGTCAACCCCGCCTCCCGCACGTCAACCTCACCAGGCACGGAGAGATGGTATTCGAAGGCCGTTGAGGGACGCATGCCCGCGTCTCTCCGTGCGGGCCTAACGACATGCAGCTCCGGACCACGGCGTTCGACTCGGCACCCCGGCAGGTCCGCGACGCCGCCATCTTGCGCCGGCCCCGCCGCCAGACCGAGTAGCCGGTCGACCGGCTCGAACCCAATCGAGCGACCGGCCACATGCTCGAGTGCGCGCTTCGCAATGCGGCGGGCCACGGCAAGCGGTTGGCCCGAGATCGCGGCCGTGTTGACCAAGGCCCAACCGTCACCGGTGGCTACGATCGTCGGCGCGACCGTGTCGGCCGCCCCTTCCAACCAATCGGCGTCCGCGCGAGCAATCGCGGCCTCGCGGGCGAGCACGTCAATAATCGACGGTGAGAAATGCTCCTCGATAAACGGAATAAGCCGATGTCGCACACGGTTACGAGGCACGTGCAAATCTTGGTTGGTCTCGTCCTCGCAAAACGCCTGACCACGCCCCTCGAGGAATGCCCGGAGCTCGTGCCGAGAGGCATCGAGCAGCGGTCTGACGACGAGCCCCGACCGCGGCCGGATCGCCGACAACCCACTCGGCCCCGCGCCGCGCAGGACGCGGAGCAGGTATGTCTCCGCCTGGTCATCCCGCGTATGCCCTGTTGCCACGCGATAGGTGTCACGGTCGCCGGTCATCCTCGCGAAGAAGGCGTAGCGTTCGCGGTGTCCCGCCTCTTCGAGCGAGATACCGTCGCGGCGTGCCTTCGCGCCGACGTCAGCGCGCTCGACCGTAATGGGCACCGACAAGGTCTCGCATAGATCACGGCAGAACCTCTCGTCCGATCCGGCGCTGTCCCGAAGCTGATGGTTGAAGTGCAGTACACCTTCGAGCGAAAACGTCGATGCCGATGCTAGCTCGTGCAGCAGCAGCGTTAACGCCGTCGAGTCGCTCCCCCCAGACAGAGCGACAAAGACGCGTCCGCCACGCGGGACGAGGTCCTCCCGTTCGATCGTTCGCAGAACACGCTCACGCAGCGAAGCCATGGGAGAAAGATGGTGCCGGTGCAGGGACTTGAACCCCGGACCTAGCGGATATGAGCCGCTCGCTCTAACCAACTGAGCCACACCGGCGTAATCTCTTATTATATCGGTCTCTTACGTGATAAACATTGCGTCCCCGTAGCTGTAGAACCGGTATCCGCAAGCCACCGCGTCTCGGTAAGCCGCCATGACGGGCTTCCGGCCCGCGAAAGCACAGACGAGCAACAGGAGCGACGACCGAGGCAAGTGGAAGTTGGTCATGAGCGCGGTGACTACCCGAAAGTCAAACCCCGGATAGATATAGAGGTCGGTCAGCCCCGTGCCAGATTCGATTCGACCGTTCCCGACGCGAACTGCGCTCTCCAAGGCACGCGTGCTCGTGGTGCCAACGGCAACGATCCGGCGCCCCTCGGCGCGGGCCGCATTAATGCGATCGGCTGCGCCGGCGGTGATTTCGAATTGCTCTTCGGCCACCTGATGCTGCTCAATCTGGTCACCGCGAATTGGTTGAAACGTCCCGTACCCGACGTGCAAGGTGATCTCCACGCGCTCGATTCTCCGGGCGACCAGCATCTCGAGGAGCGCCGGGGTAAAGTGAAGCCCAGCCGTCGGTGCCGCGATCGAACCCCGGGCACGGGCGAAGACCGTTTGGTAGCGTTCTCGATCCCTCTGCTCATCCGACCGCCTGATATACGGTGGCAACGGGACGTGCCCGATCGCATCGATCGCTGAGTCGACGTCACCGTCACCATCCACAGTCAAGCGGACGGTCCGGCGGCCATGGAAGTGGCGATCCAGCACCTCGAGATAAAGGCGATACGCGGCACCCTCGAAGAGCACCAGGGCGCCTGGCTTGAGTTTCTGGCCCGGATGCATCAACACATCCCAGTGCTGGTCATCCAGGCGAGAGAGTAGTAGACACTCCACCGCACCCCCACTCGGAACCCGATGGCCGAGGAGGCGCGCCGGAAAGACGCGAGTGTTGTTAACGACGAGCAGATCGCCTGGTGTCAGCAGCGCCGGTAAGTCGCTGACCCGACAATGGGATCGCGTACCAGCACGCCGGTCGATTGAAAGCAGTCGCGACTGATCACGGGACTCTCGGGGCTCTTGCGCGATCAAATCGGACGGGAGGTCGTAGTCGAAATCGGAAAGCCGCATGGAACTTGCGTTGACAACGCCGGACGTTGACCCGCACCCCTTAGTAGGCCCACCGCAGCAGAACCGCCCCGGCCGTGAAGCCGGCACCCACCGAGGTGAGAAGTACACGAGCACCTTTTTTCAGCCGGCCGTCGGCAACTGCATCGGCGAGCGCGAGCGGAATGGTAGCAGCTGTCGTGTTCCCGAACCGTTCGATGTTGATGACTACCTTCTTCTTGTCGAGCCCCAGCCGGTCCGCGGCGCTCAGGATAATGCGACGGTTGGCCTGGTGGGAGACGAGCAGATCGATGTCGTCCGGCCCGATCTTATTCTTCCGCAACACGCGGTGGCATATTTCTACGGTCTTTCGTACGGCAAACTTGAAGATGGTCGGCCCGTCCTGATGGACGAAATGTAAGCGTTGGTCTATCGTTTCGTGGCTGGCGGGCCGGAGGCTGCCGCCGGCCGGCATGTAGAGCGACGCAGCCCCGCTTCCATCCACTTCGTGGGAGAAATCGATGAGGGCAAGACCGTCCTCCGTGGCCGGTGACACCACGGCGGCACCGGCTCCGTCGCCGAACAGTACACAGGTGGCCCGATCGTGATAATCGATGATGGATGACATCACGTCCACCCCGACCACGAGTGCGTGATCGTGGGCGCCGCTCGAGACCATCAGTCCGCCAATCGTTAGCGCATAGGTGAAGCCAGAGCAAGCCGCGCCCAGGTCAAAGCCCCAGGCGTTCGACGCCCCGATTTTTTCCTGCAGCAGACAGGAAGTACTAGGAAAGAACATGTCTGGAGTAGTCGTCGCGACGACAATGAAGCCGATGTCCGCCGGCGTCAAACCTGCCTGCTTGATAGCGCAGAGCGACGCCTCCCTGGCAAGATCCGACGAGGCGACGCCTTCGTCGACGATGTGTCGCTCACGGATGCCGGTCCGTTTAAGGATCCATTCATCTGACGTATCGATCATCTTCTCGAGGTCGGCATTGGTCAGCACCCGCGGCGGCACGTAGGTTGCCAGGGATGCAACCTTGACGGATCGAGCCATCAACCCGTCGGTAAATCGCCCAGCGTCGTCCGTCACGGTCGCCCCAAAGATATATCCATTACAGAAGTCTGGGTGTTTGATCGGGCGCCGTTAACCCGAAGAAACCGTATGCGCGCGCCGTCGCCACGCGACCGCGAGGCGTTCGATCGATAAACCCGATTTGGAGGAGAAACGGCTCGTAAATATCCTCGATTGCTTCTTTTTCCTCGCTGATCGCGGCTGCGATGCTGTTGAGCCCAACCGGCCCACCACCAAACTTTTCGATGATCGCCAGAAGTAAACGCCGATCAGATTCGTCGAACCCGTTCTCGTCGACCTCCAGCAATTCAAGCGCTTGTCTCGCTACGTCAACCGTAATGGCTCCATCGGCGCGAACCTCGGCAAAGTCCCGAACCCGGCGCAATAACCGATTCGCGACGCGAGGTGTGCCACGCGCTCGACCGGCGACTTCGCAGGTCGCTGGCTCATCGATCGGCACACCGATAATTCGCGCCGAGCGGTGGACGATTTTTTTGAGGTCATCAGTCGTATAGAAGTCGAGCCGGTGGACAATGCCGAACCGCGCACGTAGGGGCGAGGTGAGGAGACTCGTCCGCGTCGTAGCGCCAATCAGCGTGAATGGCCGAAG
>Ga0310121_10003391_pt1 | contig 14541 bp, 11 predicted proteins | sample CB27_Tmax_986_MG_FD_203504 | JGI IMG/M metagenome (GOLD analysis project Ga0310121, IMG submission 203504) | Marine microbial communities from Western Arctic Ocean, Canada - CB27_Tmax_986 | ecosystem: Environmental > Aquatic > Marine > Oceanic | place: Canada: Western Arctic Ocean | collected... | reverse complement strand
CTTGACCTTTCTATAGTGCCCCGAATCCTGGCGGATCCGGCTACGACGGCGCGGGATGGCTCGACTTTGCGTAGCAGATGTCGCCAGACTTCTGAGTGGAGCGAGGTGGCTTGACCTTTCTATAGTGCTCCGAATCCTGGCGGATCCGGCTACGGCGGCGCGGGATGGCTCGACTTTGCGTAGCAGATGTCGCCAGACTTCTGAGTGGAGCGAGGTGGCTTGCCAGCTCCGAGTCAGTTTTCCGCCGGAACTGAACGTGAGATCTGGGGAATTCCAATAGGACTCCATGAAGAGCAGGAGTCGCGGGCTGCAATTCTTACGTTTCTAGCTCAGCCATCGCCTCTTCGGGAATGTTGAAGTTGGCGGCAACACTTTGAACGTCGTCGTGATCGTCGAGTTGGTCCACCAGCTTCAACACTTTCCTGGCCGTATCGACGTCGATGTCGACGGTGTCGTTGGGTAGCCGATTAAGCTCGGCCAATTCAGATTCGATTTCGGCCGCTTCTAACGCATCTTGCACCGCTGCAAAGTTCTCGGGGTCGCAGATCACTTCGAATTTATCGGCGACTGTTTTGACATCTTCGGCGCCTGACTCCATGGCCAATTCGAGGAGCTTTTCCTCATCCGTCTGCTCGGAGTCGATGATCACCACCCCTTTGCGTTCAAACATCCAGGCGACGCAACCGGTCGCGCCGAGCTTCCCACCAGAGAGCTCAAATATTTTTTTAACCTCAGGTGCCGTGCGATTGCGATTGTCGGTGAGAATTTCACACAACACGGCCACACCACCCGGTCCGTAACCTTCGTAAAGGACTTCGTCAAAGTTGCCGCCATCGAGTTCGCCCGTCCCCTTTTTGACGGCCCGGCAGATGTTGTCTTTGGGCATGCTGACCGATTTGGCGTCGTTGATCGCGTAGCGCAGCCGCAGGTTCGTGTCGGGGTCGCCCCCGCCCGCTTTGGCCGCGACGATGATTGCCCGCGAGAGCTTACTCCAGACCTTACCGCGCTTGTTGTCGATCAGGGCCTTTTTATGCTTGATACCAGCCCAATGGGAATGTCCAGCCATCTTTTTATAGTTGTGAGTTATGAGTTGTGGGTGATGAGATTCGAGTCGCGATGGGGCGAGCTTGCGAGTCGCGAGAGATTCGTGCTTCAAGAATTCGCAACTCGTGACTCGCAACTTACTTCGGTTTACGCTTGGATAACTTCTTGGTCACAGATTTCTTCTTACGTTTAGGCGCAGCTTTCGCCGCTTTTTTCTTGGTCGCGCGTTTTTTCGTGACGGCGACCCCTTTCTTAGAGGTCTTAGTCTTCGTAGCCTTCGATTTCTTGGCCGCAGCAGCTTTTTTGGCTGGCTTCTTGGTACTGGCCGCTTTTTTGGCCGGCTTCTTCTTTTTCGGCGTGGCGACCTTGGAGGTTGGTTTCTTGGACGCTGTCTTTTTGGACCCCCCTTTACTAACCAGTTGGGCGCCTGCCTTGGCCTTCGCTTTCTTCTCTGCGGCAACGGTAACCGGCTTCTCCTTAGAGGCCGTTGTATCGCCCGTCTTGCTTGCCGTTTTGCTTGTTTGCCTCGACTTGCTTGGTCGCTTAGGTAAGCGGTCTTTGCAGCTTGGGTCAATCTCTAGCAAATGTTTACGAATCGTGGGGCCGTAGGGGCTGCGATACAGCTCGACACCCAGTTGATGCAATATCGTGCCCAATTCGGCACCCTTGCTCTTAGGTACTACCCGCTCCAGGCCAGGGACAGAGCCTTTGGCTGCCTCGGCGTCCGAGATGACGCCGACAACTCGCATCGATTCTAGCAAACCTCGATTGATCGGAATCGAATGCCCGGCCAGGGCGTTTTGGGTAACAAATGCAACCGTGAAATTGGTGGTACCGTTGTACTTTTCGATTTGTTTGACCGTTGCACCGATATTCTGTTTTTTCATCGGTTCCAGGTCAAACGAATAATGCGTCTCAAAAACGCTTTGGAGTACGCGCTTTAGCCGGGTGGCAGCCTCCTTGGGATCGTTCAATGGTTTCATCACATCGGTCAACTCGCGGAGTGAAGTGACACGAACTTCATTCCAGTCGTAATAATCCGCTTCCAGCGACGCGTAGACATTGTTGGCCAATTCGAGCAACGAGTTCTCCGCGCAGCAGGCAAAGATCAAGTGCTCTAGGACCGTACGATTCGACTGGATCTCGACAGGCTTGAAGTGTTTTTTGACGAATTTCAGAACTTTGTTGATCTGAGCAGCACGATTATTGCTAGCCATCGGTGGGTATCTCTGCCAAGGAATACAACAGTGAATCAGAAAATAATAAAAAAGCGGTCACGAACGTCGCGATTATTCGCGCTCCGAAACTTCTGGATCAGGTGGCGAGTGACCGGCAGAATCATCTCCCGGGGACGCATCGGCCGAGGTACCATTTGCCCCAGTACCAATTGACCCAGCACCAATTGACCCTGTTGTAGCTGCGCCCGTTCCATTTTCCAGCAGCTCGTCACCTAAAAGATCATCAGTCAGCACATCACCAAGCATCTTGGCGATGGCGATCGAGTTTTTCACGCCCATGTCGATCTCAAAGCGAATTCGAGGCGTGTAGCGTGTGTCGATCCGTCGCGAAATCTTTTGTTGTAAATATCCCGCGGAGCTCTGCAAGCCTTGAAGACAGAGTCGCTGTGCGGTGTCGCCGCCCATAATCGACACGTGGACTTTGGCGTTACGCATGTCGGGCGAAACCTCAACGAAGGTTACGGTCACGCCGTCGATCCTAGGATCTTTCAGATCGGCAAGAATCGCCATGCTGACCACTTCGCGGATCGCTTCGGCTGCTTTTTGAACGCGTCGTGAAGTCATAACTAGTTGTTCGATTCGTCGAAGCTACGGCCGATCTCTTCGACCTTGTAGACCTCGAACAGGTCGCCTTCTTTCACGTCATTGAAGCCAGACAATTTAATGCCGCACTCCATTCCTTCGCGAACTTCTTTGGTATCGTCTTTTTCTCGGCGGAGAGTGTCGACTGGGTAGTCGCCAATGATTGTGCTGTCGCGAATGACACGTGCTCGTGCATTGCGCGCAATCGTACCTGCCAGAACTCGACAACCGGCGATCGTGCCGACGCGGCTAATCTTGTAGGTTTGCTGCACCAGTGCTCGTCCAAGTTCGACTTCGCGTTCCTCGGGGATGAGCATGCCTTCCAGGGCCGCTTTCAGCTCTTCGGTGATTTTGTAAATCACTTCGTAGCGCTTGATCTGCACACCGCGTTTGTCGGCCATCAATCGGGCGCTTTCGTCGGGCACCACGTTGAAGCCCATGATGATTGCGTCCGATGCGTCAGCCAGCGTCACATCGGCCTCGGTCACGCCGCCTACCGAAGACTGCAGCAGCTTGATTTTGACTTCTGGGTGATCCAGTTTCTCCAATTCTTTATGAATCGCTTCAATCGAGCCACGCACGTCGGCGCGGAGAATCAAGTTGAGAGTTTGGACATCCCCTTCGCCTTCGAGGCGATCGAAGAGGTTTTCCAGTGTCACGTGTTGGACTCCGCCACCGAGGTTAGAGGTGCGCTCGGATTCGGCACGCGATTCGGCGATTGCGCGGGCATCGGCGACGTCATCGAGGACGTAAAAGTGTTCGCCGGCACCAGGGGCGGTGTCGAAGCCAGTGATGTTGACTGGTATGCTGGGGCCCGCTTCTGCTACGCGCTGGTTGGGCTCGAGCGTGTCGTACATCGCTTTCACCTTGCCAAACGATTCGCCGCATACGACCACATCGCCGATACGGAGCGTGCCGTTTTGCACAATCAATTTTGCGACCACGCCCCGACCCGTTTCTTGTTGTGCCTCCAGGCAAGTTCCCAATGCCGCTCTCTTGGGGTTGGCTTTGTATTCGTGCAACTCAGCGACCGTCAGCAGGGTGTCGAGCAATTCGTCCATGCCCTCACCAGTCATAGCGCTCGTCTTGACGACTTCGACATCACCACCCCACTCGCTGGGGAGCAATTCGTTGGCCGACAGTCCCTGCATGGCTCGATCGATGTCGACGCCCGGCAAATCGGTTTTGTTTAGCGCGACGACGATTGGCACGTCGGCGGCTCGTCCGTGGCTGATTGCTTCTTCGGTCTGCGGCATGACGCCATCGTCGGCCGCGACAACCAACACGGCGATGTCGGTAACATTGGCACCGCGGGCTCGCATTTCGGTAAACGCTTCGTGGCCAGGCGTATCGACAAAGGAAATCTGCCTGCCATCCCTTTCGATACTATAGGCGCGAATATGCTGGGTGATGCCGCCGCTTTCGCCGCTCACAACGTCGATGTCGATCAGACGATCGAGCAGCGAAGTCTTACCGTGGTCGACGTGGCCCAAAAAAGTGATGACCGGCGGACGAGGTTGCAAATCCTCTTCGGCGTCGACTTGGTTGCGTATGGCGGAAAGCAACTCGTCTTCGACGCTGACCGCTTCTTTGAGCACGATGTCAACGTCCAACTCCGCGGCAACCAATTCGGTCAGTTCAGGATCCATCACCGCCGTGATGGTGGTCATGACGCCTTCTTCCATGAGGATGCGAAGAATTTGGCTGGCTGGCACACCTGCTGCTTCCGACAATTCGCGGACGGTGCAGGGAAGCTGCAAAGCGACTTTGCCTTTGCGCGGTGCCGCCGTGCTGACGCCTGACTTACGGCTGCGGCGGAAGTTGCGTCGAGGACGCATCTCGCCGCCACGTCGAGTCGGCTGGCGCGAGCGACTGAGCTGGCGCTGCTCGCGTCCGCCCAACATGGCTGCACCCTCGGAGCCAGCAGGCTTGAGTTTGCCCCGTCGGCCTCGTTTCCCGGCGTCCCCCTCTTTCGTCTCCCCCTCTTTGTCACTTGGTTTGCCCCCCTGACGCTTGGCTGTTTCCAGCGATTCCTCATGGCGACGCAAATGTGCTGCGAGTGGCTTAGCGCCAGTCTTACCAGCCTTCAAGGCGTCGGCGGGCAGCTTCATATCGGGCTTTTGAACGGGTGGATCATTCGCCTTGTTGCTTGCCGCAGCTGGCGGCTGATCAGCCGCAGGGATGGGTGCCAACTTGATGGCGGGACGACCTCGTTGTGGCGTTGCCGCGGGTTTCGAGCCTCGGCCGCCGGAGCGCTGTTCTCCAATCGTCGGCATTTTGCGGGAGACATTCCCGGGGCCAACGTATTCTTCTCGTCGCATCACCCCGGCCAGCGGACCTGGCGAGCGTGGGGCGTCGCTGCCACCCGCTACGGGTTCACCAACTACAAGGTCACCAGCTTCCGCAGGCGCGGGGCTCTCGGCCTCCGCTTCGGCGGCCAGCGGCCCTTTTGGGGGCTCTTCAGTGGCGGGAGTCTCAAGCTTGGTTGTTGATTTGCGAATGCCTGCCAAGGGAGACTGCGCGCGGGGCGCGCTGATCACCGGCATTTTACCGGTCCGCGCTGGATCACGTGGACGTTCGGGAGCGGCAGGAGCAGCGGGTCTCTTGGATGCCGGGCTTGCTTGTTGCGGAGATGGATTGGCAAAGTGATCGCGCAACTTCGTGACTTCATCATCAGAAAGGCTGGCCAGCGCAGACCCCTTCCCCTTGATACCTACCTTCGCGCAGATATCGACCAGCTCGATGCTGTCTATTTTGAGTTCTTTCGCCAGTGAGTAAATGCGAACCGCCAAATTAAATTCTCCGTGCGAGGGTAAGGGTCCCAAAATCATGAAACCATAACCAACGTCCTCCAAAACTTGCGCCAGTCACTATGATTCATTCACGATGATCCGTCTTGTTCAGTTACCGCTTCTGCTCCTTGGGGCTCTGCAGCGTCACCATCACTGGCTGCCGTTTCGGTTGACTCCCTCGGCAGGGCCTCAGCCGCCGCTTCGTCCGAGGCGTCCCCGTCGCCATCGTCCCCCTCGCCAGTTTCCCCAGTGCCAGTTTCCCCAGTGCCAATGTCCCCAGTGCCAATGTCCCCAGTGCCAATGTCCCCAGTGCCGTCTGAGCCCTCAGTATCGCCAGCGCCCTCAGTATTACCAGCGCCCTCAGTATCACCAGCGCCCCCAGTATCACCAGCGCCCTCCGTTTGGTCGGCGGGCGACAGAGCGGCTGCTTTTGCTTTGGCCGCTTCTTCAATCGCAGCTAGTCGATCAGTTTCCCGCTTGAGCTTACGTGCTGCGGTGGCAGCTGCCTCGGCTACTTCAGCTTTTTCTTCGGCTTGAGCGACGACAATGTCAACCTGCTCTTCGCTCATTCCGCCCATTTCCATCAAGGCGTCCGGCTCGATAATCGAAAGATCGTCGTAACTCAAGAATCCTTCTTCGACCAGCCGTTCTGCCAATTCTACTTCGACCCCATCGAGGGCGCTAAACCCGTTGACGGCGCGATCGATCGACTCGGCGAGCTCTTCCTGAGTCATGATTTCGATGTCCCAACCTGAGAGCTTGCTCGCCAGGCGGACGTTTTGGCCACGGCGGCCAATGGCCAGCGACAGTTGATCTTCGCGGACTAGAACGATCGCACGTCCCAGCATCTTGCAGAGAATTACCTGCTCAACTTCTGCCGGCTGGAGAGCGTTGGGAATGAGGATTTCGAGGTTATCGTCCCAGCGCACGATGTCGATCCGCTCGCCGCTGAGTTCGTCGACAATATTTTTGATGCGGTTGCCGCGTACGCCAACGCAAGCGCCAACGCAATCGACCCGTTGGTCGCTGCTACTGACCGCCACCTTCGACCGGTAACCTGGCTCGCGAGACATAGCGCGGACTTCGATCACTCCGTCAATGATCTCTGGGATTTCTTGCTCGAATAGCCGCTGTACGAGCTGCGGACGGGCACGGCTAAGAATTACTTTGACGCGGCTGCCAGACTTGCGAACTTCGAAGACCGTAGCACGCACCCGCTCGTTGACGTGATGCGACTCGCCCGGAATCTGCTCGCTGCGGGGCAGAATCGCTTCGACGTTGGTGAGCGTGACGGTCGCGGCGCCGCCCTCGTAGCGCTGAACGATGCCGCTAACCATTTCGCCTTGGAGTTCGGTGTATTCGTCGAAAAGCGAATCGCGCTCGGCTTCGCGAATTTTTTGAATCATCACCTGCTTGGCGGTTTGGGCGCCGATGCGGCCGACGGTCTCTTCCGAGTCGAGCACCTCACCGTCGCAGGTGGCAGAGATTTCGCCCGATTCACGGTCGATGCCGACCGTTATTTCGGCCTCTTCGCCATAGTGCTTTTTCGCAGCAGAAATGAGCGCATCTTCGATCCCCTCGAAGACGATTTCTTTATCGATGTTTTTGTCGCGATGAATGGCATCAACGATTCTCAGCACTTCACTGGCGTTCATGGTGTTTTTACTCCGCGGCGTATTCGCCCGCCGCACGGCAAACCGAGTTGTTCGAAATTTTCAAATTGTCTTAAATCATAGCTTTTCCTTAGATTATAGCTCACCTGCTTGCGAGACCGCGTTGCAATGCTATTGCTTCGCAGGTACCCGCATTTGCCGCGTGTCGGACCCTACTAAAAAAACCCCACCTAGAAACCGGTGGAGCCGCCCAGCAAGCCTAAAGTCCTTTTACGGAGCCAGCTTATACCGGTCCATAGTCTGGCCACTCTACTGCTCGAAATGGGCATTGTCAAGCCGCTCTAGGCGATCAAGGCCTGGGGGCCTGGGCTATGAATCTACGCTGGGAATCTACGCTAGGAATCTACGCTGGGAATCTACGCTAGGAAACTACAGCCGCCACCACCAAGGCAGTTGCCTGAGCCTGAGGGGTGACACTGAGTTTAAGAAAGTTGCCGCCGGGAGCAGCGCCATCCTCTGTGGCCACGGCGAGAGGACACTTGGGATCAGCCGATTCGAAATTGAGCGTCCGAAACAGCCGCTGCTCGTGGAGTGCTTTGGTGCTGGCGATAACTTCGACGATTCCACTACCCGCTCCCAAATTGCCGAAAGAACTCTTGGCCGCGACAACTGGCACGCTTTTGCTCTGGTCGCCCAATACCATCGCCAAAGCAAGCGCTTCATCGGCGTCGCTTCTCTGAGTCCCCAGGCCGTGGGCGTTGACGTGACCGAGTTGGTAGGGGGAGCCAAATCGGCTGGAAGAGGTCGCTGCTTCGCCGAGCGCTGTTCGAGCCGCATTCGCTAAGGCCGCAGCAGGTTGCCCTTCCAAATTGCAATTGGTCACCGTGCTGCTACCGGTACCGACCACTTCGGCGTAGATCGTGGCACCGCGACGGCGGGCCAATTCTAGCTCCTCAAGCAGGATCGCGCCCGCCCCTTCGCCGACCACCATCCCTGTCCGGTTGGCGTCGAACGGACGTGAGGCTTCCTCAGGCTTGGCTGTAGGATCAGCCAACTCCTCTTGCTGCAGGGCATGCACGGTTTTGAAAGGATGGATCCGTGTGCCCGTCGCGCCGGCGATCATTCGGTCGGCGTGGCCCCGTTGAATCGTCTGCATCGCTTCTCGAATGGCCATGACCCCGGCAATCTCTCGTAAAGTGATCGAATTGTTCGGACCACGTAGATCGTTGATAATTGCAATGTGGCTGCCAGGCATGTTGGGTAGATACTTCAGCATCCAGAGCGGATTCATTTCGCGGAGGCCGTCTTGCCCCCACTCCCGATAGCGAAAGCCGCTGTCTCTCACACCGCACGTCACCATACCGTCGACCAGGTCGTCGGGTGGGCTGAGCATGTAGTCGCTGCCAAATACGACGCCCGACCGCTGGGGATCCATCGGCTCTTCGGAGAACCCAGCGTCGGCCACCGCCTGTTGGGCCGCCGAAACAGCCATCATCGTTTCACGGCACATCACTTTGAGTGCCTTGCGGATCGCCTTTTTCTGGTCCTTGCGGAGCGCACCGAAGTTGTCGATCACGCCAGTGAAGTCGCGCGCCTCACCGCCAAATTGGACCAAGCCATCCAGTTGCGGCAGTAAACTCAGCGGTGCGACACCACTTTGTCCGTTGAGCAGAGCTTCCCACATTGATGTCGCACAATTGCCAAGCGGACAGACGACCCCCAGTCCGGTAATCGCGACGCGTCGGTGCTGGTCACCAGTCGAGGTCATTGCGGGGATGAGCTTGGAGGCTGGAGGGAAAATAATCGAGTGCCCTACAGCCTAAAGCCTTCGGCCCCCGGCCTCAATGCCTCGTACCCACGGTCCGTCTCAATACCGGCCGTGGAATGTCTGGTTTGCTCGGGTGGCCGTCGAGATCGGCGGGGCTCCTCCCGGTAGCGAGGCGGCAATCGGCCCCTTGCTCTCGACAAACAGCAGGGCGTCGGCCCGCGGCGCGGCTTTGGAGAGTTGCAGCGCGTCGGTCAGCAGATTCGGTTTTTGAGGGCCTGGTGTGGCGACCACTCCCATGCTTAACAACAGCACTTGGTCGGTCGGCCAGCGAAAGCGCTCGTGCAATTGCACCATCGTCATTTGCGGCACTTGGCACTCTGCCCGTTGGTTGGGGGCAATGTTGTTGGGCACTTCGAGTTTCACTGACAGCATTTTTTCGACTTGCGACAGCCTCAATTTGATGACCGCGTCAACGGTGCGCGTATCCATCGCCAACAGCGGACTGAACTCGAGACTAAAACCTTCGTCGAGCTGTCCCATTTCGGGCTGGTAGCCAGGCCAAGTCTGTTGGGTACGAATAATCCCCTTGGTGTAGGGCCGTGGCCGCATCGACGAAACGACTAGCGACTGGCCGTTCTGTACCATTTGATGTGGCGGGTTGTGTTCGCGATAGTCGGTCCGCCGCTTCAATTCTGACATCAGCAGCGCTGCGTCTTCTTTGGCTAACATCCAGCCTTGCACGCCGGACGACTGGACCGGCAGCGATTTCATCAACGGCATCGCCCGTGCGCGCCAGTTGGGATTTTTGATCGTGATGATCCGCATGCCAAAACCATGATTTTCGGCAGCCCGGTTTACGAAACGGTCGACAATGTCGGCCACGACCGCCTGCATTTGTGGTGTGTGATAGACGCGCAAGGTACGATTGTCGGCACTCAAAAGTCCAACCGGGGTTGAGTGCCACGCTTCGTAGCCGGTTTCACGCAGGATCCAATCGATAATCAACTGCTCTGGGTGTGCGGTCGACTGAACTCGAAGTGTGTAGGAACTGATGTCGTATTCACGCCAGATTTCGCCGTGGTCGTTCGGTAGCGTGCTGGAGCCCTTGCTGACCGGTGCGCCGGTGATTCGCTGACCGGTTGCCGTTACTGGCGCAGTCGTTTGCGGAGTGACCAGGCCGCCCACCGCCGCAGTCGCGTTGCGCGGGTCGGTTGTTTGGTTGTTGCCATTGTTATTGTTATAGCGGCCGGTAGGTGCCGAGCTGCTGCCGGTAGGCCGCCAACCGCTCGCTTGAGCGTGGACCGAGCTTGGCAACAGGCAGCTAAACAAGACGAGTGCCGCGATGCGCAGGTGCATCGGAGTTCTCCTAAATGAGAGGCCAGCTTAAAGGGGCGTGGAGTATAGAGAGGCCCCAAGTTGGCGACAAGGCCGACTGCCCTCAAGCACCGACGGCTCAATTTAGTCGCCCGACGATGATCGACGCGTTATGTCCGCCGAAGCCAAAGCTATTGCTCATCGCGCTGACAAGCTTCCGCTGCTGGGGAGTATTGGGCGTGTAATTGAGATCGCAGTCGGGGTCGGGCGTCTCATAGTTGATGGTGGCAGGTACAACCTGATCTCGCATTGCAAGCAGGCTGAGGACCAACTCCACGCCTCCGCTAGCACCCAGCAGATGGCCTAGCTGGCTCTTGGTGCTGGAAATGTTAAGCTTGTAAGCGTGGTCTCCGAACACCGTCTTGACCGCCTTGGTTTCGGCTTTGTCGCCGAGCGGCGTGCTTGTGCCGTGGGCGTTAATGTAGCCGATGTCGGTGGTGTTGAGCCTCGAGTCGTCGAGGGCGTTGCTCATCGCTCGGGCTGCTCCCGAGCCTTGAGGGTCGGGTTGGGTGATGTGGCCGGCGTCGGCACTAGCTCCGTAGCCGAGGACCTCGCCGTAGATTCTCGCACCTCGAGTCTTGGCCAATTCGAGTTCTTCGAACAACAAAACGCCCGCCCCTTCCGAGAGCACAAACCCGTCGCGGTCTGCGTCGAAAGGTCGACTGGCAGCTGCCGGATTGTCGTTGCGAGTCGACAGAGCTTTCATGTTGGCAAAGCCGCTCATGCCCATCGGCGTAACAGCCGCTTCCGTGCCGCCCGTGAGCATGACATCGGTTTCGCCGCGCTGAATAGTTCGGTAGGCGTTTCCCATCGCGTTCGTTGCGCTGGCACAGGCAGTAGCGACAGCGTAGTTGACCCCCCGCAGCCCGAACCGGATGGACAGGTGTCCGCTCGCGGCGTTGAGCATCAACTTCGGAATTGTAAACGCGGAGACTTTATCAGGGCCTTTGTGAAGTAGTCGCTGTTCTTGCGTCTCAATTTCGTTAATTCCGCCGATTCCCGATCCAATGATGGCGCCAAGGCGAAATGGGTCGCACTTTGAGAAGTCGATGCCAGAGTCTTTTACGGCATCGATACCAGCAACGAGTCCGAATTGCGTAAATCGGTCAAGTCGCTTCGCTTCGCGCGGATGGACGTAGTCGGCCGTCGTCCAATCGTGGATATCGCCGCCGAATGTGACCTTATGGCCTTTCGTATCGAATGCCCGCAGGTTATGAATCCCGCTTTTTCCAGCAAGCACCTTCTGCCACAGGTCGTCGACCTGGCAGCTCAGCGACGTGATTGCACCAATACCTGTTACGACGACGCGTCGTTTCATCACTTTTACTACTTGCTGGCGTTTTGGTCGATAAACTCAACCGCCTGGCCAACCGTTTGGATCTTCTCCGCGGCGTCGTCAGGAATGTTGACGTCAAATTCTTCTTCGAGCTCCATGACGAGCTCGACCGTGTCGAGCGAGTCGGCGCCTAAGTCATTTACGAAGGAGGTATCCGCCGAGATTTTGTCTTTGTCCACACCAAGCTGTTCAGACACAATGTCCGTTACTCGTTCCAATACTGAGGCCACGTTGATGGTCCTCCTTCAAACTCAGGGATTAATGGTTGCGTAAATTGTTGATTGATCTCGGAAGCCGTGCAAAATAGAACGATTCCGCAATTGAGGTCAAGATATACCGTTTCTCTCGGCAAGTGTCTAGGTCGTCCCGGCCGTTTCCGTAGGCCACCAAATTGAGGCAAGTTAAGCAATTAGAACGCCCTCTACGCCGTCAGCCCACCGTCAATGGTAAGCACCTGGCCGGTGATATAGCTGCCTGACTCGCTGGCCAAATACAGCACCGCGTCAGCGATTTCTTCGGCTTGCCCGAGCCGTTTGGCGGGGACACGCTTTTTTACTTCGTCCTGGACCGCGGGGCCAAGGACGTCAGTCAACTCGGTGGCGACAAATCCGGGGCAAATTGAGTTGACCGTCACTTTTCGCTTTGCGATTTCGCGGGCCACGGTCCGCGTGAATCCGATAATAGCCGCCTTCGAGGCCGAGTAATTCGCCTGCCCCGGATTGCCCATGATGCCCGACACGCTCGAAATGTTGATAATCCGCCCGTACCGCTTCCGCATCATGGCTTGAATCGCCGCGCGTGAAAACAGAAAGACCGATCGCAGGTTCGTGGAAATGACATCGTCCCATTCTTCGTCGCTCATTCTCGGCAGCAGAGTGTCGCGGGTGATGCCGGCGTTGTTGACGACGATATCAAGCCTCTCCCACTGCAGCGCGATTTTTTCGACCAGTTGCTGAACGGCTTCCGAGTCGGTCACATTCAGTGCAAAAGCCTCGGCGGCGCCACCGGCAGCTGCAATCTCATCGACCGTCTCTTTCAGCTTTGCTTCGTTGCGTGCAATGCAGGCCACCTTCGCGCCCGCCTTGCCTAGCGCCAGGGCAATCGATTTGCCGATACCGCGCGAGGCACCGGTGACAATGGCCGTTTGGCCAGAGAGATTAACTTGAATGCGACGCGACGCATTTTCAGGCATGATGAAATTTCTTGGTTGAGTGCTAAGTTTTTAAACACTGGTCTCCGCTAATCTTCGCTAATCAAAAAGCGAGGAATGATAAGTGCAGATCAGCGACGATTCGTGTTTGCCCCTTACGCAGCTAGCTTCTTAACGCAGCTATGTTCTCTACGCACCGACGTTCTCTACGCACCGATGTTCTCGCACGACAGTTTTCGAGAGATTCGTTTAAGTAATCCTCGTAGTACGCGTCCCGGACCAATTTCATAGCAGTTCGTGACGCCAAAATCGTCGATTAGCCAGCGCATTGATGCTTCCCAGAGTACCGGATTGACGACCTGCCTGACCAGCAATGAGCGGATTTCGTCGGGGTTTTTGTGAGGTTTGGCATCGACATTCGAAACCACCGGTATTCGCGGCGTCTCGATATCGACTTCTGCCAATGCTGCCGTTAAGCGGTTGACTGCCGGCTGCATCAGCGGTGTATGGAACGCGCCAGCCACAGCGAGTGGAATCACCTTCATGGCCCCAGCGGCTTCGGCCAGAGGGGCGACGCGTTGGCAAGCAGCCGAGCTGCCCGACACGACAATATTGCCTGGGCAAAGCAGATTGGCAATTTTCAAGACTTCTTCGCCCTGGCCCCCCCCCTTTTCGAGAGACCCCTTTTCGAGAGACCCCTTTTCGAGAGACGCTGCACACAGCCGCTCAATCTGCTCGCGCTCCATCCCGAGGATGCTGACCATGCCACTGGAGACGGAGTCGGCCGCGTCTTGCATCGCTTGCCCACGAGCCTGGACTAATCGCAACCCGGCGTCAAAGTCCATCGCACCCGCGAAGACCAACGCGGTATACTCGCCCAAGCTGAGGCCCGCCGTAACATCACAATTGGAGACGACATCGGCCGCATCCTGCTTGAGCTGTTCGAGCGCCGCGAGGCTACAGACGAATAAAGCAGGTTGGCTGTAGACCGTCGAGTTGAGCTTTTCTGCTGGGCCGTCGGAGCAGAGTTGGAGGAGGTCGTAACGCAAGACGTCGGCGGCCCGATCAAACAGCGCGCGGGCCGCGGGCTGCGAAGCGGCAAGCTCGGCCCCCATGCCGACATTTTGAGCACCCTGGCCAGGAAATAGAAACGCAGTCTTGGACATTTAGTCCTCGGTTGCGACAACCGTGCGGCCCATATAGTGACCGCAATTGACGCACGCCACGTGCGTCGGAGTTGCTGTGCCGCACTTCGGGCAAGCTTGCAATTGCTTGGCGGTCAGTCGATGATGCGATCGACGCTTGCCGGAGCGGGAATTGGAATGTTTCCGTTTGGGGACAGCCATGACAAGGCTCCCATGGTCTTCGTTGTGCTGGGTGATCTCGAATCGCACAGGGTACCTGTCGCGCGGTAGGGGGTCAATGGGGGAGAAATGACGCGGCTCGAATGACCCAGGCCGCATGACCGACAAAAGCCTGTCCAGTGCGTCATTCGGGCTCCCCGGTCGGTCATTTCTGGCACACCCCCATCCTGGGCTGATGAAATGCCGTTTTCTGCGGGTTTTGCTTTGTAAGCGTTAGGCGACATTGCGAAACTCTTGGTACGCGGCTTGGCGTTTTGACGCGAGCGTTTTGCCGAGTTTT
>Ga0310121_10003390_pt1 | contig 14550 bp, 13 predicted proteins | sample CB27_Tmax_986_MG_FD_203504 | JGI IMG/M metagenome (GOLD analysis project Ga0310121, IMG submission 203504) | Marine microbial communities from Western Arctic Ocean, Canada - CB27_Tmax_986 | ecosystem: Environmental > Aquatic > Marine > Oceanic | place: Canada: Western Arctic Ocean | collected... | reverse complement strand
AATGCCGTCCTGTTCTGCGGTTCCAGATTATTCTTTAGCAAATTGAATCCGCGTTGTTCACAGGGGGCCGGTTTCGAGATTTGCACCGCCGATCGTTCCGCCGCGGCGGCAGTTTTGCCGCGGATGGCGAGGGCTGGAACGGCACCTTGGAGAACTCTTGAGGGTCTCTCGGAGGGATGTGAATAAGTTGCGGACAAGTCCGGTTTTTGGGGGCTCGAGGGGGGGCCTCCTGAGGACGGTTTGCACGGTCCTGGAACTCCCTGATAGTCAGAAGATGGTGACAGTTTGCGAGGGGCCGGGACTGGCAGTCCGGGGGAGGCGCGGTGCAGCGCAGCGTGCGGGGGCGCCCGCGACAGGATGGCACCGTAGGGCGATGGCGGAGTGGGGGACTCAGCCTTTGATCTCCAATAACATCTGGGCGTTGTTGGGGAATTTCTTCAGGAAGAAGAGGAGGCGTTCCATGGCCTCGAGAGGCCTGTGGCCCGAAAGCCCGCGCCGGATCAGATAGATCTTTTGAAGCATGTGTTCCGGCAGGAGGAGTTCTTCGCGGCGCGTGCCGGACTTGAAGATATCGACGGCGGGATAGATGAAGCTCTCGGCGATCTTGCGATCGAGAACCAATTCCATGTTACCGGTTCCCTTGAACTCCTGGAAGATGGCTTCGTCGGCTTTCGAGTTGGTTTGTACCAGGGCCGTGCCGATGATGGTCAACGAGCCGGCCTCCTTGGTCCTGCGCGCCGCGGCGAAGAGGCGCCGTGGCATTTCGAGAGCGCCTGCCACGATCCCGCCGCTCTGGTATCCACGACCCTTGCCTCCCCCCATGCTGCTGTTGTAGGCGCGGGCAAGACGCGTGATGGAATCGAGGACCAGGAAGACATCCTGCCCGGACTCCACCAGCCGCTTGGCGCGCTCGATGCACAGTTCGGCAAGTCGGCAGTGGTTCTTGGCGTGCATGTCGTTCGAACTGGCGTAGATCTCCGCTTCCGGAACCTGTCGTTTGAATTCCGTCACCTCCTCCGGCCGCTCGTCGACCAGGAGGATCATGAGATGCATATTCTCGGTGTAACGATCGCGGACGGCCTCGGCGAGGTGGAGCAAGAGCGTGGTTTTCCCGGATCGGGGAGGGGAGACGATCAGGCCGCGCTGGCCGCGCCCGATTGGCGCGACCATGTCGATCACGCGGGTCGTGAACCGTTCCGGCACAGTTTCGAACGGGATGCGTTTGACCGGATTGGTGGCCTTGAGTTCCTCGAAATAGGGCAGGTAGCGGGCCTTGGCCGGTTTCAGGCCGTTAATGGAAGTCACCTCGGTGAGTTGAGGCCCCCGGTTTCCTTCCTGCGCGATGCCGTGAATCCACATTCCGACCCGCAGGCCCTCCTTGCGCACCAATTCGGGAGGGAGGAAGACATCCTCGCGTGATTGCTCGAAGTCCTTTTCGGGGCGGCGCAGGAATCCGAAGCCCTTGGGAGCCAGTTCGAGCATGCCGTCGACCTCGACCGGCGGACCGGTCAACGTGACGGCCCGGCGATCTTCCTGTTCGTCGTTGTCGTTGTCCTTGCGCCTGTCATTGGATTCTCCGCCGCGCCGGCATCCCTTTCCGCGCACTCTGCCGCGAACCGGGCCGCCGCGCCGCCTCCGGCCTCCCTTTCCACCACCCTCACGCTCCTTGGTTTCCCTCGTTTCAGTACCGCCCGAGGATTGGCGTTCGGCCTTTGGCGACGACTCCTTTCCGGGCGACTGTTTTTCGGTGGCCGGCGCCTCTTGGCGGGCGGGTTTGTGGGCCGGGGATTTTTTGTCCGTGACAGAATCGGCGCCGGGGGCGTCGACCGTCTCGGATTTGGGATCGGAACTCATGTCGATGGGGAAGGTGGAAGGGAGTCAGTTCTGGAGCTGGGCAAGCACCTCGTCGGAAAATTCAAAATTCGTGTAGACGTTCATGGTGTTATCTGTGGAAATCTCTACCATGATGGCGATGCCTGCGGGGCCGTATCCCTCGTAGGTCACTTCCTGGTTGGCATCTCCGCCCAGTTCGCCGGTTCCCTTCTTGATGGCACGCTCGATGTTTTCCTTTGGCATGGACTGGCCCTTGGCGCTCTCGATGGCGGTGCGGAGGCGGGGATTGAGATCCGGGGCGCCCCCGCCATCGCGGGCCGCGATCGAGATTTCCTGTGAAAAGCGGCTGAAGAGCTTGCCCTTCCTGGCATCGACGCGCGCCTTGATATGCTTCACCTTTGACCACTTGTTGTGTTCGGCCATGCGTGGGAACTATCGAATTGTTCGGTAAAATGGATTCGGGACGCGCCTCGGGCACCCGGATATCTGCGACCATGCGCTCGTTGCGGAATACCTCAGCCAGGGAGAGAGCAGTGAGGCTTCGCAAGCCTGTCGACGGAAATACGATCAACCGTCGAACGATCCAGACAGGACAATGATGAGGTTCCCTCGTGATTTGGCAATCACAAATTTCACTCTCTGGGGGTTTCGCGCCCGGATATTCGCTTGAAATGCGCCTTCGGCCCCTCCTCGCCATTGACCACGGATTGCCCGGCGGCTAAAGCCAGCCCATCCGTCATGAATGACCCGATTACAGTAACCATTACGGGGGCTGCCGGCCAGATCGGCTATGCTCTGCTTTTCCGTATCGCCTCTGGAGCGGTCTTCGGACCGGACCAGCCGGTAATCCTCAAGCTGATCGAGATCGAGCCCGCCATGGGTGCGCTGGAAGGGACCGTGATGGAGCTGGACGACTGCGCCTTTTCTCTGCTGCAGGGGATTTATCCCACGGCCGATCTCGAGGAAGGATTCAGCGGGGCGAACTGGGCACTGTTGGTCGGGTCCATTCCGCGCAAGGCGGGCATGGAGCGCAAGGACCTTCTCGGCATCAACGGAAAGATATTCACCGGACAGGGTGAGGCCATCGCCCGCAACGCGGCAAACGACATCCGGGTTCTGGTGGTCGGCAATCCATGCAACACGAACTGTCTCATCGCAATGAACAATGCCGGGGATGTGCCGGGGGACCGCTTTTTCGCCATGACCCGCCTCGATGAGAATCGCGCCAAGAGCCAGCTGGCCGCGAAAGCCGGGGTGCACTCCACCGCGGTGAGCAACATGTGCATTTGGGGTAACCACTCCGCCACGCAATATCCCGACTTCGTGCACGCGCGGATCGACGGCAAGCCGGCCACGGAAGTGATTGACGATCGCGCGTGGCTGGAAGGTGACTTCATCACGACGGTCCAGCAACGGGGGGCCGAGATCATCAAGGCCCGCGGCGCGTCCTCCGCCGCTTCCGCCGCCAACGCCGCGATCGATTCGGTGCGCAGTCTCCTCACGCCCACCCCGGCCGGCGATTGGTTCAGCGTGGCGGTCTGTTCGAAAGGGCACTACGGGATCGACGACGGTCTTATCGCGTCGATGCCGATTCGGACCGATGAGGCCGGGAACTGGGCGGTGGTGGAAGGTGTCGAGATCGACGATTTTTCCCGTGGAAGAATTGATGCTTCCGTGCAGGAATTGCGCGAGGAGCGCGAAGCGGTGAGCGACCTCATCCCCGTCTGACGTTGAACAAATCCTCGCTAACGATCGCGGGCCGGATCTTCTCGTCCCGGCTTTTCCTGGGCACCGGCAAGTTCGGATCGCCCGAGGTGATGCGCGAGGCGTTGGAGGCATCCGGAACCGAGATCGTGACGGTGGCGCTGCGCCGGGCCGATCTGAGCGGGGAAGGGGATCCCTTCGCGAACATTCTCGAGTTCGTCGATACCGCCAAGTACGTCGTGCTGGCCAACACCAGCGGCGCCATGAACGCGGCAGAGGCGGTGCGCCTCGCACACCTCGCGGAGGCGGCGGGGCTGCCCAAATGGATCAAGCTCGAGATTCACCCCGACCCGAACTATCTCCTGCCCGATCCGGTCGAAACCCTCGCAGCGGCGGAGCAACTGGTGCGGGAAGGCTTCACGGTGCTGCCCTACATCAACGCCGATCCCGTCCTCGCCAAGCGCCTTGAAGAGGTTGGAACCGCCACGGTCATGCCGCTGGGTTCTCCGATCGGCTCGAATCGGGGGCTCGCCACCAGGGATCAGATCGAGATCATCATCGAGCAGGCCAACGTCCCGGTGGTGGTCGATGCCGGAATCGGGGCGCCCAGCCACGCTGCAGAAGCGATGGAGATGGGTGCCGACGCGGTCCTGGTCAACACCGCCATCGCCGTTGCAGGCGATCCGGTCCGGATGGCGGCCAGCTTTCGGCAGGCGGTCGAAGCGGGCCGAAGCGCCTTCGAGGCAGGTTTGCCGATGCGTGGGGAGCGGGCCGAGGCCACCAGCCCGCTCACGGGATTCCTGGGGGAATAGGGTCTTGGTTCCTGGTCCCAGGTGGGTTGCGGCGTCCCGTCCGGGAGGCGGCCGGAGGGGCGGGGATGGAATTCGCCCGCTTGAATCCCGGCTGGGTTGAGTCACACTCTGCGCTCACCGGCCACCATGTTTGGACGCAACAGGCAGGCGGGTTACGCCCGCGCCCGGGAAAGAATGGTCCGGGAACAGCTCCTTGCGCGCGGGATCAAGGACGAGCGGGTGCTGGCTGCGATGGGGCAGGTCCCCCGTCACGAGTTCGTCCCGGAACGGCTCCGGGGTCGGGCTTATGAGGACAGGCCCCTCCCGGTCGGCCACGATCAAACCATTTCGCAGCCCTACATTGTCGCCTTAATGACAGAGCTCCTGGCACTGAAGGGAGAGGATTCGGTCCTCGAGGTGGGGGCCGGATGCGGATACCAAAGCGCCATCCTGGGGTGCCTTGCCCACCGGGTGTGCGCCCTCGAACTGGAGCCGGAACTTGCAGCCGCAGCCCGCCAAACGCTGGAGCGGCTGGACATCGGCAACGTCGACCTGCGCCACGGCGACGGTTTTGCCCCGTGGCCCGGTGGGGGGAGCTTCGCTGCCATCCTGTGCGCCTGCGCGCCGCTGGAGGTTCCCCGCGCACTCCTTTCGCAATTGGCGCCCGGGGGCCGCCTCGTTTTGCCGGTGGGCGCGGCCGGCGGGACCCAGGAATTGCAGTGCTGGTGCCGCGCCGCGGACGGCACCTTCCAGCGGGAGGCGCAGGGGGCGGTCCGCTTTGTTCCGATGCGCCACCCTCACTCCTTGTCTTGAGCGGATCTGGCCGTATGGTGGCCCCGTAAGCGAGCATGACTCCCCTCTTCCGGAAGATACTCGGAATGAACTGGGTGCTGATTCTCACCATGTATGGCCTCCTGGTCTTTGGGGTGTTCAGCATCGAAAGCGCGGCGCGGCATATCCCGATCGGAAACCTCGAACCGGATCAGTGGGGGCTCTGGTTTGCCGACCGCCAAAAACTTTGGATCATCCTGGGCAGCATCGTCTACTTCGGGGCGGCCCTCATCGATTACCGCTGGCTGAAGTGGCTGGGCATTCCCATGTATGTGATCGGGATCTCCATGCTGCTGGTGCTCCTGGGGAAGGGCAGCGAGGAACACCAGCTCACCGTGGCGGGAATCACCTTCCAACCCACCCAGCTCGTGATCGCGGCGGGAATTATCATGATCGGGCTCACCTTCGAGGCCCTCCCGCGCGTGCACAAGATGTATGCGCACCCGATCGCGAAGCTGGCGCTGATCGGGGGGCTTTGCGGTGTTCCATTTCTCCTCGTCGTGAAGAACGGCGACATGGGTTCCGCCATCGTGTGGTTGCCGGTCGCGGTGGTGGCGATGCTGGTGGGCGGCATCCCGTTTCGTTATCTGCTGTTCCTGACCCAGATCGCGGTCGGGCTTCTCGCAATCGTCTACTTTCTCGCCCTCCCGATAGTGTCCGAGCGGGGCGCGAGGCGCATCGACAACTACCTCGAAAACCTGGAGCGGGGATACATAGTCGATACCGATGAGAACTACGCGGAGTACCGCGTCACGATGGCGGTCGGCAAAGCGGGCTGGAAGGGGGTAGGCTATTCGAGCACCGCCAAGAACTCGCTCCACCACCGCAAGGATATCCCGTGGATGACTGCCCACAACGACTACATCTTTGCGGTCATTGCGGAGGAGCAGGGATTCCGGGGCAGCCTGCTGCTCATCACGGGATTCGCCCTGCTACTGATCCAGTGTCTCTTCATTGCCTTCTACAGCCGGGATTTCTCGGGCCAGCTCATTGCCTCGGGCGTGGTGGCGCTGCTCTTCGCCCACATTTTCGAGAACATCGGCATGTGCGTCTCCATCATGCCGATCACCGGAATTCCCCTGCCTCTCATCAGCTACTCCGGGACCTTTGTGCTCATATGCATGTTTCTGCTCGGCGTGGTGCAGAGCATCTGGGTGCACCGGAATACGGAGCGGCGGGGAGGGGAGGTCCGCCTCGATTGAGCGGGGTTCGGGGCCCGGTTGATAGTTGAAGGATTTTCCGCGGTCCAAAGCGCTTCAATCCACCAGCACGGGATTCATCAGGTCCTGGCGCGCGGGCCCTATTCGCGCACCACCTCACCGCTCTCGTCCAGCCAGGCCATGATGCCGCCCCGGACGTTGGTGACATTGGTGAAGCCCGCCTGCTGCATGAGGGAGACGGCGTGCGCACTGCGTTGCCCCATCTTGCAGTAGACCAGGTAGGGCCGGCCGCGGGGAAGGTCGTCGAGGTGGGCTGCAAACTCACTGAGGGGAGCGAGGCGGGATCCCTCGATGTGCGCCCAGGCGTATTCGTCGGGCTCGCGGACATCGAGGAGGGCGCCGTCGAAACCGTCCGAGAGGAGACGGCGGACCTCCGCCACGCCGATCTCCCTGACGCCGGCCTCCGCTGCACAAGTCTCCTGGTAGATGACCGGTTCGGTGATGGACGGGTTGGGACCGCAGAGCGCACAGTCCGGGGCGGCTTTCAGCGCGATTTCGCGCATCCTGGTGTCGGCGGCATCGTAGTGCAGCATGCGGCCCGCGAGGCTGGTGCCGTACCCGGTGAGGAGTTTGAGGGTCTCCATGGCCTGCAGGGTCCCGATCACGCCGGGCAGCGCGCCAAGCACGCCGGCCTCCTCTCAAGTCGGGACGGTGCCGGGCGGCGGAGGCTCCGGGAGCAGGCAGCGATAACAGGGGGAGGGGAGTCGCGGGTCGAAGACGCTCAACTGGCCTTCGAATTGATGAATGGCTCCGGCCACCAGCGGCTTGCCCAGGAGCCAGGCTGCGTCTGCAACGAGGAAACGGGTCGGAAAGTTGTCTGATCCGTCGAGAATCACATCGTAGCGGGCGAAGAGCTCCATGACGTTATCGCCGCCGAGGCGTACGGGATGGGCTTGCACCGCAATATCGGAATTGAGCTCCACGAGGCGCGAACGGGCGCTCTCCGCCTTGGAGGCTCCGACCCATCCCTCGTCGTGAATGACCTGTCGCTGCAGGTTGGAGAGTTCGACCTGGTCGTCGTCGACGATCCCGAGTCTGCCCACCCCCGCGGCGGCGAGATAAAGGGCGGCCGGGGATCCGAGTCCGCCGGCCCCGATGCAGAGGACGGACGACTTTCCCAGGGCGGCCTGGCCCTCGGCCCCGAATCCGGGGAGGGAGAAGTGCCGCGCATAGCGGGTCTGATCGCGGTCGGAAAACATCCTCGTTGCTCGTCGCCAGCATGGTTGACCTGATTTCTCTTCACCGCAAGCGCTCCATGCCGTATCCCGGCCCTGTCATGGCAGAAGTCCAATCCACGTTCCGTCTCAAGCGCGGCGATCCGGCCCCCTCCTTTGAACTTCCCGATCACGAGGGCCGGTCGTTTTCGCTCGGCGGCCTGCGCGGTGAAAAAGGCGCCCTGGTGATCTTTGCCTGCAACCACTGCCCTTTCGTCATTCACCTCGCGAGCGCGATAGGGAGGTTCGCCGAAGAGCTTGCCGCCAGCGGCATTGCAACCGTCGCGATCATGCCCAACGACGTCGAGAACTACCCGGACGACCATCCCGACAAGATGGGGCCCTTCGCTGCGGCGTCCGGATGGAACTTTCCCTACCTCTACGATGAGACGCAGGAGGTCGCCAAGGCGTGGGGCGCGGCCTGTACACCGGATTTCTTCCTGCTCGATGCGGAAGGACGCCTGTTCTACGCCGGCCAGTTCGATTCTTCGCGGCCGAAGAACGATGAGGCGGTGAGCGGCGGGGATTTGAGAGGAGCCACCACGGCTCTCCTGGCGGGGGAGGAGGCGCCCGGCGCGGTCTATCCCAGCAGCGGCTGCAACATCAAGTGGAAGGCCGGAAACGAGCCGCCCTATTTTGGATAGGAGGGAGTCCGTGCTTGCCGCGAGCGGGCGGCAGCGCGAAGCTAGCAGACAAGAGATCACGACTCATGGACGCGCTCATCAAGGAAGTCGATGCCGGAATGGAACTGGACGACCGGCACATCGATGCGGCGGTTGAGTTCCTGCTCGACGAACACGCCGACGTCGACAAGAAGGCGCATTTTCTCGAAGCGCTCGCCTCCAAGGGAGAGACCGCCTCGGAGATTGCGGAGTTTGTGACTGCCCTGTTGGAGCGCGCGGTCGACCCGGAGGTCGAGACCCTCGACTTGAGCGGCCCCACGATCGACGTGTGCGGCACGGGGGGGGACAAGCTGCACCTCTTCAACGTCTCGACCACTTCGATGTTCGTGATTGCGGCCGGAGGGGCCGTGGTTCTCAAGCACGGCAATCGCGGCATCACGTCCAGGAGCGGGGGAGCGGATGTCCTGGAGGCGCTCGAGATTCGCATCGATCTGCCGCCGGCAGGATTTCGCAAGTGCGTGGAAAAAGCCGGGGTCGGATTCCTGTTTGCGCCGCTCTATCACCCCGCCTTCAAGGCCGTCATGCCGGTCCGCAAAAAGCTGGCGAAAAAGGGAATTCGGACCATTTTCAACCTCATCGGCCCTCTTCTCAATCCGGCCCGGCCCCAATGCCAGCTGGTGGGCGTGATGCAGCGCGAACTCGCTCCGGTCTTCGCCGAAATTCTTCAACGCCTTGGGCGTGAATCGGCCTGGGCGGTGCATGGGACCACCGGTGACGGCCGCTCCGTGGATGAACTCAGCACGATGGGCTCGACCCGTATCTGCAAGTCCGGCACGGTCGAGGAGCACGTCGATGAAGAAGTCCGCCCGCGGGATTTCGACTTGAAGCGCGCCGAGGTGAAGGGCCTGCAAGGCGGTGGGGCAGAGGAGAATGCGCAGATTCTCACGTGTCTCCTGTCGGGCGACGACAGCGGCCCGAAACTCGACATGGTTCTCCTCAATGCGGGGGCCGGCCTGGCCTGCGCCGGACTGGCGGATGACCTCGGCGACGGAGTCGACCAGGCCCGCGAATTGATCAAGTCCGGGGCGGCCATGGAGCGGCTGCGACTCCTGCAGGAGGTGGCAAAGTAAGCCCGGGCCAGAACCCGCTTTTGACCCCCGGAGCCGCAATCCGTTCAAACAAGGGCGGAGTGCTAGGCCTGCGCCAGGGGCTTCTCGGTCTGGGCGTCGATGATCCCGTAGCGTTCCCGGTGCAGGCTCGGATCACTGCGGAAAATGAGGCGCCCGGTATGGCTGCGCTCAAGCTCCATGAGCAGATTGGCGTCCTCGCTCTTGAAACGATTCAGGACCTCGGGATTCACGACCACGATGACATCGCCCACTTCGTCGCGGTGGCGGGTGATGACGCTGTTGAGGGCGCGCTGGATCTCCACGCTCATAGTCATGGTGGTCTTGACCTTCCCGCGGCCGGCACAATAGGGACAAGGCTCCAGAAGGGTCTCGCGCAGGCTCTCGTTGAGGCGCTGCCGGGTCATCTCCATCAGCCCCACGGCCGAAATCTGCAGAACCTGCGTCTTGGCCCGGTCCCGGCGCAGGCGATCCTTCATGGCCCGGTAAACGGCCTGCTGGTCCCGGCGGTGGCGCATGTCGATGAAATCCACCACGACGAGACCGCCGATATTGCGCAGGCGGAGCTGGCGGGCCGTCTCGTGCGCAGCTTCGATGTTGGTCTCCAGGATCATCTTGTCGACGTCCTTGGATCCACGGTTGCGCCCCGTGTTCACGTCGATCGAAATAAGGGCCTCGGTCTCGTCGATCACGATGTAGCCGCCACACTGGAGCCAGACCTGGCGAAGGAAGGCATCGTCGATCTGCTTCTGCACCCCGAGCGCGTCGAAGATCGGCTGCGGTGTCTGGATGTGATGAATGCGGCGCCTGGCCCGACGGGAAATCTTCTCCGCAATCGCCTTGATCTCCTCCATGGTCTCCACGTCATCGCAGACGACCTGGTCGATCTCCTCCGTGAGAAAATCCCGGGCGGTGCGCTCGATGAGATCGGGCTCCTTGAAGATGCACACCGGGGCTGGATTGTTGTCGCGGATCTCCTCCACCTCTTCCCATTGCTCGAGCAGCATGGCGAGATCGCGCACAAAGTGCCGGGCGCGCTGGCCGGTCGCCACGGTGCGCATGATGATGCCCATCCCTTCCGGGACAGCCATGCGCTGCATGACGCGACGCAGCCGGGTGCGCTCCTGCGGATCTTCGATCTTGCGGGAAATACCGAACTGGTCGGCGTAGGGGGTCAGGACCAGGTAGCGGCCCGGGAGCGAGACGTTGGTGGTGACCCGCGGCCCCTTGTTGCCGATGGGCCCCTTGGAGACCTGGATCACGATCTCGGAGCCTACCGGGTAGAGATTGGGGATGTCCTTGGAAGTGATTTTTTTTGGCCGCTGGCCTTTCCTGGGGCGCCCCTGGCGATGAATCTCCTCCAACGTGTTGTCGAGGGCGGCCGGGATGGCATCCCAGAAGTGGAGAAAAGCATTTTTCTCCATGCCGATGTCCACGAACATGGCCTTGAGGCCGGGTTCGATATTCTTGATCCGGCCCTTGAAGACGCTTCCGACGAGGTTGAGTTCGCCTTCACGCTCAACCTCGTACTCCTCCAGGATCCCGTCCTCGAGGAGTGCTACGCGCCGTTCGAGTTTCTCAGCATTGATGACAATGGTATTGCCCTGGCGCGCATCGATTTTGCCAATGCGGAGGGCCCGCTTGATCTTGTTCAGCATGGTGAAAAGTCATTGCGTTGTTTTCCGGGGATGGGGTCCGCTTCGTGGAATCGTTCACCGGATCGGCTCCCGGCCATCCGGGTTGGTAGAGGTTCCCGAATCTGCATCGGGCGTAATGGAGGGCAGTGGGATCACGCGAGGTTTTACTTTGACCGGCGCCTCCGGCGACTGCGCTTCGGAGGCTTCCTCGCCTGTTTCGCCCTCTTCGTCAATAGTGAGAGAGAGAAGATCGCCGTCCGGCAACGTGATTTCCTCGATGGGATCAAAGTTTCCGGGCGCTTCGCCCAGGCGGTCCAAGGGCAGCTTGAGGCCATTTTCGGCGGCAAAAAGCCCCCGCAGGATCATGTGGACCAGGGGCCCGGCCACCTTCCCGCCCGATTTCCCGTTCTGGACCACGACTGCCACCGCGAAGCGGGGAGCCTCGAAGGGCGCAAAGGCCACCGTCCAGGCATTGTGCGATTTCTTTCCGAAATCCGTGGTCTGGGCGGTCCCGGTCTTGGCTGCCACCGGGATCTCCTTGAGGGAGGCCCGGCGGGCGGTTCCGCCCAGTTCGTTGGCCGCCTTCCACATCCCTTTGCGAATCCTGTTCAACTCGGACTCCGACAGGCCCTTGGTCAGGAGATCGACCTTCAGCTCCGGAATATCGCTCACCACCACTCCCTCGACCGGATCCACCACCCGCTTGACGATACGGGGCCGATAGTATTTCCCGCCGTTGGCGATACAGGCCACGAGCCCTGCCATTTGGAGGGGCGTCGCCTCGGAATCCCCCTGGCCGATCGCCAGCTGCGCCACCAGGGCGGGCGTCATGAAGTGCCCGGGGCGGTAGTCCCGCTTCCACCAACTGCTGCCCGGCACGATTCCCTGGTCCTCGGCCGGCAGCCTGATTCCGGTCGGACGCCCCAGGTTGAGCGTGCGGAAACCGTCCGCCATGCGGGTCGCCCCCAGCTCCGTCGCCATTTTCATGAAGTAGGGATTGCACGAGCGCTGGATCGCGGTCTCGAGCTTCAGTCTCCCGTGCCCCACCCTTTTCCAACATCGAATCTTCACGTTTCCGCTCCTCCCGAAGGCGAGATGACCGATGCAGCGGTGATGGAAGTAGAGGCGATCGTTGAGTCCCGCCGTAACGGCGGTGGGAAGCTTGAAGGTCGATCCCGGAGTGAAGCTCGAGATGGCCCGGTTGATGAGAGGGAAGGCCTTGTTGGACTTGTACTCCTTCCACTTCTCGCCATCGATGCTCGGGATAAAGCGGTTCGGATCGTAGTTGGGGACAGAAGCCATGGCGAGGACCTCCCCGGTGTTGACGTCCAGCACCACCGCCGCGGCGCGGCCGGCCTTGCGCAAAACCCTCTCGACCAGGTACTGGACGCGCGCGTCGATCGTGAGGACCACCTGTTTTCCCTGGCTGGGGGGAATGTACTCGGTTTCCACTTCGCCGAGAATGCGGCCTTTTTCGTTTTTGCGAAGGACACGGCGCCCGGGGGAGCCGAGGAGGTGTTCGTGCATGGTGGCCTCGATCCCGGCGGACCCGGCCGCGTCTCCGAGGTAGTGGTCGTACTCTTCCTTGGCCGCTTTCGGGATGTCACCTTTTCCCCACTGCGTGAGATAGCCCAGGATGTGGCAGGCCAGCGTGCCATACGGATACTGCCGGCGAGGACGGACCGTCACGTAGACCCCGGCCATCTCCATGTTGTGTTCGGCCAGTCGCGCGAATTGATCGTAGGTGAGGTCGACCGGAAAGGTGAAGGGGACCAATCCGCCGTGGGTGACGTAGTGTGTCCTGAGCGCTTTGGAACTGTAGAGGGGCTCGATGCCGTGCTCGACGAGACGCGGCACGATGGCCTCCTTGACGATATTGACGATCTTCTCGGCGCGTTCCTTGGTGGGGACGGTCATGCCGATCAGCTTGCGCCCGGGACGTTGTTCCGAATGCTGGCGCTCCCACTCGCTGTGAATCTCCTCCAGGTTGAGCACCAGCTCGAAGTTGCGGATGTTCTTGGCGAGAAGCTCGCCGTTGCGATCCACGATTGTCCCACGCACGCCCGGCTCGCGGATCGAGATGGTCGACTCGCCCGGGATCAGCTTGAAGTAAAACTCCCGTTGCTCGATCTGGTAGCGGTAGAGGCGGGTCAGGAGGGTGCCGGCGCCGATCAGGATGATGGCAGTCAGGAGGTAGAGCCGGAATCGAAAGCGGGGTTCCATGACAGATTTATCGTTAATAATCTACGAAGGCCCGGCGGCCGGTCTTCAGGCCTTCGTAGCGAATTGTGTGGTGGAAGAGACGGGCGAGCCGGAAAAGGGCCCAGAAGACGAGAGGGGAGAGGAACATCGTCAGCAGCGAGGTGAAGCTGATTTTCAGGAGGAGCGCCCGTGTCACCACGAAATCGCCCCGGATGAAGGTGATGAACATGTACTCGACGAACAGATACAAGAATATCGCCACCCCGGAAAGCAGCGCCGAGACATGCCACTTGCCCTCCCGGAAGAGGGGCTGGATGCCTTGCATGAAAAATCCCATCAAGGCGTAAAGGATGATCGAGTAGCCGAAGCGCACGTCTTCGTTCGCGTTGACATAGACGTCGGCGTTTCCGCCGTGCGGGCCGAGGATGTGCTGGGCGTCCCACAGGAAGCCGCACGCGAACGCCAGCATCAACATCGGCCCGACATTGATCGTCACCGCGCTGCACAGGAACACGAGCGGAACCACCAGGATGCGGGCCTCGTAGAGGCTCACGAAAGCGGGAGAGAACTGCTGCACGACGCAGGCCACAATCACCATCGCGAGGAGGCTGACATGATACCAAATCACGGCCTTACTTCTCCGCCTCCTTCGCGATCACGAAAACCACCCCGAGGTCCCTGAAGTTGACCGACGGCTCGACGTACGCCTCGCCTTCCACCGGTCCGGGGATATAGGACTTCACGGTGCCCACCAGGATGTTCTCGGGAAAAATACCGCCCTTGCCGGTAGTGACGACTTTCATTCCGGGCCGGATCGCGGCCTCCCTCGAGAGGTGGCGCAGGCGCAGTTCGGGCTTCCTTCCGTAGTGTCCGCGCACTCCGTGCACGATGCCCACCTCGGGGGTGCCGGCCACCTGCACGGACACCTGGCACCGCTCGTCGGTCAGCAGGATCATGCTCGCGACGTCCTTGTCGACCGTATCGATTTTGCCGGCCAGTCCTCCCGGGGCCAGGACGGCAATCTGCGGTCCGATCCCGGCCCTCTCACCGCGGTTGATGATGGCTGTCTCCCACCAGGTGGAGGGCTGGCGCTTGATGACCCGCGCCGCGATCACCTCGATGCTGCTGCGTTTTTCGAATTCCAGCGCATTGCGCAATTCGCTGTTCTCCCGTTCCAGTTCGCGTAGCCGTCCTTCGATGGATCGCAACTTGCCGAATTCCATCTCGATACTCTTGAGCCGGTTCTCGAGATCTTCGGAGTGCTCGACTTCTTCCAGGAACTTCCGGGCCGCCACCTCCAGTTCCGAGCCACCCTTCAGAAAGGGGGAGATCATGGCGTAGTAAACCTGCTGGATCTTGCGCACGCTC
>Ga0310121_10003389_pt1 | contig 14554 bp, 9 predicted proteins | sample CB27_Tmax_986_MG_FD_203504 | JGI IMG/M metagenome (GOLD analysis project Ga0310121, IMG submission 203504) | Marine microbial communities from Western Arctic Ocean, Canada - CB27_Tmax_986 | ecosystem: Environmental > Aquatic > Marine > Oceanic | place: Canada: Western Arctic Ocean | collected... | reverse complement strand
GATCCTATCGGACGCACCAATCTATCTGGTTCCACGCCGATCTTGCGATCGCGGCAAGGCTGCCGATTTTCGGATGCCGGCCTGGTCGCCATCACCGCCTGACACCACGGTCAATTTGGGCGCTTACACAGTTGGAGCAACAGCACACCACTCCAGTAACTGACAAAGGCGCAACTGCCGCCAGCAGTGAGCCAAGTTCAAGTCGTTCTACCACCCTATATTTCGTAAAAAAAGGCGACGTTGTCACACGCTTATCCACACCTGAATTGCGAGCGGCAGTTGCCAATAATGAATTTGCACCTGACGACCTCATTCGCAAATCTGAAAAAGACAAATGGATAAAACTCTCTAATGTAAAAGGCCTCGACTTCAAGAAGCCCTCTTAACTAGACAGAAGTCGCGCTGAGTTCACCAGAAGGTCCCACTGTTTGTGTCCCCGGCCAAACCACTGTGCTGAACAGGTTATACGTTTCATGGTAAGGGACAGGGACAGGGACGCGGCCGCGTTATATACTTCGCAAGTGCCGAGGAAAATGAAACCAGTATGGCCAAGGCAGCCCTCGAAAGTCAGCCTCACTGGGGTGGTTACTTGAAGACAAAGCCGTGTGGTGTTAGGTTCACAGGTGTCCTTTCCTGCCGTTTCAACACTTAATCAGCTAAGGGATTTCATGGCGAAACGAGCGAAAACCAGTTCCTTCGTTACGGAAGTTGAGCTGAACCCGACCGGCAGAGGGATGCGGCTCGCGTGAAGTTTTGTTACAGTGCGTTAGCCCCATGACGATCCAGGGCAGGTTGTAGGCCAACAGCCACAGGACGACACACGGGCGTGACTCTTTGGTGCTTACCCAAGTCAGAAAAGGACGGGGACGTATGAATCGTATGGTTCTGATCGTATTCGCGATGCTGCTATTTTTGCTTCTCCTCGGGGCCAGTCTCAGCGGGCTGTACACCGACTGGCTCTGGTTTGAGCAGGTGCAGTACTCGGGATTGTTCCTCACCGTGCTCACTACGAAACTATGGCTTGGGGCGGCAGGGGCGGCACTTTTGTTCTTCTTGTTATGGGTCAATCTGCGCATCGCGCGGCGGCCGACACAGGCCACTCTGGTGGTCCCAGGCAAGAATGTTCTGGCAATTCCCGACCGCCACCTCGTGGAACCCACGGTGAACCGTCTGCTCCCTGTCGCCATCCTGCTGGTCTCCGTGATCGCTGGTCTGGCCGTTGGGACCCTCTGGGAACAGGTGCTGCTTTATATGCACTCCACCGAGTTCGGCCAGCAGGACCCAATCTTCAACAACGATTTGGGCTTCTATGTCTTTCAGTTCCCCCTGCTCAAGTTGCTTTATCGACTCTTCATGTTGGCGATGGGCTTGTGCGTGGCCCTAAGCGCAGCGGTGTACATCTTCGACGAAAAGGTCGCCGTGACCGAAGATCGACAGTTCATCACCCTTCCCAGGGTGAAGCGGCACTTGCTGAGTTTACTGGGCATCATGCTTATGGCCAAGGCTTTGAGCTACCGCCTGAGCATGTATGACCTGCTGTATTCGCTGCGCGGTGTGGCCGCGGGGGCCAGCTACACCGATGTGCATTTCCTGCTGCCTGTCCTGTGGCTGCTGATGGTCGTCGCCGCGGTGGCCGGGATCGGGGTCATCTGGTTCGGCTTCCTCAAGAGATGGAAATTGGCGGCGGGGCTGGTGGCGGTCTGGCTAGGAGTGTCAGTGCTTGGCGGCCAGGCCCTGCCGTTCATGGTCCAAGTGCTCAAGGTGACCCCCAACGAACTGAACGCCGAGCGGCCGTATATCGAGCGGAACATCGCCTTCACGCGTGCCGCCTACAACGTCAACGACGTGAAGGAGAGGGACTTCTCCGGCGAGGAGCCGCTGACGCCCGAACTGCTCGAGGCCAACAAACTGACGGTCGAAAACATCCGCTTGTGGGACCACCGCCCCCTGCTGAGCACGTATGCCCAGTTACAGGCGATTCGTACCTACTATGACTTCCACGACGTCGATAACGACCGCTACACGATCAACGGCGAGTATCGTCAGGTCATGCTCTCGGCACGCGAGCTGAACTACGAGGCACTACCAAGCCGAACCTGGGTGAACGAACAACTCACCTATACCCATGGCTACGGCGTCGTTTTGAGCCCGGTGAACCGCATTCTCCGCGAAGGGGAGCCCGATTTCTTGCTCAAGGATATTCCGCCCGCGCTCCATCCTGATCTGAAAAACAGTAAAGGTCTCGAGCTCACCCGCCCGGAAATCTATTACGGCGAAACCGTCAATCCTTACGTCTTCGTCCGAACCAAGGCGCGCGAATTCGATTACCCGGTCGGTGACCAGAACAAATACACCACTTATGAGGGAAACGGAGGGGTGCCTGTGGGTGGCTGGCTGAAACGGCTGCTGTGGTCTGTCCGTTTCAAAAACTTGTCCATTCTGCTGAACACCGATGTGCACGCCGAAAGCCGCATCATGCTCTACCGTCGCGTCCTTGTTCGGCTGCAACGGCTCGCTCCCTTCCTGGTCTTCGACAACGACCCGTACATCGTACTGAGTGAGGGAAAACTGTACTGGATCTGCGACGCCTACACGCGCACAGCCCACTACCCGTACTCCCAGCCCATGGGCGGTAGTTTCGGCAACTACATCCGTAACTCGGTCAAGGCCGTCGTCGACGCCTACGACGGGACCGTTCACCTCTACGTCGCCGAGCCGGACGACCCCATCATTCAAAGTTACCAAAAGATTTTCCCCGACATGTTCCAGCCCCTGAAGAAGATGATGAGTCAGGACCTGCAGGATCATATCCGGGTACCGAAGGATCTATTCGAGATCCAGGCGCGGATTTATGCGAAATATCACATGACCGATCCCCAGATCTTTTACCAGAACGAAGATCTCTGGGAATTTCCCAAGGAAACGTACCGGCAGGACGAACGGGAGATGGAGCCGTATCACAACATCATGCGTCTACCAGGCGAGGCTCAGGAGGAGGAGGAGTTCGTGCTGATGCTCCCCTTCACTCCGCAGGGGAAGCACGTGTTGCGCGCATGGATGTGCGCGCGCAACGACGGCGACCAGTACGGCAAGTTGCTGGTGTATAACTTTCCGAAAGGAGAGCAAGTCGATGGCCCCTACCAGATCGAAGCGCGGATTAGCCAGAACGAACAGATCCGGGAACAACTGGCCCTGTGGATTCAAGGAGGTGATGTCGTCATCCGCGGAAACCTGCTCGTCGTTCCCATTGCCAACAGCCTGCTGTACGTCGAGCCGGTGTTCCTGCAGGCCGCCCGGGGGGAGATCCCTGAGCTGAAGCGGGTCATTGTGGCCTACGACGACCAGATCGAGATGGAGAAGAACCTCGATCTTTGTCTGGACAAACTGTTCAACCGTGAATCGGCTCTCGCCAAGGCGAGCCCGCTGGTTGCCCCAGGCAAGGGCGACAAGCCGGAGGATGCCAAGCCAACCAGTACCCGGCTATCAGCGGACCTGGGACGCCGGGCCTGGCAGTACCTGCAACAGGCCCAGGAAAGTTACGGCGATGACTGGGCCAAATTTGGCCAACAGATGAAAGAGTTGGAGCAAGTGCTGAAGGATCTGAACGACCAGGCCAACGCCCAGGCTCCCGAGCCCTGAGGCACGGAATCTGTCGCGGACCTGGCGCCAACAATCTGTCGATCGTTCCCGAACCATCGACAACCCTGTTGTTGGCTGATAACTGATGGTGATTTTAATCCCCATCCGGCGACTTTAATAGCGCTAGCAGGGATCTTTAATAGCGCTAGCAGGGATCTTTTTTTATTTTAGTAGTGCTCGAGGCCATTTTTTAGTCGGCGCTAGCTGGGTGACTTCAAGGCATTGCGTGTAATTTCAGTTGGGATTTTGAGCCGTAACGCTCATTCGGCCCGTCCGTGTTAGTGGTGCTCGCTGGTCACGCTGGCAGCGCGCCATCGAGCGTTGGAATTTCAGCCGTTTTGCTGGGATTCGACAGCATTACTTGGATTTGCCACGCCTCGCGGTTGAAAAAGGCCGCTCGATCTCCATGATCGGCGGCCCAGAGATAAAATGTATGCACTACAGATAGTTCAGAACCTAAGTACGAATGGAAGTACGAACTATTCGCCGCGCATATCGCCTTTTTTAGCGGCGCTGTCAAAATCTAAATGCAACAACGAGCGAGTTGGTATTGGTGAAAGATCGCTGGGTCGTTTGAATGACGTTTCTTTCTATGGAGACGGCGTTCGCACGGAGGCCCAGCGATGGCAAGTCGTCTTACTTTCGAGGAGCGGCAAGTCCTATACCGTCTGAACAAAGCGAAAACCCCCAAGGCCCGGATCGCAGAGATCCTGGAGCGTGATCGCAGCACGATCTACCGGGAGTTGAAGCGGAACACGGGCGGCTGCGGCTACCGGGCGAAGCAGGCCCGATGCCTGACGGACGAGCGGCGTCTGGCGTGCCGAGGAGAGCCAAAGATGAGCGACCCCGAACTGAAGAAAGACGTCAAGCGTTTGCTGAAGCAGAAGTGGTCGCCCGTCCAGATCACGGGTTGGCTGCGGAAATACTTCCCACGCCAAGGGAATCGACGCGTGTCACACCAGACGATCTACAACTGGCTTGAGTCGGAGGCACCCGACTTGCGGGTTCACCTGCGACGCGGCCATCGCCGCCAGGTGGCCCGTGTGGAGAGTTTACTTAACGAACGCCCAAGAAAGAGCCTCGGCTATCAAACCCCAAACGAAGTCTTCGCCAAGCAAGGCGCTGCAATCGGAGTTTGACAGCGCCCAAGTCATTTGCTTGAGCACTCGCTGATTCGCTTGCTTAGAAAGTCCTCACAATGATCGTCGCCGATGAAAGATCGCATGCGTGTCTTTTGCACTGGGCTGGCGAGAAACAGTTGTCGGCGGCACCATTCCTCAATGTTCGCAAGGCCCTAGAAGGGAACACCGAAGCCGTTGATCTATTGGATACCTTTGGCGAATCTCTGATTACGGCTCATATTGCCTTCATCGATTTGGCTGACTTCAGCACAATCGTCCAAGGAAAGCACCCGAAGACATCGCCAGGTATTTGAAGCCGTTCTTGGAGAAGACGATCGACATTCTCACCGAATGCCACGCTCTTGTCGACAAAATGATTGGCGACGAGGTTATGTTTGTGTTCCCCGAATGGATCGGTTGCGCACCTTCGGTCCTATTGCTTGGTCAGCTACTTGGCGGCCTTCACGACCTTGCGTATGAACTTCAGCCAGAATACAAATACCGAATTGGTCTGTCCTACGGCAAGGTTCAGCTTTTTCATTTGGTCGGTGAAGGCTACTCGGAATGGTCCGTCGTCGGTGAGCCCGTTCACGTCGCAAAACGCTTGCACGCTGTTGACCAACTTTGCTCACCTGATCCGGTGTGCGGTGCATCCGGCCTCAGTGTTTCCGAGTTTCCGATCGAAAGAGCAAGGGAAACCCTACAACATCATCTGGCATATGCGGCTGGGTTCGCGTCGAGGTTCTCCCACGAAATCATTGAAGATCCGCGCCATTTCAAAGGCGTTGGTGACGTCGTGTGGGCTTATCTGATGCCCAAAACATAATGGAGACTAACAAGCCAGCAGAGGCAGCCGGCGTTCGTCGCTCTGCATGACTCGAACACCTCTCGTCACAACATGAATCGCCGTGTGCAAATCAAGAAGCGTCTGTTGGGAGGTTATTCGGTTTCGTACAACTGCCCCTATTGTGACAGTCGACTAACATCCTCACTTAACGAAGCCGGTACGAACGATATTTGCCCGGACTGTAGCAGGCAATTCGTCGTTTCAGGCACTAGTGGAAAAGATCGAATTCAGGCACAGGAAGACGTAACGGAACGGCAACGACACGAGAAAGCCGAACGCGACCGCCAGCAGAATGTGGAAAATATAGAACGCCGTAAAGCACAAGAAAAACTCGTCGACAACCAGCGAAGACTCGAAACTACCGCCTTGCCAAATCAGCCAACAACGTCAATTCCAACTACTGGTCAAACCTGTCGCTGTCCCTATTGTGCCGAGGAGATTCTTGCTGCGGCTAAAACATGCAAGCATTGCGGAGAATTTCTTGATGGACGCGTTCGGCAGCATCAAATCGTCCAAATACCAAACCAAGCTAAAGGAAACAGTGGATGCACTTTAATCATTCAATTGCACTCGGGATCGTGTTGGCAGTTGTTATCCTTGCTTTACTTTAGATGTATCGTGTATGTGTCTGGCGGTGTTCGTATATGCCGCCAATACGTGGCTCTTGAGGTCGTGCACTTCTAATGCGTTCGTTCATTCGTGCCTCAATGACGTTTTTGCGACGCCGTTTATTTTGGGGTATTCCAATCTACTGATTGGACTGGGCGGATTCCGTCAATTGTCAATCACCACACCGAGGCGGATCCTCGCAATGACATGTGTATGCTACGTCGTGTGGGAGTGGTTCGCACCACTAGTGAATTCAAGGGCCGTTTGTGATATCTTTGACCTTGGCGCATACGCCTTCGGCCGTGGTCTATACATTGTTGCGTTGGCAGTAGTACCTTCCGACGTAAGCCGTGCGCCAGTGGCACCCGCGCATCTTTCCTTGCCCGGGAACGCTCTCCACGAACCGCCGAAGTAAACCCCGTGAAGCTCAACTGCAAAACCTGTGGCAAGCCGGTTTTGGCGGATGATATTAATATCAAGCTGGCGATCGCCAAGTGACTGATAGTGGCTAGTGGTCAGCGGCGGGACAGGTGTCGTGACCTGCAGCAACCGCACAGCATGAGCAGCCCTGCCAACGCTGACAGGGACAAGGCGGCCGGCTCCGGGACGTTCTGGAGCTTCGATGATCCGGCCTCGATGACGAACAAGATGAACTACATCAAGGCGAACGATCTCGGGGGGCAATGTTCTGGGAGTTGAGCGGGGACGATTCGACGGGAAGCCTTATCCAGGCGATCCATGATATCCTGAACAACTGATCGCCAAAAAATACGAACGGAGATTTGCGACTTCTCCCCGAGAGGCTCCGATCGTCAATCGAACCAGGCAATCGCGGCCGGTTCCCCCTTCTCCGCAATCAGAGCCTCGTTCACGGCGAAAAAGGGGATGCCGGATGCGTCTTTCTTCAGTTCGCACCACGGCCCAAAGATCTCCGGGTCGGGTTCGATGATGCCCCCCTCGATCCACGAGGCAAGAAGATCCGGCGCCGCGCCCTCCTTCAGAAAGGAAAGAGAGACCGACTGGAACCGGTCCACCGTAACGGGATTTTTCCACCCCGTTTTTACAAGCAGACGGACGAAGTCGTTGATCCCTTTGCCCCCTTTGCTTTCCCTGCGGATCCGGGCGTGCCAATTATGCAATAGAAGGAATCCCCTCAGGTACGGCTGTCTTTGGTAGGGGAAATTCGCCCAGAATTCCTTTTCGATCCGTTTTATGTCCGCGGTCTGGACCTCTTCCCCATAGTTCGAATACTCTCGAAGGAAGCGATTATAGCGTTCGACGTGAGTGCGGAAATCAACGACGCCTTCCGTAAGCAGGAAATACTCCCCGAAATATTCCGCGCCTCCTTCCACCATGCAGTAAAGCCGCATCGTGTCCTGGTCGTGAATCATGTCGGGTCGCAACCAGGTATGCGCGTATTCATGGCTCAGGTGCGCGACCAGGTTGTTGAAAGTCCCCGTGGGAACCCCATCCGGCGAAGGACACGGGCTTTGCGGAATGAAACTGGTGAACGTCCGGGTCAGGTTGTATCCGCCGAACCGGTCGTTGTCCCGGTTGGGGTGGGTGATGAAATTGACGAAATAATGGGAATATCCCGAATCGCCCCAGAAGGATCCCTGGCTCTCAATATTTGCGCACGCGGCATCGAAAAGCTGGCGGGAGTCCCGGACGTAATCGGGCAATCCGTAGAGGGCAATGTGGAGGTCACACTTTCCTCCGGAAATCGTTTTTTGAAAAGTCTGAAAATCTCCAAACATGAAAATGAAGGCGAAGGAAGGTTCCCCCGCCCCGGTCTTGGGATTCCGGAAAAAGAATTCGTCCATCGTGGTTACGAAAGATTGTTCGCACCGGGACGCCCCCCGCGTTTCCTCCGCGCCATAGCTGCTCAACAGTTTCCAGTTTTTCGCACCTGCGGGCGCCTCCCATTTCATGGTCACGGTGACCGAACCCTGGATATCCGGAACAAGGAGGGCGGTGCTGCTGGAGAGATACCAATACTCTTTCTGGATCGCCGGGGAAAAGACCAGTTGCCGATCGAAGGGGGCACCCTCGTATCCCTGCTTCACTCTGTAGCGGATCACGACCGAATCATCGGCCGTATCGAAGCGGACCCTTCGGAGAGTATCCGTGGCATGGATCCAGGAGCCGTTCTTCACCCCGGAATCGATTTCAAAATGGGTAAAGAGCTTCTCCTTCGGAATCGTGACCCCGGCGGGGCCGTAAACGGAAGGCAGGTGAAGATCCATTTCGCGGTTTCCGCCGGGGTTGGGAAGAGTCAGTTCCATGGTGAGGGTATGCGGAGAATCGACCTCCATAAAGATGCAATAGAAGATGTGGGGCGGGGGAGCCGACGCCTGGCATACGACTCCCAGGGAAACGGCGATGGCCACGAAGAGAAACAGGACGGCCGGACGTCGCCCGAATAAATTCGGATTCTGGGTTCCCACGGTTTTCACCTCCTAATCGGGACCGGTGGATACGGATTTCCCCGGCCCTTCCATTTAAATTTCACTTCCCACGGAATGGTGCGTCCGGAAGAGTCCCGTGGGATCGTATTTTCTTTTGATCGAAAGCAACTTCGGGTAGTTGGTTCCCCAGAACGATTCCTGCCAGTCGGGCTCGTGAAAATCGGCCTCGTTCGAATAGGTGCCGGCGCCCGGGGTCGCGTCCCGCAGGAGTTTCATTGCGGCGTTCATACGCCGAAGAGCCTCCCGCCCACGCCCGGAGTCGGGTGCGTGTCCCTCGATATCCGGATAAGCGTCGAGTTCCCCGTCGTTCATAATAATCTGGGCGGCCGCGTCGAAAACGGTCGGATTGACGCTGGTTTTTCGACCGCGCTCAACCGCCTCCGCGGATGCGCCCGCCTGTCCCTTGTTGAAATGAAGCGAAAAACTGTGGTGCCGGGACATCTGGAAGAATAACTCCGCCAGGCGTTTCGCGTGCGCGGGTTTAAAGAGGTTTTGGGGCACCCAGCGGGATTGATAGCTGTAGATGTACCGGGACACCTCTCCCTGATTCGAAGCCCACCAGTATTGACCTTCTGGTTGGCCTTTCCTTTCATCGCGAGTTAAGAGTTCCGGGTGCTTGTTCGCCAGATACTTGTAGTTCCACAATTCCCGGGCGGGCATCACAAAAACGTCGAGCGCCACCTTGAATTCTCCCGGACGGCTCTCAAGGTTGGCGAAGAAAGGCTTCCAGACTTCCCGAGCTTCGACTTCGGTCAATCCATGAAAGACCATGGAAAGTTCAATCGAATTGTCTCCCTTGACCTTAACCTGCTCTCCCCACCGCTCGTTCCCGAGGATTTCGTCGTACAAGCGAATGAAAGCTTCGAGAAGTTCCCGGAAAGATTCACAGGAACCGGCACGGATGGATCCCTTGAATACCCCGAAGGTTTTAGGGATTTCGTGGGTCAGAAGAGACATTCGCGTCACCACCCCGAAAGTGCCACCGCCTCCCCCTCGCAAAGCCCAAAAGAGATCTTCGTTCTGGTATTCGCTGGCAACGACGACGCTCCCATCCGCGAGAACCACCTCCGCCTCGAGCATGCTGCCGGAAGCAATTCCGAATTTTTTTGAGAGGCTCCCAAAGCCTCCCCCTTGTATGAATCCACCCGTGACCCCCACGGAAGTGCAACCTCCGCCCTGAACATATCGCCCGTGTCTGTTGGTGACTGCGTCATACGCTTCCAACCAACGTGCCCCCGCCTGGGCCGTGACGGCGGGAACTCCCGGACCGGAACTGCCAGCCGGAATGAAGGATTCGTGAACCGTGACTTTCCGCATATGGTGGGTCCAGACCAGGAGGGAATCGGCCGCGCTGGAACGACCGAGGTAATCATGGCCGGTCGTCTTGACCACCAGTTTCACCCCGTGTTCGCGGGCGAAGTTCACAGCCGCCACGATATCCGAACTGTTTTCCGCGGCGACCATGTACGGGCTGACCTCCGTTTTCCAGGAATCGAGCCAACCCGAGGATTGGGTGGCTCCAGGATGATCGGAGATGTAAAACGGATTCTTCATCTTTTCGAGGACTTCCAAGGCGGAGGAACTTCCCGGGCTTGCGACGCACGCTTTCAACGGGGATTCGACCGTGAAAAGCCTCCCCCCTACCCGTTCGCGGAGCAGATCCCAGTCCGATTTGGAAGGCCAACTCTGTCGTTTCGCGAGGGTTTTTCTCTTGAAGCAAGCCGTCGTGAGAAACGACAGGCTCATTGCGGGAAGTGCGGCGAAACTACCTAGTGCCTTGAGAAATCCCCTGCGGCTAAAAAAACTAACCCTCTTCTTGGACATCTTTGTCTCCCCATGTGCTCCCGAACATTGGGCTGTTGACTGCATGGCTATTCTAGAAGTGCCAACGCCCCAGACGTGCATTTTCCACACTTGTTACTCCCCGAACTTCTGTATGACCGGCACCCAAATTCCGCTCAACATTAACGTCACCCTGAAAAACTCTGCAAACCACGCTCTTGCCTGCGGTTACAAGAGCCTCCATCCTGGCGGCTCGAATTTCGTGATGGGTGACGGCAGTGTGCAATTCATCAAGTCAGAGATCGACTACCGTCTGTATAACGCACTCGGTAGCCGCGAATACGGTGATATCGTGACGCTGCCGTAGGGATTGGGGTCAAGGCACGCCACTGTCCACAGTCCCCGAACCGTTCACGCTCGTCATCGCCTTTGATCGGTCTTGTCGGGTATGGGTGGCGGCGGCGCAGAGCTGTTTGAACCACTCCGAGCCACTGGGTAATTAGTAGTAGGGGACTGTAGATGTCCAACGGCGGCGGTTACTCGGGAGCAACAATCCGATCAACCGAGCAAAAGGGCTGGGTGTGTTTCCGACTTGAAGACGGAAGCCCTAGCGACATCGAGCTGTCTGAATTGCTGGCAAAAACCGTAGCGAAGTGGATCCGTCAGAATCCACGTCGTGATGTGGTCAGTACGGCAGCGATTGTTTCGGGAGGCAGAACAGTCGGGTTTAATCTTTGGTACCAAGACCAGTAAAAACGGGTATGAAAGTCCCCATCGACGACTACGCCTGCATCAACCTCGACGCGCCGACGCTACCGGCGTACGAGATATCATTTATCATTTCATTTGGGTTGAAGTGGCGAAGCGGGCGTAATGCCAACCTCGCGGCCCCTATGAGGGTCGCGTGGAAGAAAAGGATACGGAAGCTTGACAGCCGTAAAAGTCATAGTTAGACTCTATCACTGGCAGTTAACAGTGAACAGTGCAATATCGCCTCATCAGGCACCGCTAAGCAGTTAAATCAACGACATCTGGATCTTTCTTCCCCGCAGTTGCCTAGTTGGGCGTGTGGAATTTGGGAGCATCCGGTTGTCGTTTTTTATTTGGGCCATCCCAAATCAAGAATTGGCAACGTTGACTTTCCGCAACCGACCACAAGTAAAAATGCCCAGGGGCGAATTAAAATTCTTAGCAGTTAGTCACTATTCACTGGGAGAGAACAAATGCGTCTGTTCACACTGTTTCTTCTCGCCGCTCTTGTGGCGTCTTCGGTCAATGCTGCTTCGTATCAAAAGACCGGCGGTACGGTTGTTGATCCGATAGTGTACCATAGCGTGGATAGTCCTCTTCATCCCTATGCTGGAAACAACCTGGAGCCTGGCGCGGACCTGACCAACGCGGACCTGACCAACGCGGACCTGGTCTACGCAGACCTGAGTGGCGCGGACCTGCCCGGCGCTACCCTGACAAGCGCGAACCTGCCCCAAGCGACCCTGATCGACACGAACCTGTCCAACGCGAGCCTGAACTACGCGTCCCTGCACGGCGTGGACCTGCGTTACGCGGACCTGACGGGCGCGGACCTGTCCAACGCGACCCTACTCAATGCGGACGTGCGATACGCGATCCTGACGGGCGCGAACCTGTCCAACGCGAACCTGGAGTTCGCGTCCCTGCACGGCGTGAACCTGCGCTACGCGGATCTGACGGGCGCGAAGGTAAGCGCCGGGCTGACCAACGCGAACCTGACCAACGCGGACCTGACGGGCGCGGACCTGTCCAACGCGAACCTGACCAACGCAGGCCTGCACAACGCGAACCTGACAAATGCAACGCTCACCGGCGTCACCTCAGGAAGAATTACCGGTACGCCCACCGCACTGCCTACCGACTGGGAGCTCATACAAGGGTATCTCATCGGGCCGGGAGTCTACCTGGCCGGCGCAAACCTGGAGGGCGCAGACCTGACAAGTGCAACGCTCACCGGCGTCACCTCAGGAAGAATTACCGGTACGCCCACCGGACTGCCTACCGACTGGGGGCTCACACAAGGGTATCTCGTCGGGCCGGGAGTCTACCTCACCGGCGCGGACCTGACCAACGCGGACCTACAGAACGTAGACCTGGAGGGCGCGGACCTGACCAGTGCAACGCTTTTCGGCTCGAACATTACCGAGAGCCAGTTCCGAGCTGCCTCGAGCGTCAGGGGCGTGGATGTCAGCCCCCCGCAGAGAGGGGCCACCTTCCTCGGCCATGACATGACCGGCTGGGATCTCACGGAGCTAGACCTGAACTACGCGGACCTGACCAGTGCGAACCTGACCAACGCGAATCTGACCAGTGCGAGCCTGTACTACGCGTACCTGACCGAAGCGGACCTGACCAGTGCGAACCTGACCAATGCGAACCTGCGCTACGCGAACCTGAATGGCGCGGACCTGACCGACGCGGACCTGGACCACGCGGACCTGTTCCGCGCGCGGCTGGACGGCGCGGACCTGACCGACGCGGACCTGGAGTACGCGGACCTGACCAAGGCGTGGCTGGTCCGCGGTAGCTACCGCTACGCGAACCTGTACTACGCGGACCTGACCGACGCGGACCTGACCGACGCGAACCTGAGCGGCGCCACCTTCAGCACCGGCACGACTCTTTACGACGGGCGAACCGTCGCGGAGCATGGCTTCGACGTAGCTGGTTTGGAGGCCTACCTGACGGATGATCTAGGCGTATATGAAGCCGCAAATCTAACCCTTATTCCCGAGCCCACCACCCTCCTGTTGGCCCTGTTGGCCCTGGCCTCTGTGCCGCTTCGCATGCGGCACAGGTAGTCCTCCGGCACAGCGTGTTAGGACTACGTAGACTCTGCGCAACCTTCAAATTTGTTGCGCACTATTTTGCAGACAACTACGATACTTATTGAACCCGAGGGGGGACTGGCAAAACCCTGTCTCTGGCACACCCCAATTGGGTGTGATCACACTTGAAGGTTACTCGCTCACCACGGCCCTTGTATGGGCTGTGTTGAGGGACTCTCTTGCCAGCGGTTGTGCATCATTGATGGCGGGTTGGGCGGGGCCGCCGTTGACGACCGTAAGTGCTGCTTTCCAGGCATTGATGCGACCGGCCCCGGCGTGCATGTTGGGGATTTTAATACTGGCCACCGGATCGGCCGTCGCCTCGATGGTTTCAATGAGCAGGATGTTGATGAATTTCGCACGGATGAACTCCACACCGAGCGTTCCCTGTTGACCGAAAGGAGAAAGATTCTTTTCCAGAAGGACCAGTTCGCCCAACAGGCCCGCCACCATGGGTGCCGAGAAGGAGGTCCCGGACATCTTCCGGAAGGGTGGCTCATCGAAGCTATGGCCGAAAACAAACTCCGCAGGTGCGATAACAGACGTATTGGGGCCTGAGGTGAACAGGGGTGTTCGATCCTTGAAGATATCGTTCATGTTGGAAGCACCGATTGGATGGTGGTTGCGCCGTGTCCCACAGAGCGCGCTTCTCGATGCAGTGGAAAATTGGCGGTGACGGACGCGTCGCCAATGGGCAGGAAGGTATTCTCCTCGGAATCACTCGGGGCTGCCCACCTGAGGTTCCAGGGCAATCTGTCCTGCATCCATCAGCACAAGCAGCCGGGAATCCGCCATTACGGCGCTCGACTCCCCGGCGAGGAAACGGTCAGCCGGTTCATTCAGGTCGGCTTTTTTTTAGGCCTTCGATCGAATCGCCGTTCAGCACGATGTTGAGCGGCGACGCGTTCACATCCCCGGCGGCTTGGAAGCCGAACGATGTCTCCGCACCCACGGCGATATCCACATTCCATGAGGCATTGCGGATCACGTAACGGCTCCCTGTATGGCTGACGATCTCGGCATTCCAGATGTTTAAAATCTCCGCCCCCAGGTCGAATTGGACCGTCCAGCCACTGATGTTCATGGTGCCGGTGTTGGCAACCGTCACGGCGGCGGTGAAGCCGTCATCCCAGCTATCGGTCACCGCGAAAGAAAGTGTGACGCCCGGGACGGTTGTCACGGGTGGATCGACCGGATCGGGATCGACTGGATCGGGATCGACTGGATCGG
>Ga0310121_10003388_pt1 | contig 14558 bp, 9 predicted proteins | sample CB27_Tmax_986_MG_FD_203504 | JGI IMG/M metagenome (GOLD analysis project Ga0310121, IMG submission 203504) | Marine microbial communities from Western Arctic Ocean, Canada - CB27_Tmax_986 | ecosystem: Environmental > Aquatic > Marine > Oceanic | place: Canada: Western Arctic Ocean | collected... | reverse complement strand
TTCAATTGTTTCGGACAGAGCTGCTATTGTTGCGACCGGAGAAGATTCGTAATCAACTGGTGAAACCCAGCACTGCCAAGCCTGCCGAGAGATTCCAATCCGCACTTTAATTTGCTCCGCAAAGTCTGAGGCAACGCGGCTATCTGCATCCAGCACAACAATAACGTCAAATTTTTTCAACTGCGCTTCCGCCTCGAGCACAAACCAGCGCAAAGCAGCGCCTTTATTGAGTGCAATTGCATCTTTACGCTCGAAGACCTCCGCGCCAGACGCATGGGCCTTTGATGCTGTGTTATCGAGACAATGGTCTGCAATGACAAATAGGGCGTCTTCAGAGCTCAGTACACTTCGGGTTAATCGCACTGTATCGGAAACGATACGAGCTTCGTTTCGCGCCGGAATTACAACAGCAATCCTTGCCCTCGAATTAGAATTCACGTGGAATTGGAATAGTGTCGTCACACTCAGTTGTATTCGTATACGCGTTGATAACTTCAATCGGGTCTCCGTCCATTTCGATTTTTCCACGAGAAATCCATATGACACGCGAGCACATTTCCTGGATTGTTTGTAAGTTGTGGGATACGACGAGAAAAGTAGCGCCTTCGTTTTGTAAGGCGCGCAGATGATTGAGACACTTCTGTTGAAATGCTATATCCCCCACCATCAGCGTTTCGTCTATCAATAAGAGATCGGGGGTTACGTCAGTAGCCACGGCAAAACCCAACCGTGCAATCATGCCATCCGAATAGGTGCGTAAGGGTGCGTCGATAAAAACACCAATTTGCGCAAAATCAAGCACCGCATTTATCTTCTTGTCCATCTTACTTCGAGAGAATCCAAGCATCGCGCCATTCAAATAGATATTTTCGCGGCCCGTCAGTTCGGGATCGAATCCGGCGCCAAGCTCGAGAATCGGCGCGACAGCACCCCAAACTCGCGCCCTCCCATCTGTCGGGCGCAGGACACGCGCCATTACCTTAAGGAGAGTACTCTTCCCTGCACCGTTTGGTCCTACAATGCCCACAGCTTCGCCGGGGAAGACAGTGAGGTTAACAGCGCGTAGCGCCCAAACATCAGAATATCGAATTCGGACGCGTAACCAGCGCAGTGCGTAATCCTTGAGCGACGTGACGCGCTCGCGCGGCATCCGATAACGGACAGTGACTTCTTCCAACTGCACGAGCGGCGCCAAACCGACAGCTGCAGGTGCAACCTTCCACTTAGACTGAAGATACTGCTTATAAGTGGTAGACAAAGTCATCTGATTTTCGCCTAAATAGCCAGCCGCCGAGTAAAAGCATGCAAATGGCCGCAGTAACAGCGCCGATAACCATCTCTGGCGCGGGCAGCTTGCCCAAGTAGATTGGGGCTCGGAAGGTCTCTAAAAAATAGTACATCGGGTTGAGATAGAGCAGCCACCGGACTTCGGGAGCCAGAATCTCTACCGGATAGAAGATGGGCGTCAGATACATCCAAGCTACCAAAACAATCTGATACATATCGACCACATCTGCAAAGAATACAGCCAGCGCCGAAAGCGCGAGCCCAACGCCAAGTGCAAACATACCGGCAAGAATTAGGGCTATCGGTAGAAATAGTAAGGCTGGGCGCAGTGGTGAACGGGTAACCAGCATAATGATACCGAGCGGAACAAGCGCCAAGCACATGTTCACAAGACCTGTTCCAACCGCTGCGACCGCGAATGAAGAGCGCGGTACGTAAATCCGTTTGAGCAGACTGCTGCTCCAGACCAGTTCATTGATAGACGCTACCGTCGACTGTGAGAAGAAATTCCAGATGAGGAGACCACTCAATAGGTAGACGGGATAGCGCGGCAAGCTGAATCCGAAAAGGTGGGAGAAAACTATGCTGAGCACTACCATTGTCAGGAGTGGATTTAACATGGTCCACGTAACGCCAAGTACCGATCGCTTGTACCGAGTTTTAATGTTGCGTAGGATTAACTCGGTCAACAACGAACGGTAGCGGACCAGTTCTCGGGCTTCGTCCCACAGGGGACGACGTGGTAGGGATGAATCGTAGTCGGGCGAGAGCATGGCGTAAGGTTAATCGAGCATTTCTGAGGGCAACCAAGATTCTGGCATTTTCGACATGATTTCTATATTCATAAAGTCTAATGAAACTCGACTGCCATCCTGCTTGACCCAGGAAACCATCCTTTCCAGTCCTACTTCCAAAGGTATTTGCTCAGATGCGCCAAAGATTCTGCGCATCTTATTATGAGAAGCAAAAGCGTGTTGAATTTCATGTCTGGGTTCTAAGTGTACGATGCGCGCATCGACGCCCATCGCAACCGCAACCGCTGCAGCCAAATCGTTAATAGAACAGCTTTTATCTGAACCTATATTGACAACTTGATTATATGCTTCGTGAATATCAATTGAACGGGCAATAATTGGCGCAACATCTCCGATGTAGCTAAAGGCTCGTGTCTGTGTACCATCGCCAAATATCGTCACGGGTTTGTCTTGCAAAATTTGGTTCATAATAATGCCAATGACGTTACGGTACTTATCACCAATATTTTGACGCTCTCCGTAAACATTATGAGGGCGAAAAATAATATATGGCATCCCAAACATTGCTTGGGCGATCCTTAAATCTTGCTCTACAGCCAACTTTGCCACGCCATAAGGGTCTTCTGGTAAAGGGCACAGATCTTCACGCAACGGCGATTGAGTATTGCCGTACACAGCGATCGATGATGTAAACACAAAACATTTGACTTCATGATTTATCGCTGCGTTAATCAGATTGATACTGCCCAGCACATTATTTTCGTAGTTGAACTTTCTAATAAAATGACTGAGCCCTTCGGCCGCATAGGCGGCTAAATGAAATACATAATCAAATTTGTACTGACGAAACATTGATTGAACCAAAGCGGTGTCAATTACGCTTCCTTCTACGAAGGCGACCTTTTCGGCAACATTACTTAGAAAACCGCCTGATAAGTCATCTAAAACGACGACCTGGTATCCTAGATGAGTTAACTCCTCCGCAACGTGAGAGCCTATAAAACCTGCTCCACCGGTTACCAACACTGTCACGTGGTCATTGCCCCAGATACCGGAACGACAATCCGCAAATCTATTTGGCTCGATAGTGATGCGGCTGCCATTTCTGACCCCACTTTTCTTCGAATTTCCTACGATTCTCATTAAATAGCCGATCGTAGTCGGAGGGACTCAGGCGACCATAGAAGGAGCCACCCCAGTGATGGACGAATACATCTTCGGCGCAGACAAGCCGTCTCCCGGCCCGGCGAGCGCGCAGGGAATAGTCATCGTCCTCAAACATCCCTAACCCGAAGCGCTCGTCCAACAGCCCGATCTGCTCCTGCATCGATTTGCGTATTGCAAGACAATACATAGCGAGCATGGGGATATCGAATGATTGGTCGGTATGGGCGAGACAATATTGTTGCGCAAACTGCTCCATGCCGCTCAGGTCGTCATAATCCACATCAATCCGGGCTTCATTTCCTATCGAGTTGGTCAACGGACCGACCAATGCAATTTCGGGATCATCCAGGTGTCGAATCAGTGTGTGAAGCCACCCACGTGTAACCACGGTGTCACTATTCAAGAATATTACATAGGCACAGTCGCCTGCCGCCGCAATTCCAATATTATTTGCTCGCGCAAATCCAAGGTTCTCATCATTGTAGATGACATTCAGGCGCGGTTCATTTGCCTCGGTGGCCTGTAAAAACGCAACTACTTCGGGTGCAGACCCATTGTCAACCATGATCACTTCATAGTTGGGGTACACACTCCTCGCAAACACACTTTCTAGACACATTCGCAGGTAGTCCAGGTTATTGTGGTTAACAATGACGATCGCCGCCTTGCCATACAATTGCAGGATAGCTGCCTCCAAGGATTGGTAGCGCTGGCGCCAGGTATTGTTGCGAGCAAAACGAATGCGTTCTGCTACCATGCTCGGCGATTGCTCGCCAAGGGCAGCCGCTATTTGCGGAACGAATTCAGCCGCCGTCCGCACTGGATAGTAGTAATCCTCGCATGGTTTCAGTTCCGGCAAGTCCACGGCTACCACTGGTTTACCCGCGCAGAGGTACTCATAGAATTTTACCGGGTTGGTTGCGAGCGTCAGCGGCATGCGGCGGAACGGAATGCAGGCGACATCGAACCAGTGCAGGTAGGCCGGCAGTTCGGCATACGGTTTTTCACCCAGCAGGTGCACGTTGTCGAGCGTGTGCAAAGGTGCAACATCGGCGCCGTACGTGTCGCCAATAAGTACGAATTGCCAATCGGGGCGGCTAGCAGCGGCAGCGCACACCAGCTCCACGTCAAACCAATCGGAGATAGCGCCGTAGTAGCCAATGATGGGGCCCTTGAGCTGTCCCAATGGCCTGAATGTACCTGGCTGGCTGAAATGATCGTAATCGGCTGCGTTCGGCAGCCTAAGCACTCGCTGCGCTATCTGAGAACATTTTTCGTACAACGTGTTTGAAGTAGCGATCACGAGATCGCTGGCCCGCAGCAGCCTCTCCTCTTCTCGCAACATGGCCTTGCCGTTGGTCGAGAATCCGGCATGCTCGTCCATACAGTCGTAAACGATCTTCCAACCCCACCTTTCGTGCACGGCTTGAGCCAGAGGCACCCAGAATGGCAATTGGACCAGGCAGACGGCAGCCACAATGTCCTCTGCTTCTCGAACTTCTTCCAGGGCATCTATGAATCCGCCCAACGCTTCTTCTATGATCGCATCTGTATAAAGATTTAGATCGGCCGGACCAGGCAACTGAATGTTTTCAACCTGTGCAGCAAGCAGTTGCTGCACAGCGAAACGCCCTGCCTGATGAAAGGTCGTGCGCAGATAGTAGCAACGGTGCCCACCATTCGCGAACTGGGTAAGCAACTGCTGTGGCCGTTGAAATCGAAATTCCCAATCGATAAGCGGGAAACAGATCACATCGTAGGAAGGCCTCGGGGTAACGCCCGAACTTGACTGCGACATAACAGCGTTATTGTGAGCGTGGTTTGGACTAATCATCACCCGTCCATGCTCAGTTGGGACGTTCAGACGCGACGCCTGGGTGCGACGTTTCAGACTCACATACCAGCGCTTGAGCGGATACGGGAGTCGATTGCGAAGTCTGATTTTTAGACCGCTCCATTTGGCTATCAGACCCTCCCGTGCTGTCCAGTAGACAAGCAATGCTCTCCAGTGGCGTGAATGGTAGATTTTTAGGAACTCTTTTTCACGCTCGTGCAGCTGCGCCTGCAGGTCGGAGATGATCTGGTTGCGCTCGTGGACTTGTTGTTGCGAGCTGGCGATTTGGCTATCGCGCTCGCCCACCTGCTCCTCTAGCGAAGCTTGCAATTCCGCAATCACCTGGTCACGCTCGCCCACCTGCTCCTCTAGCGAAGCTTGCAATTCCGCAATCGCCTGGTCACTCTCGCTAGCCTGCTGTGCCAACGCCGACCGTAGCTCCGCAATCAATTGATCGCGTTTGCCTACCTGCTCGTCGAGCGCTGTCTGCAATTCGTCGATGGATCGATCCCGTTCGGCAACCTGCGTTTCCATTGCGGTCTGTAATTCTGAGATGGTGCGGTCGCGCTCACCCACCCGACGCTCCTGCGCAACTTGCGATTCCGCATTCGTCCGATTGCGCGTAGCCGCTTGGTCCACAAGAGCCTGCAATCGTTCTCGCTGCGCAAAGAGTTTCCGCGTATGCGAAAGCAATGTCTGTTGCATCAAGTCCTCGCTGGCCGGCAACGCCGACTGGCGAGGACTTGATGCTTCGTCTTGCAACAACCTGACGGCAAGGCGCGCGTTACCCGCAGCCCGATCTTCCATCTTTGCTCCCGCCGAGCGCAATTGCGCGACCAGCGTTTCTCGATCCAGATACGCGCGAGACAGAGAGTCGCCCAGCTTCTGTGCAGTAATCGCACCCAAGTCCAGGGCATATGTGGCGCAGCCTACTTGATCCATCAAGCTGCGCACCTTCGGATCATAGACGAGCCCGACGGATGGGACGCCGCTGCGGACGGCGAAGATGAGCGCGTGGAATCGCATGCCCAAAACCAGGTCGCATCGGGCCAGCAGCGCAGCTTTCTGCCCAGCCGAATGATCTTCGGACAGGATTATGGCGCGTTCGGCATTGCGCATTTGACTCATCACGCGTTCAGCGACGGCACAATCGTCCAACAGCGTGTCCGACAAGTTCTGGAAAGGAATGAAAAGGATGCTTCCATCTGGATGCTGGTTGAGGAAATTGTCCAGCGCCTGAGCTACCTGACGCTCCCAATAGGCTGGCAAAACGCCAATGTTCCAATTTCGCAGCGCAACGCCCAACAGCGGCTTACCAGAGACGCTCAGGCCGGCGTATTCGTCGGCTAAAGTCTCTGATTGCAGACGAAACGCTGGGTCCGCAGTGACGCGGATGCGTTTCGGGGTAATATCTAACGCGCGCAACTGTTTTTTGGATTCGGCGTCGCGAACGGTGATTACGGACGCCTGCTCGAATGCCGCGCGCGTGTGGGCTTTGCCAAATTCACTCAGCAGCGGCCCGACGCCTACCGCATACAGCATGAGCGGCCTACCAAGCAGCGTCGCCAGGAGGGCAACGCCGCCAAAAAATGCAAGTCCGGCATGATCGCCAGTTAGCAGCGCAGTCGGATCGAATCCCCAATAATCGTGAAACAGGCCGCCGCCGCCTAAAATTACCAGGTCGGAAGCGGACACGGCTGCGATGAGTTGTGAAATGTCAGTCCAGGAGATCGATGTCACCCCGTGCGTTGCTTCAGTCGCATCCGGATCGCCTGAGACGACCACCAGCTTCACATCCGGCTGCTGTTCATGCAGATCGTCGCAGATGGCGGCCAGTATCGCCTCATCGCCTGTGTTGCCAAAGCCGTAGTAGCCGGCGATTAAAATGGATTCCGATTGAGCACTCATAGCTCTTTTCCATAGACCGTGATGCGAACCATCACCGCTGAGATTACCAATCCGCTAAGACGCTTTTTGCTTCGCCAGATAGGACGCCAAAAATAGACACTTTTTCCAAATAGTTCTTCGCGTGAAGTGGAGTAATAAGCGGTTTAGCTTCTTCCTGAAACGAACAAAAGGTACAGTAGGGTTTGCTTTCACTGTCGACCCCGTTGATCTGAATTTCATGCTCTCCCTCATTCAAGAAATGCGCTCGGGAGGTTACATACATGTCCGAATTGTATGGATCAGCGACCCCAACACTTGAGTAAACGAGTTCTCTGTCTCTTGATGGGGCCATGCAACAAGGCATGACATTCCCCAAACCATCTATTGTGATGCTCTTATAGAGCCATTGGCAAGCTGGCCTCCTATTCACAGAACCCTGTCTCAAGTTAGCGTTGATCTGTTTATATCGATCAAGCCAGCGTCTGGAAAAATGCCTGTCAACAACCTGGCGATTAAGATTCGCCAACATCATATTATGGTTATTTCTGTCTTGCATGAAGCTATAATCATAAGTAATGACATAGCCTTCAAAAGAATCCTTCACCACGATGGATGGATCATCCCATGCTACAGAACCCGGCTTGACGAGCCGTAATTCATTTACCCCTATCGATTGCGCAAGTCTATTTACTTTCTCTATCTCATGAAAGTTGTGCTCAAACACAAGGAACTGCCATGCCAAGAAAGGAGCATATGCGTTATGTTTCTTCTTGGCAGCGACGAGTTGTGCCACATTGCTGACGACTAGATCAAAATCCCCTCCCCTTCTGTAAATAGAATATGTTTCTTTCGTTGCACCATCTATCGACAATATTAGGGAGTCTAAGCCCGATAAAACTAGCAGGTCTACGTCAAGTTTCTTAACGGAAAGGCTCGTGGACGACACCGTCTCGACAAGATACTCCCTTGTCGTACTTATGAACTGTGGAGTTAGCCTATTTAGTAATGGCTCGCCATAATTAGCGAAAATCACCTGTAAGGCATAAGGGCCATATTCCTGTATGAACTTTCCGAATTTCTGTTCGGTCATATGTCCAGATGGCCATAGAAATGCCTCGGTTGCGCTTGGAGTCTTAGAATGAACACAACCTGGACAATGAAGGCCACACGCGTTCGTCGGATCTACAATCAGATTAATCGGATAAGAGATTAAACGAGTATGCCTGTGAGAGTATTCATATTTAGCGACCAGGAGATTTGTGAGTTTAAGCAAAAGAATCTTTGATTCCACGTCGCCAATTTCGTTACGCAGGCTTTCATAAACGTCGAATTTGCTTTCATCCACCAAAGTGAGAAATCTCTCGAAATCTTGCCCTTGAATTTCTTGATTAGCTCTACTAACAGTGTCATTAATATTCATAAACAACCATCTACGATTCGAGTACACGGTGTTTCTAGCAATGCCAATGAGTATGGCCAATATATTTTTAATGGCCGAATCTCGAGAATGTCCTCAGACTTAGGTTCAGCTGACATATACTTGTCCATTAAGTGACTCACTCATTCTCTGTGAGCCGGCATAATGACCGCATACAGTGCAATGCAGGCCGTCAGCAAATCTCAGCGCATGTTCACTACAGTACACGCAGACCTCCGAGGGCCGGTCGTGCGGGCCTTGTCCGATTGACCAACGCCAGTGTTCTTCCCACACACCGGCGACGGTCTCCCAGTCTAAAGGTGTTGCAATGGCGTTGCGGCGCAGCGATTCTGCCCGGCGGGGATTCTCGATGATCGACTGTATGAGTGCAGCCGCACGCGCACGCGTTTCGTCAGCATGATGTTCGCCATATACAAGATATCCATTTTGGCCATCACGCACGATCTCAGGGAATGCCCCAACAGGACTTGCCAATACAACACAGCCGGCGCGCATCGAATCTGTGATGGCCATTCCGAATGGTTCCGGACGCGCTTGAAGATTTAAGCTCACGCTGCAGCACTGTAACTCCCGAGCAAGCTCTGCCTGGCCGGTGAGGCCGTGATAACATAAGCCCGGCTCGGGTGATGGCGGCTCGTCGTCACCGCCCCATAGCCGATTGCCTCCATAGACGTGCAACGAGAAGCGTTTGTCATAGGCGCGCAGGCGGCGCAGAACATCAATGGCTGTATCAAGCCCCTTCGACGGATGGCCAGTGTATGCCAGCGAATACGCATCTCGCATCGGAGTCAGACCATTTTGTTCGAACAAATATCCAGCAGTTCCCCGATGGCATACGAAGAGTTTTTCAGCCGGGAAGCCCCATTCGGTAACGACACAATCGCAGATGAAGTTGCTTGGAGCGTACACATAATCGGGAGCTAGGCAATCCAGAGAAGCGGGCGCAGATACGCCATGTGCCAGCAGGATGCGCAGCCGCGCACGCACGCTCACATCACACAACCACTCAAGCGAATAGCGATCGCCGCTGGTACTAGCAATGAAGACATCCGTTTCCACATCGGAAAGCGCTGAATGACATCTGTATTGCACGCCGCTCACGTTTGATTCGGTCGGTGTGTTTATAAACAGCGTGACACGATGGCCTCGGGCAGCAAGTGCGTGCGCGAGACGAATTCGGGCGGTTATCCCGCCTCCCACACCCCAATTATCAAGGGCTTGGAGGTTGTAGCGGATATGCTCGTCTGGACTGTAAATTACGATTCGAGAACTCATACTTTGAATGAAAAGTCAGGCCGCTCAGGGACAAGGAGTCGCGGGGAATTCTTCTTCGAATGCTCCGCAATCTGCTTCCGGATCTGGTTCAGGTGTATTCGGTGGCGGCACAATATCTCCACCAAGCGGTTGCCACAACTCGTTGCGCGATTCTTTGGGTGGCTCTGGTGTTGTTTCCTGGTTCTGAAATGTATATTGACCACCATTCAAGTCAACAGCTTCAGTGACAGTATCACTTTGAGGATCCGTAAATTTACCCAAACGACAGTGCCCCTCAAGGCAGTCAACATGGATAGTCTGCGAGACAGGGTCGTATTCCACTCCCATAATGGAGCCAACTACTTGCGCTACATCTTGCGATGGCGTTTGCACACGAAATGTATCGTTCGGGCCAAGAACGGCTTGGACAAGCAATCGACCTCGTAGAATTGTCAATATCACATCGCGCGTCTCTGCCTCAGCATCAGGAAGCTGAGTTAACTCAATTTCAGTCTCGGGACCAACAATCACGGTTGAACCAGTAACTAGTGTAAATCGCACGGCCCCTGTCGTCGTCGCGAAGGAACCACCGGCGATAGACGGGATCGCAATCGTCTCGACAGGGATTGTTGGGTATGGTGTATATGTCGGTAAGGGTGAATTTGTCGGAGAGAGTGTGCCATCTGGCACTACTTTAACAACCACCTGCCCGGGTCCCGCAGCAGCCGGAGCCTCGTCGCGCAAGAGGAGCCATGCTTGTAATAAAACATATCCAGCCAAACCAGAACCTACCACCAAGCCGAACACCAGCAGGACAAGCGATTCTAGGGACAAACACCCAGAACGTCTTCTAGGGGTTGTAGAAGCAATGCGTTTTTCAGGCTGCTGTTTCATTCAACCTCGGAATCCGGCCCCACAAAGATGGTGCTGCCGGTGGGGAGGGTAAACTGGATTGCGCCCGTCGTTGTCGAAACTGTGCCACCAGAAAAAGGGGGTGCGGGGATCGTTGCAACCGGAATGGTGGGCAAGGAGGTGGAAGAGGGAGGCGCCGGTGCGTTCGGTGGTGTCGCGGCTTCAGGCTCTCGGGCTAGCAAAATCCATCCTAGTAGAAAGATCACACTCGCCGCAGTACACCCGATGGCGAGACCAGTAGCAAGCAGCGGCATCTAATTAGCTAGCAATCAAACGTTTTTTTACAGGCCGTCTCACGGACATGGAGTGCCCGGAAACTCGGCTTGAAAGGCATCACAGAATACAACTAGAGTCGCAGCGACATTTGGCGTCGGGGTACTCGGATCGGCGGAGCTATCCCCCGCCGCTGATGGAGTTGAGCCGGCCTCTTCGGTCTGATCCACAGAGACACTCTCCGTCTGATCCACAGAGACACTCTCCGTCTGATCCACAGAGACACTCTCCGTCTGATCCACAGAGACACTCTCCGCCTGATCTGGAGAGGCACTCTCCGCAGTTGCAGCCAAGGCCGACGCGGGGTCGCCAGAGCCGTCGTTTGACGTAGGAGGTTGTGCGGCAGCATTAGGTGACGAATCATCGGACGCTGACGAAGCTGCTGTTTCTCCGCTTGTCAGATTTGAGGGCGACTCGCTGGGCGGCGGGATTTCGATATCGGCGATCGCCTGCCATCCGTCCTCCGCTGCAATTTCTCCGATCACCGGCGAGGTATTTTGCTCAACTACTGCGCCCTCTCCTGCTTGTAATTCGACTCGGTCTACCCGTCCTCCGTTGCTTGTGTTTTCTAGCGCGCAGTGACCTTCCAGACAGTCAATCTCCACCCGATTCGTCTCCGGCTCAAAGGTCATACCCATGATAGAGCCAACGACCTGGCCGCGTATTCCCGTTGGAGTCTGCACAAAAAACACATCATTTGCGCCAGGCGAAACGAACACAAGAACTTTCCCCTTCAAAAGAGTCAGCAATGTTAGGCTGTTGCTTTCCGCCGCACTTGCCAAGAGAGTCAATTCCAATTCTGATTGCGGCGCTAGAAAGACTGTTCCGCCATCAGGGAGTTCATGTTTCACAGTGCTATCGCTAGCCGAAATCGTATTTGGAGAATCAACAACGTTAGAAGTTGGCAGAGGCGATTGCGAACCGAAATTAATCGCGAGACCAAACGCTCCAGCTGCTGCAATTACGAGAATGAATATGAGTGCCCAAGTGACAACAAGTTTAGCCGCATGGGTTGGCCGCGCTGTTTGGGCTGACGCCGGAACCGTATTCCGAAGCGGAGTTAGCCGAGATTTGGGTCGCAGCTGCCTCCACCACCCTGCAATGTTGGAGAACAGTCCAGAGGGAACAGACGGGGAACTGCTCGCAGAAGTTTGGCTAGATTCTGATTTCGCTGCGGCCGGCACAATCGCCGGAGTTGGATTCCAAGGGGGAGTTGCGGAAACTGGCGCGCTTGCCAAATTTCGTAAGAGGCGACCCTTGGACGAATTCCAAGAAGTGCGGAACTTCTCGTTCCACGCGTGGACTGCAGCGGTATGGGTCTCGCGACGACGATTGTTCTCGAAACGCGCGGCCAAGAGGATCTCGCCGATGACCTCGCCACTGACGGCGACCAAGAGTGTTGCCGAAATCCCCACAAGCACGCCGGTGATCCAACTCATCGCATCTACGACATAGCTGGGAATGTCCGGCACGATGCTCAATCCGACAAATAGATTTGCCAGCAGCGCGACTGCCATCGCCAGCAGAAAACCAAAATTCAACCAGCGGGCGCTGACCCGTTTTGCTTCTTTCCGTCCCAGGGTGCGCTCGATCACCGCCGCTATGAGAAACACCTCAATGACGCCTACGGAGAGCATGGCTTCAGCAATTGCAAGACCGGTGGTCAGGTCTGGCGGCAACCCAAAACCCACTGCGGAACTAGCTGCTGCGTCGTAGAATATTGTCGCCGTGCGGGCGCTTGAGAGCAAGATGCTGGCGATTGCTTGCATGGTGAAGAGCCAGAAGCGCCAGCCCTGCGGTTTGACCAGTTCAAGCTGCGGCAGCGGCCTCGTCAGCTCGTACTGCGCTCGGTATTGAAAAAAGAGATTATCTATATCGTTCTGACGCATAACTTCGCTATTGTCACGTGGCAAAATGCCTTACCAATTGGTCTTGATTTGAAATCACGGGAGCGGCAAATTCTTGGCCTGTACCATCATATATGCTGCCCAGGCTCGTGTTAGCAGGTCATTTGGACAGAATAGCATATTTCCGTTCGAATTCGTACCACAAGACGGCAGCAGACCATCACGATATGCTTGCTCCGCCCATTTGGCTCCCCACCAATTTACATCGACATCAGCAAATAAGCCAGCCGGAGTTGACGGAGCATAACTTGCTCCATACATAATGCGAAGATAAAAGACACTCGCTTCCGTTCGAGTATGATCCTGCCACGGACAATACTGTCTCGGTAGTGTACTGCACCCAGCCGTGAAATTGGAGCCCCACATACCTTCAGCCCATTTTTCTGCCCACCCACCTTTACTCCAATCGTCGGTAAATGTTCCACGATCAGAAGGTGGCCCATAGCTCGACCCGAATTGTCCCCGTAGTACAAATACAGCACTCTGGGCACGATTCAGAATACTGTCGGGACAATACAGTAACGGGTTTGTGCTACACCCGGCGCTGAAGCCACCATCGTAGACCGCCTGAATATGACGATGATGTGGGTGGTCGAAGGGAACATCGCCAAAAGTTGACCGATCAATATTCGCAGTTACTGACTTGGTCCCATTCATTGTCACAGAAACAGGATTACTCGAACCTGTTGCAGACCCACTCCAACTATTGAACCGATAGTAGTTCGAAGCAGTACTCACAGATAGTTGCACAACCGTACCGCTGACAAACTGCGTCCCATTATTACAGTTTGGAGCTGGATTCGCGCTAATACTTCCCCCCGCTGTTGGGCTAGCTATCAGGGAGAGTGTGTAACAAGTCATCGGAGTTGGCGAAGGCGTGGGTGCAATTGTTGGTGTAGGTGTTGGAGAACACACCGGCTCAGGCGTTGGCGTCGAACCATTTGCAACAGCAAACTTTAGAGCCAATCCTTGGTAGACAGAATTTGCAGCGTTGTAAGCGAATTGAACGCCTGAGGTGCCATTTGCGAATTCGAGACCGATAGTCGCAGAATTGCCGTAGGCATAGTTGCCGCTCATTGCGCTGTATTGGAAGACAATCTCGTTACTGCCCTCATACAGAATGGTCTGGAACGTGTGCGAGCCTACATTGCTGTAGTGCGGCACGTTGTTCCATTGCACGACAGCCTTGCGGTTCGGGGAAGTGCCAATGGTTTTGACAAAGATATCGCCGCCGTAGTACGGATTCAGATCATCCCAGAAGGGAGCGATGATTTCGTTCGGCGTTGTACTGTTCGGTATTGAGCGATTGAAATAGGCCGCCGCACCGGAGGTCTCGAACGAGATGAAACCATTCGTGCTGACGTAGATATTCCGATACGACTGCCCATTGAATAAGAAGTCGAAAGGCAGGACGACTGAACCGTAATAATCGTCGTAGCGCAAATTCAGGTTCGATCCATCGGTGGCGTCAATCCAATCGAAGTTGAAATTGGTACCACATGCGTCGGAGCGCACGTAGTAGTACGACTGTGGAATAGGCGTGTTCGTCGGCGTCGGTGATGGTGGCAGAGTCGGTGTCGGAGTGACGTTAGTGGGATCAAATAAAAGCGCCGGGAGCAGTTGGATCAATCCATGTCCATAATACTGGTCCCAACCCGCACTGCCAAGGTCGAGAGCCGTAGACTCAAGCGCGGTGCGAACTTCGACGCCCGAGTCCAGGTACTGCGAATAACCAAACAAGAGCGCAGCGGCCCCCGCCACATGCGGGGCTGACATCGAAGTACCGCTTAGGCTCGCGTAAGTGTCGTCATAATACGTAGCGTAAATGCTGACGCCCGGAGCGG
>Ga0310121_10003387_pt1 | contig 14558 bp, 12 predicted proteins | sample CB27_Tmax_986_MG_FD_203504 | JGI IMG/M metagenome (GOLD analysis project Ga0310121, IMG submission 203504) | Marine microbial communities from Western Arctic Ocean, Canada - CB27_Tmax_986 | ecosystem: Environmental > Aquatic > Marine > Oceanic | place: Canada: Western Arctic Ocean | collected... | reverse complement strand
TCCTCTTTCGTCCTGTCCGGCCGGCATGGAGAGGGCCGGCAGACCGGCATGCGTCCACGGCAGATTCATGCACGGATCCCCTGTGGTTTCGAGCCCTTCCGGGGCGGTCCCGGTAGCTGAGGGGCAGACCCAAGCGTTGATTTTCTCACGATCCATGATCGCCTGAATGTCTCTCCGAACTGCCGCCTGGTTGCTGCGAAGCTGCATCAAATCCTCCTCCGATACTTCCACGCCGGTGGCGAAGTACTTTCGGGTTTGAGGCCGATAGAGTTTTTCATAAGTCGTCGACCAATCCCGGTGGACCCGGACCACCTCACCGCAGATCAAGCGCCAGTGATCATCGTTGATCTGCGAGATGTTTGCCAGGAGGGGAACCCGTTTGATCGAGATTTCTGTCTGAGACAGGCCGGCTAGAGTGCTCTCGAACTGTGAGAGGGCGCGCTCGGATGCCTGTTTCATATATGGCCCGGTCGGGATTCCGAGCGTGAGCGCCGACTCCGTCCCCGTTTGATTCCAGTCCGGAACAAGGACGGAAAGAAGGTCATCCAAGAGCTTTAGATCCCGGCAGAAGACGCCGACATGATCGGCGGAAGGTGAGAAAGGGATGATGCCGTCCGTGGGAATCCGGCCAAAGCTTGGCTTGAATCCAAGAATCCCGCAATAGGCCGCGGGACGTATAATTGAACCGATTGTTTGTGTTCCCATCGCGGCAGGAAAGTAACCGGCTGCGACGCCTGCTGCCGAGCCGCTACTCGAACCGCCGGGGGAGTGGCGAGGGTTGATTGGATTGCGGGTCGGCCCCGGGGCAACCCCGGCAAACTCAGCGGTAACAGTTTTCGCAACCACAATAGCGCCGGCCAGCTTGAGGGCGGAGACGCACGATGCCTCCGTTCCGGTGAAAAGACCGGCCGGTAAGCTCGATCCGCATTGCGTTGGAAAACCGTCTACCCGGTAAATGTCTTTGATCCCAACCGGCACGCAAAACAGGCGTGGCCGATTTTCTGAATCCGGATATCGATGCAAAAGGGTGTCTTGTTTTTCGCGTAGATTGTGTGGTTGGAAGGTGCCTTCAACCAGCGCGCGAAGTTCGGGTTCCCTTTTCTGAATCCGGGTGATGAGGGATTCGATACTTGGTGGCATTGGGCGCTTGGTTAGCGGGTGAAGATGACGTTTTTGCTACTGCTTGATTTGGCCGTCGCCGTTGATAACGAACTTATAGGTGGTAAGCTCTTCCAGGCCCATGGGACCCCGTGCATGGAGCTTGTCCGTGCTGATGCCGATTTCCGCGCCCATGCCGAATTCGGCGCCGTCGGTGAATCGTGTAGAAGCGTTCACGTAGACCGTGGCGGAGTCCACCTGCCGGCAAAATGCGTCCTGCACGGTGTTCTCGCCGGCGACAATCGCGTCGGAATGATGGGAGCCGAACGTATTGATATGTTCTATTGCCGCATCGATATCCGGCACCACCCGAACTGCCAGGATCAGATCCAGGTATTCTTCCTCCCAGTCCTCGTCGACGGCGGGGTTCATCTGAGGAACAATCCGGCGTGACGCTTTGTCGCCGCGGAGTTCCACTCCCTGCGACAGGAGGCGTTCAGAGATCCGGGGCAGAAAATCTTTTGCGACCGCTTCGTGAACCAGCATGGTTTCCATGGCATTGCAGACCCCGGGTCGCTGGACCTTTGCGTTCTCACAAACAATGAGCGCCATATCGAGATCTGCGCTGGCGTCCACATAGGTGTGGCAGACTCCCTTATAGTGCTTGATGACGGGTACGTGGGACATTTCGGCCACCGCGCGTATCAGTCCTTCGCCGCCTCGTGGAATGATAATGTCCACGAAATCAGTCATTTGAACCAAAACCCGGACGGCGTCCCGGTCGGTCGTTCCAATTAGCTGGACGGCGTGAGTCGGGAGTCCCGCCCGAGATCCGCCTTCTTTTAGCGTTTCTGCGATAGCATGGTTGGAATGACGAGCCTCCTTTCCTCCACGAAGAATCACAGCATTCGATGCTTTGAAGCAGAGGGCGGCCGCGTCCGCCGTGACATTGGGGCGTGACTCGTAAATGATTCCGATGACGCCGATGGGCACCCGGACCTTCTCAATCTCGAGTCCGTTCGGTCGGGCCCAGGCGCGTAGCACATCGCCGACCGGATCCGGCAGTGTAACGATTTCGCGTATGCCGTCGCTCATTGACCGGACGCGTGCGTCGGTGAGTTCGAGCCGGTCCAGCAGCGCCGCGGAGAGTCCTGCTTCACGACCCGCTGTCAGGTCTGAAGAATTCGCCGTCTGAAGGTCATCTTTCCGGGCGTCGATTTCGTCGGCCATCGAGAGAAGGATTCGGTTTTTTTCCTCTTCTCCCAGCCGGCTCAAGGCATGAGCTGCCTCCTTCGCCTGTTTTCCGATGCGAAGCACTTCCTGTTCTATTGTTTGTATCGTGGTCGTCATGATCCGTTTTCCAACCCGGGTTACCTGATGTTTCGTATCCGCTACCGTACCACGCTTCGGATGAATTTGTAGTCATATGAGGACCATGTTGTCTCGGTGGACCACTTCATCGTAATTCCTGGTTCCAAGAATTTTTTCAATTTCCGTTGTTTTTCTGCCTTTGATGCGCCGGATATCGTCGCTCGAGAAGTAGACGAGGCCGCGCGCGACCAGGGTGCCATCGGGAGCCTTCAGGTTTACCAGGGATCCGATCGCGAACTGTCCATCGACCTCCACGACACCAATGGGGAGCAGACTCTTACCCTGATTGATCAGGGATCGGCCGGCGCCTTCATCGATTTCGATGGTGCCTTTTGCGCGATGAAAAAAGGCGATCCATCGTTTTCGGCTGTCCATCTCGGTCTGGGGCGCCGCGTGATCCCAGATCAGGGTTCCCACGTCTTTTCCTTCGATGATCTTTTCGAGCACACCGTCTCGCCTTCCGTTGGCAATGATCACCGGAATGCCTACCTCGGCGGCGTAACTCGCGGCGTCAAGTTTTGCCGACATGCCGCCGGTAGTTAGCGAGTCCGCCTTCCCATTGGCGAGTTCCCGCACCTTCCGTGTAATCTTTTTCAAGTGAGGAACGCGGCGCGTTCTCCCACCGCCGGCGGGCGATCTCAATCCGTCTGTCGAGGAGAGCATGATCAGCAAGTCGGTGGGCACGAGGATGGATACCAATGCGGCCAGCATATCATTGTCCCCGAATTTGATCTCTTCGGTCGCGACAACATCGTTTTCATTGACGATCGGAATGACGTCATGACGGAGAAGATTCATGATGGTGTTCCGCGTGTTGAGGTGGCGCTCGCGGTTCTTCAGATCGTCATGGGTCAGGAGCACCTGCGCGATCCTGCAGCGGTGCCGGCCGAATAATTGATCGTAGGTCGCCATGAGGCGGGACTGCCCTATGGCCGCCGCCATCTGGAGGTCGGGGATCGTGGTGGGGCGGGTTGAGAGTCCAAGCGCTTCAATGCCTGCACCGACCGCGCCCGAGGATACCATGACTACTTCGCGTCCGCTCTTGCGAAGTGCCACAAGATCCGCGACAAGGCTTCGCATCCGCCGGGTGTCAGGTCGGCCGGTACGCTGCACGAGCACGCGACTTCCGATCTTTACGACGATTCGACGTGCTGATTTGATGGCTTCTCGTTCCTGGCTCGCATTTTTCATGTGTTTGAACTGCATCCGGGCGGTACGGGTTCCCTGCTTTCTGTGTGGGTTCCACATTATTGAGGAATCGCCCCCCCCCCTGTTAAGTCTTTAGATTGACACGATTCGATACCGGGGGCTATGTTATCTGGCTCTAAAATTCCGAAGGTAAGGAAATATGCCGACCTACGACTATCAGTGCCGCAAGTGCGGGCACAGGTTCGAACTCTTTCAATCTATGAGTGACGAGCCCAAGAAACGCTGTCCAGAGTGCCGGGGGCGTGTGGAACGCCTGATCAGCGGCGGCGCCGGCTTCCTTTTCAAGGGATCGGGATTTTATGAAACCGATTACCGCAGCGAGAGTTACAAGACCGCAGCTGAGGCGGACAAACCTGGTGAATCAAGCAGCAAAGAGTCCAAGAGCGGTGAAGGGGCCGGGTCCAAAAAGGATTCTAAAAAGAAAAAAGAAAAGAAATCCCCTTCCTCCTCTTAATGAATCACCGCTGCCTGATCTATTACTTTAACCACGAATCTGAACGATACTCCAATTATGGCCAGACCAACCGTATTATGTACCAAGTGTGGGACTGAGAACGAGCTGACCAGCCTGTTTTGCAATGATTGCAGCGCAAAGCTGGATCTGACGAAGATTGACCACGGCGACATCAGAAAATCGGTAAAGCGTGAACGCGGTTCGGGTGGAAACCCAATCTTCAAGCTGGTCCGCCTGGTTCTTGTTCTCGGCATTCTTGCTCTCCTCGGCTTTATGCTATGGCCACCGATTCCACTCGGCGAAGTTGGAGAAAAAGACCTAGCCAAGGAATACGAATCAACGCGATCAGACCTGATCGAGGCCTGTAAAAACGGAATCGAAATTCGCTCGGTTCTTCCAGAGCGTGCAATCAACGCTTACGCTTTGGACGTCGTAAATACCTACAACCAGAATAGCGGCGGCGGGTTTGCCACGCTGAGCGACGTCAATATTTCTATCGACAAAACCGAGATCGAAGTCATGGCAACCATGAAGTTTGGTCCGGTACCCTTGGGCTACGTGATTTCGGGAAGCCCCGTGGTAGGGTCAGGCGATTTCGGATTTCAAGTGGATCGTGTCCACGTCGGGCATTTGCCTGTTCCCGGACCGCTCGTTGGGTTCGTTTCGGAGCAAATAGTGCGTATATTCGAAGGTTTGGAGCCGGAACGGTTTGTTCTCAACAACATCGTAAAGCTTGATCAGACGGTTGGAAGTGTCCGTTTCACGACTCGTGACGGAAGCAAATCCTGATCGGGCCCACCGCTTGTTCTCCTTCCTTACTGGGGTCACGCCGGTTCGCAGCTGTTCTTGATTGAGTTTTGAGGCAGAGGTATGTACATCCTGCCCGGATGAAACTCGTAATCCAGCGCGTTCGGCGCGCGGAGGTCCGTGTCGAGCAGCGGGAAGTGGGAGCCATCAGCGCCGGCGCCCTCGTCCTCGTAGGCGTCGCGGGTGGCGACACGCAGCAGGACGCGGCTTACCTCGCCAGGAAGACGGCGATGCTCCGTATCTTCGCCGATAAAGACGGGCGAATGAACGAAGCGATCGACGCAGTAAATGGCGCGTATCTTGTGGTGAGTCAGTTCACGCTGTATGGGGACTGCAAGAAAGGAAACCGGCCAAGCTACATTGACGCGGCAGAACCGGACGAAGGGAAGGCGGGCTATGAGGCCTACCTGGCAGCGCTGAAGGAGTTCGGTCACCGCGTGGAGACCGGCGAGTACCAGGCCGAAATGATCGTTTCTTCGGAAAACGATGGCCCGGTCACGCTGATTCTGGAGAGTCGAGGCAGGAGAATTCCATGAAGAGATACTGTATTGTTGCCGCCGGACTTATTCTTGGAATGGACCTTTGCGGCACGCCGTCGCGTGGTGAAGGCATCGAGAGACCATTTCTTCAGCCGGCGCGGTCTTCCAGCCCACCTCTCAGCAGTTCGTCCCGCAGATTTGTGCTGCGTGGATTCGACCCGCTGGATGCCGGCACACTTAGCGCCTGGTTCGAGAGCATGACGACGCGACTGGAGACCCGGCTCGGAGAGCGGGTGCCGTTCGGCCGAGCGGAGATTGCCCAAATCGTTGGATTCGACGGGAGTGATTACGGACCCGGGCGAATCCGGTTCTCTCAAGAATTTTTTGGAACGGCTCTTCAGCAGCGGATGACGATCGAAAACCCCGAGGCCGTCACGCAGGAGATGCTTTTGGAGGCTCTAACTCGCATTCATCTGAACCGGTATATCGTCGTGATGCATAGACGGATGGGTCCGAATTCAGCATCGATGTTGCTCCCCGATTGGTTCTCGGTCGGGATCGCACAATGTTTGATCCGCGAATTGCTGGAGAGAAACGAGACGTTTGTCCGGGATTCGTGGGCGGCAGAAGAGGTTCGGTCTGTCGCGACGCTGGTGAGCTTGCACACACTGCCGGAGCAGTGGGTTCCGGAGAAGGCGTGGTGCGGTGTTTTCATGAACTGGCTTTTAAGAAACATCAGCGACACGATTGGCTGGCAGGAAGTGATTGCCTATATCGCGTCCGGAAAAGATGTGGACCTGGCCTGGATCACAGAAAACGTGCTCAAAGAAGACGGAGCCAAATCCGTTGAAAAGAAATGGGAGCTTCATCTCGCGCGCCTGAGCAAAGTGCAGGTCGAGCTCGGAGCGGTGGACTCCGATTCGATTCTTGCGCTGAAAAAAATACTGGAGATTTATCCGCGAGATATGATCAGTGATCCGGGCGACGTGGTGCCCCTACGGCTCGGCCCGGGCGATTTGGTGTCTTATACCCAGGAAAGCTGGGTTTCCCAAGTGTGCAACCGAAAGCTCACCGAATTGGCGTTGTTATCTGTGGGAAAAGCGCCAGAATTTGTGGCGGCGGTGAATGGGTACGTGAATTTTTTCAGAGTCCTTGGCGGGTCGGTGGGCGCAGGGAATGTTTCCGGTGGGAAACTGCGGAAAATCCGGCGGGCTCTCGAAAACGCAGAGGCGGAAACGGCTAGATTGGAACGGTCATTAGCTGCGCGTTCTGATTATATTGCCGGCGTGGAACAGGATTTGGCAACTCCGCCCCCGCCCCCGAATCTCTCCTCTGGGGAGGACGGGAGGGAACAGGATCGGCGAAATTTTTTGGACAGACTTGAAACCCAGAACCAGCGCTCGAACCAATAATCGACAAGAAAGCCAAAAATTGACATCTCAGAATTCCAGATCGACAACGGTGGGAGTCATTCATTGCGATGCGCTTGCGTTTACCGCGGGAAACGACGTCGAGTTTGACCTGGCCCTGGTGGAAGCCGATTGCCTGGGCACGGCGGCCCATGCCGTAATGCTCTCCCGCATGCCGGTAAGGCCGCCACTGTTAACTGCGAAAGATATACAGAGGCTTCTTCCTGAGCTTCGGGCAATTATTGGGGACCACAGAAAGGGCCGATTCCGGATTCGGCTCAGCGACCAGGATGTTCACCTTGCCGTGGAGCGACGACTCACGAAGAAGCTGGGTGAATTGGGAAAGAAAATTCACACCGGCAGAAGTCGAAACGATCAGGCCGCTCTGGATTTGAGACTGTACGCAAAGGAACAGATCTTGAACTTGCTGGAAGCAACCGGTGACCTGTCCCTCGCATTGACCCGCTGCGCAAAAAAACACGTAACGGTTCCGATGGTAGGCAGGACCCATATGCAAAAGGCGATGCCGTCATCGGTGGCATTGTGGGCTTCTGCTTATGCCGAAGGGTTGCTGGACGATTTACCGATGCTATTGACCGCTTACCAGATGAATGATCAGAATCCGCTTGGGTCCGCCGCCGGCTACGGCGTTCCTTTGCCCATCGACAGAGACCTGGTGACCCGATTGCTTGGAATGAGCCGGACTGTGCACAATGTTTTGCACGCCGGAAACATGAGGGGAAAGCTTGAATCGATGATTTTGCAGGCGCTGGGGCAAATCATGATCACCCTGTCCCGGCTAAGCCAGGATCTCATGCTCTACTCCATGCCCGAATTCGATTACGTAAAGCTGCCGGCCGAATACTGCACGGGCAGCAGTATTATGCCGCAAAAGAACAATCCGGATGTGCTGGAGTTGGTTCGCGCGAGGACATCCCGGGTTCTGGGAGACGGGATGGCGGTTCTTGAAATCGTTAAGGGTACCCCCTCCGGATATAACCGGGATCTTCAGGAAATCAAGGAGCCATTCCTGCGGGGACTGGACACCACGCACAGCAGCGTTCATATAATGTCGTCGATCGTGAGGGGATTGCGCTTTAACGAGAAGGCGCTGACCGCCGCTTTTACGCCGGACGTGTTTGCGACCGACTATGCGTTGGAACTCGTGGGACAGGGAATCCCGTTCCGTGACGCCTACCGGAAAGTCAAGAAAAGCATTAAATCATTGTCTGCGCGGGACCCGAAGGAAGCCATAGCGCGGAAGACCCATGTTGGCGCGACGGCCGGGCTGGCGCTGGACGACTTCGAGTTTCGAGCCAGGGAAGCCCTCAAGTTTGCCCGCGAAGAGAGGCGATCATGGTATCGCGCTGCGTCCCGGCTTCTCGGTGCTGCCTATCCGGGCGATTTATAAGGCTGGGCGGAACTAGAATGGTTGCATTTTTTTAATCATTCCACGAAAGTGCTTCCTCAGAAAGGATGGTAGGTCGCGGGCGCATAGGTTCTCCGCCCGGGTCCATTCGAGGACCGTACGGCGAGAGTCCTGATGTATCTTGAGTTTTATGGACTAAACGAATTTCCGTTCAACATTACGCCCGATCCACGGTTTCTCTATTATTCTCCCCGGCACCGGGAGGCGATGGACTTGCTCCTGTACGGGATCGCGAATCGAAAGGGCTTCATTGAGCTGACTGGTGAGGTCGGTTGCGGAAAGACCACTACGCTGCGGAGCGTTTTGTCCCGGTTGCCGCACGACGTGGAGACGGCTCTTGTCCTGAACCCGTCCATGGACGGGGACCAGCTGCTACGCTCGATTCTGAAGGATTTTGGCCTGACGATCCGAGGAAATGACCGTCTCGATTACGTGGAACAACTGAACGAGTTTTTGTTGATGCAGGCGGAGCGAGGAAGGAACGTGGTCATCGTGATTGATGAGGCCCAGGACCTGGGAGCTGAGGTCATGGAGCAGGTCCGTTTGTTGTCCAACCTTGAAACCGATGAGTATAAGCTGATGCAGATTGTTCTTGCTGGCCAGCCTGAATTGCGTGAGCGGCTGGCGCAGCATGACTTACGGCAGCTTCGACAACGAATTTTGATTCGATGCCACCTTTCTCCGCTTTTAGAGGAGGAGGTTATCGAATACATCACCCATCGGCTCCAGGTCGCCGGTGCCGGTGAAGACGTATGGTTCGAGCCGGAAGCAATTAAAAAAGTATACGAGTATTCCAACGGGATTCCACGTCTCATCAATGCAGTATGCGATTTGGCGATGCTGGCGGGATACGCCGCGCAATCGCTAAATATCGAGGAGTCGCAGGTGGACCGCGCGCTCCAGCAGTTGGAGTGCAAAGTATGAGTGTCATCCAGGATGCCTTGCAGCGAAAGCTGGAGGAACAACGGGCGGCCAAGGATTCCAGAGCTTCACAGGGCCGGCCAGAACCGCAGCCGCCCCAGGCGCCGCCGGTTGCCCAGCAGGTTTTTGAGAATGAGGCCGCGCTGTATCCGCCACCTTCCGTTCCTGTGCACCAGAAGGTACCCGCTACTCGCCGACCGGTCCGGAGCGATGCTCAGAGAACGATTCGTCTGCTGCTGATATCGATCATTGTCATGCTTTCGGTGGGACTTGTGGGCGCCGTGATTTACTTCATTGATGCCGGAAAAAGCGAGCTGCTGAGCTCCGCGCCCTCGGTGCCGGGAAACGGGGTAGGGCCCGCCGCCCAATCCGACTCCGCGCAAATTGCTGGAACCGCTGCGCCTTCGGGGGCTGCTCATGCAAACGGAACGGCTTCGAGTCCGATTGTCCAGTCTGCCCCGGACGATTCCGGGAAGTGGCCCCTGGTTGAGGTTGGCGGTGTCGTTGCATCCGGATCTTCTAAGAATAACAGCGCCATCCTGAGTGGCGACATGATCCGAATAAACCGAATGATCAACGGAGTACGTCTTGTCAACGTGTCAGATGACGGGGTCACCCTTGAGTACGGGGGCGACCAGCGGTTCGTGGAAATCGGCGCTACTACCCGGGATTAGCGTGCTTTGGCGGTTTCAGGTTGCCGCGCCCGGTTGAGGTAGGCGTCGTACTCTTCGGCGTTTACAAGATAGAAATGGCAGGTCCGTTTGCATGCCTCGATGATTTCCTTTTTAAACGCCTCGTTATATGGGTTCAGCAGGGCCACCAGCAATTCTTTCCCGAGTACGGAAAATGCGATTGCGCCTTTTTCATGCGAAAATTCACTGGGGAGCGCAGAGTATGCTGTCCGGTCCAGCTCAAAATCGGTCAACTGAATGACCGGAAGGGTGGAGTCCCGGCTCATGAAGGACAGAACCGACGGGATACTGGTAAATGCCCGGTCCTGCATGACGTGTAGAATTGAGATAGGCACATCGATATTCTTGGTCGAGTTTTCAGTGACATCAGATACCAGCATGGAATACTCGTCGTCGGTGACTTTCCCCGCCTTCATGAGAATCCACGCCAGTGACATTTCGCCGCTGACGTCAAAGTTCTTCTGTTTTCCTCCATGGGTCGGGACGATATCCGCGGGGGAGGGCATCCCCATCTTGTCCGCCAGGGATTCGATTCGTTTGATCGCCGCTTTTGTGCCTTTGTCGTTCCCCCCGATTCGATGCAAGCTGTCGAAGACCCAGGGGAGAGAACCCTCATCGCGTTCGTCGCAAATCTGATTCGACAGTCGGATTAAGTATTCCTGGGCGCGACTTTTATCCCCGATGTGATCGTACGCATCGTACAAAGTTTCCAGCGCCGTGCGATCGTCAGGAATCGCGGCGAGGATTTCCTCAAACGCCGCTATTGCGTTCCATACTTCGGATTCCGGCGATTTCCCAAATTGTTTAGGCCTGTCCACAATTAGTTCTCCCTGTTTGCGGTCTCGCGCGGCGTAGTGCCGACCGAATACTTCGTAAGATGAGGGCGGACGCAACTCTCATGCCACGTTCGGGCACCAATCTCAAAGGGTTGATTTTAACCTGAGCACAATATCGGTGGCACCGAAACTGCTTTTCCAAGAGCGTCCCGAAATAAACGACCCCCGGAGGGCGCAATCGCAATGAATACATCGAGTGAATCTTCAAGCATTCTTGACCTTCTATTAAAACGCAAGGTTCTGAGCGCGACAGAAATTGAATCCGCAAAGAGCGAGGCCCGCAACACCGGCGCGAAGCTGGAACGATTTCTGGTCGAAAGCGACATCATTTCAGAAGTCGAGATGGCCCTCGCCTTATCCGAATACCTGAGCATTCCCCCGATTGCACTGAGTAAGTTCAATCCATCCAATCAATTGATGGATTTGATTCCCAAGGAAATCATAACGCGTCATCAGTTGGTTCCGATCGCCAAAACCGGAAAGTTGTTGACGGTGGCGATGGCAGATCCTTTCGATGTCGTTGGGTTGGACCAGGTCCAGGCGAGAACCGGGCTTGAGATCACTACTCTCATCGCGCCGGAGAGCCACATTCGGGAGATCGTCGGGAAGTTCAGCAGCGAATCGGCAGCCGGACTCGAAGACATTCTTCGCGATGTTTCGGAGGAGGACGATCTAGAGGTAGGGGTGGAAGAGGTCGAGGACGTCAGCTTGGACGAGATGCTGGAGAGTGCCGAGGACGCACCGGTGATCCGCATTGTAAACTCTGTTCTGGTAGAAGCATTGCGTCGCTCCGCGAGTGATATTCATATCGAGCCGATGGACAAATCGATTCGCCTTCGCTATCGGGTGGACGGCATGTTGTACGAGTGCTCCAGCCCGCCCAAGGCACTCCAGTCTGCGATCATTTCCCGGTTGAAGATCATGTCGAACCTGGACATTGCCGAGCGGCGGCTTCCCCAGGACGGCCGTTTCAAGATCCGTGCGCTGAACAAGGAAGTGGACATTCGCGTCAGTCTGCTGCCAACCGTTCACGGCGAGAAAATTGTTATGCGTATTCTCGACAAGTCCTCTCTGGCTCCCAGCCTGTCCGCATTGGGGTTGGATCAGAAAGCATTCGAGGGCTTCGAAACCTCATTGCATCAGCCCTATGGGATGATTCTAGTGACGGGTCCGACAGGGAGCGGGAAAACGACCACGCTATACTCAGGCCTTCAGGAGTTGAACAAGGCGGGTGTAAACATCGTCACCACCGAGGATCCTGTGGAGTACCAATTGCCTGGAATCAACCAGGTTCAGATCAACGCGGGTGTAGGGCTGACATTTTCGTCCGCCTTGAGATCCGTTCTTCGGCAGGACCCTGACATCGTCATGGTCGGAGAAATTCGGGACCAAGAGACCGCCGGCATCGCGGTAAAGGCTGCGCTTACGGGTCACCTGGTCCTTAGCACTCTGCACACGAATGATGCGGCCGGCGCCATCAGCCGTCTCGCAAATATGGGCGTCGAACCGTTCCTGCTCGCATCCTCGGTTATCATGACGCAAGCACAAAGGCTTTACCGAAAACTCTGTCCAGCCTGTCGGTGGGAGCGCGAAATAGATAAGGAAACACTGCGCCTCAATAACATCGATCTGAATCTCTTCGATGGCGTTGTGACCTACGAAGCCGTGGGGTGTCCCAAGTGCAATGGCGTCGGGTACCGCGGCCGCGGAGCGATGATGGAGATCCTGGTCGTCGACGACGAGATGAGAGAGCTTATCGGCAAGGAGACGAATTCGAAGGAAATTATAAAACAGGCCCAATCCACGGGTATGAAAACTCTGCGCGACGTGGGAATGGAACGAGTTCGTGATGGCCAGACCAGCCTGGAAGAGATCTTGAGAGTGACGAACAAGGCGTAAGTAGTTTTTAAAACACGACGGAGTAATAGTATGGCATCCACCTCTATGGAATACAGTGGTTCCCGGCCCGTCGAGGGTAACTCGCGTGCGTCCGAGAAGCGCCACAAGACCCCCGGTGCGAAAAAGATTCGGCTCAAGGAATTGCCGGCATTCACACGGCAAATGGCCGCCATGATTTCGTCGGGTATGCCGATCGTGCAGACCCTCGAAGCATTGGAAGGGCAAACTGAGAACAAGGTCTTCGAATCCGTGGTTGCCGGTGTCCGGACCCAGATCGAAGGCGGCGAATCGCTGACGGAAGCGATGAAAAACTATCCGGACATTTTCCAGGAACTGTATGTAAGCATGCTTCAGGCTGGAGAATCAGGTGGTCTGCTGGCCGATACGACCGAGCGGCTTGCGTACTATCTTGAGGCCCAGGCAAAGTTGCGGCGGAAAGTCATCTCGGCGATGATGTATCCGGCAATCGTGACCATTGTCGCATTCCTGCTTACCTCATCCATGATCATCTGGATTGTCCCCGCGTTCGCGGGCATCTATGAAGACTTCGATGCGGCACTCCCGGGACCCACACAGGTCCTTGTGGATGTCAGTGATTTCGTTCGTAAATACGCGCCTTTTGTGTTTGGCGCCCTTGTCGCTGCGGTGATCTCGACCGTACAATTCAAAAAGACCGAGCGGGGGGCGTACTTCTTCGATTCGCTCGTTCTTAAGTTGCCGATTTTCGGCGAATTGCTTCGAAAGGTTGCGTTGAGCCGATTTGCTTCCACCTTTGCCCAGATGACTCGCAGTGGGGTCCCAATTCTCGAGGCGCTCGAAATTACGGCTGTCGCCACAGGCAATCGCGTGCTTGGTTCCACGGTCAAAGGTGCCCAGGTTGTGGTCGAGAGTGGGGAACCGCTATCGGTCGCACTCGCGAATGACAAAAATTTCTCCGTCATGTTGGTTCAGATGCTATCCGCCGGTGAAAAATCGGGTAAAGTTGATGAAATGTTGTCAAAAATCGCGGAATTCTATGAGGATGAAGTGGACGCCACTTTGTCGGGGCTGACATCTCTTATTGAGCCTCTTCTCATCGTATTCCTCGGAATCGTAATTGGCGGAATTGTGCTCTGCATGTTCATGCCGATCTTCAAGATGCACGAATTGGTGCAGTTCTAACCGAGGGACGAAACCAGGACGTACGGGCCGGCAAGCGATATTCGCTTGCCGGCCCGTCATTTTTCAAATGGTTGTCAGGAACTGGAAAATATTCTCAAGACGGGGGATTTATTCGGCACATTTGACGAACTGATTCATCAATTTTACCTGGAAAAACTTGGGAATATTTAAGTTTTGAAAAACTGAGAACAGTTTGGTACAAATAGACATGGCATATGCGTCTTCGGAATCAGTTCTAAGAACGGGTTTTGGGGAAAACTCACAAACGCGAAAATAAGAGGTCGGTGTTACCATGTCTCGGATCCTATTGGTTGATGATGAGCCTAGCATTCTAAGCGTTCTGACAACTCTTCTTAAGGCAGAGGGACATGACGTCATAACAAGCCGCGGAGGAGATATCGCGCAGGATATGATTCGTAAGGAGGTCTATGATCTAATGATCACTGACATCCGAATGAGTCCTGTTGACGGGATGCAACTGTTGAAACAGTCCCGAAGAGAACGTGCCGGCGCAGCCGTGATCATGCTCACGGCCTACGGCTCCGTTGAGACGGCCGTAGAAGCAATGAAGGAAGGCGCGTTCGATTACGTGACCAAGCCTTTCAAGGTGGATGAGCTTCTGATCACGGTGAAGCGCGCTTTGGAGTATATCAATATTGTTGCCGAAAACGTGTCGTTAAAGCAGCAGTTGGAATCACGATACCAATTCGAAAACATCGTTGCGGATAGTCCGGCGATGCGATCGGTCTGCGAAATGATCGAGAGGGTCGCGCCTACGGACACGACGGTTCTT
>Ga0310121_10003386_pt1 | contig 14559 bp, 12 predicted proteins | sample CB27_Tmax_986_MG_FD_203504 | JGI IMG/M metagenome (GOLD analysis project Ga0310121, IMG submission 203504) | Marine microbial communities from Western Arctic Ocean, Canada - CB27_Tmax_986 | ecosystem: Environmental > Aquatic > Marine > Oceanic | place: Canada: Western Arctic Ocean | collected... | reverse complement strand
CGGCTGGCACGAGCGTGAAATAGGGGCTGCGCCGGGCTATATCGAAAGTCCCGAAGCCTGAGCAACTATATTGATGTCTTTGTCGCCCCGCCCGCTGAGGCAGACCAAAACGATCTGGTCAGGCGTCAGTTTGGCGGCCAGTTCTAAGGCGGCAGACACCGCGTGAGAAGACTCCAGCGCCGGAATTATACCCTCAGTACGGCACAGCAGATGGAAAGCCTCCAGGGCCTGGGAATCGGTCACCTCACGGTATTCGGCCCTTCCCGAGTCCTTGAGATAGCTGTGCTCTGGGCCCACTCCGGGGTAGTCCAATCCTGCCGAGATGCTGTGCGTCTCCTGCACCTGGCCGTGCTCATCCTGGAGCAGGTAGGACATTGCGCCGTGGAGCACACCAGGCCGTCCGGCGCTGAGAGTGGCCGAGTGTTTGCCCGTAGCGACGCCTTCACCGCCGGCCTCCAGTCCGACCAGTTGCACGTCCTCGTCGGGCACGAAGGGATGGAACATGCCGATTGAGTTGCTGCCGCCGCCGACGCAGGCCAGCACATAATCCGGCAGGCGGTCTTCAGCCTGCAACAATTGTGCTCTGGCTTCTAGGCCGATTACTGTCTGGAAATCGCGGACCATCACCGGGTAGGGATGGGGACCGACCACGCTGCCGATAAGGTAGTGGGTGGTCTCCACGTTGGTCACCCAGTCTCGAATGGCCTCGTTGATCGCGTCCTTCAAAGTGCGGGTGCCAGACTCAACGGGCACTACTTCTGCCTCCAACAGCTTCATCCGGAACACGTTCAGCGACTGCCGTTGAATGTCCTCGCTGCCCATGTAGACGATGCATTCCAGACCCAGCATGGCGCAGGCCGTGGCGGCGGCAACACCGTGCTGTCCGGCCCCGGTCTCGGCGATGATTCGTTTCTTGCCCATGTGCTGGGCCAACAATGCTTGACCCAGGGCATTGTTTATCTTATGGGCCCCGGTGTGGGCCAGGTCCTCCCGCTTGAGGTATATCTTGGCCCCGCCGCAGTGGCGCGTCAGATTTTCGGCAAAATAGAGGGCGGTTGGCCGCCCGGCGTAGGTGTGAAGCAGTTTGGAGAGCCGCTCTTGGAATCCGTCATCCTCTTTAGCTTCTTGGTAGGCCTGTTCCAACTCCGCGACGGCGGCCATCAGCGTCTCGGGGATGAACTTGCCGCCAAAGTCGCCAAACCGGCCCCGGTCGTCCGGGAAGCGGAGGCTTGCCTCGTTTTCATCTGGCATTTGCTGGTCCTTTTACCCTACCGATCCGTCTTAACCGCAGCCGCCCTGGCGTTGCGCATGAATGCCCGTATTTTTACATGATCCTTAATTCCGTCAGTCTCCACTCCGCTGGACACGTCCACGCCCCAGGGAGAGACCTCTCCAATAGCCTGGGCCACATTTTCCGGTGTCAGGCCGCCGGCCAGCAGGAAGGATTGCCCGGCCTGCGACAGTGAAGCCGCTATCTCCCAGTTGAAGCCTTTGCCGGTGCCGCCTTGTATGCCCTCAACATAGCGGTCTAGAGTCACAAGGTGACCCACCCCGTTGAAATCTCTTACGCGTTGGCCGGTACCAGCATCGTCTGTTGCGGTTGCAGACCCGGCTACATGCACGACTTTGATCACGTCGCAGCTCACTTGCCCTGCATACTCCACGGTTTCTTCCCCGCAGAGTTGGCCAACGTCGAGTCCTATGTAGTCAACTATGGCATTAACTTCATCCAATAACTGGTCGGCGAAGAGGCCAACGATTCGGGGCACATTGCCGCCCGAGTTTCTCACTCCCTCGGCAATAGCCTTACCAGCATCGGCGGTGATGCGGCGATGACGGGCCGGCACGAAGACCATCCCCAAAAAATCTGCCCCCGCATAGGCGGCCACCAGTGCGTCATCCAACGTCCGGATGCCGCAGATCTTGACCTTGATGTCTTGCGACGCCATTGTCATGCTGCCGACGCTTTCTGTCCGGTCAACTCCCGGACCTTTTCCCCGATGTCCGAAGCCGTTACCAGTGCCTCACCGACCAACGCGGCGTTGACCCTGAATCGGTTCAACTGCCGAAGATGGTCGCGGGTGAAGATGCCGCTTTCGCTGACGATCTGCTTACCCCTGGGCACCAGCGGGGCCAACCGTTCGGTTACAACCAGATCGGTGGTGAAGGTATGCAGGTCGCGGTTGTTGATGCCGATGATCTCGGCTCCGGCGTCTACTGCCGTCTCAAGCTCGCCTTCGTCGTGGACTTCCACCAAGCACTGCATCCAGTGCGACTGGGCCGCATCCAGCAATTCCCGCAACTGAGTTGGCGCCAAGATGGCCACGATGAGCAGCAAGGCGTCGGCCCCGGCAGCACGTGTCTCCACTATCTGGTATGGGTCGAAGATGAAGTCCTTGCGTAGCACCGGCGCACGCTGGGACGCCCCGGTCTCCTTGATCTGCCGCAGGTGGGCCAGTTCCCCTTGAAACCTGGGATCGGTCAAGCACGATATCGCGGCGGCACCGTTGCTTGCGTAGGACTCGGCCAGTTTCAGATGGTCGAAGTCCGGCATCAGCAGTCCGCGTGAAGGCGAGGCCTTTTTCACCTCGGCGATCAGACGCACGCCGCCGCCAAGCAACGCTCCCGATAGGTTGAGGGGCCTTGGCTGGCGGGCAGCAACCGCCTCCAGGTCCGTGATGGACACTTGCGCTTTGCTCTTCGCCAGTTCCACACGCTTGGCGGCGACTATTTCATCTAGGATGCTGGGCATTCTTCTTCCGTATTGATCCGAAATTCCAGGGCAGCATTATAGTTCATCAATATTTATCGAGCGGTTGAACCGGCCGCCTGGCTAACCTCGATCATTGATTCCAGCCGATCCTTGGCCGCGCCGCTGTCGATGGTCTGGGCGGCGAGTTGCACGCCGTCGCGGACGCTGGAGACCAGGTTTCCCACAAGCAGCACCCCGGCGCTGTTCAGCAGCACGTAATCGCGGACCGGGCCACCTGCGCCGCCCAACAATGCCCGCATGGTTTTGGCGTTGGCGGCTTTATCGCCGCCCCGAATCGCCTCGATGGGCGTCAAAGGCAGTCCGGTGTCTGCCACGGACAGTGTCCAAACGCTCAGCTTGCCCTGGTTGACCTCCCAGACCGCGGTATCGCCGGAGAGGGTCATCTCATCAAGGCCGCCATCGCCGTGAACGATGATCGAGTGGTGGGTCCCCAGCAGGTCCAACACCGCCGCCATCTTTTCACCCAACTCTGGGAAGGCGACGCCCACCAGTTCGGATTGCGCCCCAGCCGGGTTGGTCAATGGCCCGAGGATGTTGAAGACGGTACGGATGCCAATCTCCCGGCGAACCGGCGCGGCGTGGCGCATGGAGGGATGGTAAGCCTGAGCGAACATGAAGCCAATACCGCTGTCTTTGATGCAACGCTCCACTCCCTCGGGTGGAAGGTCGATACGCACGCCTAATTCTTCCAACACATCGGCGCTGCCGCAGGTGCCCGAGGCGGCCCGATTGCCGTGCTTGGCTACTTTCAACCCCGCCCCCGCCGCGACGAACGCCGCCGCCGTGGAGATGTTGAAGCTGTTCAGACCGTCGCCACCGGTACCCACTGAGTCGACCAGCATGCCGTCCACGTTGACCCGCATGGAGAACTCGCGCATGACTGTGGCCATGCCAGCAATCTCCTCGGTGGTCTCGCCCTTGAGCCGGAGCGCCGTCAAGAACGACCCTAGCTGTGCTTGGGTCGCCTCACCAGACATAATCTGCCGCATAACCGACGCCGCATCGTCCATCGATAGGGAATTGCCCGAGACGACGAGGTCTATCGCTTCCCTGATATCCAATTAAATCTCCTGATCAGATGTTATCGGTCGATCTTGACCAAGATTGTAGTTTAGACCGCTACCGCCGCGCTGACCCGGTTCAGGAAGTTCTGCAGCAGGTGTTTGCCGTCGGGGGTCAAGATTGACTCTGGGTGGAACTGAACTCCCTCGACGGGATGCTCTTTGTGCCGCATTCCCATGACCAGGCCGTTATCCGTCGTGGCGGTGACCTCCAGAGTGTCGGGGATGGTCTCGGGATAGACCACCAACGAGTGGTAGCGGATGGCCTGGAATGGATTGGGCAGTCCGGCCAGCACTCCCGCGCCGTTGTGGTTGATCATGGAAGTTTTGCCGTGACGTATCTCCCCTGCCCGGTCGACCTTGGCCCCATAGACGTAGCCGACGCACTGATGGCCCAGGCACACCCCTAAGGTGGGCGTTTTGGGGCCGAAGTGGCGTATCACGTCGTTGGAGATTCCCGCCTCCAGAGGCGTGGACGGCCCCGGTGAGATGATTATCCCGTCAGGCGACATGTCTTGTATCTCCTCCAGGGAAATCTTGTCGTTGCGGGCCACCTCAACTTCGGCGCCCAACTCAGACAGGTATTGGTACAGGTTGTAAGTGAAGCTATCGTAATTGTCGATCATCAAAAGCATGGTTGTTACCTCGATTACATTTTGCTGGTATCGGTGGGCCTAGAAGGTCTCCACGAACTCCAGCCAGTTGCCATCGGGGTCTTGGGCGTAGGCCGCCTTGCGCGACAGTTTGCCGCTCTCGTCGAACATTGACGCCGGGGGATTGTTGTACTTGATGCCCTTCTGGGACGTGTCTTCGTAGAACTTGTCCAGATCGTCCACGAAGAATGCCAGATGGGAGGCACCTAGATCGTTGCGGTTTAGGTTGTTCTCTCCGCTGGCCGGGGACAGGTACTGGATCAACTCAAGCTGGTGGCCCTCGCCCATGTCCACGAACCCGCCTTTGATGTGGGCACCAGGGAAAGCCAGCACCTGCTCGACAAACTCACCTTCGCGCTCGGTCCGGCCCGCGATGCGCATGCCAAGGACATCGGAGTAGAACTTGACCGCCTGTTCAATGTCCCTAACAACAAACCCTGTATGGAAAAATGACTTCAGCATTCCCTTAACTCCTGATCTTTTAGTTTTCATTATTCTTTGCCCTCGGCAAGATCGATGGCGCGCATGAGTGCGCCGGCCTTGTGGCGGGTTTCTTGGTACTCGTCCTCGCCGACGCTGTCAGCCACGATACCACCGCCGGCCTGAACATACATCACGCCGTCCTTGTAGACACCGGTGCGGAGCACCAAGGCGGTGTCCATGTCACCCGAATAGCTGAAGTAGCCGACCGCTCCGCCGTATGGGCCCCGCTTCTCGCCCTCTACCTCAGCGATAATTTCCATGGCCCGGATCTTGGGCGCGCCGGACACCGTGCCCGCCGGGAAGCAGGACCGCAGGGCGTCGTAAGAGTTCATCTCGGGCCGTAAGTCTCCCTCCACGTGAGAAACCAGGTGCATCACGTGGGAGAACTTCTCCACTTCCATCAGTTGGGTGACCGTGACGGTGCCTGGTTGGCTCACCCGGCCGATATCGTTCCGGCCCAGGTCGACCAGCATGATGTGCTCAGCCCGCTGTTTCTCGCTGCTCTTCAGCTCCGCTTCGTTGGCGTCGTCCTCGCCCGGTGTAGCGCCCCTGGGACGTGTCCCGGCGATGGGGTGGGTGGCCGCCCGACCGTCATGGACGGTGACCACCGTCTCGATGGCCGCGCCCACGATCTGGAAGTCGTCTAGGTTTAGGTAATACATGTATGGCGATGGGTTGATGCTGCGGAGAGACCGGTAGATCTGGAAGGGGTGAGCATCCGTGCGGCGGGAGAAGCGCTGGGAGTTGACCACCTGGATCACATCGCCCGAGTAGACGTACTCGATGCACTTGTCGATTATCTTGGCGTATTGCTCCGGCGTGAAGTTGGACTCGATATTCCGGGAAACTAACTTCCCGGACCCGTTGGATTGGAGTTCCGGCGGCAGGGTCAGAGGCTGGGACAGCCGGCGGACCATTTCATCGATCTTTGCCGTGGCCTCGGCGTAGGCACGATCGATGTCACCGTTCAGATGAACATGGCTGACCACTTTGATGTCGTGGCGCACATGATCGAAGACCAACAGCGTGTCACAGAACATGAACACCGATTCAGGCACGCCTTGAGGGTCGGCGGGCATCTCTGGAACCCTGGGCTCGAAGTACCGGATGGTGTCGTAGGCCAGATAGCCCACCGCGCCACCGTGGAATCCGGGCAGCCCAGCCACGGGGACCAACTGGTACTGGTCCATCTCTGCTTGGACGGGCAGCAGGGGATCGATCACCCCCAATTCCTCTTTGGCGCCGGTCTTGACCACTTTGTAGGGGTCGGTGCCGATGAAGCTGTAGCGGCCAATGCGCTCTCCGCCTTCAACGCTTTCCAGCAGGAACGAGTAGGGGCCTTGGGCCACTTTCAGATAGGCAGATACCGGGGTTTCCAGGTCTGCGTTGATCGAGCGGTAGACCGGGACCAAGTTCCCCGGTCCGGTCATGTTTTTCACTTGTTCCAAGGTCGGTTGGTACATTTTGCTGCTCCTAGGCCCGCTCTCGCGGACCGCCTCTAAATCATTGGGGTTTACCTAGTTGCAGCTTCGCCAATTACCCATGTTATTCGCTCCTACCCGGTTTCTCTATCGATCTGCAAAATAAAAAAGACCCGTCCCCACAAGGGACGAGTCATGTCGTGTTGCCACCCTATTTACCGACGGCTCCCCAATTTGTAGACGGGGTATTATCGGCTTCTCAATCGGCGGGGGAGGCTCTGGTCTACTGTTACCTCCATGCCGTGGACCTTTAACGGTGTCCAACCGTCACAGCCTAGTTCGTCCTAATTACATCGAGGACTTAGATCGGCCTGCGGCTCCGGGGTCCATTCGTTCTTCTGCTCTGAGCACCGGCTCACACCAAACCCGGCTCGCTTTGCCCTGCTGGAGGACTACTACTCCCCTTCACAGCCGTTAGTTATATTCGATTTTGTACGACTTAGTATAGGCATCACTGACGGATGATGTCAAGTTTTCGTGGCTGGCTGGCCGATATATAGTACTAAACCGTCGACTCCCCCAGCGCACCCCACTCTGCAGCCACCGCCTCCTCATCTCCCGGCCACGGCGGGACGGCAAGGATTGTAGTTTAATAGCCTCGTCACGGAGTCAGGCTTTCACCCAGCAAACTCCAGTAGGGCAGCACTATCGTGAACAATACCCCGATGGCGATTACGGTCATCACTATGCCCATGCGAACCACTTCTGAGGCTTTGATCTCCGCCCGCTGGTAGATGAAGACGCTGGCCGTGGCGGCCGCAGGGTAGTACACAATCGAGTCTCCAACGACGACCACCGTCAGACCGCAAACCACCGGGTTCAGCCCCAAAGCTGCGCCCGTGGACATGGCCACCGGGATGATGAACGCCAGGTAACCAGAGATGTTGGGCATGACTACCCGGACAGCCGCCGCCGCGCCCGACATCGCCAGCAGTATCAACGTGGGATGTTCCCTCAGCGCTTCGACGCTTCCCACCAGCGTGTCGGCGAACCATGCGGCGGCCCCGCTGACGATCAGAGCGTTGGCCAATGACAAAGACGACGCAATAACAAAGAAGTTGGTCCAGCCGATGTTTTGCTCGAATTCGTGCCAAGACAGCAGGCCAACGCCAGGAAGCAAGATTACCGTCATGGCGATCAGCGCCGGTACAACAGGAGGCAGACCATGGGCGAAGTCGGTGAACCAAAGCAGAGCCGTGCCCAAGGCGATCAGGCCCGCTCTTATCTCCTTACTCTGGACCGGACCCGCTTTCAATTCGACTGCGCCAACCCCTTCGCGCAGGGTGAAACCCGACCGGTACATGAGGAACACGGCGAATCCGCCAAAGATCAGGATGAGATAGAAGGGCACGGCCATCAGAATGAACCACCTGGTCCAGGAGAAATCATCGATCACCCCGAAATCCGCGATCAGGGCCGACGCAACTACCGGAGTTATTCCTCCGGCCAACAGCGCGGTGGAACCCAGCCGGTTCAATCCGCCCATGGCCATCATGACCGCTTTGTTTAACGGCGCCGTCTTCTCTACTCCCCAATGCTCCATCACCTGCTCGTACACATGGACCATGATGGCCCCGCGGGTGCTGGCTGAAGGAAGAACAAAGGTCAACCCGGCAAAGGCAGCCAGCATCTGGACGTACAGCAGCTTGGGGTTTCCGCCGGCGAACCGGATGAGGTAAACCGCCAGCCGCTCGGCAAGACCCGACCGGTGCACTGCCAGCCCCAGCGTGAGAATGCCCACCAGGAAATAGGTGACTGGCTGGGAAAAGCCATACAGCGCCACGCTAACGTCGTCCACCGCATCAAACAGCACCAGCAAGACGATGCCCACCATGCCAGTCACGGCGATGTGCAAGGTTTCGGTGGCCCAGAGCACGACCGCCAAGGCCATCACCGCCAACGCCCGCTGCCCTTGGTCGGTACGTCCCTCGGGATTTGGCGCTAGGATAACCGCAGCGAAAACAGCGACCGGCAGGCCAAAGCGAAACGCCAGAGCACCCGGACGCATGTTCTGGGTGGTGATTAGATCAATCATCTGTCTTTCTAGCAGAACGGAGCATCAGGTTCGGGTCGAACCATGGCGCGTCGGAATCGACTTCCGGCCCGGGATCACCATTTTTTCAGCGGCACCACTCTACCCCAGCAAGAAAAGTCCGACAAGCAAACCTGCGGTCTACGAAAAAGCCCCCGGTAGTCAACCGGGGGCCGTTCACAGTCTGAGTGGCGCAATAGTTCGACTAGGAGACTCGCGGTTTGCGCCCCTTGCGGTCCAGGAAGTCTTTGAACCCATCCTCCACGGTCAGTCCCTTGAAACGCCCCTGCCGGCCTTCAATCTCGGCCTGGAATTGAGTTTCCAGAGCCTCGCCGGTGTGCTCTATCAAGAGGGCCTTGATGTTCGCCACTCCCTCAGCGCGGTTCTTAGCAATCCCCGCTGCAACCTCGATGGTTCGGTCCATCAACTCGCCGGACGGCACGAGGTGGTTGATCAGGCCGATGTGGTAGGCCTCGTCGGCGAATACTTCGCGCCCACTATAAAGCAGTTCTTTAGCCTTGGGCCACCCCACCATGGTGGGCAGGCTCCAAGTCGCATTCAGTTGACCGTAATTCACTGCCAGGAACCGGAAGCTGCTCTTTTCGCAGCCCATCAGAAAGTCGAGGCCGGTGGCCATGACCGTCCCACCTCCGTAGCAGAGACCGTTGATTGCGCCGATGACGGGTTTTGTGGAGGTGGCCAGATGCCAGGTATATTCGGCTCGAGCGGCAGCCCCCGCGGCGCGTTGTTCGTCCGAATTTTCCCGGTTCTCATGTATGTCGGCGCCCGCGGAAAAGGCCCGTTCCCCCGCGCCCGTGATCACTATAACGCCGACGCTTTCCTCCTGTTCTGCTTCGGTTACAAATTCGTCCAGTTCCCGCACCAATTGCAGACTGAGGGCGTTCAAGACCTCGGGCCGGTTCAAGGTGACGATCGCCACTCTGTCCACCTGATCTGTCTTAATCATCTCGAAACTCATGGCTTTCAGCTACTCCCTATCTTTGACCAATCTTTTCAACCAATCTTTTCCCAGAACGGGGTTCAATTTCGCGGCCCACAAAGGGAGCACGCCGCCTCCCGGTGCATCGCCTTACGAAGTCAAATAAACCATACAAAGGACAGAAAGTAAACTTTCCGGTCTGGAGGTCATCTTTGACCAAGCATCTTCCCCTTCTTCCCTCCAGCGTCCCAGTGCTGTAATCTAGCCCCAAATTTAGGAGGCTATCCAGATCATGAAGGCGATTCGCGCATATGAGATCGGCGGACCCGAGGTCCTGAAGCTTGAGGAAGTCCCTGAGCCCACCGCAGGTCCGGGCCAGGCTGTAATCGACATAAAGTCCATTGGCGTTAATTACACCGACGTTTCCAGCCGCAAGGGCACCAACATGCCCGCCAACTTCCCTTGGACTCCAGGACGGGAAGCCTGCGGTGTGGTTACCGCCGTCGGCGAAGGTGTCACCGAGGTGATCGTCGGGGACCGGGTGGCCTACGCGATGCACACCGGCTCCTATACCGAGCGTCAGGCTGTGCCGTCGTGGCTGCTGGTCCGCATTCCAGAGGCCATGGACTTCGCCACCGGCTCGGCTTCCCTGCTCCAGGGAATGACCGCCCACTTCCTGGTCTTCGGCATCGCACGCCTCAACCCCGGCGACCAGGTGCTGGTCCACGCCGGGGCCGGTGGGATGGGCCTCCTTCTGATTCAGATGCTGAAACGCCTGGGTGTCCACGTCTTCACTACCGTTTCCACCGAAGCCAAGGCTGAGATGGCCAAACAGGCTGGGGCCGACCAGATCATCCTCTATACCCAAGACGACTTCGAAGAGAAGATCAGGAAGGCCACGGACGGCGCCGGGGTCAAGATGGTGTTGGACGCCGTGGGCCAGACCACCTTCGAGAAGGGCTTCAAATGCCTGGGCCGCCGAGGCTACATGGTGCTTTACGGTCAGGCGGGCGGAGCGGTGACTGACACCAATACCCGCGCCTTGCAGAACGGTTCGTTGTTTCTTACCCGGCCCAGCCTAGGTGATTACACAGCAACCCGCGACGAGCTGCTACAGCGGGCTCAAGAGGTGTTGGGCTGGGTGCAGTCGGGCGACCTGAAGCTGCACATAGGTCTGACTCTACCCCTAGATGAAGCGCAAGAAGCCCACCGCCAACTGGAAGGCCGGGAAACGGTAGGCAAAATCCTCCTAACTCCCTGACCAGGCTGAGCCTGGACCCAAATACCTCCGGTGGCGGTTAGCAATCACTTGCGTGACTCACGCTGGTGATGCACCTCCTCGCGCTAGGCATCCTTGTCCGCTCATGGCGAGCCCGTCGAACCGCCGCCAGTGTGGGAACACCGCAACAACCTGTCGTTCTGAGGCCGCAGCCGAAGAATCTCGTTGCTACTAAACCACAGCCTATCAGAAACAAAGAGACGCTTCGCTTCACTCAGGGTGACAGACACGGCTTCCTGTAGCTGCGACAATGAAGTGTAAAATGTCTCCTGCTGACAAGAAATCGGAGGTTTTCGATGGTTGAGAAGTTTTCTGGGGTGCATTGGATGCTGGCAACTCCCTTCCATGAAGATGAGGGGATCGATACAACTTCCCTGGCCAATCTGGTCGACAAGGCGGTCGCGTCAGGATGCCAGGGCATGGTCTGCCTGGGAGTGACCGGCGAGGTGGCCCGTTTGACCGACCAGGAGCGGCGTCAGGTAGCCGAGACGGTTATTAATCAAGCCCAGGGCAGCCCGGTGACCGTGGGAACGACTGCGGCGAGCACGGCGGCTGCGATCCAGCATAGTCAAGACGCCCAGGCGTTGGGCGCGGCGGCGGTAATGGTGTCGCCACCGCCCATGGGCAAGCCAAATCCCGACGCAGTCTTCGCCCACTACTCAAGACTGGCTGATGCCATCGACGTGCCCATCGTAGTCCAAGACTACCCCAGCACCTCGGGCGTCCACATGTCCCCCGACTTCATCGCCAGGCTGTCCAGCGGCATCCCTGCCGCCCAATACCTAAAGCTGGAAGACCCGCCGACACCGCCCAAAATATCTGCTATCCGCAAGCTGGTAGGCGACGATATGCCCATCTTTGGCGGGCTGGGCGGCGTGTTCTTGTTGGAGGAATTGGCCCGGGGCTCAGCAGGCGCAATGACCGGTTTTGCCTACCCAGAGGTCTTGGTGGATATCTGTCGGCACATGGCCGAGGGCGATAGGGCCAAGGCCGAAGAGCTATTTACCCGCTGCCTGCCACTCATGCTATTCGAGTTCCAAGAGAGCATTGGCGTGGCCATCCGTAAATACGCCCTCCACAGCCGGGGACTGATCAAGTGCCCGAACGTGCGTCACCCCGGCCCCAATCCGACCGACGAGACCAAAGCCGAATTCCATCGCCTGGTGGAAAGCGTGGGACTATCGGCCCTCTAGGCATTAAAAGCGGTAATTGGTCGGCGGAGTTAGGCAGGCAATAACCTAATTTACCCCATCTCCGCCAAAGCTTAATCAAGATTCCAATTAACCGTCCGCCAGTCCATGCCTCCCCACAGCAGGAAAGGACACTTCAGATATATGGTTGAGTCGGAGAGCAAACCATCCCCGACACCCGAGGTATCTGGGTCCAGGCTCAGCCTGGTTAGAACCTTGTCTGCTGGTTCATGGGGGTGAATGTTCCGGGGTGGACAGAGGTCAGCCCTGCGTCCACGGGCAAGCAGATGCCTGTGATCCAGCGGGCCTCTTCGCTGGCCAGAAACAGGGCCGCGTAGCCAACATCCCAGCCCGTGCCCTCAGTCTTGAGCGGCGCTGCCTGGGCGCGGAACTGGCGCAAGTCATCGTTCATGCGCGGGGCCACCATGGGAGTGTAGACCAAGCCCGGAGCGATGGCGTTGACCCTGATGTTGTCGGCGGCGTGGTCAGCGGCCATCGAGAAGGTCAGCCCAATCACTCCAGCCTTGGAGGTGCTGTAGGGCGTACTGCTATGGGCCCGAAGTCCGGCGATGGACGCGATGTTGATGATTGCGCCGCCACCGCCGCTGGCAATGATGTGAGGAATCGTAGCCTTGCTCGCCAGCATTATGGTCTTCAAATTGACCGCCATGACCTTATCCCAATCTTCTTCGGTGACTTCGACCACCGTGCCCCGCTGGGAGATGCCCACGTTATTGTCCAGGATATCCACGCGGCCGTATCGCTCCATGGCCGCCTGGGCCATCCGTTCACAATCCTCCAGTTTGGTCATATCGCCCTGCATGGTGGAGGCGACGCCGCCCTCTTCCTGGATGATCTTGAGGGTCTCCTGCGCCCGGTCTTCTTGAAAGTCCACCAACAGCACCTTGGCCCCTTCCCTGGCGAATAGGATGGACGCTGCCTTCCCGTTGCCCACTCCTTCGCCGCTGGAACCGGCGCCGGTTACGATCGCCACCTTGCCTTCAAGTCTGGGTGGTCGGTCCGCCATTACTTGCACCTCGATAATCTATCGCCGGTCCCGAAACTCGAGTGTAAAGTCCAAGACCAGCCTATTTTACACGGGGGTACAATCTAGGAAAGCGCGACCGTTGTCAAGATAGGCATTAAGCTCTGCGTATTTCGTCGGTGAGCCCAAACACGCCGCAGGATTTCTTGACTCCGCCTTGGCCCGCGCCTTAAAATATATGGAGACACATTAGTGAGCCTGACAATAGGCCCACCGGGACGTATTACTGCATGCAGGACCATCTCAACCGAGGCACGGATGTCGCACTCTTCATCGACTGGGAGAACTTCAAGATCAGTCTGGCCGTAGGCCACCGCACCCCAAACGTATCCGCCCTTAAAGAAGAGGTCTCCAACTACGGGCGCGTGGTTATCGCAAAGGCCTACGCCGACTGGGTCACAAGGGCCCCCGAACTCCGGGGCGCGAGCCAATTCATCAATGACCCACCTTCCCTCTACGCCGCCGGTATCGAGCCGGTTTTTGTGCCCACAAGAGCACCATCCCCAGGCGCCAACAATGCCAACGGCGTGCGAACCGGGCGAATCAAGAACAGTGTCGACGTCAAAATGACCGCCGATTGTATCGAGATTGCCCACTCTTATCCCAACATCAATATCTTCGTGCTGGTCTCCGGCGATTCCGACTTTATCCACGTGGTGAACGCCCTCCGGACTATGGGTAAACAAGTGACGGTCATCGGCGTGTCTTGGAGCACCTCGCGCCGCCTGGCCGACCAAGTGGACACGCTGGTGCTCTACGACGTGGACGTTGACCCAGTGGCCCCTGTTGTTGAGGCCGCCCCTGTCGTCAGCGTGGCGGCGGCAACTGCCTCCGGCAGCAATGAGCAAGGCGACCTGCAAGACATAATCCGAAGCATTGAAGAGATCATCCGGGATGAGCGCAAGGCGGGCGGAAACCCACTATTGACCTCAATCAAGCAACGCCTGATGCGACGGTATCCCGCGTTTGACGAGAAGAAACTGGGTTACTCAGGTTTCAAACGACTGATGGCCAGAGTGGCACAGGGCGGCAACGTTCGGCTGATCACCGCTGGCCTTGTCGACTGGGCCATCATGTCCGACGAGGACATTCCCGAGGGCGCCACCGAAGCCACGTTCTCCAGCCCCAATGCCCGGCCAGGACGCCGCCGAGGTCGGCCGCCTCGCTTCAGTCAGAACGACGACGAAACCTCGCCTGAATCCGTTGATGCCAAACCTGCTGACAGTTCAGATCGCCAAGACACCGATCAGGACCAGGAAGCGGTTCCTGCCATGGTCGCTAACGGTCAGCACGGCCGCGAGGACCACTTAGATGCCGATTCTTTGGAAGGCGCCTCGCCAGAAGTTACCGCAACAGAAAACGTTGATCCGAAATACTCCGTTCCGGAAGACGCCGCAGCGGCGTCTTCCGGCGATCCCAACTCTCCATCGGGCGAGAACGCCGAACTGGCCCAGGCGATGCAGGACGCGATCAGCAGCCTGGCCATGCCCGCCGATCCGGATGACGGTCAACTCGCCGAAAGGGTCTCCGACCTAATCATCATGGCCAACACTCTGGAACACCAGGAGGGCATCAGTCACGTCGCCTTCAACTTCCTCGTATCCGAGATTTGTGACGCCCTA
>Ga0310121_10003385_pt1 | contig 14566 bp, 12 predicted proteins | sample CB27_Tmax_986_MG_FD_203504 | JGI IMG/M metagenome (GOLD analysis project Ga0310121, IMG submission 203504) | Marine microbial communities from Western Arctic Ocean, Canada - CB27_Tmax_986 | ecosystem: Environmental > Aquatic > Marine > Oceanic | place: Canada: Western Arctic Ocean | collected... | reverse complement strand
TATTACAGGGTAATCTCTTCTGACAATAGCATCAATGACCAGTCGCCCCACACCCGGTATTGCAAAAACCTGTTCCGTTACTACAAGGCCAGACAATAATGCAGCAAAGCCGAGTCCGATAACCGTAATAACGGGAAGCGCGGAATTTTTCAAGGCATGTCTAACAAGAATTACTGTCTCCGTGAGCCCCTTAGATCTGGCGGTCCGGATATAATCTTCCCGTAAAACTTCGAGAAGGCTAGCTCTGGTCATTCTCGTAATATAAGCAATTAAAATTGTACTAGTGGCTATCGAAGGCATAATTAAGCGATGGAAATAACGCCACAGGTTTTCAGTCGGTTCAACATAGCCTGCAGGAGGAAAGATTCCGAGTTGTAAAGCAAACAGCCATATCATCATAAATCCCAGAAAGAAAACCGGGACGGAAAACCCCAAAGACGCAAACAGCATAACTCCACGATCTATCCATGTATTGGCTTTCCATGCTGCTAAAACCCCAAGAGGTACGCCTATACCCACTGTGAATAATTCTGTTAGAACCGTTAGGGACAGTGTAGGGACAACTCTGGACCATATTAAATCGGTCACTTTATGATGCGACGTAAGAGATGTTCCTAGATCACCTTTCAAAATATCTCTGAACCACATCCCAAGTTGTACTGGCAGAGATCGATTTAAGCCAAGGCCTTCTCTTAAAGCCTCTATACGCTCAGGGGTGGCGTCGTTGCCTGCAAACAGAGCAGCCGGATCCCCTGGTGCTATTCTCAACAAAGCGAATATTACCAATGCTACTATAAAAAGTACAGGTATAGCTGCTATGAGTCTTTGAATTATATACCGATGCAATTCGACTACCTTTATCTAATATAGAGCCTGCCTTACTCGAGTAAGGCAGGCTCATTAATCACCTAAGACCCCGTACTGTTATAAATACGTTTACCTATCTAGGTACGTATTAAAGTACATTGGGATGTGGGCAAAATCGAAGTTCTTCAACCAACTTCGATGCGGATAGATTGAGAACCACTGACCCAAGAAAACACTTGGTGGATTACTATACCATTCCCGCTGTAGCTCATCGATAACCTTCATTTTTGCGGCTGGATCCAATGCCTCAGCAAATTCTCTCACCAACTCTGGCATACGTGGATTTGTCGTGGCGTTAGGTCGATTCGCACTTACGGCCAAACGATTCCACGTCACAGGGTTAGCGTTGAATCCCCAGTGTACGCCCCATGTGGTGTACATATTAAACCCGTCTTTCTTACCCAGTCTTGGCACGATGCTAGACCAATCAAGTGCCGGCATTTCTACGTTAAATCCCGCCTGCTCTAGGTAAGGCTTAATTGCGTGACCGAGAGGAGTTATCGTACCGTAGTCTGTCGGGTTCAATATAGTTATGGGACTACCATCATAACCCGATTCTTTCAACAACTCTGCAGCTCTCACTGGGTCGCCAATGTCGTATCCCTCTGCACCTTCAAAGCTTTCTAGAGGGGTGCCACAGAAGAATAGTGCAGGACAAACCAACCACAAGTCGCTATCTCCTAAGGCAGCCATTACCACATCTACATCAATGGCAGCTGCAGCAGCCAATCGAGCAAGTTTTCCAGACTCTGAGCTATCGAATGGATACTGTAAGTTATTTATTCCTAATTCGGACCTATGGCCTGGCTTGTAGAGAGGCACAACCATTTCTGGATTGGCTTTTAATCTCTTATAAAAATCGAACGCCGCCCCATCGACAACATCCCACTCACCTGTTTCCAAACCTGCAATCTTTGTTTCTTCATCTGGAACTTCCAACCACTCTATCTTAGATATGTAAGCTATTGAGGCTCCAGTTACGAAACTGCCAGCTTCAGATCTCGGCTTATAGGCGGCGAATCTTTCAAGAGTAATCTTATGACCAGGGGCCCACTCACTGAATTTATACGGCCCAGACCCGATATACTCATCATCAGACTCTATAAATTCGTTGCCAGGCGTAGCTGCAATTTCACTCGGCATAACATATCCGGAACCGAATGGATATGCCAACGTGTTTATAACTTCGCCGTAAGGCTGGTTAAGATTAATTGTGAAAGTACTATCGTCTATTTCTGTCAGCCAATCGTCTGTAGTGTAGGTCTTGGTCATAAATGACATTGCAGGGCTGAAGGCATCGCCGGTTCGTTTAATGGATGCAATGACATCTTTAGACGTGAAGTCTGATCCATCATGGAATTGATTACCGTCCCTAAGTTTGAAAGTATAGGTCTTGTTGTCGGAACTAACTTCCCAACTGTCTACGACCCTCGGGTGAACTTCAACATTAGCGTCCCATCCAAACGGACTTTCGAAGATATGTAACGCTATAGCAATGGTCACATAAGAAGCGTTTCCGTGTATGTCTAAGTTTTTGATGCTAGCCTGAGACACCACTTTCAAAGTACCACCAAATTCCGGGGAGCCAGCAGGTGGGGGAGTAGGAGTAGCCACTGATACCTTTTCCACTATAACGGTCCTTACAACATCCTTTGTAACGACCTTCTCCACTTCTATCTCCTTGATCACTTCCCTCTCAACAATTTTTTCAACGGGAACTTCCTTGATCACCTCTTTTTCTACAACTATAGTCTCTGTTATCGTCTCGCCACAAGCGACGAATACCGTAATTAACGCAGACAGAGCTATAATGCCGATAATCGATTTGTACATAACGGTCTCTCCTCCATTCCTTCCTTCGATGATTACGCTAACATGTTAACGGATCTCTCGGTAAACGCCGAAGTATAATCATAAATCCTCGGCATCTATTATACGCCGCTACAAGGTACACCTATCGATTCCTTAATGTCAAATAACAGATAAAGAATGGGAACTTATACGGATTCGGATCTCGTTGGCCTTGATTCCTCAAAGGTGTACTTAGGCTTGCTAAGTCTAAGATCTATAAGTTATGGTTAGGGAGAGCTAGGAATAATGGCGTCCATAGCCAAAGCCGCAAACAGTCACGAAAGAGTTACTAGTCAGTACTTACAGTTTAGTAGGAGGCGCTGAAATGTCTAATGAATTGATCGCGTATATTGATGGTAATTACATACCCGAATCATCGGCAAGTATCTCAATTTATGATTCAGGATTCCTGCTTGGAGACGTTGTGACGGAATCCACAAGAACTTTTGGGTTACGTCCATTCAGACTAAAAGATCACATGATCAGACTAGAACGATCCTTAAAACTCACTCAGATAAAGCCAGACATCTCCATGCAGGAGATGGAAGAAGCTACATTGGAAGTCTTGGAGAGGAATCGCCACCTATTTGGACCAACAGATGACGCTTGGCTGGTTCATAACATTTCAAGAGGCGTTGTCCCGTTCGGCAGGCGTCCAGATCAAAAATATCCTTCAGCCACTGTAGTAATACATTGCTACCCAATAGATTTTACGGGGTTTGGTGCTCAATTCGATACAGGGGTCCACGTTGTTATCCCATCGACAAGGCAACTACCGACTCAATGCGTGGATCCTAAAATCAAGCATCGTAGTAGAATGCACATGAACCTCGCCACACTTGAAGCAAAACAAGTGGATCCCGAAGCTTATCCCGTGCTCTTAGATATAGAAGGAAACCTGTCTGAGAACACAGGGGGGAATTTCTTTATTGTCTCAGACGGTGTGGTAAAGACACCCGATTCTAAAAACGCCCTCGAAGGTATTAGTAGGGCTACCGTAATAGAACTCTGTCAACAACTTGGTATACCAGTCAGCGAGGAAGTTCTGCAACCATATGACGCCTACATTGCAGATGAGGCCTTCCTGACCTCCACACCATATTGCATGATCCCAGCTACGAAAATAAATGGACAAGCAATTAACGACGGTGAACCTGGCCCTATAACAAATCGTCTTCTAGCCGCATGGAGTGAACTGGCAGGGCTGGATATTGTGGGGCAAGCTCAATCGCACCTTGACGGTCCTCGGAACCAGTGACGTCAATGAGTTCATTTACTTAATTGTTAAGGCTCTGCGTGGGTTATCCACGAGCATGGTGTGTATCTGTTCCTTGGTAAAACCCCTCTTCTTCATTCGAGGTACAATGTTGTCCAGAAGATGAGCATAACCTGTACCTCCATAACTATAGTACTTTGCTTTTGTGCAAACATCATGAGAGAGGAGTATTTTATCCAAATGCCCGCTATTAACTAGAAATTCTATTCTGTTCAATCGTTCCACGTCAGTAACATTATCTTGGCCTCCCAAATTGGCACCACTGGTATTCTCACTCCCGAAATTGTCGTACTCCATGAAACACCCTCGATCCGCCAGGGCTTTCAACGAACCATAATCGTTTAGAGTATGGTCCAGATGTCCAATAATTATTCGGCTGGGATCTGCTTCAGCACCTATCAAAATATCCATAATGTCATGATGGGAATCATCGTTGTAACCAGGATGAATGAGAATGGAAGCTCCAGTTTGGTTTTGTGCCGTTGCTGAGGCACGCAGAACTTTTATCACGTTATCCGAATGAGGCCACCATACCCCTACCTCCCCTATAACGCCAGCACGAATCTCTGTTTCTCCCACGCCAACAGTCACATCCCTTATTATCTCAGAGGCAATTTCATCTTCAGTTCTCTGATCCATATCAGGCGGATGTGAAAACGGGACGTAATAGCTAGCACCCATAATGATGTTTAAGTCGGTAGCTCTGGATATTCTGGCCAGGGCGAGTGGGTCTCTGCCAAGTCCTATACTAGAGACATCCACAATGGAGGCTCCTCCCGCATACTTATAGAGGTTGACTTCCTGAATACATGCGTTGACATCCCAGAGCCTGCGATTATCTAAATTATATCTGAAATTCCTTCGTATCCTGTTCAACGTGTCTAATCTAACAGGAACAACAACGTCTGCCTTAAGGGTAGCTTCATGGGGCTCAATCGAATAGCAACCCAAATCGACTACTAAATGCTCATGAGTTATCGTCACACCTAAACGATCTGGTTCGATTGGTCCAAGAACAGTTTGCACCTTACCAGATGAACTCTGGTTGTTCATGAGTCTCTCCTTCAATATTGAATTATCAATTCACAATAGCACCCAAAATATTCTGTGACAACCATTTAGTACTTCCGGATCTCTTCAAATCTATAACGGGATCCTTATGATCCATTAATCCCGTGCAGGGTGTAATTTATAAAATTTTAAAGTTTTTCATGCGAAGCTGAGGGGACAATTTAATCATTAACCTTAAATCCATATATTCTCTAACGGCTAACCAGCCGTTCATCTTATGTCATCCTCTGAGAATCTAAAAACGCCTGAAGTATAATCGTGGCAGCCACTGCATCAATCCTTTGCTTTGATCTCGCCATCCGATGGCCTGACTCAATTAAACGTCTCTCAGCTTCAACAGTCGATAGTCTCTCATCAACGGGGAATATTGGGACATCCGTATATGCAGATAAGGCGATTATGAAATCGTTTACAGATTTCGTTTGATTGTTCCAACTTCCTGCCATGGAAATCGGAAGTCCCACCACTATTTTTTCAACGCCTTTTTCTTCCACAATTTGCAAAATTTCTTCTATTAGGGAACCTGCTTTCGTTACCTCCACGGTTTTAAATGGAGAGGCTAGAAAATCCGATGGGTCACTTACCGCTACTCCAACCCATCGCTCCCCAAGATCTAAAGCAAGAATTGTCAAAGTCTACGACTCTTTTCTCGCACCATATCTATTACGGACTCTAAAGCTTCATCCAGTTTGTCAGATCTCTTTCCTCCCGCCTGGGCAACTTCTGGATTCCCACCTCCACCTCCTTGAATTCGTTTCGCGGTATCCCTAGCTATGTCTCGTGCATCAAGTCCTTTTGCCACCAAATCGGGAGTGACCATAGATACAATTATGGGACGATCATTCGCAACAGAACCGAGTACAATCACACCAGTACTCAGCTGGTCTCTCAACCAGTCAGCAACTTCCCGCAATGTGTCGGCATTATTTGCAGAAGCACGCCCTACGAGGACTGTTATTCCATTAACGTTTCTTTTATTTTCCAAGAGCGCTTTTGCTGCTTGCATAGAAATCTGTCGATCCGCTACAACCTTTGAACGTTTTAATTCATCCAACTCAGTAAGAAGACTCCCTACTCTTTGCGGCAATTCTGATATAGAAGACTGAAGTGTAGCTGCTAAATGTTCAGTCTCCTTAAATCTGTCCCATACCAACTTCTCGCCAGATCTGCCACTCACTGCCTCTATACGCCGAATGCCGGATCCGATGCTGGACTCGTTAAGCAAATAAAATGATCCTACCTCTCCAGTGTTATGAACGTGTGTCCCACCACACACTTCAAAACTAAATGAAGTACCGTTAGCAATCTCTATCAACCTTACCGTGTCTCCATACTTATCGCCGAAAAAGGCAAGAGCACCTCTATTTATCGCTGAACTATACGTGTCTTCAGTACCTATGACTCTCGCGTTCTGCCTTATCTTTTCATTAACCAATAACTGAGTCTGCCAAATTTCATCACTGGTCATAGGCTGCATATGAGTGAAATCAAAGCGTAATCTATCAGGAGCGACAAGAGAACCTGCCTGGCGAACATGCGGTCCCAAAACTTGTCTTAGAGCCGAATGTAGGAGATGAGTAGAAGTATGATTCCTAGCAGTGTCTTGTCTACGAATTGGGTCTACATATAGGTCCACAGATTCGCCTATGCTAACGGTGCCTCGGGTTACCCTTCCAAAGTTTACGATTAGGCCAGGCATAACCGTTTGGCTATCATAAATCTCAACCTTAGAGTCCAGAGTAATCATTTGACCGGCGTCACCTATCTGGCCACCACCTTCTGGATAGAATGGAGTCTCCACCAATACTACTTCGACTTCCTGTCCTTCTGACACTACCGAAACAACTTGATCATCCACAATCAAGCCTATAATGACAGATGAGAAATTCAGGTTATCGTATCCACAGAAAGTGTTCGATTTAATACCTAGATTCTCATATATCCTTATTTTGGCTCTATCTCCTGAAAATTTTGCCGTTTCTTTAGCTCTTTCTTTCTGTTTAGCCATCTCTGATTCAAATCCGTCTAAATCGACACTTACACCCAATTCATTAGTTATTTCTTGAGTCATCTCAACAGGGAAACCGTAGGTGTCCCACAATTTAAATACAACATCTCCAGGCAATGCATCCATATGTTTCAATGAATCCATTAATACAGTGTACCCATTATCAAAAGCCTGTTTGAATTTCTCTTCTTCTAAAAACAAAACAGTCAATATGAAATCCCTATGATTCTTTAACTCAGGGAAGACATGACTCATATTGTCAATTACCACACTTGAAATTGCTCCTAGAAAAGTCTCATTAAGCCCCAGTCGTTTGGCATGCCGAATGGCCCGACGAATAACTCGCCTGAGTACATATCCCCTACCTTCATTACCGGGTACAACACCATCCGCTATGAGAAACGTAGAACTACGAACATGTTCAGCGACAACGTGCATAGCATACGTAACTTCTCTACTTTCCTTGTATTTACTCCCGGTCAATTCCTCAAGTTTAGAGATTAGAGGTCTGAACAAATCTGTCTCATATATAGTAGAAACATCTTGCAAGATCACGGCCGCACGTTCAAGTCCCATACCTGTATCCACGCTTGGAGCCGGTAAAGGTGAACGGGATCCATCCATGTCTTGGTAAAATTGCATGAATACTAAATTCCAAAGTTCAACAAACCTGTCACAAATGCCGCCCGTAGAATTAACGACGTTTCGACAATTCGGACCGCAAGTTGCCTTCATACACCCCTTGCCAGACCCGAAATCATAATGAAGTTCACTGCATGGGCCACATGGCCCTTCCGCTCCAGCGGGACCCCACCAGTTATCAGCATCCCCAAATTTAAATATTCTTTCATCAGGTATACCGATTTGAGACCAAAGTTCGCCTGCTTCATCGTCGCTATCATGAATAGTTATAAAAAACTTATCCTTGTGAAGACCAAATTTCGTGGTAACGAGGTCCAATGAGAAAAAAATCGCATCCCGCTTGAAATAGTCACCAATACTAAAGTTACCTAACATTTCAAACAATGTAAGGTGCGTGGAATCACCTACTTCGTCAATATCCACGGTCCTAAACGATTTTTGAGTCGAGGTAAGACGTTTATTGGGAGGAATAGCTTCACCAGTAAAATAAGGTTTAAACTGGACCATCCCTGCATTAGTTAATAGCAATGTCGGGTCTCCAACAGGAATCAATGAGGCACTATCTATCCTGTCGTGATTATGTTCGGCGAAATAACTTAGAAAAACTTCCCTTATTTCATCACTAGTCATTAAATCTCTCGCATCTACCTAAGACCAGATGTCCTAGACAATAGGGTGCGTCGGAACTTGACCGTCTACTTGCGATACATTGTTTTAACATGCTGAACTGTAATCACCTACACCGAGCACTACTTTACCAGGGCTCTCGGGAGGTTTCGAGGTTAGAACGTTCATTTTGGAGAATGGATCTAGGCTAGTGCATCTAATGGAGTAACTCGAAAGACTAAGACAAACCAGAGAGGAACACAATGAACCACGACCGGCAGCACGGTGATTACTTTACCTAAACCGGAGACACACGTCTCATTCAATCCTATACCCCAAGCAGTCGACTAGGTATTTTTGTCAACCAAACCTTCGTTTGTTCGTTCGCATTTATCTGTGGAGAGAAAGACACAACCACGAGGGCTTCCAGGGTACGCAATTGTAACCAATCCCAAGATCTCACATATCAAACACTTTCTGCACAGAACGAGCCTCTGGATCGCATCGTACTAGGAATACACATGTGTATTTAACTAGCCTTACCGATACGGAAGACAGTGGCACTACAAACCGAACACTTTCCCCTAGTGGCTGGCCTGCCATTCTTCAAAGTGACTTGCTGAGCATTCTGAACATCCCTATGTGAGCGGCACTTAAGACAATAAGCCTGCATTCGATTCCCTCCCAGGTGTATTTGTTTATTTGAGCATCCGCAACTATGCGAGCAATACATGAACTGGACACACCCATAATAGGCATGCAAGCAATAAATTGCCCTCAAAATCAATGGCTATTATATAGGCCATTGTGCCTTATGACAACCCTATCGAACACCTATAAATCTTAAATTTAATTTAAGCTAGAGATATTGCACCGATTATTCCCAATGTTGACGTGTCCAATACCGATAGAATGTCTTGAAGGACCTAAGTTATGTATAATGATCTGGTTCCCTAATTCTTAGTCCATACTTTGGGATTTTTATATAGGGTACTATAATCTTTAAAGATTCCATTTTATGAAAGGGAAGCCATGATACCAGAAAAAAGGAAGATACTTATTACGGGAGCATCCGGTTTAATTGGAACTATCCTAAGAAAGGCTCTGATGGAATCTTACGATCTCTATGGGATAGATGTGGAAATTATCACTGGATTCGACTGTTTAGTAGCAGATATGAAGGATTTAAGTACGATTAAACATGCATTCTTAGGCAAAGATGTCGTAATCGACCTTGCAGCTATTCCAGATAGGGATTCGCCTTGGGAAATAATTTATCAAAATAACATGGTCGCTACATACAATACCCTAGAAGCTGCCCGTCTAACGGGAGTGAAGAGGGTAATATTTGCAAGTTCTAACCACACTACAGGTATGTATGAGAACGACAAACCTTACTCAGACATTGTGAACGGCAACTATGAAGGTCTTGACCCAGAAGATATACCTCTCATAGGCATAGATAGCCCACTGCGACCGGACGGGCATTACGGTGTAGGAAAGGCTTTCGGAGAATGCATGGGGCGTTATTATTCGGACACCTTTGGAATATCAGTGCTTTGCCTTCGAATAGGGACCCTAAATAAAGAAGGGTGTCCCGTAGAAACACGTCAATTTTCGACTCTCCTAACACATCCTGACTTGGTGCAACTAGTCGAACGATGTATTGAGGCTCCTGACGATCTAGAATTTGGGATTTACTACGGGGTTTCGAACAACAAATGGAGATTCTGGGATATAGCAAACTCGCGCCAAGAGATAGGATATAACCCTGAAGGGAATGCAGAGTCATGGCGGGACGGTTGACCGCCGTTTCCAAGAGAGCATATAATTACCCGAAAGCAAGCTTTAGTCTACCCTACGAGAGGATACAGATGCCAGAACTTCGATTAACACCAGCTCCAATACTAGAGCAGCTCAAGAAAAATAACGTTACGCACGTTGTATGGCTGCCAGACAGTGAAACCAACTTTATGTACCAAAGGATGGTATCCGAACCATCCATAGACTTAGTGCCGGTTTGTCGAGAAGGAGAAAGTATGGCAATAGCTGCAGGTCTATGGGTTGGTGGCAAGAAACCTGTTGTCTTAATACAAAACACTGGTCTTTTTGAATCAGGCGATTCGATTAGAGGTCTCACTTTAGATATCGACTTCCCTCTAGTATTAATGATCGGATACCGAGGTTGGACTAGACATGGAGTTACACCCGACTCGGCGGGCCGATATACAGAGCCAATATTACATGCGTGGGGCATAAATCATTATTTGGTTGAAGATGATGAGGATGTAGGTAGAATTTCAATCGCCTTTGACGAAGCTGAGAAAAACCAAGGCCCTGTCGCCTGTTTAATGGGTTCCGAATACAGCTAGATTACGTACCGATGCCAAAGCACACATGAGATTAAGTACTTTTCAGTGCCTTTTGTCACGTCAGCGTGGTTCGTTCAAACAGACTTCAATCTAGTGTGACAGAATATAGGAAGAGTTATGCCATACTTCACAAAATCTAGTTAAACAATACGCTAGGGACCGCAGGGGCCCTGAATTTATGTGCTCTAAGTTTCTTACATAAACACACGGAGATATTACTTATTATGATGTTAATGGAAGATGTCCTTAAAGTGTTGGACAGACACAGAACAGATGAAATAGTAGTGCCCACTATGATGGGTTGGTTAGGCTGGACCGAACAAAGCGCCAATTTATCACTCGACATCCACGAGGGTGGTGTGATGGGAAAAGCCTCATCAGTGGGACTTGGCCTCGCAATGGCATGTACCGACAGGAAAGTGATAGTGATAGACGGGGACGGAAGTTTACTCATGAATTTAGGTTCTTTAATTACAGTTAGTAATAAATCTCCTCGTAATTTCTACCACTTTGTCCTCGACAACGAAATATATGCTGTTACTGGGGGTCAGCCAACTCCTAACTCCACAGGAAGAAGCATCAGGTTAATGGGAGCTGAAGCTGGGTATGCAAAAACATTTGAATTCCACGAATTAGAATCATTCAATGCAGGTATTACCGACGTTTTGAATTCACTCGGGCCTGTACTGGTAAATCTCAAGATATGTCAAGAATCCAATGCCGAAGAAATCGTTAATCGTTTGCCGCGGAATCTTAAAGAAATGAGGGATGCGATACCTATACTGAGAAAAGCATTGAATAGTTAGATTCGTTTAATGGAAGTCAAATTGTGATGACAAATTATCAAGCTTACGACACACTCGAAGATATCTTGAAAGTTGGCTCTGACGATCATCCTGCAATTGTAGTGCCTGACGGTCCTACAATAACCTACGAGTCACTTCGGCTACAGGTCTGCTCCCTTTCTAAACAACTAAATGAATGGGGTATATCTAAAGGTGATAGAATCGCAATTGTATTAGGTAACGGGATTGAAAATATTGTTTCATTCCTAGCCGCAGCCCTCTCAGGGACAGCAGCTCCACTAAACCCCTCATACACAAGCGATGAATTTAAATTTTATCTTAATGACACACAAGCTTCTGCTTTGATCACCCCAATGGGGGGTGCACAAGACGCTAGCAAATCAACCTCGGACGAAACTCTTCTTATTTCGGTTACCGTAAATAAGGACGGTCAAGTCAGATTTTCCCGTAACAATGATGTTAAGGAAACTAAACCCAGTCTAGGGATAACACCAGATGACATAGCCCTTGTTTTGCACACTAGCGGCACTACTAGTCGACCCAAAAGAGTACCCATCACACACCGAAACTTGGCCGTTTCTATTCAAAATATAATAACAACCTACCAGCTTAGTGCTCTAGATATATCGATGTGTATTATGCCCTTATTTCATGTCCACGGACTTGTGGCATCGCTCCTGTCCACCTTTGGTTCTGGAGGAACAGTTGTAGTTCCGTCGAATTTCGATGCTTTACGATTCTGGCCAATAGTTAATGACCACGATGTAACTTGGTTTACAGCGGTACCCTCTATGCATCAAGCATTGGTAAAGAGAGCTATTAGACGTTCTAACCCAAAAGTCCCCTTACATAAGACCCTCAGGTTCATTCGGTCCTGCAGCTCGCCATTAGCCCCTTCGACGTGCGAAACGATGGAAAATGTTTTTGGAGTGCCTGTGGTTGAAGCCTATGGCATGACAGAAGCTTCGCATCAAATGTCTTCAAATCCCTTACCGCCTGAAGTGAGAATACCAGGTACTGTAGGCACCAGTACAGGAGTATCAATAGAAATCATGGATGAAGCGGGAAGCATACTGGGCCGTGATCACATAGGGGAAATTGTCATTCGTGGGATGAACGTCATCAGTGGTTATGAAGGTAATGCCCAAGCGAACGAGGATGCATACACAAACGGCTGGTTTCGGACAGGGGATCAAGGCTACATTAATGAAAAGGGTTACCTGACTTTAACTGGCCGTTTAAAGGAATTGATTAATAGAGGTGGTGAAAAGATCTCACCCAGAGAAATTGATGAAACTCTTCTAAGTCACCCGAGTGTCTCTGAGGCAGTTGCGTTCGGTGTTGCCAGCGAAAGATACGGTGAAGAAGTTCAGGCCGCGGTGGTTTTGAGCGCTAACGTCTCCCAATTAGAGCTAAAGGAGTACTGCCGCGAGCGATTAGCCTCATTCAAGCTGCCCAGGACAATCCATGTGGTAGATGAAATTCCTAAGACAGCGAGTGGAAAGATACAACGCCGAGTCGTCGCCGAAAAACTGGCGAGAATACAATAATCTTAAGTTTTCTAGGTTTCATTTATGAAATTTGCAATAGCTGGAGCTGGTGCAATCGGAGCCTATCTTGGAGCGATGCTCCAACGATCGGGCGAGGACGTTTACTTCATAGCTCGTGGTTCCCATTTGGCAGCCATTCATTCCAACGGATTACGGATTATAACGGAAGATAAGGACTTCATAATACATCCATTGGCCACCAGCAATCCTACTGACATAGGACCAGTGGATGTCGTATTACTTACAGTGAAAGCGCACAGCGTGCCTGACATCGCACCCACCCTTCGACCTTTATTGCATAAGAATACTACGGTTATCTCTGCTCAAAATGGCATCCCATGGTGGTACTTCAAACGTTACAAAGGGCCTCTCCAAGGCACAACCTTGGAGAGTTTAGACCCACACGAGACTATCGACAAGACAATTGATCCGAGCAGGATCATAGGCTGTATAGTATATCCTGCAACAATTATCGAAACTCCTGGAGTTATTCGCCATATTGAAGGAGACCGCCTTAGTTTCGGCGAGCTCGACGGGTGCAAGAGCGCACGCTTACAATTGATATCTAAAGCATTTGCGAAAGCTGGATTCCGTAGTCGGATCAACACAAGAATCCGTGAAGAATTATGGCTTAAACTTCTAGGCAATATAGCTTTTAATCCAATTAGTGCCCTTACAAGGACAACATTAGCCGAGATGACTAGTGATCCCGCTATAACCGAACTCGTACGTCATATCATGACAGAATCTGAAAAAGTGACTACGAAATTGGGGTTAAACCTTCGTATGACTATTGACCAACGATTAGCGTCAGCTGGAAAAGTCGGTAATCATAAAACTTCCATGCTTCAAGATTTAGAATCAGGTAGACCAATAGAACTGGAAAGCCTGGTAGGAGTTGTATTGGAACTGGGGGGAATACTCGACATTCCTATGCCGTATACGAAAGCTATATATGCTTGCGTGAAACTACTCACTAAGGCATCCTCTAGATAATTCACAAGGATTACTTACCACCAGCTACCGCGGGGACAATACTTATTTCGTCACCGGATTTGGTCGCAGTTCCAAGCCCATCCATAAATCGGACATCCTCACCATTTACATACACATTAACGAAATTACGCAATTCCCCCTGATCGTCACATAAGCGTGCTTTTATACCAGGGAACTGTGAATCTAGTGAGTGTACAATTTCGTTTAACGTACTACCTTCTATCGAGACTTTGTCTAGTCCATTGGTAACTCGCCTAAGAGGCGTTGGTATCCTAACTATCACGCTCATATTATTCCTTCCTTATCGAAATTGATTCTGGCTATTGTATTAATATATCATAGCCAGGATCTCTCTTGATTCCCTGACTTATCCTTCAATAACATCGCCCCCTACAGGATCTATTCGCACTCCCGAACCTACAACCCAGGTCAAGGCAGTTTCTATTTCTTCTACAGGTCCTTCTAATTCCAGCACTACCCATCCTGTCTCATCTCGGATATCGGCGCGCCTGATATTAGTG
>Ga0310121_10003384_pt1 | contig 14568 bp, 12 predicted proteins | sample CB27_Tmax_986_MG_FD_203504 | JGI IMG/M metagenome (GOLD analysis project Ga0310121, IMG submission 203504) | Marine microbial communities from Western Arctic Ocean, Canada - CB27_Tmax_986 | ecosystem: Environmental > Aquatic > Marine > Oceanic | place: Canada: Western Arctic Ocean | collected... | reverse complement strand
TTTTTGTCATCGTCGTGCCTTTTGCTGGGAGGAGAATTCGCGTGAGACAACGTCTCTCGTTTGAACTCTACACCTAGAATTGCTGGCACGACGGGAAGAAGTTCAATGGTGATGGTGGGCGCTTACGGAGCTGCTGGATTGGTAATCTCCGCCTGCGGAGCGCTCGCTGCCTCTTGAGCTTCAGCCCTGGAGCTCCAGCTACCGATGCTCGCGATCGTCAACAAGCCCACAGCCCAAGTCAATTTTGTAAAACGCGGCACCATCACGCCCTCCCCATAATTCTCAGCCGAAGCTAAGAAGCCAATCTTGCCTAAATAACGCGACCCCGGGAGTGAAAACCCCCGGTATTTGAGTAAGGTCGGTAGTATGGGTTGCACTGCTTGAGCCGTATTTTCGGTTAGGCGACGTCAGGGGTGGAGAGATAGTGAGCCAGCGTTTAGGTCACATCAGCAGGGATCTTGCTCTTTTCTTGCTCCAAAAGCAGCTTGCGAGCCATCGATTCGAGCGCCTCAATCGAAGGCTGTAGCCCCGAATATTCGGTAGATTCTCTACGCAATGCTAGCAGTTCCTGGCTGGCTGCTTGCAGTACTTGGTCCGCCAATTCAATCTCCTCCTTCTCAATCAAATGCTCGACGATGCTCTGCGTAAAGAGGACGAACTGATCGGCTGCATTGGTGTTCTGGGGATCGATACGTAGGGCCTGCAACAAGGTCGCTCGACACGCGGCCAGCTGCAAAGTGGCTCGATCATATTGCTCTTGAAAGCACGAAAAAGCACAAGAGTTGTACTGCGTCTCAGCTAATATAATCCGATAGCGAAAGACGTTGGGATTACGATCGGTCAACACTTTGAGCAGTTTTAGCGCATATTGGTAGTCGTCGACAACTCTTTTTGCGTCGTCGTCTGCTTTCAACAAACGGAAATAAGAATCGGCTCGTTGTCGATAGCAGTGGGCTAAATTCAGTTGCGTATCGAGCACGCGCTCTTCAGGGGGAAGTTGCTGGTAGGCATCGATTGCTTGAGTCATATCGGTGGTACTTAGCTGCAATCGCCGCTGATACTGCAAGTCGTCGAGTTCTTTCTCAGCAGCCCGGAACTCGATGTTCGCCAAATTGAAATAACCCCGGGCCAAGTCGCGCTGCATCAAAACCTCGTGCGGATAATCCTGCAAGACTTCCAGACGAACTGCCTGCGCTTCAAGGAGTTGATCGCGGGCAAGATCTTGCTGTGAGAGTTCATTGAGTGCATAGCCACGTATGCTAACAGCAGACCCTTCGTTCATCATTGCACTTGCCAGCAGACGGCGAGATTCCAGATCTTGAGGCTGGAGCTCGACGACTTTTTTTCGCAGTCGCACGACTTCTGCGGAGTACTGCTTCCAATGGTCAAGATGTTGATCTGCCTCGGCGGCTCGCTCCATCGGCAGCTTTCCCATTTCGTGCAGTTGCGTCAGTTTTTGCCAACTCTTTTGGGCCAACGTAGCCAATTGATTGTGACTCTTCGCCAAAGCTGCCAGCGCCCAAGCGTCGTCAGGTGTTTGGGTAACCAGCGTCTGTTGGATCTGCAAGGCTTCCACCAACGTCTCACGTGCCTCGGCATCTTGGCCGAGCGCCATTTGCACTTTGCCGAGCATGAACTCGGCATCAGCCAATTCTCGTTGCGAGTCCGCGTCTCGAGGTGTCAGCTTGACCAAGCCGGCGTAATAGCGCAGGGCAATTTTCAGCAATACTGCGCGGGCAGCTTGCATCCCAGGTTCTTGTGCCAAGACATCTTCGCTGGTAAAGACGATCGATTCCTTAATCAACTGCCCAAGTTTCTGCCTATTCTCATTGGCTTCCGCCAGTGCAGCGTGTGCTTCGAAGCCAAAACGTACTGACACGATCGTCCCAACGATTAGCGCGGCGGCGGTCAATGAAAGCAGCCCAGCCACTAGAGGGTTGCGCTGGCACCACCGCCAGCCGCGTGCCCAGCTAGCAATCGGACGCGCGTTGATGGGAAAGCCGTCTAGGTAACGGCGTAAGTCCTCAGCCACGTCAGCGGCTGACGCATAACGATCTTGGGGACTCTTGGCCAAACACTTTTCGCAAATCGTTTGCAAGTCGCGAGGTACCAGATGCGAAACGTGCGTGAGCGACTCAGGTTCAGTACGCACCACCTGGCGAATCGTTTCGAGCATCGTACCGCCCGAAAAGGGCGGCTTGCCGGCCAACAGGGCATAGAGCGTCGCACCCAGCGAATAGACGTCGGTCCGATTCGAGATTTCGTGCAGATTGCCAGTCGCTTGTTCGGGCGCCATGTAGCTAGGCGTGCCCATCACCTGACCGGTCATCGTCAAGCCATCTTCTTCGTGCATATTCTTGGCAAGACCAAAGTCAGCGAGCCGCGGAATTTCGCCATTTTCCAGCATGATGTTGGCTGGCTTCAAGTCGCGATGAATGACCGCGCGATCGTGGGCAAACTGCACGGCTTGGCAAACTTGCTCCATCAACTCCGCGGCCCGCCGCGGTCTCAGCAATTCGGCTTTACGGCCTACGAACTTCGAAAAGCTCGGACCTTCAACGTAGGCCATCGCGTAATAGTGATTGCCGTTGTGCTCGCCGACGTCGTAGACAGGAATGATGCCCGGATGATCGAGCCGCGCAGCGGCCTCGGCTTCGAGGTGAAAACGGGCAATGTCGATTTCGTCGCGCAGGCCGCCACCGGTGATGATCTTCAGGGCCACCGTTCGGCGAAGCGAGCGATGATAGGCCTTGTAGACGACGCCCATGCCACCTTGGCCGATTTTCTTCTCTAGCTCGTAGTCGTCGCCGACCAAATCAGTGGGCTGGCTCTTTGGCTGAAGATCAGCGTCGGCTGGGTCGTCGGTAGAAATAGGCTCGCGCGTGCGGGCAGGATCGTAGGCTTGGGTGCGATACTGGTCCTGCGTATCGTCGCTGTCGCTTTGATGCTGAGCCAACGTATCGTCGTTGTCAGCGAGGAACCCTGCTTGTTCGGCGGCGGCCTGCGACGCCATCAGCGAGGCAACTTCGTGATGGACTTCTGGCGACTTCGTCTGGAGATCGACCAGATAAGTGGCGCGCTCATCGTCGCCGAGCGTCATTGCCTCGGCCAACGCCCGCTTTGCTTGCTGCCACAGCTCGTTTGACATGCGTTGGTGCTCGGTTTCAGCTATCAGTTGGTGTTGAGCTGGCGAAACAGCCAGGCTTTGGCGGCAGCAAATTCTTGTTTAACGGTGCTGGCCGAGACTTCAAGCAGATCGGCGGTCTCAAGCGAGCTATAGCCGCCAAAATGGCGCAGCTCGACAATTTTAGCTTGCCGTGCGTCGAGTTCAGCCAATTCTTTGAGGGCCTCATGGAGGGCTAGCAATTCTTCATCTGGCGACCGATCCGCGACGTTTTCAACGATCACGTCAACGCGCTGCCGGTGAGGCCCACCACGCTTTAATGCACGTCGACGGCGTGCCCGATCAATGAGAATCCGCCGCATCGCCTGGGCAGCCAAGACATAGAAATGCTTACGATCGTTCCAATCGATTTCTTGCTCGGCACCGACCAATTGGAGAAAAGCGTCGTGGACCAGCACCGTTGCCTGGATCGTCGTGCCTACTTGCTCGCGGCTCAGCTTCCGCTCGGCCATGTCGTGAAGCTGCTGCTGAACCTGGAGAAAAAGCTCAGTACCTGCCTCGGCATTGCCCAGATTTGCTTGCTGAAGCAAGAGGGTCACTTCCGCCGGTTCTTTGGCCATCGACATAGCTCCTACGGGGGGGTAGTAGCGCGGACCTCATTGCCTGTCCCAAGTTCTAATTGCCTGTCCCAAGTTCTATTTTAGCTACCGACACGAGGCCTGAATATCGTTGACGAGCCTGTTTTACGCCGTTTTTTGGCGGGGCGGCTCTCTAATTCCAAAAAAATAAGAAATCGTTGTCTCATGTCGATCGCTTTTACGCTTGTAAGGGTGAGCCGCAAGACATCGCGGTCAACATTCGGTACCCGCCCAACTAGGAGACTCGAACCATGCGTCACTCGCTCCCCATGTTCACACTCGTCGCCGTGAGCTTGTTGATCCCCTCCGCCCATGGCCAGGAGAGCAACCCCCACGAAAATTACGGCATCGCGATCTCACGTCGCTATGCCCCGCCGGAAGCCATCCACCGTCATTCGTCAACTCTCTACGAAGGTGCCCGCAGAGGCGAGGCGGCTTGGATTACGGCCGCCGGTGAATTCTTGGTGGATGAAGCCCAGGCAGAAATCCTTTGGCAACATGTCGAGTCATTGCAATACAAGAACGAACTCCAGAAGACCGCTACCGCTCTGACCCGCAAAAAAATGCTGAGCGATTTCCGTGACAACGAGCGTCAACGCCGCGCCGATCGAAAAGAGCACGCCAAGGAACTATGGCAGGAAAAGTATCAAGAACTTGCTCGCACCTATCGGCTGAACGAATACCAATTCAACTGGGAAACTGGTGCGATCTACTGGCCCTCTCTGGTAGCGAGTCCCCGCTACGCTAAGCACCGCGAGCGTCTGGACGTGTTGCTTGATCGAGTGATTCGTTACGGCAACACGAACTATAGCTTCCAGAGCGACGAGATTGTCAAAGTTTGCGAACAGTTTCGCAGCCAGCTCCGCGAAGATTTCGCCCAGGACCATCCCTCGACTCGGGGAGAATATGGCGACATGCAACGATTCCTGCTCGGTCTGAAGTACGCCCCAATCCTGCTTGAAAGTGTTAGCGCGTCACCCGCTCTAGCAATGCGATAGGCCCGACCCTCCGAAAACAATTAATTTCGTACTGTCTTGCCGCTCCGCGGCTGGGTCAGCCCTCAGGAAGCCACGCGACTACCTGAGGGTTTTTTCGTAGGAATTGGCATGCGCAATATCCGATAAGGAATGCCCAAGTGAGAAGGTGGACCAATACTTCAAGGTTGGACCATCGGGGTTGCGTGTTGGATATTCCTTTGCTGGAGTGCACCCGATTAGGCTTGTAGCGATCCTAGGAATAAGACCGGAACCAATTCGAAACGGATTTCTGTCCCTGCTGCGATCCTTGCCAAGAAACTGCGACCTAAGCTTTCCTAGAAGATTGCCTACGCAGCAGCGCAGAAAACATTAACCGGAGGCTGGGTCGATGGGAACTAAGCGAATCGGAGTTTTGACAAGTGGCGGCGATTGCCCCGGTCTGAATGCGGTAATTCGCGGCGTGGTAACGACGTCGGCCCAACTTGGCTATGACTGCATTGGATTCCTCAAAGGTTACGAAGGCCTCTACGATCCCGTCCGCTATGTCACGCTGACCGAACAAAACACGGTCGGCATCCTCAACGACGGCGGCACGATCTTGGGATCGACCAACAAGGGACGTTTTGCCGCCACCGTGGGTGTCGCGGATCGCGTCGAAATCGCTCCCGAGCTGCTCCAAGGCGTCAAGACCACGATCGAGCAGTTAGGCCTCACCGGCCTGGTCTGCGTTGGGGGCGACGGCTCGCTCGCTGTGGCTCAGCAGTTTCACGAGTTCGGCATCCCTGTCGTCGGTGTCCCCAAGACGATCGACAACGACCTGTCGGCGACCGCTTTTACGTTCGGTTTTGACAGCGCGATCGAATGCGCGACCGACGCCCTTGACCGCCTACAAACGACTGCCGCCAGCCACGAACGAATCATGGTCCTCGAGGTCATGGGCCGACACGCGGGCTGGATCGCTTTGCACTCAGGCATTGGCGGTGGAGCTGACGTCATTCTAATTCCTGAGATCGACTGGACTTATGAAAACGTCTGCCACAAGATTCTCGAACGAGAGACCGAAGGTAAACGACATAGCCTGATTGTTGTGGCGGAAGGCGCTGAGTTGCCGGAAGGGGGCCTGGTCGGCAAAGAGCAAGCTGGTGCACAAGCCAAGCTCGGCGGCCTAGGAGCAGTTGTCGCTGCGGAAATCGAGCAGCGTCTGCATCGCGAAACCCGCACGGCAGTGCTCGGCCACATGCAACGTGGCGGCGCCCCCACCACCTTCGACCGTGTGCTAGCTACTCAATACGGTGCGCATGCTGTCCGACTCATTGCGGAAGACAGACTGGGCGAAATGGTCTGTTACCATCCACCAGAAATCGAAAGCGTACCGATCATTGACGCGGTGAACCATATTCGCCAGGTCAATCGTGACGGCTCAACGGTTCAGGCGGCACGCGGCCTGGGAGTCAGCTTCGGCGATCGATCGACCGACCAGAATCCGTTCGGCGTACGTCAGAAACTCCGCGATATTGTGGTGACCGACGACGTAACGACTTCCGAAGAAATCGAAGTCGACGCCGATTTCACACTCGACATTGCCGAAGCGGCGACGGAAGAAGCGTTGTCGTAGTTTCGCCTTTCAGGGTGTGCCGATCAGGCAGTGGCAATCAGGCAGTGCCGATGACGGTTGCCGTGGCATCGCATAACTGCCGAGCTGCTTTTGGGGTCGGCGCTTCGGCGACAACTCGGACGATCGGCTCGGTGTTGCTGGCGCGGATCAACAGCCATTGATCAGACCAATCGAGTCGCAAGCCGTCGAGCCGGTTGGCCGTTGCGTCAGAAAAATGCCTTTCGATCTCGGTGAGCGCGTCGGGCACTTGAGCGGGTGATAGCTCGACTTTTGTTTTGTGAATCGCATAGCTCGGCAGTTCGTCAGCCAGGGCGCTGACAGGTAGCTCACGTCGGCACATCGCGTCGAGCACGAGCGCCATGCCAACATAGCTGTCGCGGACGAAGCCAACACGCGGATCGATGATGCCGCCGTTGCCCTCGCCGCCCAGCACTGCCTTTTTCTGCTGCATCAAATCGACGACATTGGCCTCGCCTACCTGGCTGCGGAAAAACGGAACCGCATACTTTTCAGCTAAGTCTTGAGTCATCCGGCTGGTCGAACAGTTGGTCACCACTGGCCCGGGCGTCTGACGGAGGACGTGGTCCACGCAAAGCGAAACCGTATATTCTTCACCGATGTAACGCCCCGCTTCATCGATCACGGCCAGTCGATCTGCATCGGGATCCTGACAAAATCCGATGTCAGCGCCGGCTTCTCGGACGAGCGTCAATACGCCAGCCAGGTTTTCGGCAGTCGGCTCTGCAGGATGAGCAAACAATCCGTTAGGCTCGCCGCTAAGCAAAGTGACTTCGCAACCCAGCTCACGCAGCAACGGTACTCCCAATACGCTACCTGAACCGTTGTTTGGGTCGAGCAACACTTTGAATCGCCGCTGGCGAATCCGATCGACATTGCAGATTGCTGCTACCATTGCCAAGTGGGCGGTAATCGTATCTTCGATCTTGTGGCATTCGCCGAGTTGGTCGCAAGGCTTCCAGGCAGGCGTGCCCTGGCGATAGCGGTCGATTACTGCTTGCCCCGGCCCGGCGGGAATGACCCGGCCAGTGCGATCGAATAATTTGAGGCCGTTATACTCCGCCGGGTTGTGGCTGGCAGAAATCTGGATCCCACCGACCGCGCCGAGGTGCCGGACCAAAACACCGGTGGTCGGCGTGGCGGCAATACCGGCATTCAGACAGCTGCGCCCCGCCGCCATCAACGCCGATTGCACGGCAGCCGCGACTAGTGGACCGGTATGTCGCCCGTCACGGGTGATCACGACTGCACCCGCAGGCAGCGATTCGGCGAAAGCCGCGACATAGCGCACGACTATTTCGGGGCTGAGCGAGTCGCCGATGATTCCTCGTAAGCCGGAGACGCTAATGATCGGTTCATTCATGAGGCAGATCGTACCAAGATTGTCAGGAGCGTAACAGGAGAGCATTTCGCTCACCAGTGCTGCGTCGCAGCATTGTAAGGCAACGCAAGGCGCGGGGGAGTGAACTCTTTAGCCCGGGTGCGGCGTGTCAGTAAGGCTACGGAGCACGTATACTGGGGTGCTTTTGTTGTTTTGCTTCAGCGCCCTTATAATGTCGGCATGTCGAAGCCTGACGAACACTCGCGACGTGATTTTTTGCAGGGGCGAGCGGCTGTCCGCGTGGCCGCGGCAAAGACACAAGCATGGGTCGACTCGACCTCGGAGCTGCTAGAGGCGCGTTTGGCGAAGGACCCAGCGGCAACGGAGCCGGTGGCTCACGTTTATGCTAGCCGTCGAGCGATGGCCTGTGAATTTGCCGTGCAATATCATGAAGCAGATGGGGAAATACAAGAGATAGTGCTGGCGGCTTTGGACAAGATCGAATCTATCGAAGCCCTGCTCACGATATATCGCGACCGGAGCGAGGTGATCGAAATCAACCAACGGGCGGCAGACGGTCCGGTCGAAGTCGATAATGAAATATTCGCATTGCTACAGCTTAGCGATCGGCTCTATCACGAAACCACCGGTGCGTTTGATATTACAAGCGGACCCCTATCTCGGGCCTGGGGATTCTTGCAGCGAGCAGGCCGACTGCCAGCAGTAGCCGAAATCGAAGCCGCACTTGCCAAAGTTGGTGGTGACCAAGTCCAGCTCGATGCCGAAGCAAAGACCGTCAGCTTTCGTCAGTCGGGCGTTGAAATCAATTTCAACTCGATCGGCAAAGGCTACGCACTCGATCAAGCTGCTGCACTCCTGAACGCAGCAGGCCACCGCGACTATCTTTGGCACGGCGGCGGGAGCAGCGTGCTGGCATGCGGATCCAACCGCGCCAGTCGCGACGAGTGTTGGACCCTCGGTCTGCGGCACCCGTTGGCGCCAGAAAAACGACTATTGGAATTTCATTTATGCGATTGTGCACTCGCCACCGCTGGCGGCGCCACACAGTTTTTCGAACATGAGGGTCGGCGGTTCAGCCATATCCTCGATCCCCGCACCGGTTGGCCCGCTGATGGAGTTCTTACCGCAACTGTGCTGGCCCCTACCGCAGCTCTAGCCGACGGATTGGCGACCGCTTTTTTCGTCATGTCGGTCGAGACGGTCGAGGAGTATTGCTTACTTCACCCAGAAATTGGGGCGGTGCTGGTCTGTCCGACCGATGCGTCGCCAAGCTTCACTGTGCGGGTTTTTGGCCTGAAAGAAGCCGATTGGACCAGGTGCGAGTGAGTAACTGCTAGCTCTATGTTTAGTAGAATGGCGAGTCCGTTGCGGCAGGCCGATAGTACAATTAGTGCCTGTCGGGCTAGAGGAGCGTCTTCACGCCAAGAAAATCAGTTGGACTGTTGCCCAGAGTGGATTCGTGGATTTTATATTTCTCAACGGTGGCTACTTCGGCATCATCTTCTTCTTGGTGCTTACAGGTTGTGGATTACCGATCCCGGAAGAAGTGCCGGTCGTCCTCGCAGGCGTGCTGTGCTCGCAAGGACGCATGGAACCCGAGCTAGCTTTCGCCGCTTGCTTATTTGGAGCCTTGCTGGGCGATAGCGTGATGTACGCCATCGGATATCATTTTGGCCATGGCTTACTTTTGAAACACCCCAAACTGGGGAAATTCGTCGGCGCTGAGCGCGAGGAATACTTCGAACAGGCAATCCTCCGTCATGGCTTTAAGGTGATGCTGTTGGCACGCTTTATGGTTGGCGTCCGTGGCCCGGTCTATCTGGCGGCCGGTGTCGTGCGAATGCCGTTTCGGAAGTTCATCCTTTGGGATTTGATTTGCGCGACGTTGGTCGTCAGTACTTTCTTCGCCTTGTCCTATTTCTACGGCCAGCAAATCACCGAACTGGTGCGCAACGCTGAACTCACCTTCACGCTGGTCTTCAGCATTTTGGGAGTGATTGCCGGGGTGTGGTGGATGCGGCATCGGCGGCATAAACTACTGGTCGAAGCGATCGACCTCCATGCAGAAGACGGACCACTCGCCTCGGTTGCTGCCGCCCCGCTGGACAAAAAACATCGCGAATCCAAGGCCGCCAGCAGTGCCAACGAAGGAGTCGCCTGAAATAGGGAAGGGCAACATGGCTACTGAATTCAGTGGTGCAGACGTTGGTGTGAGATGGCAGGGGAGACCATTCCCAAGTCGCTAGGTCTCGTTAGCTCGTGCCAGAAGTTGCTCATCTTTGCCTCGGCAGCGAGATAATCCACGAGTGAATGGCTACGGCCCACCTCGCGGGTGAAGTCAACAGGCTGCACGCAGCGTGCTGCGACGCCGAGAGCCGTCGGTTGGTGTACACCCGACTTGCCAAGGGCGTGCATCCGGCCGCGACCGTTGCTGAGATGATAGAAGCGCATCGCCGGGTCAAGCCTGTTGGTGGTGAGTACTAAACGCTCGATTTGTGCAAGCGATTGGCTGTAAAACTTCCCAGGCTGAAACGAGTCAGCGTCGTAGGCCGCTGCCAAGAGGGCGGCGCGCACGCGTGGTGTTTGCGGATGGTCGCGCTTGTCCAACCTCAAGTTGCCGAGTCGACCGCCGGCCAGCAGGTGTGCTGCTCCGCTTACGACTCGCGTTCCATAACTATAACCGACCAGCGACAGCTGTGTTTCCACCGGTAATTTGTCGAGCAGCCAAGCGAGTTGCCAGGCGGCCGGGTTTGTCCGACGGGCTTTGACGACGTAGTCCTTGATCGGACCTGCTATCGGCTCGGCAGGCCATGACCAAATGACAAACCGGACGGGACCCTTTGTCCGACCATGTGCTTTGAAAGAATGATAAATACTTAATCCTTGGGCACGGTCTTTGCCGGTGGCGACACGATTGCCGTGGACGTACAGAATAGTTTGCCTTCGATCCTGCTGTGACAGCAGTCGGCGCCAATCGGTCGTCTTCCAATGTTCCGAATTCACGGCGGTAACGGCTTGCGGCGCTCCTAACCCGACCGAGCTGGAGACTCTCGGGCCGCGAACCAGGTGTTGGCAGCGCAGTCCCCGGATCATGCTCTGGTCGTTGCAATCTGTGCCGATCATGCGGGTGCTGACCAGAAGAATTTCGTCGCTGACAGCGACTGCCGGTGGAGCGTCAAAAAGGGGCTGGTCCGTCGTTGCCAGCGCAGCACGAGTCGAGCAAGAAATCAGCGCAACGATTAGCAGTAAGCGTGCGAGCCAACGACAGCTGCCTGGTAGCCGCGCCTTGCATATTGCGATCGTGGAATTCATCAGCTTGAGCGGGGATCTACAGAAGGCGTCAACCATGACCGATTCGATGGCCGAACAAACGTAGCATTTTTTCTACACTCATGACGGACGAAGTGGCAAAAAAAATCGAGAGTTGCGTTTGCACATCACCGTGCGTGTTGTAGAGTTACTTAGCCCACCGTCTCGTAGCCTTCCACGAGTCTGGCGATTGCCGCCTTGCAGCTAGGACAAACACTGTAAGACGCACAATCATCGCCAACCGTCGCCTCGGTTCGAGACAACCCTCCCCCACCCCAATGTTTGTGACGGTTTGCCATTAACGCGTTCTAACAACACCCAATAGGACCCCTGCTGCGGCTAATTGAGGCGCCGTAGGATCGTGTTAGTTCGCTACAAGTGCCCTCCGTGGAGTATACGACGATGAGGAAAATGCTGATTCTCTTGGCGTTGGCCATTTTGACGGTTAGCAGTGGTTGTAGCCGTTGCCGGAATTTATTCCGTCGCGGTTCGCCCTGCTGTGGAACTGCATTGGCTGCCCCAGCCATGCTTGGCGGAGCGATCCCGATCGGCAGCCCGATGCGCTTCCAGCAAGCTCCACAAATAGTCCCGCAGACCATCGTGGCCCAGCCCGGCTGCTGCGAGCAATCGATCCCACTTTGTGCCCCCTGCCCCAGCGACTGCGTTCCTTGCGAATCGGGCGGCTACATTGAAGGCAACACAGGTTACCTTGGTGACGCGGGCGCCGATTATGGCTGCCAAACCGGCACGGGAGAATTTTTTGGGGGTTACGTCGGCGACAACGTCCCGCCAACAATGGTAGAGGGCACCGCGATACCTGAGGGATCTGGTGCTTACCCGGGGCCACGCCCCGCCAACTGATCGAAAACTTGGTTCTTCGTAGAGCGAAACCGGCAAGCAGACTCACTCCCCTGAACTCCCAATCACTGGGCTTGCCGAGGCTCTCGGGGCACTAGGTTTTCGCCCCACAACCGACTATCTTGCTAGCCGCCCGACCGCGCCATCCTGAACGCCGTCGGGCGGTTTTTTTATTGCCTACTGCTTTATACGAGATTTGAACCGCCATCGACAACATTCGAGCCCCCTCGGCGTGATTCACAAGTCTATAATAGATACAGACGTACTTCTGGATATCAATCATGCTACGCCATCTGTTCCTACTCTCTTGCACTGTGACCCTCACTTTTTTTTGTGAGGTAAAGCCGGCATTCCCACAGATCAAAGCGCTCGCCGCCAATTCGCTGCTGCGCTACGGCGACACTCAAGTAACACACTATCGTGTCGGCGCCTCAATCACCGCCCAAAGAGGAGCAGTTCGCGATGTGCTTGCGATGGTTGCAGTTCCTCTGTCTTGCCCTGAGCAGGAAGTGGAATTGGTCAAGGAAGATATTTCTGACCACGTCCGCTCTCACGACTATCGCCTGCTACAAAACGGCGGTGCGCGGCAGATGCTGATCCGGGTACCACAGCTGCCCAACAAGGCCGAAGCACACGCCATACTGACGTTTGAAGTCCGTACCCGCACGATTCTGCCGCCGACAGAGACTTCAGAGCTAGTCATTCCGCTGAAGCCGCCACGTGAGCTGAAACGTTTTCTTCTCAAGAGCCCTTACATAGAAGCTAAACACTCGAAATTCAAAAAAATCTCCCGCGAGATTTTTGAGAAACTAGAGAGCTCCTCCGCCGAAAATGCAGCAACAGTTGCAGCCGCCAGCGGGTCAGCACCGGGCGAGACTCCTGCCGATGTTGATGCCTCCGTTGCCGCGGAACCCCAGGCAGGAGTCGCAACCATCACCGACTGGCAGCGAGTTGAAGCAATCTATGACTACGTGCAGGAGACCATCGAGTACGTCGAGGGCCCCGACAAATCAGCCCTCGCCACGCTCAAAGCTGGGCAGGGCGACTGCCAAAACATCAGTGCCCTGTTCGTTGCCCTCTGCCGTACCAGCAAGATTCCGGCGCGGATCGTTTGGGTCCACGAACACAACTATCCCGAGTTTTGCCTGGCTGACGCTGCTGGCAAACTTCACTGGTTCCCCTGCGAGTCGTCGGGCAGCCGCGCGTTCGGCGAAATGCCGTTGGCCCGCGTGATCATGCAAAAGGGCGACAACTTTAGAGTTCCCGAGCGCAAGAAAGCGCTACGCTACGCTTCCGATTATATGATCGGCTTACCAGCTCAAGCTGGCGGCGGACCGCCGAGCCATAAGTTTATTCGCGAGCAGCTCTAGACTTACCGGGGAACCTGGCCCAACGCTTGATCCAACGCGTCTTCGATTCCATAGAGCTGGCTGTTCGACCACACCGCGCTGCCGCCAGGGCTAAACACAATCACCGTTGGCAACACTTCGATCCCCAGTAGGTCCTGTATTGGCATCGCCCCATAGCCGACAGGCCAATCGAAACCATCGATGCTGCCGATGAATTTTTCGATCGCAGGTCGGTCGTCCGCAGATTCGGAAGTCAGCCCAATAAACTCGACGCCCAATGGCTGATATTTGGCATACAACTGGGCCAATTCCGGCATCGCCGCCCGACAGGGTGGACACCAGGTTGCCCAACAATCGATCACCACCACCTTGCCCGCCAACAGTTCACGAGATGGTATTTTGCCAAATGCCGATTGTTCCGTCGGGGTTTGCTGCGTATTGAGCCAACCCTCGGCCATCAACGGCGGCAACGGCGTGCCGACCGGCACCAACGTCTGGGCGGAATTGCGGCCCGAAAAAACCAGCAGCGCCACCACGCCCATCAACAGCGCAAACCCAGCGACCTCGCCCCAGCTCATCGGGTCACGCTGCTCGGCTGACGTCATGCGGCAAAATCCTTTTTGGAAACCAGCTGTCGGGCGTCGGCCCTAGCTTCGCGAGCGTCGTCGTGGGCAGCAGGCGAGGGTCAACAGAGCGAGCGCCAACGTCGCAGGCTCGGGCACGGCTGTCGTCGCAGCGCTTACGGGAAACGGCATGCCAAAGTTGGTAAGAATCTGAAAGTAGTCGCTGCCATCGACATCGCCATCCATGTCAGCATCTCCGAACATGTCCAAACTACCTGCTGGCCCCATCGCACCGAAATTGGCTTCCCATATTGCCAGATCCAACGCATTCACGACTCCGTCGCCGTTGAAATCAGGGCCCATAGCAATGGGAAGGCCACCGGTCGCGGTCGCAAAGAGCGAACTACCCACCAAGTCGATGTCCCACAGCCGCCCGTCTGCTACTGCACTGGTTGGAAAACTACCCGCAATACTGCTACCCGCCTGCAGGATCTGGTAAGTATCACCAACCTGCGAAGCGACGCCTGCCGCGTAGTCCAAAGCAAGAATCGTGCTGGTCAAGTCGACCGAGCCAGTCACATCAAGTGTGCCAGCAGCATCACCAATCGTGAGTGCCAATAAGCCCCCCGAAAACATCAAGTCGCCGACAATCGTTGCTTCGCTATCAGATAAGACCGTAATACTACCGCTGCTTGTAATCACGCCATGGAGCGTCGAATCGCCGCCGATGGTAAGCGAGCCGTCGTTGGTCAGGCCGGCAGGAAAATACATCACT
>Ga0310121_10003383_pt1 | contig 14574 bp, 22 predicted proteins | sample CB27_Tmax_986_MG_FD_203504 | JGI IMG/M metagenome (GOLD analysis project Ga0310121, IMG submission 203504) | Marine microbial communities from Western Arctic Ocean, Canada - CB27_Tmax_986 | ecosystem: Environmental > Aquatic > Marine > Oceanic | place: Canada: Western Arctic Ocean | collected... | reverse complement strand
CTGTTGAGATGTTAGGAGATTTCATTATGGTAATTACAAGTAGTTTTTCATGAAGTGAAAAAGCGTTGAGTTGTTGGGATTCCTTATCAATCTCAGTTCTTTGTGATGCCAAGCGAATGTGTTCGTCTGTTATGGTTCTGTCTTGTTTTAATTCGGCAATCTTTCCCGCAACATCTAATAGTTTTATCGCCCTTCTAGCGTCGCCGTGCTCTCTGCATGCCATAGATGCGCATAGATTCAAAGCGCCGCTTGTAACTGTGTTTTCTTCAAAGGCCAGCGGTACCCTGTCTTCTAAAATTTCTTTTATTTCATTTGTTTGGTAGGCAGGAAAAACAAGTTCCTCTTCGCTTAGCGTGCTAATGACTCTTGGATCTAATTCTTCCTTGAATCTAACATCGTTTGAAATTCCAATTAGTGACAACGAACCATTTTTTAGTTTTAGGTTTGCCCTTGTAATTGAGTAAAGTATGTCCTTGCCAGTCTTGTCAACAAGTTTGGCAAGATGATCAATTTCATCAATTACAAAAACAGAGTTTATTTTATTTTTTTCAATGATGTAAAGAATGCGGTTAAAGACTTCGCTAATTGACAGTCCTGTGTTCGGTAACCAAAGTTTGTCGTTGGGTGTCTTTTTTGGTTTAAGTCCTAACTGTCTGCCCAAATCGACTAGAACGTTGTAAAGGTTTGATTGCTCCTTTGCGTTTGTAATGACGATTTTAATTCGGTATGAGTTTTTGTCAACCCTGTTTTGAATTTGGTTTAATACTTTTTTTATAACAAGTGTTTTACCCGTACCTGGTTTGCCGTAAACTAGTAAGTTTGGTGGTATTGATTTTTTGTATAATGGTATTAGTGATTGTGTTACCAATTCTTGTTGCTTGTCTCTGTGTAAAATTCGCTTTGGGATGTAATCGTGGCGCAACACGTTTGGGTTTTTAATTATTGTGCGACCTTGATCAGCGCTGTCAAGTAGTCGTTCCACTGGATCTATGATTGTTGTACTCATTTTGAGATCATTTTTTATTATGGTTTAACACTTGAATGGATCCAGTAGTTGATTTTTACAACATTGATCGTTCTGGTTGACATACACTGATCGGTCTGATCGATGACACACACACCATTATTTCTATTCTATTTTCTAAAAAACAACACAGACACACTTTACTTTTTACTATTCAATTCTTATCATAAAAAATTTTTAAAAAGAAAAAGACTAGAAACAAAGGTGTGTGGGTTTCCACCACACTAACATGTTAACTATAAGTTAAATTTTTACTAAAAAACCTCAAAACACACCACTTTTACCATTCTGGGCGTGAATAACATCCTTAACAACTGTTAACAGGCCAAACACACCCCCACACTTCCACTCCAGCCACGAAAACCAGACATACCCCCTCGTTTCCACTCTAGGCGTTGTTAACAACCAAAAACAACCAGGCGTGGCTTAGGCAGTCAATCTTAACAAATATGTTTGTTAACAAAACTTGTATGATCCATTCAAGTGTTAACACAAGATCCTCATAGATCTCGATATGAACCAGAAGCGAATACGAATAGACGTTCAGGATAAGGACGGCGCCAAATACGACTTTAAGATAGAGGGCAACGTTACTAAAGAGAAGGTTCTCAAAATCTTCGAGTTAATGGACTTGATCAATATTGAAGAGGACCAGGCACCAAACCTAGACTCTGTAGGCGGGAAAATTTGGAATGTTACCGAAAACTCCTTCCCCACAGGCAGATTTACCTCTTCAGAGGTGCTTGAGAAGTACGAGGACGAGTATAACGAGCCTATCAAACTAAGTGTGGTTTCGACCTATTTGGCGAGATTTGCCTCACGAAACAGGATTGAGCGTACACGGACAGGAAGGGAATGGTCTTACCAAATTATTCGTATAGCCCAAAAACACCCTTAGACACACATCTTACTGTGAAACAGCGTAAACAACATTACCTTCACTAGAACCAATTTGCTCTCTACCCTTTTCTGTAATTGTGTATCTATAAGGTCTGGCAGTAGTGTCTCTACCAACAAAGTCATCTTCAAATAATTTTTTCATCAACCGCGAAACATGCTCGCGTGATTTTCCAAATATCACTTCAACATCACGTGATGTCATTGGCCCATTTGTGATTAATTTCAACACATGTGTAAGCGAATCTTCAAAGCTCATGTTTGGAACTCGCGGAGTTGTATTAGGTTTCGGAACTACAAACCCCCGTTCTTCCATTTCAGGCTTTTCTAACGACCTGACTTTTTTCTTAGGCAAGTCTGAGCTAGTGAAGCTTTCACCATCCAATTCTATGGTATCTAGGCGTATTTTCATATCAATCAACTCCTTTTCATAGAAGTCTATGCGTTCCTGGTTTGTTGGGGCAAGCTTTTCAGCGCCATCAGACGATCGTATTTTTGTATACAAGTATAATGTTACAAGGCCGCCCAAAAACGCTAACACTGAAACCAATATGATGCCGGCATCAGGAATGTCAATTAACATCACAACAAACTAAACACGAAATGATATATCATAACGGGGCAACAAAAATTTACAATTACACGAACAAAAAAATCATAACATCACAATTTTCAGAAGGAAACTCACAACCAAAATCACATGTTAACTAACTGCTTTACAGCTTTCTGTATAACATCTACTATCCGTCTCTCATTTTCAGGCGCAAAGTCACTATCTTTCATCACATTAAGCTGTTCTGCGAGCCTAGATATCACATCACTATCAGGAAGTATCACATTGTATGCCTGCAGGAGGATTAGTGTGTAGTACACACTCTCAACCTTACTCCGTGACTGTGCTACCTGCCTGTAGTAAGCACCTTTAGACACACCAAACTCTACGTCAAGGAGTTTCTTCTGTTTTAAAATAATTTCAATTTGTCGCTCTGTAAACAACGATTTTTTGATAATTTCTTGAATAATTGTATTAAAATTAGATTTATTGGGTTCGCTCATAGCTATACAAAACAGTATAGCTTCTTTCAATTAAGTTTTAATGAGACTATCTATCGGATCGTAGATATGCGAAATAAGGTGGAAACTAGGCTAAAAAAGTGCAAAAAGGGGGGTAAAACGGCAATATTTTTGCTAGTCGACTCTGAAAACTTTAGCTCCACATCCAGTGTCGAAAAGATGGCAAAAGATCTTTTGAATGCGTCTAAAAACATGAAGAATCTTTTCCCCGTAATTCTGGTTGGTGGCTCTTCCGCAACTGATCAAATGGAGATGGATAGAGCTGTCAGAATTTTGAGAAAAAAGACCAAACTACCCATCGTACTATTTCCTGGAAACATTACAGGAGTTGTTCCAAAGGCTCACGCAATTCTGTTTACCTCTTTGATGAACTCGGAAAACCCGTACTACATTACCCAGGCCCAAGCGCTTGGAGCACCACTGGTAAGGAAGATGAAACTAGAGGCACTTCCAACAGCATACCTGATAATTGGTGAAGGCACATCAGCTTGGTTTTTTGGAAATGCCAGGGGGATACCATTTGACAAACCAAAGATCGCAGCAGCTTACGCAATGGCCGCCCAATACATGGGTATGAGATTCGTATATCTTGAAGCGGGATCCGGAGCTAAGCAAAACGTCACCCCAGAGATGGTCCAAACGGTAAGGAGTGTCTTTGATGGATTTCTCATGGTTGGCGGAGGCATTAGATCTGCAAAAACTGCAAACTCCCTGATCAAGGCCGGAGCAGATGGCTTGGTGATCGGAACGTTGTTAGAGCAAACCGGCGGTTTAAAAAAATTTACAGAAATGGTAAAATCCATCCAAAAATAAATTCTAACTGGGAGCATTATGATTTGTAAAAAATGTGGTATAGACGGTAATTTCACATGGGATACTAATTGGTTTGATAACACCGGACAATGGAGAATTTTCGATCTCAACATGGAAAGACCACATGATTGCCCGGGGATGAAGACAGAAGCCTCAATCGAGGAACCAATACTGAACAAGCCACTTGTAAAATGCCCGCAATGTGATCCTTTAAAGGACAGTGCCTGGATAAAACGCGAAAAGCTTCAGGAGCATATCAAGACCGCACATTTCGGCTTTTGGTAGCTTTTACGCCTAAATTTGGTACAAAAAACAGCTTATTTTGGTAGTTTTTGACATGTTTTTTGTCTTAAAATATTATATTTTTACATATATTTTGCATACATTTTAGTGTAGGCGTAATCCCATGTTGGCTGTGTTTTAAAAACACAAAATCGACCTAAAAAGCCGATTTTTGTGCCTGAGAACCTTTCAATATACATTCTAGAAACGTCTTAATGTGTTATTTCATGCCTGAGTAACCAAAACGGTGCGTTATTGGCGTTATGTTATTTTAGAATATACAAAAACAGTAGTTTTAGGCGGTTGGAACTGCTTGCTGCAATGAGTCCATCATAAGCTGTTTTAGTCCTCTCCGTCTTGGGCCTGCACGCAGCTTTGTTGAGCAGCACGGACATCTAACACCTTCCCAGTGAATGAAAAGGTCACAGTTTTGACAGCGCTTCTGCCCAGCCAAATATCTCATACCACCGACTGGTTTCTTGGCCTTGTAATCTACACAAATATTCTTACATACCATTTTTCTTATTGCCTCGGAATCTCGGATCTAAGCTTTTCATAAGCCAAAGGAGCTTGGTCCCCTTTCAAAAACAACACAATTCCATTCCGGCTAAACAATGCGTCAACTAGCTCTATGCTGTTTCGGTGCAGAATCCCAGTTACAAAGGAAAGAATGTCTGCCCTATTTTGCTCCGGTACCTGAATTCTAATTTTTGCCAGCCCGGAACTGTACAAGTTTTCTTTTGGAAAGTTTTGGAATATTCTTCTGGTAACATCAGTGTCATCAGCTAAAACTATGAAAGAATCACCCAGCCTGAAAAACTCAGAGTTGGAAAATGCCTTTTCAGCTTCGGCAAACATTTTGGCCATGTCCTGATCAAGAAGATCTTTCATTGTCCACTGCATTCCCATTATTCTGTCAGTCATCGAAAGTCTTGCGTCCTTTAACACTGGCTCATCTACGACGTTCTCATTTTTCTCAAACGCATCTGCATATCGCTTAATCGCCACTACAATGGTATTCAGATGAATTGGATTACCAATCTGCTTTTCAACCTCAGGCTGAATTTTGACAGCTAGGGCCGTATAGTTAATGACATCCATAGCCATGCAGTCATGAATAGACCTGTTTCTAGTAATTATCTCACGCACAACATCAGGAACAGACAGGCCGACAGTTCTCATAAAAACTATATATTATGTCAGTTATATTAGTATTATGTAATACTATTACTATATACTGTAATATTCCTCATTTATAAAAATAAACTATATATAATGTCATAACTATGACATATATAGGTGAAATATGACAAATGTTCTACGATGATGAGTTCGACAGGATCTTTAAGCAGATGTCTGGTTCATTCATGAACCTAGATAATGTCTTTGAGATGCTAAAGAATGCAGGAAACATTTCAGGCCCAATTTTTTATGGGTATACCATGACCACCGGCCCTGATGGTAAGCCTGTAGTAGAAGAGTACGGAAATGTCAAGCCAGACATGCTTCCAACTGAAAACAAAAGAGAACCATTGATAGACACTCTAGTTGACGAGAAAGAAAAGACACTGAAGATTGTTGCAGAAATGCCAGGTGTCGAGAAAAAAGATGTCAGTGTAGTTGTGGGAGATGACAAAGTAATTCACATTGACGCAGAACGCGGTGAGAAAAAATACCATGTCAAAGTGCCAATTAAGCACGACGTTGATGCAGAATCTCCCAAGGCCACATACAAGAACGGCATACTTGAACTGACGTTCAAACTAGAGGATGAAAAATCAAAGGGAAAAGCTATAGACGTACTCTAAACTCTTTTTTTATTCTACAAACGCGATTGCTCTAACGGGCGAACCAGTGGCATTCTTCAATTTTAGGGGCAAAACTACTAGATGAAATTTTGACGATTTTATTTTTTCCAGATTAGTTAAATTCTCAACAATCAACATTCCTTTTTTGGCAAAGATTTGATGGACAGAAAACTTAGAGTCTGTACCCAAATCAATACTTGGAGAATCAATACCAACCAAACTGATTTTTTTGGATGCAAGATACTTTGCAGCTGAAACTGACAAGCCAGGATTTTTAGTAAAGTAATAATCCTTTTGTAAATTTCTTTGCCAACCCGTGCAGAAAATCACGGTAGAAAAACCTGTAATTTTTCCATGTTTTTTTTCAAACTTTTGAATGTCTGTTTTTGTTATTGACTCATTACTCTTTTTTCTAGATTTTATCAAAACAGCACTTGATACCAGCTTTTTGAGGCTAATTTCATGAATTTTTGCACCCTTTTCTAGAAAGTGATGTGGCGCATCCATATGTGTTCCTGTATGTGAGCTCAAAAACAGGAGTTCCAAGTTGTAACCATCCTCTTTGACGTTTTCCCATGGAATGAAATTCGGCTGCGGCGAGCCTGGAAATGTAGGAATTTTGTTTGAAACTGTCAGAGTGAGATCTATTACTTTCATAACAAAAAAAAATCTACGATCTCTTAAATATTATTTTACTAATTTATGATTATGCCAACTTCGTATATTCTCATTAATTCTGATCTGGGAACTGACGAATCAATAATCATAAAAATCAAAGAGATCTTAGCTGATGAAAAAGACATACAATACGAAATTCAGGGAGTATATGGGGTTTATGATATTGTGCTTAAACTTGCTTCAGATGACATAGATACTTTGAGGTCTACCATTACAAACAAAATTAGAAAAATTACCTCGGTCGAGTCAACACTGACTATGATGGTTATAGAAGAACAAGAAAAACCATAGATTATTCTTGAATTAAAAGAAACAAAAACAACATGGTTTCCAAAAAGACAGCAATTCAAAACATACTAGAACAAAACACAACGAACATGATTTTCTATGAGGACTCCTTTACAAAAACAGCCTTTTTTACAAAGGAAATACCAAACTGGGAAATTCCCATATTTTATTTTGATTTTGATTTACAATACACTGGTTTTGTAAGGGCTGGAATAACACCACCACTCAAAAACCTAACCTTGCTTTATCCAGAAAATGGCAGCTTACGCGAAGTTTTAAAATCTGTAATTGAAAAAATTTCAAAGAAAAGATCACTAGTAATCATTGACTCGTTTAATGGATTTTTTAACATTTTAGAGGGTGAAAAAGACCTTGCCCGGTTAATTAATTCATTTTTAATGTTGCTTGTTTCGTCTGGGAAGCATACGAAATCTACCGTAATAGTGGGGAGCTTGTCAAAACTAAATGATGAAAACAAATGGATTTTGTACAACACTGGAAGACGGGTTATAGATAACGAGCATTTTACAAAAATTCAATTAACTAGATCAGAAAATAGCATACTTACCAAAGTATTAAATTCTGACAACTCAAGCAACTCACACCTTATTCTATAAACTTAGAATGACGCAAAAAGTGATCGCATGTTCAAACAGCGTTATGGTTTTTGAGGAAATTATATTAAGCTTGGATTACTAGTTAATTTACAATGCCAGTAGCAATACTACCAGATATCAGTGAACAAATGTGTATAGGATGTGCACTATGTGTAGAAATTTGTACAACATTGGGACCTGATGTTTTAAGAGTAAAACCAGTAGAAGGTTGGAAAAGAGGTAAAGCATTCGTATTTTATCCAGAAAGATGCATCTCTGACGGCGCATGTATTGGAGTTTGTCCAACAAAGGCAATCTTTTGGATGAGACCAATGGACTTTACTGTAGGTCAACCAGTCGCACTTTACAAAAACTCAGTTTTTGAAAAAGGCTGGACTGAACTAATCGACTAAATCTACCCCTTAACTTCTTTTTATTATTAGACTAATCAGAGTATTATATTGCGTATCCATCAGTTTGTATTATGACTATTTATGGCGATGTTTGGCGGAAAGTTCATGGAACTGTTACAGGAAAACCTGACAACTTTTCATGGTTGGTTGAAGACAAACTTGCTGGCAGTGCAATCCCAACCTCAATTGATGAAGTACAATGGGTTATTGAACAAGGCATCAAGTCTATTGTTACGGTTAGGGAAGAGCCTCTAGACGACGAATGGGTTAAAGACGTCAACTATCTGCATATTATGTCAAACGATATGGGGGTTCCTGAATTTACTGATCTCGTTTCAACCGTGGATTTTATTCACAGAAGAATAACAAACAACGAACCAGTGATGGTTCATTGTCTAGCGGGCCTAGGAAGAACGGGAACCATCTTAGCTTCTTACCTTGTAAAACATCAAAAAATGTCTGCGGATGAAGCTATACAGAAGGTACGCGAAGAAAGACCAGGTTCGATTCAATCATATCCACAAGAGGAGATGATTTTTCGATTTGCAAAGTCTCTTCAACACTAGTTATTCCGGAATTGATTCTGTTACAATCTTTCCGTCCACTATCTTTACGTGAAGGAATTTGTTTTCTTTAAAAACAAGCGTTATGCCGCCATCCTTGTCCGGATCCTGAACTTCAACAAGATCCGCCATTCTTATTCCATCAAACTTTGCCATACAATCACTCCGGAATTGAAATAGTAGACAGCTTGCCGTCTTCTACCTTGATAAACATAAATCTATTATCTTTGAAGATTAGAGTAACGCCGCCTTCTTTATCCGGCTCTTCTATTTCCAAAAGTGGCTGGCCTAACAAACCGTCATACTTTGTCATGGCAAGTTTTCAACACTCGTACTTATATCCCTAATTGATATCAATTTCAATTTCTTTTGAATGCATTCTTTCCTCATCTTTTTCAATATACGTGTGTTTGTTCCATGAGACAAAAACCTCTGCGCCAACTTTATGCCTTCCTTTCCCAAGTTCCGACGCACTCAAAATAATAGGCTCGTCAAAATCAAACAGTTCTTTTTGAACGTCTTCTTCTGTCAATTTTATATACGGTTCAAAATTCTTTGCAACTTGGACCCAAATTCTTCGTTCTTTCATAGGGTTTACAAGCTTAGGATTTCTAGTCCAGAAAATCGACGCTTTTCGATAAGTATCGATTGGTTTTCCAACATTATGTTTTCTTAGGCTGCCAGAGGTAAGTTTGATTCCATACTTTAGTTTGAATTGATTATCATTATTTTCGTATGCATAAGTCCAATTTTTTTCATTAAAGGCATTACGCAATTCACCGTTTAATGAAAATTTAACATTTATTGTGACGCTGTCATCAATTGCATACACATCTTTATCCTTAACTAAGATCAAGTTTGAAATTTTGCTAGCCAAATCTGTACTTATAATGATTTATATCCACAATAAGTTTTTTTTCGCTTGGATGGAAGTAGAGTTAGGGGATTTAACCAAAAAAGAAGCAAATCTATCAATACTTGGTGGAGATATTGGCGTCATGTATATTATACAAGATGAATTACTCAAGAGTTCCAGTACCCAATTTGCTGGTGTGATAGCTCGCCATCCGCTTACAGACACATTGTATATGCGCGTGGTTTCTAACAACCCAATAAAAGATATCATTAAAGCTACAAACACCGTAATCGAAGGAGCTGCTGAATTAAAAAAACTGTTGGTTTCTAAGATAAAGGTAAACTGAATGGAATTTTGCCCTAATTGTGAAGTACGACTAAAAAACGATAACGGATTACTATCTTGCCCAAAATGTAAATACATCAAAGAAAAAACTGATAAATCCATTAAAGAAAAACCTGAAGAAACAAACTCCGAATTTCTAGTTATGGATGAATCTGATCTGAATCAAGCAAAAGGACTGGAATCAACTATAAAGATTGATTGTGAAAAATGTCATAACCAAGAAGGAGTTTGGTGGAGTTTGCAGACTCGTAGTGCTGACGAACCAGAAACTAGGTTTTATAGATGCATAAAATGTAATTTTACTTGGCGTGATTACACATAACTTTTAACTTTGACATTGCAATTATTTGATTAAATTGGAATTTTCAGCTAAAACAAATACTTCTAATGAGTGGAAGGCTATAATCTCCGCAATATCAACTTTGGTTGAAGAAGCAACTTTTGAGGCTACTGTTGAAGGCATCTCATTTAGAGGAATGGATCCATCACACGTTGCACTGATAGACATTTCTTGGCCCAACTCTGCGTTTGAGAAATACAGTTGTGATAGTGACATAAAATTTGGGGTTCGCATTGACGAATTTTCTAAAATAATCAAACGAGCTGAAAAAAGCGAAAGCGTTGAAATTAACATATCGGAAGACAGCATGTTACGTGTATCTATAGGAAAAAATAAAAAATACAAAATGCGACTAATTGAGAGTTCGGTCTCTGATACACCGCTGCCAAAAATCACTTATGATTCTAAAATTGCTTTATCTTCAGCTAGGCTTGACAAAATTTTAGGAGACATTGAAGTTGTCTCGGATTATTTGTCAATAAAAACGACATCTAAAAATGTAGAATTCTCTGGGAAAGGAGATTCTGGGGAGGCTGTCATAAATCTTGAAAAAGACACAGAGGAATTAGAAGAAATCTCTGTAACTCAAGAAAGTACTGGGACATATAGCCTAGAGTACCTTAATCCAATTGTAAAGGCGGTGGGAGGCACGGCAGGTTCAATAATATGTGAATTTTCTAGCGCAAAACCATTACGAATTGAATTCAAGGTTACCAATATTGGAAGAATTCACTTCTATTTGGCACCCCGTGTTGAAAGTTAACGAATTTATTGATTAACTAAGCAGGTATACTACTTTGAAACTAGTGTTAAAATTTGGCGGAACATCACTTGGATCTCCCAAAGATATCAACAGTGTTGCAAGAACTGTTGCTTCGTTTTCCAAAGATAATGAGATTGTTGTAGTGTGCTCGGCAGTTGATGGTGTAACTGACGAGCTTATTCTAATTTCTAGAATGATTGAACAGAGAAAGAAAGATGATGTCAATGTAACATTAAACAAATTAATCCTAAGACACAGAAGCCTTGCTAATAAAACTATTAAAAATTCTGAAATAAAAAAACAATTGTTAGAAAAACTAAACACCGATGTTTCCGAACTCCAGGAACTAGTCCGTGGACTTGCATTATTGAAAGAAGTTTCAGCCCGCTCGTTGGACTATTTGATTTCTTTTGGTGAACGACTTTCGGACGATCTAGTATCTTATGCACTACAAGATCTTAAGAAAAAATCTACAGCGCTGAATGGCAAGGAAGTTGGCATAGTCACGGATTCTAATTTTGGTGAATCAAGACCACTAATGGACACCACTAAAATTCGCATTTCTAAGACTCTTGGTTCTTTGTTATCGAAAAAAATAATTCCAGTTGTGGGTGGTTTTGCAGGCGCTGATCAGCACGGCAACATCACCACATTTGGTAGGGGTGGCTCAGATTACACTGCAACAATAATAGCTTCTTGCATAAATGCAGACGAAGTTTGGTTGATGAGTGATGTTGATGGTTTGATGACTGCTGATCCTAGACTTGTAAAAAACGCCAGGTTGCTCAAAGAAGTTTCATATGCTGAAGCAATAGAAATGGCACAATTTGGCGCAAAACAAATCCACCCTAAAACTTTCGAACCGTTACTGTCCAAAAAAATCCCAATGCGAATTAGAAGCACATTTGATGTAAAGAATGATGGAACACTTGTAACCTCATCTCCCTCTACAGCAACCAAAAAAACTGTCAAATGTGTTTCTGCACTTCGGAACATAGGCTTGATGGATCTAAGCGGGGGCATATTGTTTGCCGCGCCTGGCTCTGCAGCAAAAATATTCACAATTCTAGCAGAGAAAAACATTAACGTATTGATGGTTTCTTCCAACCCATCCGAGGCAAGCATCTCAATAATTGTCAAAAAACCAGATCTTGCAAAGGCTGTCAACGCGCTTGAAATGAATCTGTTGGGAAAGATGGTTAAAAAAATTGAAGCAACGCCAAACGCCTCAATAATAGCCGTTATTGGTTCAGGCATGAAGGGCACAGTAGGCATAGCCGCCAAAGTATTTTCTGCTGCACAAAAAAGAAATGTCAATGTAATGATGATAGCGCAGGGATCCTCAGAACTTAATCTGGCATTTGTTGTAAAGGACTCTGACTGTAAGTCTGTTATCCAATCACTTCACGAAGAATTCCAGCTGGATAAGATCAACTAAATATTGAAAGAGATAAATTAATTGTAAATTCACTCAAGGTTATGGCTGGCAAATTATACGTAGTGGGTGTTGGTCCGGGTCATCATGACCACATGACTTTTCGGGCAAAACAAGTAATTGAAGAAAGTGATACCATTGTTGGGTATTCTACATATGTAAATCTGGTTGCAGATCTAATAGATGGAAAAGACGTCTATAGATATGATATGACACAAGAAGTTGAACGTGCACAGCAATGCATCAAATCAGCTAAAGATGGAAAAATTGTTTCATTAGTTTCTAGTGGGGATCCTGGAATTTATGGAATGGCAGGACTGATTTTTGAGATACTTGCCGAATCTGGCTGGGATCCTAAAACGGGACTGCAGGTAGAAATAGTACCAGGCATTTCCGCACTGAGCTCTTGTGCATCATTAATCGGCTCGCCACTAATGACAGACTTTGCGGTAGTAAGCATGAGTGATCTTCTTGTTCCTTGGGAAATAATTGTTAAAAGAGTAGAAGCGGCAGCATCTGGAGATTATGTAATAGTAATTTACAACCCTTCAAGCAAAAAAAGAATACATCAGTTACAGGATACTAGGAAACTTTTACTGAAATATCGTTCTCCAAGCACTCCTGTTGCAATTATCAAGGGCGCGTATAGAGAATCTCAATCCATAGTTGTTACTGATCTAGAGCACATGGAAGAATATGCTGACAAGTTGGGCATGATAACCACAGTAATTGTAGGAAACTCGTCAACATACAACTTTAACGATTTGATGATAAATCCACGAGGCTACAAATCAAAATATAGTCTTCAGGCAGAAAAAAAAATACAAAATTAATTTAGATTGTTTTTGTGAAGTTAAAAGAAAAGAGCAGTTTGAATAATGAGAAAATCAGATATTTTATTTGGAGTAATTATGGCAATTATGATGTCATTCGTAATGTCTTTAGTAATGACATTTGTTTCGGTAGGATTACCATCAGATTTCTTGGTAATTTGGCTAAGATCTTTTCTTGTAGGCTTTATTGTTGCATTACCAGTAGCATTAGTTGTAACACCCATAGCTGGGAAGATTGTAAAAAAGATATCAGAATAGTTGTCAGTAACTATTTTTAATTAAATCAGACAGCTCATCACTCAATGCCAATTTCTCCCTAATCGGAGAGACTATCTTGACCAAAGATTCTCCAACAGCTTGCTTCAAGTCTGTAGGGTGAAGTTTCTTTTGTGAAAAATCAGATTCCAAACTTTTAAAATTATCATAGCTGACATTGCCACCAAATTTTTCAGGCCGCTCAACAGCTATGGTGTCAAATTCATGAAATACTATGTGTCTTGCAATTTCTAATATAGGGTTATTTTCTATACTTCCTTCCTCACAGAATCCCTTCTTAATTTTAGTTCTAATTTCATCATCTGAGTTGTGAATGAAAATACCAGCGTTGGGGTCAGACTTGCTCATCTTCGCCACCTCACCATCAGGTATTTCTGCCGCGGGTTTGGTTAGCCCAGGCAATAACTTATGATGTACAGCTACAGGAACCTTCCATTTCATTTTTGGAAAAACGTCTTTAACAAGCATGTGAATTTTTCTCTGATCCATTCCGGCATGTACTATATCCAAGTCAAGCGAATGTATGTCCGTTGCCTGCATTGCAGGATAGATAAGTTTTGCAAGATCAATCTTTTCGTCGTTTTCTGATCTTCCCATTATGGTAAGCGTTCTCATGGTTCTAGCCAATGACATATGCTTTGCAATTTGTATTAATTCAGACCAGTACTCTTTTTTAGAATCATAAAGATCAGTTCCTAAAACCACATTTGCTTCAGGACAGACCAATCTAAAGGCATCCTCATAATATTTCGAAACTTTTCTAATAGTTTCAAAACTACCTCCTAGCTTTTCATTTAACAAAGTGTGCCAGTCGGCCAAAAAGACAGTACAGTCGACACCTGCCTTAACAAAGTCGTTAATCTTGAAGCTAGTGCTTATCAGGCTACCTAAATGTAAGAAACCTGAAATTTCAATGCCGATGTAGTGTTTTGGCTTTGAATTTGTTTTGAATAATTCTAGCAATTCTTCCTGAGTAACAACCTCCTCCGTTGGTGGTCTTAAGACTAGATTGACTTTTTCAGTTACATCCATTTTAACTGAATTTTTTTTTGAAAGCCTATAAAGTTTCCAGATTGCTGGTAATGCTAAAGTTACGATTCTAGCTCTTCTAAGGACTTTCTTGGTTTTGTGCTAAGATAGAATGCATGACCACTAATTAGAGCAGCAGCGAGCCACATCTTTGTTCCAAAAATTAAGTTCCACGGCCGCAGGATATCTGGATATTCCACCGCCAGCGAATCAATGTCTGGCGTCTGCCCGTTCAAGATCATCTGCGAAGTAATTTCAGCA
>Ga0310121_10003382_pt1 | contig 14575 bp, 18 predicted proteins | sample CB27_Tmax_986_MG_FD_203504 | JGI IMG/M metagenome (GOLD analysis project Ga0310121, IMG submission 203504) | Marine microbial communities from Western Arctic Ocean, Canada - CB27_Tmax_986 | ecosystem: Environmental > Aquatic > Marine > Oceanic | place: Canada: Western Arctic Ocean | collected... | reverse complement strand
TCCAGACAAACCTCGGCCCCACGGTCCAATCCAAGCGAGCAAAATTGGCCCACGCCCTGCGCAAAAAGGCGACAGAAAACCCGGAAGAACCCTAGATACGCACAATCCCATATTTTCAACTGGCCAGTCCGAGTCACAGGGAGTCGTAAATATTCGCCGAAGGCGTGGCATCGGGAGGAAATGGTCTGGCGTGGATTAGAGGAATTCTCTATTGCGGGGCATCATGAATGCGTCGCTTCTCCAAACTGACTCGCTCATTGAACAGGTTCAATCGCTACTGGCGATGGTCGATCGGTTGCGGGCAGAAGTCGACGAGTTGCGACAGAAAAACGGGGAACTACGTCAGCAGGTCCGTGAACTGCGTTGCGATGTCGGTTACTGGAAAAGTATGCATGCCCGAGCGACGGAGCGCAATGCAAAGCTACAAGCCGAGCTCGACGAAGCCAAGGCAGAGGTCCGACAACTGAAAGCCGAACGCTTTGGCAAACAGTCTGAAAAGCAATCAGTCACCGATCGTTCCAATCAGCTTGACGATCCCCAGGATCAAGCAACTCCCAAAAGAAAACGTGGGCAACAACGGGGTCGCCCAGCTCCGAAGCGAAGGGACTACTCGCACTTACCGGCACGTGAGGAACAGATCGATTTGTCGGACGACGCCAAGGTCCGTGCTTGCCGTGGCAAGCCGCTGGCGGACCTCGGCCTCAGTGACGACGGCGAGCAGGTCGAAATCGAAACGATCGTCTACCGAAAAGTCGTTCGCCGAAAACGTTATCGTCGCACTTGCGACTGTCGACAACAGCCACGAACGGTAACGGCGCCACTGCCACCGAAGCTCTTGCCCAAGAGCCTTTATGGCACGAGCATCTGGACGCATCTGTTGCTGGAAAAGTTTCACTTGCAACGGCCAATGCCGACCATGCTACGCACGGTGCCCGACGATCGAGCAACTGCGACTGTTGGGACTGAGCCTTGCTCCGGGAACGATCGCCGATGGGCTAAATCGAATCGAGCCGCTGATGACACCGATCTACGAAGCGATTCGGATTCATCACGTGCTGTCAGCGTACTTTCACGCCGACGAAACGCGTTGGAAGGTGTTCGTGGAAAAAGCGGGGAAAATTGGGCATCGCTGGTGGTTGTGGCTATTCGCCGGGGAAGACTCGGTGGTCTATGTGCTCGATCCCAGTCGCAGTCACGATGTGCCTCAATCTCACTTTCCCGACGATGCGCAAGGCGTGTTGATGGTCGATCGCTACAGTGGCTACAAAGCGATGCGGCAAGTCAAAGATGGGACTCTGGTGTTGGCATTTTGCTGGGCACACGTGCGTCGTGACTTTGTGCGAGTCGGTAAGGGCTACCCGGAACTCAAGACGTGGGCATTGCAGTGGCTCAGTCGGATCCGCGAGTTGTATCGTCTCAACCGAGAGCGTCTTCGGCATGCGCCGGGGACTCCCGAGTTCGCGGCGGCCGATGCGTTGTTGCGCCAGCATGTTGACTCGATGGCTGCCCAGCGTGATACCGAACTGGCCGATGCCAAGCTCCGAGAGCCCTGTCGCAAAGCGCTCGTCAGCTTGAACGAACACTGGAGTGGTTTGACGTTGTTCGTGGATGATTCACGGATTCCGCTGGACAACAATTATAGCGAGCGGCTGATTCGGGGGCCGGCGGTGGGTCGCAAGAACTACTATGGCAGCGGAGCGGAGTGGTCCGGTCGCTTGGCGATGATGATGTTCTCGATCTTTGCGACGCTCATCCTTTGGAAGATCAATCCGCGAATGTGGCTTAGGACTGGTATTTCGCGGCATGTGCGGCCAACGGCGGTCAGGCGGCAGACAATCCAGAATCATTCTTGCCTTGGAATCTGTCCGAAACTCGCTTGACGGAATTGCAAAATGCGGCGGAGCCTGATTTCTCCGACTCTTCATAGCTGAGCGAACCAACTTGCATCATTTCGCTCACCGATCGCCGCCCTGGAGGGAATCGAAAGCTGATCCCGTCTCGGCCGCCGCGCCCGTCGCTCCACGCCTTCGGCGAATATTTACGTTTCAGACTACGTAAGTGCTGCGCCGGGTGCAACTTCCACATCGGCGGAGTATTTTGACCCTACAGGGCCATCTGATCAAAGGCCGGTAAGGTGCGGCGGGGTTCACGCCCGACGGTCGAGCTAGTGTTGCTGGTCGTCGACCGCCGTCACTTCGATGGAGGAAAACTTGCCGGATTCCATGTTGGCACCGGCGATCAACATGAGTCGCGACGAATCCAAGGGCAACATTTGATGGAAGAACCTGGCGTCATTCAACTTCTTGACGACTTGCCAACTCTTGCCGTCTTCCGCTAGCCGCAACAAGTTGCCTGAAATCGTACTGACAAGCAGCTGATCGCCAACGGTGTCGCACGCCGTGCCAAAGCCTTCCATGTCATCGCCCGGTATTGATGGTCCCTCGGACCAGCGGTTTGCCGTGGGATCAAAGATTGCTGTTCGGGTGGTCGTCTTGCCGTCGGGTCCGATGCCACCAATCACGTAAATCTTTCCGCGCAGCGATCCCAGCGACACGGCACGACGGTGAAACGGCGTTGTTGGCAATTCTTGCCATGTCAGTTCAGCTGTGGACAAATCGACGACGTGAGCCGAATCGTGCCAAACGGCATCTTCATCTTTGCCGCGCATCGCCCAGCCGCCGGCCACGTACAATTTGTCTTCGACCACCACCGCGTCAAAAGAAGAGCCGGCCACGGGCAAAGGGGGCAACTGGTGCCAGTCGCGCGAAGCGGTATCAAAGCGGGCGAAATCGGCCCGCGACCAAAGATCCTTATCCTCCTCCTCTTTGTTGCGCGCCGTAAAGCCACCCACGCGGTACAGTGACCCTCCGTGGGCGACCAGCGCCAATCCTTGCAGTTTGGGCCCGGTCGCAACCTGTTCCCACGATTCCGGTTGCTGCAGATTCAACCGCCAGAGGGCGTTGGATTGTCCGGCTGCGGAATAATGATGCGGTGTTCCGAAATGTCCTCCGTACACGTACAACCATCCGTTGTCGACGGTCGCTCCGAAACTGGTGATGGCCCTGGGAAGGTCCGGTAAAGTAGTTCGAGAGGAGTGCAATTCTTGACCTTTGCTGGTGGCTTGGGCGGGACGGTGTTCCTTTTGATCCACGCCATGACCGATTCGAGTGAGCGTCTTGCCAGTGCGAAGAATCAAAGTGTTGTTCACGGCCGCCACTCCGTAAACCCGATCTTCGTTGGGAAACTCGTTTGTAGCCAGGACTTGCAATTCCGGGCCAGCGGCGACCACCGAAGTCTTACCCGATTTCTCAAAGAAATAAACCCGACCGCAGGCACCCAACGGTGATGCCCAGCAGGAGCCTCCCAGCCGGTGTTTCCAGACGGTTTCGCCGTCCGCAGCGTTGAGGCAAAAGGCGACTCCGGTCCGATTCACCATATAAACGTGTCCAGCATAGACCAGCGGCGAGCTGAACGTGGCGGTCGCCTCTCCGCTGCGCCAGCGAATATGCGAGTTGGTTACGTTGCCGCTGCCGCCGCGACGTATGGCCAGATTGAAACCCGGTTGACTCGATCCAACCACAATCAATTCCTTGGTGACGGTTGCCGAAGGTACGGTGTTGCCCTCGAGGTTTTCGACCAACCAAAGCTGCTCGCCCGATTTGGCATCGATCGCTTCACAGGTGCCGTTGGAACTGATTACTATCGGAGCTCCGTCGTCGGCCGCGATCGGAGAACTCCACGAAACCCGCGCCGGCCGTTCGGCTTTCCAAATGGTCTTTCCCGACGATGGATCAACGGCCAGCAAATAGGATGGACCATCATGGCAGACCAATATGAACAACGTGCTTGGCGAGATTGCCAAGGAGCTTCCAAGACCGTGGTTGCCAAGAAAAGGTCCGTAGTCGTCGGTAAGTGACCGTTGCCAAATCTGTTCGCCTTCATGGCTATACGCGATCAAGTCACCTGTCTCGAAAAACGCATAAACACGATTCTCGTCGACAGCTGGCGTGGGGGCAGCGACGCTGATGTAGCCATTGATCTTGGCTGCCTGTGAACTAGCAAGGCTACGGGACCAGACGATTTCCCCCGAGTCCAAACCGATGCAGATGAGAGCGACCTTGGCTTTATCATCGCCTAGGGCCGACGTAACGAAAATGCGCTCGTTCCACACCACCGGGCTCGACTGGCCATATCCCGGCAACTCAATGGTCCAAGCGACAGCTTCGTCGTTGCTCCACACCAGCGGTAAGTTCTGGGCGTCGCTAATACTATTTCCGGAACCACGAAATGCTGGCCACGTTTCCCCCGGTGACGCGTTCATCAACGCGCCGCACAGAAGCACAAAGTTCATCATGAGGGCGAATCCGATCAGTGAAGTTGGCAAGGGTTCTGCCACATCCTATCACAGAAGCAACTTTTACCTAACCAGGTTGATAAGTGTCGGCGCCGGTTTGACGGTGACGCAGGACTTGGCCGCTGCGCTGCGCGGTCAGTCGACCATCCTGCAAGCTGACGACACCATTAACGACTACATGGACCATCCTCTGGTGTGCTGGCGCATCTCCTTGCGCGTCGATGGGCTGCGAAGTCGCGCGGCAACATCGGCCGTACTGCCCTCGAGCGCCCAAGGAGGGAGAACAGCGCTGAGATTGGTCGTGCCAAACAGGCGTGTGTGCATGTCGAAACCGACATCCATCCCGTTGCGATTTGCCTGGTCGACTTGTTGAATTGACTGTTCGACGGCGAAACGGCTGTCTTCGATTAATCGTGCCACCACGGAAATGTGAGAAATCTGCAGGGGAATGTGGGCGGCGGCCGCGGTGTCAATGGCCTCGCGAATTGTTTCACTTGCCTCGCCCGGGCGGTTGCGGGTGTGGGTGGCATAGAATCCTTGGGCATCGGCTGCAACGCGACAAAGCTGGACAACTTCCTCGGGCGGGCAGCCCCGTTCAGGGACGTATTCCAGTCCTGTGGAAAAACCAAGGGCTCCTTCTTCCAGTCCCTGTGCGAGCAGTTGCTTCATCTGCGAAAGCTCGTCGTTTGTCGCAGCGCGATCGGCCAAACCGACCGCCGTCAAACGAAGAGCCCGTTGGGTACAAGCGTGGCTACGTTGACCGCGGGCCGGCCAGCTTCGAGTCGATCGAGGTATTCGGCCATGCCGCGCCACGGAATCGAGTGGTCGGCTGGGCAACCATAGATGTTCGACCGGGCCAGCTTCGGATCCCTAATCGGTGCGCAGCCATGCCCTCGGTTGCCAACGATTTCGAGCGTCACGCCCTGTGTGATCGAACTTACGGCGCGCGGGTCGACCACTAACGTAAAGTCGGAATGGCCGTGGATGTGGACAAAACCCGGCGCGACATACAAATCGGTGGCATCAAGAGTGGGAACGCCGACCGGCAATTCGATAACACCAATGTCCGCAATCCTTCCGTTTTCAATAGCAACGTCACCCACGAAGGGGTCTTGGCCGCTGCCGTCAAGAATTGTGCCGTTGGTAATGGCAAGGTCCAAGGTCATACGGAATCCGAGTTTGGTGTTTGCGTTTTCATCCGATGGTAAATACCGACCGGCGGTGTGATGTCGGTACGGGCAATTCCGAAGCGACAGATGCTCTGTGGGGTATCAACGAAATGCATCAGTTTTGTCTCCAGCTTTTTTGATTTATTCGGGTGGTAACAAGTTGCCGTAGACCTGCTCCACTATTTGTTTGCGCCGTTGGGCCACGACTCTCGGATCGGATTCCGTTGGTGGCTCGAGCAATTCAAAGTGACCATGGGCGTCATGCCCGCGGACGAGTATGGCCAAGGGGTTCGCGGCCTGCTGTTGCACTTCGGTCGGTACGAACCGCAGCGCGATGCCGATTCTCGCTTCCTGGGAACGGTTCACGCCCGACCGCGATGTCGTGCACGGAAATCTCGCCTGGCTCAAGTTCCAAATCGATGGCTTGCGACTCGTCGATCTCAACCGCAATTTCCTGACCGCGAGCCAGGGCATTGTCGTCGGCAGAGAAACCACATCGTGGGTCGGCAAAGTATCGTCAGCCACGGAGTCGGTTCAGCGCGGGACTCGTGCCGATTTGTTTGCTGGTCGTCTCCCGGCCCCAGCAGTTCCAATTCGGCCTGATTGACCGAGGAAACCTCCTCTGGGCGATTGCGAAAACGAGTGTAAAACCAGATACTGGCCACGATTCCAGGCACAGAATAGAGTAGGAAAACATATCGCCAATTAACCTGGCCGATCAAATATCCAGTGAGGGCAGCCGCGGTCGTCGCGCCGATCTGCATGCTCGCACCCAATGAAGCCGTAGAAAAAGCCCGCCGCGATGCGGGTATCCAGTCGTTAATAGAATTCACAGCGCACGGAAACAGTCCGGCTTGGGCAGCGCCCATTGCCAGCTGAGCGGCCAGCAGCATCCACAACTGCGTGGCCAGACCCAGCATGGCGGTCGCCGTGGACCACGTGACGACGAACAACGTCAACGCGATTCGTGTTCCCCAGACGTGCCCGATCAGTCCGCCTGGCACTTGGAACGCCGCGTAACTCCAGAAAAACGCAGCCATCAGCCATCCCGATTGCTGGCGTGTCAATGACAGGTCGGCCCGGATGGTGCTTTCCGCAACCCCTAAACTGTTGCGGCAAAGATAAGCCAGCGCGGCCATCAGGCACAGCCAACCCAGTACGCGGTAGCGGACCCTGGTTGGACGAGGGCCATACATCGCAATGTTATCAGTCATGCGCGCGGCACGAATCGGTCAGGGTGATGCGAGCGGCAACCTTGCCAACGGCGGCGAGATCGTGAAGGTGGAAGACGCGCAAAATAGCGCCGTCCTGGAGTTTCAGTACGAAGACGGCAATGACCCGGGCGAAGAGGATTGGCACCGGGAAACCGACGGCGCAGGTTTTTCACTGGTAACTGTCGATGAAACTGGCCCACTCGCAAATTGGGAATCGGGTAGCGGATGGCGCAGTAGTGCACTAGCGGGAGGATCACCCGGGCAGGCAGATTCCACCCCGCTGGTTGCCGATGGAAATGGTGACGGCGCGGTCGATACCATGGACTTCGCTATCTGGAACGCCAATAAGTTTACGGTCGATACCTACCGCACGACGGGCGATTACAATCTTGACGGCGTGACTGACGTAAGGGACTTCAACGTCTGGAATGCAAACCGGTTTCTGGTTGAACCTGCGGCAGCGAATCGTGCCCTTCCGAAAATTGTCAGGACGCCACGAGCAGCTGGCTCGACGGCCGTGCCGACTCGTTCAGAATTGCTGAATGTGTTTCCGGCGGTAGATGTTGCCTTTGGCGGACGCTCTGGTCAAACGAGTAAACTCGATGAACGAGAATTCGCGTATCTTGGACACGAATTCTTCCAAAGACCAAGTGCGTGGGCCGAAATGTACACATACAACGACGACATGCGGATCGCTTCAGTCGATCGGCTCTTTTCATTCATTGACTCACGAGACGAATTAGCTACGCGGGCCGATGTCGGTGCAGATGAAGTTAGCCTGGATCATCCATGCAGCCCCTCAGGTGAGGGCTGAGTGCCAGGAACCCTGTTCCGTGTCTTCCAACGGCGGTGGATACGAAGTTGAGCGGTCGGATTATCGTAGGCTTGTTGGCTGCGACGGTGGAGCACAACTACGTGGTCCGTGTCCATGACATACGCCACCTATTCATCCTCCGGACGTTGGGCCTCCCGGTATTCTCGTCCTAGACGAACGATTTCGTCGTACGTGGAATCATTCTCGAACCGTCCCGCGACTCGATCCCACCAGGGTGACGAACTGCCTCCATTGACTTGCGACTGCAACCGAGCGAGCTCCTGTTCAAGTTGGGTGACGCGTTCATTTAGTAATTGAATCTGTTCGTTCATGACATTCCCTGGTAACCTAGGAGCAAGTTCTTCTCCGTTGCGTTAATGATGACATCTATTGTATCTCAAAACACTAAAACCAAACAATGCGACGAATTGTGGCTTCCTCGTCTCGATTACGCCACCGACCGATATTGCCATCATCGGCATGCCCGAGTACCCCGGAGCACCGCCCAAAGTCCGGTTCGATAACATCCTCGAGAAGTTTCGCCTCGCCGAAACCAGCGACCTGCAGGTCGAGATCCAGAAGGGTGACAACGAGTTCAATTTCTGCCGAAGAGCCTCTAAAAAAAACGTGACGGCGGCGATCAACTTCGGATCATCCGATTGAGGATGTTGCGCGTGATCTGCTGGCCCAGTCGGTTCGGCCCCTGGGGCGGCAAATAGATTTGCGGACGCACGTAGCCTGGTGGTTCGCTCAGGCCGTCCGACCACCAACACGTGGCCGCGTTGAAGACGAAATTGTCGCGTGGGCCGGGGTAGACGGTGGCGGTGTATTCACCGCCGTTAGGATTACCTCGACTCGCCTGAGTAGGCCCGCCCGCCACAACCTGCAGCCCGTCAATAGGTGCTGGATCGCCGTGCCACTCCCATCCGATCACTCCAGGAATCCTGTCGCCTTGCTGCATGCCCGTATTGTCGTGGATCCAGTGCGTTGGGTCGGTACAAATCCAATCCGCTCCTGTAGGGTCAAAATACTCGGCCGATGTGGAAGTGGCACCGCGAGCAAGGCTTACGAAGTCTGAAATGCTAGAATCTTGGCCGCAGTTGAAGTGTTTCAGGAAGAAAATCCCATGTCGTTTGTTTTGCAGCCATGGCAGCTATTGATCATCATCGTGTCCGCCTGGATGACCAAGTTTCAACAGGAATTGATTGATTATGTACTGACGGAGAATCAAGTCCTCAAAGAAAAGCTGGGTTGCAAACGCATTTTGCTCAACGATGACCAGCGACGGAGGCTAGCGGTCAAGGGAAAGATCCTGGGCCGAAAACGGCTTCAGGAAATCGGTACCCTGTTTACGCCCGATACAATTATCCGCTGGCATCGCCAATTGGTCGCTCAGAAATGGAATCATCAGGGCCTAAGGAATCGAATCATCGAGCCGGGCGGCGAACTGGGGAAGGTTAGTGGGCCAGTGCATTGCCGTGAACGACTGGTTGGGACACTGCGTTATTACTACCGTAATGCCGCGTAGCACGGCGATTCCGAATGCTCGGTGGTCGAGTAGAGTCCGACGTCGACAAAGTTACGTACAACGACCGAAAAGTCAGGCGGGCTTCATGCTGGCTCGGATAGCGACACTCCTGAGTCCAGTCCGTCGCCTGAGAATTCAGACAATTGTGAATCACAAACTGCCAGCACACCAGCAATTCCGCATCCGCGGAGTTTTTTGACCAAACAAGTCATGGTCGGCGCCTCCAGTTTAGCGCCGTGCAGATCGCTGATTTCTGAAAAGCCTTGGCCGATCGAGCCGACGAATTGCTTGTTTCCTTAGCCACCCAGTGGTAACTTGAAACCTAGGGACTTCATTGGGTACGGGGAATGGAAGCTGATGTTTCATCAATTCAAGAGAAAGTCGCTTCAAATGAGCGATTTGTCGCAATTCACCGGATCCCTAGGTGCTTCCATGCTAGCGAGGACTCCCACGCCCAATGTGCGTTCCTACGCCTACCGAGTCGTGCTGGCCATGCTGCTGAGTCTGGTAACAACCTCCGGAGTTGGGGCCGTTGACATCTGGATTTCCGAGGTTGGTGCGGTTGGTGGCGGAGTGGGGGCGGACGATCGCCTGTTGACACGGTGTGCATCCCTTGGTTCGATTTCAGACCAGGAGCTATCCGTCTGGGTCGAGCGTAGCGGGTCCGATCCGTTTGATCTATCGGCAATCGACCTGAACATCATCGCCGACTCGGCGGGCATCATCGAGTTTACAGGCGTCACCGTTCACAATCCCACATCGGGCGGAGGAAATCGTTGGGAACGGGTCGACGAAACGGTGGGGCTCACTCCGATTCACGAAATGATTGGTTTTGGCGGTTTTAATCTGTCCAGTGGCGCGGGAATCGGATCGACTGGGAGTGGTTCCGATTCCTTGTACGACGCAGCCGCCAATGCCTGGCTGTTGGCCACGGTGACCTACAATGTATCGCTAACGGCCGGGAGTGGATCGACAGCGCTCTACTTGGAGGTTGGCGCCAACGGGATCGCCGGAGTGGATTCCATCGGGACGCCGGTCGACTCGAGTTCCATCACGGTCCTCTTCGGTGACGAATTGGTGTCAGGTCTCAACGCTTCCACGGACCGCGACAGTCACGTTGGCCAAGCCAGCGACGGTACGATTCATGCTGGAACATTCGCGGGGGACCTGGACGGGGACTGTCAAGTTGGAATTAGTGACTTAAACCTGGTTCTGTTCAATTGGAACTCCGCACCCAACGGACTTCCGGATAGTTGGATCAACGGCCGGCCTGGGGCGCTCGAACTGGTTGGTTCGAACCAATTGAATGAAGTGCTGTTTAGCTGGGGGAACAATTATCCATTGCCCGTTAGCCTAATTCCCGAACCGTCCAGTTTGGTCTTACTGGGTCTGGGGCTTTTGGGATTGTGCAACCGTTCACGGCCATGGTGAGTGTCGTTCTTCTGATTTAGCCGGTATCGGTGAATGGCTCCGCCACGCGCGGAGCCTCGCCGTTTGCGGTCAACGCGGGCCGCTCGTCAATGACTGCTGTAATGCACCGAGAGTTCGATCAACCGGTTGCGGAGTTTCTTTTTGGCGCGATCAATGAGTGACCGCACGGCGGCATTGGTCCGATCCATTTCCGTCGCGGTCTCCTCCAGACTCTTGCCCTCCAAGAATCGCAGTTGGACCACCTTTCGATAGTCCTCGGGAAGATCGGCCATGGCGATATAGAGCGCCTGAGTGGCTTCACGCCGCGCTATGATCTGGCTGGGGGACGAAATCTCCGCGGACAACATCTCGACCAATTCGATTGTCGCACTACTGGTTTCTCCTTGCACGCGATGCACGCGTTTGACATCGCCACCTCGTTTTTTTCGAGAATACTTCTTGATCGTATCCTGCAAGCGATGGTCCGCGATGGTGCTGAGCCATGCGTAGAACGCTCCATCTTCGCGACGTTGAAATTTGCTCATGTCACGCACGGCATCCGCAAAAGCTTGCTGAAGTATATCCTCAACCTGGACCAGGGATCGCAACGAGGCGGGCATTTTACAACCCAAACGCCAAAGCAGGCGGTCGTAGTAGCGCAACAGAAGCTGGCCCAGCGCCGTGCGGTCACCGGTCAGCGATTGATCGAGCAAATCGTCGTCAGTAGGAGTGTCGGTCATCGAAATGAGCCAATTTTCTTGGCGAGAAATGTTGAAACATTGGGCGATCTCAAGTTCAATGAGAACAAAGCGATCAGTCGACAACAACCGGTCGCGCCAACCGCGGGCTGGCTCTTCGAACGATTGCCGCCTGGTCTGTTGGTCCAAGGATTCGTTGATCGTGTGAATGGTTGATCGACCGGGGCTCTCGGACGGGCGACCGAGCTGATTTTGGACCCGTCTATCTAAGTTACTTCCTGGCAAGGACTTGGAGCGAAATGCGGGTTGGTTTTCCATTGAATCTGAAATACGGTCGCGTTATGAAAAGTGAAGGGACGTCTAGTCATACCTCCCCCTCGTTAATCCAGGGAGCGCAGGCAAATGACGCGGATTCGTGGAATCGGCTGGTCAACACCTACAGTCGTCGGGTCTACCGTTGGTGCCGGCAATCCGGATTGCAGCCTGCGGACTGCGGCAACGTGACCCAAGAAGTATTGCGTGCCGTGGCCCGTAAGCTGGTGGATTTTCACTACCAGCGTGAGAGCGACACCTTTCGCGGATGGATCCACCGCATCACGCAAAACAAGCTTCGAGATTTTTTTCGCGACGGTGGACGGTGGGAAGACGTTCCCGTCGGTGGCACCGACGCCCATTTACAATTAGCCCGATTCCCTGATTCACGTATTCCGCAAGGAAGATCCGGGGAGGATCCAGCCAGTTCAACTGGAGGGTCGATTACATCGGTGAGCTCTTTTCGGAAAATCGACCGTGTCTCATTTGACCGGTTGCGAGGTCAGATCACCGATCGGGATTGGCGTTTGTTTTGGAGAACGGCGGTGGATGGTCAATCGGCGGTGGAAGTGGGAGAAGAGTATGGCGTGACGGCGAACACCGTGCGGATCGTGAAGATGAGGGTGCTGCGGCGGCTGCGAGCCGGATTGATTCTGCTTTCTCACGGTGAAGAGTCATCGGTCTAAACTAGGCAAGTGACACGGTTCCACGCTGGGCTGATGAAAATGTCGGAATATGGACTATTTAGAGCAAACGGTGTGCTTCGTGTTTGTTGCGCTGCAGCGGAATTGGAAAATGCAAAATGAGAATTGAAAAATGCAAATTGTCCAGGAATGATTTTAAATTTTGCAATTCTCAATTCTCATTTTTCAATGCTAACGCGCTACAATAAGACTCTACGAGGTATGAGGTTTTCATCAGCCCAGTTCCACGCCGCGGCTTCGTTCCCCTATTTGATTTTCTCTGACTGCGACATACAGGTCATGGCTGGCGATTCCCAGATTCCACACCCGCCGAGTTGCCACGTTGTCTGTCCGACAGCCGACCAGCTCCGTCAATATGGCATGGGGAACCAGCTTGCCCAGGAGACGGCCGAGTTGATCGAGCAGCATTTAGAGTCCTGCTCGACCTGTGCGAGTCACCTGGAAGACCTGGCTGAGTTGAGCGACGAGTTGATCCGCGCGTTGACAGCCTTGCCGACCCAGCCGGAGGATGAGCCGGAGTTTCAGCAACTGGTCGAGCAGCTGATTACCGACCCAGAGATGTTTTCGGGGACTAATCTCTCTTATCAAACCGAGTCCCTGGGCCCATTTCAGACGGATGAAGAATTGCCACGTCCGCTGGGCGGTTACGAGCTGTTGGCGCTGATCGGTTGGGGGGCGACGGGGCGCGTTTACCGTGGTCGACACGTCCAACTGGACAAGATTGTGGCGCTAAAGCTATTGGCCCCCGAACGCATGCGCGACAAGGAAACGGTGGCGCGATTTCGGCGGGAGATGCGGGCGGTTGGCCAATTGGACCATCCCAATATCATCCGGGCCACGGATGCGGGAGAGGTGGATGGCCAGCACTTCTTAGTGATGGAGTATGTCGAAGGAATTGACCTCTCTTCGACTTTGAAAGCGATTGGCCCGCTGCCAGTGCGTGAAGCGTGCATGATTGCTTGCCAGGCCATCCAAGGGTTGGCCACGGCCCACGAACGGGGCATGGTCCATCGAGACGTCAAGGCATCCAACCTGATGCTCACCTGCTTGGGTGACGTGAAACTCTTGGATTTAGGGCTGGTCGGGTTGCGTGACAAACCCACCACATCGGGAGACGTCGGCCCAAGCGCGGTCGCGCGGGGCACGGGTGACTACATGTCGCCGGAGTAATGGCAAGACTTCGAGGAAGTTGACATTCGGGCGGATCTCTATAGCGTCGGATGCACGCTCTTTAAGTTATTGAGTGGGTACGCGCCGTATCAGCGAGACTCAAGTGACGGGTTATCGAAGAAAGAACAACATCTACACTCTCCGATTCCAGACATTCGCCAGGTTCGATCGGACGTGCCCGCTGGATTGCAAAAGGTCCTTCAGAGTCTGTTGGCGAAGTCTCGCGACGACCGGTATTCGACTCCGAACGAAGCGCTGGACGCATTGCTGCCGTTTTGCCGTGGGGCTGACATGTTCGGGTTGGCGGAGAGATTGTTCGGCGCGGACGTGCGCCCCAAGCAGCGGAGATTGGAAACGCAGCCTGCGTCCACGGCGCCATCGAGTCGACGGCTTCGTTATCTCCTGGCGACCGCCGGTTGTCTGGCGATGGTCGCCATCGCCTGGTCGATTTGGCCCGAAGGGCAGCAGCCGCGCGTGCGTACGGACCGTTGGCGTGAGCTGTCGCTCATCCAATCCGACGCGGTGGTCAGCCTCGACGACCTCGAGGAACCGCGTTGGGAGGACGCAAAAGTTGAATGGCCCGGCCTCCGTGTCGAGTCCCGAGGCCAATCGTTTTTTCACCTCGGCCAACCGGTATCGGATAGCTTTACGATTCGCACGGGACTGCGCCGAACGCCTTGGGTGGGCCGCTCGGGGGTGTTCTTCCGACATCGAACTCAAAACAGTGAGAAGGCGACGGTCCAATCGTTTGATGCAATTGAACTGTCCATTAGGGAAGATTCCTCAGGGGATTGGCGCAGCCGAATCGAGTGGTGTGAATACCAATTGATCGAGGACGGTGCGGAGAAGAATGTGCTCCAGACGTTGCATGGCCATTTACAGGTTTCGGTGGAAATGAAACAGCCGGTCCACAAGTTGAAAGTGAAGTTGGTTCCAGGCCAACCTCCGTTGGTCAGCTGGAACGGCCAGTCGATGCCAACGGAAAATTGGGTTGGCGACTCGGAGCGGTTTCGGCGGCAGTTTTGGCGCGAGTCGTACACCAAGATGGCCTATTTTTGCAGACTAGGACTGCTCAACACGGGTGTAACCGGCGATCCGCCGATCGGATTTGGGGTGCTGCGGAGCTTGGGTAAACAAAAAACGGCCAACCTGCCATGATTCGGGTATTCAGATTCCGCATCACCAAGGCAAGGAGGCCGCTT
>Ga0310121_10003381_pt1 | contig 14579 bp, 11 predicted proteins | sample CB27_Tmax_986_MG_FD_203504 | JGI IMG/M metagenome (GOLD analysis project Ga0310121, IMG submission 203504) | Marine microbial communities from Western Arctic Ocean, Canada - CB27_Tmax_986 | ecosystem: Environmental > Aquatic > Marine > Oceanic | place: Canada: Western Arctic Ocean | collected... | reverse complement strand
TCCGGCTCGTCGCCGATGACCTCGACGTCGGCGCCTTCGCTGGCTGGTACATCGATGATGTCGAGGTGACCGTGCCCTAGGGGGAAGTGATGGAATCTTGGAGTGGTGGAGTATTGGAGTTGCCTTTTCCCCAATGCTCCAGCACTCCAATTCCTCAGGAACGAAGCCGGCAAATCCAATGTCCCCCAGTCTTCATGAACAAGAACCTTCCCACCCTCATCCTTCTGCTCCTGGGTAGTGCGGTCGCACCCGCACAGGCCCAGAAACGATCCGAAGTCACGGGATTCCCAGTGGGCCAGGACCCCCTGGCCGCGGTCTTGCCCCCCACCGTGCAAGATCCGGTCGTTCCCCTGATCTCGCTCCCGACCACCTTTCAATCGCGACGGGTCAATTGTGACAGGATGGCTCCGGAGGGCAGCAACTCGGTCGTGCTCGCCGACTTGAAGGGGCCGGGCTGCGTCCGGCACATCTGGGTCCTGGACGCCGATGGGCCCTTCCTCAAGGAGAAGTTCTCCATCGAAGTGCTCGTCGATGGTGCGGAAGCGTCGCAGGTGCACGCGCCGGTGAAGGCGTTTTTCGGCGTCATGAACGATCAGGAGTATACAGTCATCAACTCCTCCTTCGCCGTGTTTCAGAATTTTGATTCGAAAAAGATCTTTCCGCACCCGGACGATCGTTGCAATCCCGGGTTCAACACCTTCCTTCCCATTCCCTTCAGCAAGTCCTGTCGCATCACCCTGCACAACCCGCCCAATCGCCATGGCGTGGGCATGGTCGACTGGCACAGGTACGAAAGGGGAGCGCCCCTGACGCCGCTCCGCTTCCACGCAGATTATCGCCTCTATAATCCGTCCAAGCCCCGCGGGAACTACGCAGAGCTCGCCAACATCACTGGCGCCGGATTCATCCACGGGGTGCAAATCGGCTACGATCAACTCGACTTTACCGACTGCCTCTTCCACACCGCCGGCATGTCGATCCTCGTCGACGGAGAAACGAATCCGCACGCCATCCGCGGGCACAACGCGGAAGATGACTTCGGCGTCTCCTGGGGATTCAACACGGTCCAGAGCCCCTGGCTCGGATGCCCCTGGTACAAAATGCGCAAAGGGTTCAACGACCAGATCGGTTCCTATTACCGCTTCTTCACCACCGACCCGATCGTCTTTCGCTCCTCGATTTCCTTCCGCACGGGCTCCCGCGGCGACAAGATGGAGTCGGTCGTCTACAGCTACCGGGTTCCCGGGACCAAGGCGCCCAGGGCGAAATACCCTCCTCAGTGGGAAGTCAGCGAATTTTTCCACACGCCCCTGGACTGGAACAAATTCGAGAACACCCCGTTTCCCAATGAATTCCCCAAGGAGGCCACCACTCTCAAAACCGATCACGGCTGGATCGATCTCCACACACCAGGATTCTACCCGGACAAATCGCTCAAGAAGAACTCAACCTATATCCGCGGTGCGATTGCGAGCCCCCGCGACCAGTCCGCGACGCTGCGACTGGCCATTCCCGGTTGGGCGAACGTTTGGGTCAATGGGGATAGGGTCAAGACTCTCAAACACGGCTACAGTCTGGGCCCGATTTCCCGCATTCCGATCAAACTCCGCAAGGGAGACAACGAAGTGATCATCCTGACCGCCAATCCGAACCACATCGCCTTCATGCGCCACTGGATGGTCAATGTCGCGGTCGAGTAAGTGGCGATCTGAATGCGGTCTTGAGATCCGGCCCTCCATTTCGAAAATGGAATTGTAGGGCAGGCGCTCCGCCTGCCGAGTCGAGCTTTCCTCCACCACCCAACCTGACCATGCTCCCACTCATCAGAACTCTCTTTCTTCCGACAATTCTCCTTTGGCTCACCGGGCCCGCCACCGGTCAGGACCTGCCCCTGGCGAAACCGCAGGAGGTCGGGATGTCCGCCGCGGGAGCCGGCAAGATCACTTCGACCATCCAGAAGTTCGTCGACGACAAGCAGATCGCGGGCGCGGTCACGATCGTGGCACGACGCGGGAAGGTTGTGCACTTTGAGGCGCAGGGGATGCAGGACATCGCGGCCGTGAAGCCCATGACGAAGGACACCATCTTCCGCATCTACTCCATGACCAAGGCGGTGGTCAGCGTGGGCGCCATGATCCTTGTCGAGGAAGGCAAGCTGGAACTCGACGTCCCGGCCTCCAAGTACATCCCGGCTCTCGGGAAGATGAAATTTGAAGGGAAGATACCGGAGCGGGAGATGACCCTCCGCGACATGCTGAGCCACACCGCCGGATTTCCCAACAACGTCTCCACCGACCGCGCCCTGCGCAAGGCGGGCCACCCCTCCCTGGCCGACAGCACCCTGGAGGAGATGATGAACCGGCTCGAGGTGGTGCCGCTGCGATACCCTCCGGGGAAAGGGTGGCACTACAGCTTCGCGGCCGACGCGGTGGCCCGCCTGGTCGAAGTGGGCTCCGGCCAGACCGTCGACAAGTTCCTCGAAGCGCGCATCTTCAAACCCCTCGGGATGGTCGACACCGCCTTCTATTGCCCGCAGGAAAAGTGGGACCGCTTCACGCTTGTCTACGGCCGCGGCCTGAAGCCGGTGGACGCCCCACAGCCCGGAACCTCCGGTCCCTTTGCATTCGCAAAGCCCCCCAAGTTCCTCTCCGGCGGCGGCGGACTGGTCTCCACCGCCGGCGACTACATGTGCTTCTGCCTGATGCTCTCCGGCAAGGGCGAGTTCAACGGCCAGCGCCTGCTGAAAGCCGAGACGGTGGAAGCCATGACGCGCAACCAGATCCCGGAGGGCGTGGGTGAAATCACGCGCCGCCCGGAAGGCCGGGGCTTCGGGTTGGGATTCGCAGTGCGCATCCGCAAGCTCGATGGCAACCCGTCTCCGCTCGGCGAGTACGAATGGCTCGGCGGGGCCGGCACCGAGTTCTTCCTTTCGCCCAGCGAGGAGTTGGCGGTCATCACCCTGAGCCAGCAAATGCCCATGATCTCGCTCAAGAACGCGGTTAGACCGGCGGTGTATGACGCCATCGTCAAGAAAGGCGCCGGCGCGACGAGCAAGACCACTCGCAATCGCTTCCTGCTCCTCGATTCCCGTGTCGTCGAGCGTGTCGACAACGCGCGGCTGATGCCCGGCACGGTGGTGAAGAGCCCGCACAATCCGCTCCTGGTCGAGGACAAGCCCTGGGAACCACGCTACGACAACATGTATCCCAACGTCATCTACGACGAGGAGGAAAAGCTCTACAAGTGTTGGTACTGTCCGTTCATCGTCGATGAACGCACCTCCAAGACGCCACCCCCAATGCGCAATCCCGAGTCGACCCCTTACATGTCCAAGAAGCCGAACCGCCGGGAGGAGGCCTTGCTTTACGCGACCTCGAAAGACGGTCTTCGCTGGGAGAAACCGCAACTCGGGATCGTGGAGTTCCAGGGGAACAGGAAGAACAACATTGCCTGTCGCGGCCTGTCGGGGGCCGGCGTCATCAAGGACACGCGAGACCCGAAACCGGAGAGGCGATACAAGGCCTTTTACTGTTCCAATTCCGGTTACAAGATGCGCTACTCCCCGGACGGTCTCCACTGGAGTTCCGAGGTGGCCCTTCCGGGAGTCGGCCAAAGCGACTGCCATGCCAACATGGTCTGGTCGCCGGAGTTGCAGAAGTACGTGGGAATTGTGCGGCACTACGACCCGGTCCCCATCGTGGGGCACCGCAAAATCGCCCGCACCGAGAGTGCCGATGCGGTGAAGTGGACCAAGTCGACAACCATTATCGAGGGCACGCCCGTGAACCAATTGCATGACATGACCATCTTCCGCGACGGGGGCGTGTATCTCGGCTTGGTCGGCCGTATGAACTATCCGTCGAGGAAGTCCACGGAGGGGGTCCGGCAGCATGTCGAGCTGGCCTGGAGCCCGGATTCCTACACGTGGCATCGTATCAGTCCCGGCACCCCGTTGATCGGGCCGACCGAGGGCGGGGAAAAGAAGTTCGGCAAGATGCCTTACGATTGGGGCAACAGCTTTGCGGCGCAGCCGATCATTCGCGACGGCGAGATTCGGATTTACTACGGCGCCAGCGACTGGTACTTCTTCGACTGGCGCAAGGGCAGTTTGGCCCTGGCCACCTTGCGCAAGGACGGCTGGGCCGGCTACGAACCGGTCGAGAGAGGTAAAGACGCCACAGTCAGGACGTCCCCCATCGCTCGCCGGGGCGACAATCTTCAGCTCTCCGCCGATGTCGAGGAAGGTGGATCGATTCGGATCACTCTCACGGATGGCGACAACAAGGCATTCTTCGCCAGCGCACCCATCGAGAAATCGGTCACCGACGGCGATGTCCAATGGCTGAACGGATTCTCCATGGACAAGATCGAGAGCGGTGAGTTTCGACTGAGTTTCGAGATCGAAAACGCCAAGCTCTATTCGTTCAGCTTCCGAAACTGAGAACGGTGCGAACCAGGCTCACCACATCAAGGGATGCGTCGTATCCAACCCTCTCGGGGGCCTGAAAGGCCCAGACACCAAAGCCCAGGGCGCAGCCCTGGGTCCAGGGTCGACAATCTCCCGCGGCCTGAGGGGCCGCGAGAATTTCCCAACTGCCTCCGACCTCACCCCACCCTGCGGCACGGATGGACCCACAAAACACTCCAGCCGGCGCTACCATCCTTACGCCGAGGCCCACGGCGCGACGGCCTGCATCGTGGGCCTCGGCCGCGCCGGAACCGCTCTGGCCGCACGCTGCCGTGCGCTGGGGATGCGCGTCATCGGGGTCGACCGTGATAAGCCGGAACTGGAGACCCTCCTCGACCGCCGCTTTCCTCGCGAGGAGTTGGTAGAAGCGGTGGCGGAGGCGGATCACTTTTTCGTGACGACCAGCGGCGGACCGGAAACCACCCACCTCGTGGACGCGGCCGTCTTGAAAGGCATGAAGCCGAGCGCCTTCCTCTACAACGTGTCGCGCGGCAGCGTGATCGAGGAAGACGCCCTGGTAGATGCGCTTCGCTCGGGGGCGATCGCCGGAGCCGGGCTCGACGTGACGGAGATCGAGCCGTTGCCCGAAAGCAGCCCGCTCTGGGAGATGGGCAACGTCATCCTGAGCGCGCACAGTGGCGGGCACTCCGAGCCCGGCTACGAACGGCTGTTGACCCTCATCATCGACAACCTCGACAACTTCCACGCCGGCCGCCCCCTGGAAAACCGGATCGACTTGTAACCGTCATGCGCATTGCCGAAATCATCACGCGCCGCGAGCTGCCGCACTACGTCGCGGAAGGCGCCTTCGACATTGCCCGGGGCGACGTTCATCTCAAGGGCGGCGTGACCGGACTTCGCAAAGCGATCGGTCTCTGCGAGCTCTTTGGGCTCGGGATCGAGATCGACTGGGACTGGATCGATGACCACACCGTGGAACGGCTCACGGGGTCGACCTTGTGAGAGAGATCCGCCCCGGGGCGGACCACGCCGGGGAGCGAATTGGCTTTAGTGAAGCGGTGTGATTCATAGGCTCGGCGCATGCCAACGAAATCGGAGACGCTCTTGAAGCGGTTCACGGAAGCGCACGGGCCGTCGGGCTTCGAGGGGGAGGTGCGCGAGATCTTCACCACGGAGCTGGCGGGGGCGGGCGAATTTACGACGGATCGGACCGGCTCGGTGGTGTGCGATCTCGGCGGGAAGGGACCGCGGGTGCTTCTCGAAGCCCACATGGACGAAGTGGGCTTCCGGGTGCAGTCCATTACATCGGGCGGGTTTTTGCAGCTCATCACGGTGGGGGGATGGTGGACGCACGTGGTGCTGGCGAAACAACTGGTGGTGAAAACCGCGGCCGGAAAGAAGATCGTCGGGGTGGTCGGTTCCAAGCCGCCCCACTTTCTCACCGAGGAGGAGCGCAAGATGGTGATGTCGATCAAGAACATGTTTGTCGACATCGGGGCCACCTCGCGTGACGAAGTCGCCGGGCTCGGAATCCGGGTCGGCGACCCGGTAGCGCCGCGGACCGACTTTGAACCCCTGGCCTGCAAGGGACGCTATGTTGCGAAGGCCTTCGATAACCGCGTCGGCATGGCGGCGGTGGTGGAAGCGGGTCAACGACTCGCCAAGCAGAAGCGAACCAGCCGGGTTCTGCTGGCGGGCAGCGTGCAGGAAGAGGTCGGCTTGCGCGGGGCGCAGACCTTGTCGCGGCATGCCAGGCCCGAGGTCGCGATCGTGCTGGAGGGAACGCCGGCGGACGATACGCCGGGCTTCGACGTGGACGTTGCGCAGGGAAAGATGGGTGCCGGAGTGCAGATCCGCTTGCACGATCCCAGCGCCATCATGCACCCGGGACTGGCGCAGTTGGCGATCGAGACCGCCCAGAAGGAGAAGATTCCCCATCAACTCGCCATGCGGCGCGGGGGCGCGACCGATGCGGGGCGGATTCACCTGGCGGGCGAGGGAGTTCCCTGCGTGGTGCTGGGCGTGCCGGCACGTTACATTCACTCCCATAACAGCATCATCGATATGGCCGACTACCGGGCCATGGTGGATCTGAGCCTGGCCCTCATCAAGCGGCTCAACGCGCGGCAGGTCGGGAAGCTGGTGCAATACCTGTAGGAAGGAGTCGCGGAAGGGGACTCGCCAGCCCCGCGAGATCCCCGCAAGTGGCGGCTTGCCTATGGAGAAGCGATGAGTTCTGTTGAGGCCGTGCTGGCGGTGTGGGTTCACAATCTCAAGCCGGAGATCGTCGAGTTTGGAGGGAACTTCGCGCTCCGTTGGTACGGGCTGGCCTACCTGGCGGGATTCGTGGTGGGCTACTTCATCCTGAAATGGATGGCGAAGCGCAGCCTGTGGGTGGTCAAACCCGAAAAAGTGGCTGATTTCATCGCCTATGCCGCCCTCTTCGGGGTCTTCCTGGGGGGCCGCCTGGGATACGTTCTCTTCTACATGATCCCGGAGAAGGGACTGGGCTACGTGCTCGGCGACCCGCTCGTGATTTTCAAAGTCTGGGAGGGTGGCATGTCGAGTCACGGAGGGATCTTCGGTCTCACCATCTTCGCTTTCGTTTACGCGCGCCGAAACAAGGTTTCGTGGCCCGGCATCGGCGACGGACTCGTCATCGTTTCCACCCTGGGAGTCTTCTTCGGGCGCATCGCGAATTTCATCAATGGCGAGCTCTATGGACGGGTCGCGAGCGGCGTGGCGTGGTCCATGAAGTTTCCCAAGGAATTGCTCGAGGGGGGCAACACGAAGTTTGCTCCCGCCATGGCCGAAGCCGCGAGTCTCGACCCGGAGCGGCTGGGCGGGCTCCTGGAGCAGTTCGAGGATAACCCGGTGGGCGGATCCGGGGCCCTCTTCGAGGGCGTGATCGGGGCGAGTCGCGACAACGAAGCGGTTCTCGCGGTTCTTGCGAAATACGTCGAGGCGCGCCACCCGTCCCAACTCTACCAGGCGCTGTTGGAAGGCCTGGGACTCTGCCTGATTCTATTCTGGATGCGCGTGCGTTGGCCCCGCATGGCCCACGGGATCATCACCGGGACCTTCTTTATCCTTTACGCCCTGTTCCGAATCGTGGCCGAACGGTTCCGTGAACCGGATTCGGCCTGGATCATCCAGGATGTCCTGACCAAGGGACAATTCTACTCGGTCTTCATGTTTGCGATCGGCGGAGCGTTCCTGTTTTTCGCGCTCCGAGGGAAGACGGGCCGGCTCGGGGAGGTGGCTTCCGGCAAGGCATAACAGCGCAGGCTGCACGCCGAACCCGACTTGCTCCGCTATCTCGGGATCCGGAGCCCCTGACCGACACGTATCGTGGATCCCCTGATCCCGTTGGCGCGCTGAATGGCACGAACCGAGGTCCCGTAGCGTCGGCTCAGGCCGAATAGAGTGTCGCCCTTTCTGACCACGTGGCGAAGCGGGGCCGGCCTCTTCGGCGTGACCCTGACCGGTTTCGGTTGCGCCCTGGGCGGCGGCGTGGTGGCCACCGGTAGCGGGCTCCGTTCGGAACGGGTGATGACCGGCGGCGGGGTTGGCTGTGGGCGGCTGACGACCAGTGGCGGGGTGGGGAGCGGCCGGGAGGCGGGAGGACGCGACACCGGGAGAGGAGCGGGGGGCTTCGCAGCCGGCGGCCGGGAAACGAGCCTGGTCCGATTCAGGCTGGCGAACGGGCTGCCCGGCGCTTTGCTGGGCTTGCGAGTGCTGGAAGAACTGCGGCGCGTGTTGCTGGCCACGAGCGGGGGATCTTTCTTGGTCGCCGCCGGCGCGGTGGGACGGGCGGGTTTGGTGTTGGCCGGCTTGCGCGACCACCAGTGTTTCTTGGCAGGCTTGTCGGCCCACGCCTCGACGTAGTTGCCGTCCTTATCGAACGGTCCGTAGCCCGGGTTGTAGGAAGCCGTGGCGGAGATCCCCGACCTGCTGCACCCGGGCAGAAAAACCGCTGCGACCGCGGCTGCAATGACAGGCAAGCAGAGACACCGCATGCGTGCAATTATGGCACAGCAGGGCGAAAGCACAAACGTAACTTGGGGAATCCGCGAAAACGGAAATCTCACCGTAGCGCCATCCGGTAGAGGGCGCGCGGGTGAGAATCCGGCCGGGCCGATTAATCTCCTCCGCCGAAAAGCCCTTTCACGGCGTCCAGCGGATTAGCGCCGCCTTCACCAGAGACGATTCCGTCGACCATTCCCTGGAGGTTTTCGGGGAGCTGTTCCTTGATGAACCCGAGCACGATTTCGATCGCGCTCTGGCTCTTGTCTTCGTCGAGGCCGATCTGTTCCATCAGCCGTTTCTTGAGTTCGTCCATCGCGATAGTTTGTTAGATTCTACTGGAATGGAAAGTCCGGGATCAGGACCGGGCCTGCCCGCGCGATTCCCGCATGGGATCATAGGTCCCTGTGACTACACTTCAAGACCCGTCCTGAGGCGCGGTGGGAGGGTGTCTAATTGCGACGGAACGGCTGGAAAGCCCGGTCCACCGGGCTTTCTTCCGGTCTTGCCCCGGCCATGGGGCCCTGTAGACTTCCGACTGGACATCACGCCATCGTGAACCTGGACCTCCCGACCAAGACCCTCTTGCCGGCCCTCTTGGTCCTCTTGCCGGCCGCAACTGCCCTTCGTGCCGGCGAGGACGAACCGCGGGCGCTGAGTTTTGTAGGGGACGTGCTGCCGATCCTGTCGAAGACGGGTTGCAGCAGTTCCGGCTGCCACGCCAACCCGGACGGCCAGAATGGATTCAAGCTCTCCGTGTTTTCCTACCATCCGGAGGCCGACTACGAGTCGATCGTGAAAGAAGGGCGGGGCCGGCGGGTCTCTCCGGCTGCGCCGGAACTGAGCTTGTTCCTCCTGAAGCCGACCCTGCAACTTCCCCACGAGGGCGGCGAGAGATTCACGACCGATTCGGAGGCCTATCGGACCATTGTGCGCTGGATCGAGGAGGGAATGGTGTACCGCCTTCCCGAGGAGCCGGTCCTGCAGAAGATCGCAGTCGGCGAGCCGAGTCGCGTGGTGCGGCGGGGCGAGACGGGGGCGCTGAGCGTGCACGCCCACTTTTCCGACGGGAGCACTCGTGAGGTCACGGGCCTGGCTGACTTCAGCTCCGCGGAGAAATCCTTCGTGAAGGTCGATGAGGCGGGGCGCTTCGCGGTCGGATCGAAGAGGGGAGAAGGAGCGGTGGTGGTGCGCTACATGGGGGAGGTCGCCATCGCGCGGTTGACGGTCCCACCGGACCGGGTCCTGCCGGCCGACCGGTACGCCGGTCTGCCGCGCCACAACCTGATCGATGAGCACGCCATCGCGCGCTGGGCGCAGCTTGGCCTGTTTCCTTCGGAGTTGTGTTCCGACAGCGAATTCATCCGGCGCGTCTCGCTGGACCTGATTGGCACCCTGCCTCCGGTCGAGCGGGTGAGGGCGTTCCTGGCCGACTCCTCTGCGGACAAGCGCCCGCGCCTGGTCGTCGAACTGCTGGCTGATCCGAACTGGGCGGACCGCTGGGCCCTGGTGTGGGTTGACTTGCTCCGTCCCAATCCCGACCGGGTTGGCGTCAAGAGCGTGTACGTGCTGGACCAGTGGATGCGCGAGAGCTTCCGGCAGAACATGCCCTACGACCAATTTGCGCGGGAGATCCTGACGGTCCGGGGGAGCACCCACCGCGAGGGACCGGCTGTGATCTTTCGTGACCGGCGGGAGCCGGCCGACCTCACCACCACCATCAGCCAGGTGTTTATGGGAGTTCGGCTGGAATGTGCCAAATGTCACCACCACCCGAACGAGAGTTGGAGTCAGGACGACTTCTACCAATTGGCGGCTTACTTCGGGGAGGTGGGGCGGAAAGGAGGCGGCGTCTCTCCTCCCATCTCGGGCGATCCGGAGTGGGTCTTCCACCAGCCCGGGGGCACCGTCGTGCACCCGGTCACCGAGGCCTTGATGGCTCCCACCCCGCCGGGGGGATCGCAACCGGAGATCGAAGCCGGGTCCGATCCCCGCCAGGCGTTGGCCGACTGGCTGGTCGATCCCGGCAACCGGTTCTTTGCCCGCGCCCTCGTCAACCGGATCTGGGGGGCCATGATGGGCACCGGGATCGTCAACCCGGTCGATGACCTGCGCACCTCCAATCCGCCTTCGAACCCGGCCCTGCTCGACGCCCTGGCACGCGATTTTGTCGAGAACGGCTACGACCTCAAGCACCTGATGGGCCGTATCGCGAACTCGCGGGTCTACCAGCTCAGTTCGGCCGCGAACGAGACCAACCTGTCCGACACCAGGCACTTCTCACGCGCCTACCGCCGCCGGCTCTCGGCGGAAGCGATGACCGACGCGGTGGCGGAGGTGACCGGGGTGCCCGATGAATTCGAGGGGATGCCGGCGGGGGCGCGCGCCTTGCAAACGTGGAACTTCAAGCTGGGCTCCGACACCCTCGATGCCTTTGGCCGGCCCGATTCCAGCGAGGATTGCCCTTGCGAGCGGAATCTCGAGAGCAGCGTGGTGCAGGCCCTGCACCTGATGCACTCCGAACGACTGCAGGACAAGCTGGCCCACAAAAACGGGCGTGTAGCGAGTCTTGCCGCGGGTGATCTCGACGAGCCTCAAATCGTGGACGAACTTTACCTGGTCGCCTTGGCGCGACTTCCCGCTAAGGATGAGGCCGCCATCGCCGTAGAACAATTCGGGATGCCCGACGCGACCCGGCAGACCGCCGCCGAAGACATCCTCTGGGCCCTGATCAATTCCGCCGAGTTCGTCTTCAACCACTGAAACCGATGAGCGAGTACCACTCCAATTGCGACGGCCGTGGGCGCCGCGACTTTCTCAAGCTCGGGATCGGTTCCGCGGCGGCGGGGCTCGGCTTCTCGCAATTGATGGGCCTGCGGGCGGAGGCCGCCCGGCAGGCCGGGAAGGCGAGTCCAAACGAAGTGCGCTGCATCCTGGTCTGGCTCGACGGCGGTCCCACCCACCACGAGAGCTTCGATCCGAAACCCGACGCTCCGAAGGGAATCCGCGGCGAGTTCGGCACCATCCCCACCCGGCTGCCCGGGGTGCACTTTTCCGAATGCGTTCCCAGGCTGGCGGCCGTCTCCGACAAGTTCACGGTGGTGCGTTCCATCTGTCACAAGGACCCAAACCACGGGGGCGGGAACCACTACATGATGACCGGAGCCCCGACCCCGGTGCGAGTGAATTGCGGGGCTTTCGTCAGTTTTCATCCCTCCTTCGGCTCGGTCGTCTCGCACGCGCGCGGCGTGCAGGCCGGTCTTCCGGCCTACATGACGCTCCCCAGACAGTCGCGTTCCGGCGGGCCGAACTTCCTGGGCGCCGAACACGCCCCGTTCATCGTGGGCGGTGATCCCAACAAGAAGGGATTCCGGGTGCGCGACGTGGTGCTGCCGCGCAACATCAGCGAGGGCCGAGCCCGCTCGCGCCGCGAACTACGTGCCTCGCTCGACCGGCTGGCGCGCATCCAGGACAAGCAGGCCCAGGATCCCACCCTCGAGTTCGACAGCTACTACCAGCAGGGGATCGACCTGATCACCTCTCCGACCGCGCAGGCCGCCTTCGATATCGATTCGGAATCCGAGAAAGTGCGCGAGCGGTACGGGCGCAATGATCTCGGGCAGCGCATGCTCCTGGCGCGGCGGCTGGTCGAGGCCGGCGTCTCGTTCGTGACCTGTTACTATGGCGGGTGGGATCACCACGGCACGATCTTCGACGGTCTCAAGAAGCATATGCCGCCCCTCGATCAAGGCCTTGCCGCCCTGATTTCCGACCTGGACGAGCGTGGATTGCTCGATACCACCCTCGTGATCGCGCTCGGTGAATTCGGGCGTACTCCCAAGATCAACCCGAATGGCGGGCGGGACCACTGGCCGCACGCCATGTCGGTCCTGATGGCGGGGGCGGGAGTGCCGCGGGGGCGGATCGTCGGCGCCACCGATCGGGATGGGGCCTACGCATCCGAAAACATTTACTCCCCGGAAGATTTTGCGGCCAGCCTCTACGCGAAACTCGGGATCGATCCCAGGCTGGTGCTGCACCGAAGCGATGGCCGTCCGGTCCAGTTGGTCAACGGGGGGCAACCGATCCAGGAACTATTTGGGTGAAGACCCGCGCCTCCACCTGGGGCGGGATGGTCTTCTTCGCCGGTTCGTGCGCCCTGGCCGAGACTCCCAATGTTGAAGGGATCTTCCCGGCGGGCGGTCAACGCGGGACGGAGTTCGAGGTTTCCGTGACCGGGAAGTTCGAGCCGTGGCCGCTCCAGGCGCGGTGCGACGATCCGCGCATCGTCTTTTCCCCCAGTGAAAAGGACAAGGGGAAGTTCCGCGTCACGATCGGCCAGGAGGTGGAACCGGGAGCCTCTCTGGTCCGGTTTTTCAACCGGGAGGGCGCCACCGTGCCAAGGCAGTTCGTGGTCGGAGCCTTGCCGGAGCGCACCCAGGTGGGCGCGGACACGATGGCGATCCCGCTGGGAGACTTCCCGCTCACCGTGAATGGGAAGCTCGCGGAGGGGGGCGAGGTCGATCGCTTCTCCTTCGACCTGCAGGAAGGCCAGGTCCTGGTGGCCGCCGTCACGGCCTATGCCCTCGACTCGCCGCTCGACCCGCTCCTGCACATGCGCGGACTCCGAGGCGAGCAATTGGCATTCAATCACGATGCCAACCGGCTCGGTCTCGACCCTCGCCTCGTCTTCAAGGCCCCCGCCGCGGGCAAGTACGAGCTGCACCTTTCCGCTTTCGTTCACCCACCGAAGGCAGACATCAGGTTTGCCGGGAGCGAAAAGTCGATTTACCGGATGAGCCTGGGGCACGATCCGCCCGTCATCGAACTGCCCCCACCGCACGAAGCCGCGGGAGAGGATGCGCAGCGCGTCGAGATCCCGGCCGTCGTCAGCGGGACCATCGATCCGCCCGGCGATATCGATCGCTACCTGTTCTCCGCCCAAAAGGACGAAAAACTGCACCTTGAAATCGCGGCGGCCAAGCTCGGTTCGTGGATGGATCCGGTCCTCGTGATCAAGGATGCCGCTGGTAAGGAGCTGAAGCGGGAGGACGATTCCGACGCGAAGCCGCGACACGATGTCATGCTGGACTGGACTGCGCCCGCCGAGGGGGACTTCACGGCGGAGATCACCGACCTGAACGGGGTGGGAGGGAACCAGATGGTCTACCGGTTTCGCGTCACGAAACCGGTGCCGGTCCTCGAGGCGACTGCGAGCGGCGGGGTTTACGCCATCGCTCGTGGCAAGAAGCTCGAGATCGCGGTGAAGGTCACGCGCCGATACGGCTTCGAGGGCGAGTTGCAAGTGACGGCCGAGAGCCTGCCACCGGGAGTCACGGCCGCTCCGGCAGCCGTTTCCGACAAGGGAGAAGCCAAGCTCACTCTCGAGGCGACCCCCGACGCCGCGCCCGCCAACCTCCCCATTTCGATCTGGGCCGGGCCAAAAGGTGCGAATGATAAACGCGTCCCCTGCCGGTTCGAACTGAAAGGTGCCGCTGCCACCGCCGGCGGCCTCCTCATCAACCAAACCGAGTGCGGCTGGCTGACGGTTTTGGAGAAGGAGATAGAGAAAGAGAAGCAGAAGTGAGAGCTCCCGTCATCTCCGACCGGGTTGGTCATCTACCCGGATCAGGCCTCAAACCTGCACGAGCGAAGCGCACCTGATCCTAAAAGGAACGATTCGCAGATCCGACCTTCGGTCGGTGCTGGTGATGCAGTACGGCCATACGATGGACGTGGACAATATATCCTTGTGTCGCACTCTCGGGCCGAGACGTTAAATGCTTCAGGATCATGGCATCTGGCGGCGTCGCGGGAGCTGACACCCGCGCGTATCGTTCCCAGGTTCGCCACTATCCACAGATCCCGGGGGCGTTCTCAGGTCGGCGATCTCAACCGAATCACCACGAGAGCCTTTGCAACGCTAGTGTAGTCCGCCTTACAGATTGACCTTTAATCTGAAACTACTATACTTGTAGTATGAGAGTGGCCCAAGTGATCGAGTTGACCGCCAGTCTGTGCGCGCCGGAGTAATTCCGGTACGGGCGCCGGGGTAAAACCGGTACGCTGTTGGTTGTTTTAGTTTGTAGTTCAGAGTGAGTCAATTGTGGGGATTGGGAGCCGG